>Ga0209442_1002293_pt1 | contig 10363 bp, 12 predicted proteins | sample LauGreSBDMM110DD_2_FD_187565 | JGI IMG/M metagenome (GOLD analysis project Ga0209442, IMG submission 187565) | Freshwater lake microbial communities from Lake Michigan, USA - Sp13.BD.MM110.DD (SPAdes) (version 2) | ecosystem: Environmental > Aquatic > Freshwater > Lake | place: Lake Michigan...
AAATACTGCAAAAGCTCTTTCTCGTTTAGGTCACGATGTTCAATTCATCGATGGCATATCAAATGATGCATACGGTGTATCTGCACGCGCAGAGCTAGAACATGATGAGGTTAAGTTAGATCTTGCATTAACTAGTGATAAGCCAACCTGTTTAGCGATTGTCTCCGTTGGTGAAAACGGTGGAGCAACCTATGAGTTTAAGATCGATGGGACAGCAACCTTTGACTTTTCTTTAGATTGGCTGCCAGATCCATCTATTCACAAGCCAAGTATTTTGCACATTGGAACCCTTGTAACGATTATCGAACCCGGAGCATCTGTTTTGTATGACTGGGCTATGCGGGTAGCTGAGTTTGCACCGATTGTCTTTGATCCCAATGTTCGCACCTCCGTAATGAATGATCGCGAGAAGTACTGCGCAGTAGTTGAAAAATGGGTTGCGATTGCAACGACGGTCAAGGTTGCAGATGATGAGCTCAAGTGGCTCTACCCGGATGAGGATATTGAAGAGGTGTGTAAGCGCTGGGTTCACGATGGTGCAGCCCTTGTTGTTATGACACGTGGAGCAAACGGCTCTAAAGGGTTTACAGCTAGCGGAAGCGAAGAGGCTGCTGGTGTAAAGGTTGATGTCATCGACACCGTTGGTGCAGGTGACACGGTGGGTGCAATCGTTGTTGAAGCGATGATTGAGGATGGCGTGATGGCTCTTGAGGGTGAGAACCTTCGCAAAGTTCTAGAGCGTTCGGCACAAGCTGCAGGTATTACATGCTCACGTAAGGGCGCACAGCCTCCTTACAAGCACGAGCTTCCAAAAAGAAAGTAGATACCGCCCATGCAGTACATCGATGATGCAGAGTTTCAAATAAATATTGATCTCGACCAAGGTGGGCGAATTACCTCGTTGATGTGGCGCGAAATGCAGTTCACAGTTCCTTTTCGTGGATCGCCAAATAACTTTGGGTGGCACCCACTCGATACGTTGATGAGCAATGGATCTTGGCAGGAGATCGGCCCTGGGCGTTCGCTTTTACATCTTCCAAAGGAGTACAAAGGCGCAACGATTGAACAGAGCATCGAGGTTTTAGATGATGCAATCCGTTGGTCTATTGAGTACGACCCAGCAGATAGTGATATCGCAGCGGTTATTGGTTTACACGCCTGGTTTGCCCGTGACTTAGAGCGCGGTGGCAGTGCGGAGATAGATTTCAAAACACATGAGCGCGCACCTTGGGATCAAACCTTCTCAGATATCAGCGGAGTACCTGCGATTATCTGGGAGGACGTAGCTCGGGTTGATATCGAATCCGATGCGAAGTTCTGGGCGATTAACACCGTTGACTCTGAGGCTGCGTTGATTGCGCCACAGAACGCACCTATTGATGCAGCCGGTTCAGGCAAAAGTGGCGAGAACTACGTCGAAGCGCTCTTTATTTTCTCTGAAGGATAAATACACTGGGGCAATGCCTACAAAGATTAGTCAAAAGCGCGTTGCCGAGTTGATGAAGATCGAAACCGCACGCTTTAACAAGACCCATAAGAAATCTGCAAAGGCGTTTACAGCTGCGCAGAAGGTAATGCATGAGGGCGTTCCAATGTCATGGATGGCTAAGTGGCCAGGTCCACACCCAGTCTTTGTAAAGCAGGCAAAGGGTGCACACTTCACCGACCTTGATGGCAATAAGTACATCGATTTTTGTTTGGGTGATACAGGTTCGATGACAGGTCACTCACCTGATTGGACCGTCTCAGCAATTCGCCAGCAGGCAGGTCGTGGAATTACAGCGATGCTTCCAACAGAGGATGCAGCAATAGTTGCAGCTGATTTAACACGCCGTTTTGGTCTTCCGTTATGGCAGTTCACAGTTACAGCTACTGATGCAAACCGTCACGTTATTCGTTATGCGCGCATGCTCACTCAGCGCAGCAAAATCGTTGTGATTGATATGTGTTACCACGGCTCTGTTGATGAGACCTTTGCAACCCTTGATAAGAAGGGCAAAACGGTGCGCCGTGATGGAAATATTGGTGCACCCGTTGCACTCGATGTAACTACCCGGGTTGTTGAGTTCAATGATTTAAAGGGCATGGAGCGCGCGCTAAAGAAGAAGGATGTAGCAGCAATTTTGATGGAGCCTGCGATGACCAACATCGGCATCGTGCTTCCAGAGAAGGGTTACCTCAAAGAGGTTGAAAAGCTTGCAAAGAAGTATGGAACTCTTTTGATTATTGATGAGACGCACACAATCTCAGCAGGCCCTGGCGGAATGACAAAGCAGTTAGGTCTAAAGCCAGACTTTTTAACGATTGGTAAGGCGATTGCTGGTGGAGTTCCAACGGGAACATTTGGAATGACAAAGGCCGTCTCTGCAGCAATTAAGAAGGCTGTGAAGATTGAGATTATCGATACCGGCGGAATCGGTTCAACTCTTGCAGGTAACGCATTCTCGTTAGCTGCAATGCGAGCAACGCTTTCGAAGGTATTAACTGACAAGGCGTTCAAGCACATGATCGCACTGGGAGATCGTTGGTCAGATGGCGTTGATGCCGCAATCAAAGAGTTTGATCTGCCGTGGCACTGCAACCGTTTAGGTGCACGCGGTGAGTACCTCTTTGCACCAAAAGCACCGCGCACAGGTAAAGAGGCTGCCGATGCAGGTGACTTCGCACTAGAGCAGTACATCCATCTACGTATGCTCAACGATGGCTTCTTGATTACGCCCTTTCACAATATGGCGCTGATGTCCCCGGCTACGACAAAGGCCGATGTTGACGCTCATACAAAGGCTTTTCGCAAGATGTGCGCGGAGTTAGTGAAGTAAAGGCCATCGTGTCTGTGCAGAGTCCGCATAAAAAGTGGAGAGATTGGCGGTAGTGGAGATATGAATCTGGCAATCCAAACCCCTGTCCGCCGGCTGTTAACTGTAATTACCTTCGTAGGGCTGCTTCTTGGTGCAGGTATACAAAAATCAGCGGTTGCAGCTGACAGCAAACCGTCCTTCTTCCCTGCAGCTCTTCAGGTAGAAGGTAACAATCGAGTCTTCTCAATTGGAGATGACTCGACCATTATGTTTTCTTCGCTAGGCAAATGGCCTAATCAGGTTTGTTCCTCCGTTGAGGATCCTCTATGCGATTTTAATGTCACAGGACGCGATAAGGATGGCGAGGCTCTTCTTGCCACTGCTTCACTTGGAGTGTGCGACAAATCAAAAAATGAGGACTGTGTTGAGTCTATTGAGATAAGTCGTGATGGCGTTTCTTATTCAAAACTCGAATTTGAGAGAAACATTCCACGGAGTATTGGTGCAGATAATGATGGAAAGGAGTTCCCGGCTAACTACGCAAAGTTCCTTCCACGGGGCGAGATGCCCACTATCTGGACAGAAGTCCAAGATGGCAAAGTCTCTGAACTCAAGTACTTGGTTAACTACGGGTATTACATGTATTTCAATGCACAAAAGAAAGTATTTGAGATATCAGACATCGGCCTTGCGATAAGACCCTTCAAAGAGGTTCCTGGAAGAGTCTGGGCTTCTCTGTGGGATACAGAGGTAAAAAGTGGAATCCCTTATGAGTTTGAAACCGGAACAAGTTTTCGCGCCGTTGTCCACATCTCGAACCTTGCCGCTGGTTGGTTCAAGGCAAGGATAAAAGATCCGAATATAAAGATCGAGCCACTTACTTCTCGCAACAATAGGCTGACAATCTCAGGAACTTCAGTAGAGGTTCCAAACTTTGCGATAGTTCGAAGTATAGAAACACTGAATGAACGTGAAGCAGCGATGGCTGAGAACTTTGGTTACGTAAAGGGAGTAGTTAACGCCGCATCTGGAGTCAAAGAGATTTTTGATTACGTTGATTACTTCAGGCCAATTTTGAATGACACCGCACCTCGCACCAACTCATACTGGAGTATCAACTCCACGCAGTGGAGCAACCAAAACCGATGCCTTCAGGACTCTTCAAGGGTTCTAGGGGTCGTCTCCACAAATGCAATGGGTTTTGACGGAACCTCTCCAAAGTTTGAATCAGGTTTTCTCAACTATCGCGTGACAGGTCTTCACTTTGCTGCAGATGGGGTAACGCCTAACCTTGGAACTTACGATCTCCTTCTACGAAGCGATGCAGCGCGCTGCCTCTATGGTTTTACAAAAGCTCCAGTTTCAGCCTCTGTATCAATCGTTGGCGGGGCCGGCTCTCAAAATGTCGCAACGACGGTGGTCTCAGAGAAGGATGGTTGGTTAAAGCTTAAAGCTTACGGATTCACATTTAGTGAGAAGAAGATCAAGGTTGCCTTTACTCAAAAATCAAAGAAGCAGAGTATTACCTGTGTCAAGGGAACGGTTTCTAAGAAGATCTCGGGAACCTCGCCTAAATGCCCTGCAGGTTTCAAAGTTAAGGGATAATTCTCATCATGAGATTTCTGAAGCGCTTTTCACTTCTTACAATTCTTGCAGTTCTCATCCCTGTTGCAGCACAAGCACAGGATGTTCCCGATGAACAGTTTTTTCTTCAACAAGACATAAGTGGCAAGAAAAATATCGGCGTTATTTTCTTTAATGAGTCAATTAGAGCGCTATCACCTTCCCTTCTTTTTGCCTTCAAGAGCGATGAGTTTGAAGACAGCACTAGTATTTGTAAAAGCATTAAAGATATTGGTTGCAAAAACTCTCCAAAGTTAGGATTTGATGCCCATCTAGCGCCATGTATAAACGAAGGTGATGTCGATTGCATCGAGGGATTATTCGCTAACAAGGATCAGGATGATGTTGCGGTCAGCGGAGTTTTTCAAGAACTCATACCTAAAATCCAAGCCAATGAGTTTTTAGGAGATAAAAGATCAGAGTTACCCACCGGATCTTCCTCAGGTATCTGGAGAATTCCAGGAGTAATTCATCAGGGTGGAACAGATGAGTACGCTGTCGTTGCGATCAAATCAGGGATTCTTGTTAACAAGAATGGCAGATTTAACCCTTCAGAGTTGGCTATTGGTAGCTTTGCGCGATCTCAATTGCAGGTCGCTATTTATCCAGTCACTAAGGTCAATAAACCTAACCTTCGAAAAATAGCGATTGAGTTTCGCAAAACGGCGACACGCGGATCTTCATTAAGTACGATTTTTTCAAACGGCTCAGATGGATGTGTACTTGTAGATGATGGCCTTTGCGCTCTGCGAAATGGCTTTCCTGAGGGGATAGATTTTGGTGTGAAGGTGCGCCTTTCTCGTCAAGTTAATGGATGGCTTCATGGCAGGATAAATGAACCTGTAATTGATTTAACCAAATCTACAAACTCGACATCTATTGAGATAAGTGGTCGCCCAATGAACGTTCCAGTTGTAAGCGGCTGGGTACCTCTGGAAAAGTTCTCGAAAGCCGATCAGAAATCTTTAGGGTTAAAGAGTTCAGATGAGGGCAGTTATCGAACAACCAGTTCTTCAGGTTTGTACGCGATGCAAAAATTAGAGATTTGGAACCGCCTACTTGGCGATAAGGCGACTGCTTATCCCTCTGAATGGTTGTTTTACACACTCTCAGAATCAGAGTTAGAGGGCTCGAATAGCTGTATCGCAAACGCAAAAGGACTTGCTGGAATGGTTACATCAAACTCAACTACATATACAGGGGGGCCACCAACGTTCTCCTCAAAAACTCAGAGCCTGGACTACAAGATCGCCTCCCCTCATTATTTGAAGGATGGATCAGTATTTGAGGGACGATACAACTTGAGCATTACGTCAAAAGTGGCCCGTTGTATTTATAAGTTTTCAAATGCACCAATTAGCGCATCGGTATCTGTAGTTGGCGGATCTGGGGAGTCGAGAGTGGCAACGACCGCAGTGTCTGAGAGAAAGGGTTGGATTAACCTGTCAGTAAATGGATTCACCTTCTCAAGCCCAACTGTGAAGGTAAAACTCAAGCAGAAAAAGTAGTTAGTTAAGATTTAGAAATAAGGCATAAAAAGGCCCAAGCGATTTAACTTGCGTCAGTGATCTCTCTTGGGCTTTGAGAGAAGTATACGGCAATCACCCGACAGATTTGTGCCTGTGGATTAAGATAGAAAATTGTCTGACTCTTGTGCAATCTTCTGCAAGTGACTCATTTCCTGTGCAGGTATGCCAAGACCTATCAAATTATTGGCTCCTTGGAACTCCTTCTCCGAAGTCGGATTTCAGAGGCGCTCAGAGAGTACTCAGGTTCTCCGAATCATGAATACTGGCTCGATCATTTACCATTAACTTGGAAAGGAATTGAGAGCGTTAACAGAGCCAACTCAGTGCTGGCCAGCAGTCGAAATCCAGAGTCTGAAAAACTTGAAAACTACCTTCCGTTTAGTTTTTGGCGATATTTACTCACTAAACGTAACTACACAACTCTATGGCTTCCAACGCTCCATAAGGCTTTTCCCAATATTCAGAATTCTTTAGAGTTTAATACCTATAAAAACCTAGATCACAGAATGAGCCGAGCGTTAAAAACTAGAAATAGCATCGCTCACTACAATGACAAAAGATTGCCACTACTGAGCGAAGATGAAGAAAACATGTTGACTCTAATTCGGTATTTGAATTAGTTAAAGCCTAACTTTGTATACAAGCCAAGGCCCTTCACATTATCTGCATCTACGTAGAGCATTGCGTGCTTTAACCTTTTTGCAGTGAGGTAGTTAAGAGCTGCGATTGAGGTCGCTCGGGCGATGCCTTTTTGCGTGTGTTCTGGATCAACACCGACTACGTATAGCTCACCCACAGGTTCGTGATTTGTTAAATCATCGTGAATCTTGGTCCAGCAAAATCCAAGAATTTTTTCCTTTTCAACGGCGAGAAAGAAGCCCTGCGGATCAAACCAGGGTTCATTGATACGTGTCTCTAAGTCTTGGATCGCCCAATCACCTTGATCTGGATGGTGTGCAAAAATCTTGTTGTTAAGGGTTAACCAACCCTCTTTATCTTTATCGATATCAAAGGTGCGGATTGTGTATGAATGTGTCTGCGTAGGGATTGGATCTAAAAGCGATCGATGGATCTTAAGAATATGGCGCATGGTCCTTAGACCGACTCGGTTACGTGGCTTTCTTTGCCATTTTGTTGAAGCGTGAATCGGTATCCAACGTTGCGCACTGTTCCAATAATGGATTCAAACTCAGGTCCTAACTTTGCGCGAAGGCGACGGATATGAACATCAACTGTGCGTGTGCCACCGAAGTAGTCATAGCCCCAGATCTCTTGCAGCAGCTGTGCACGGGTAAAGACGCGGCCTGGGTGTTGGGCTAAGTACTTAAGGAGCTCAAACTCTTTAAATGTTAGATCGAGCGAGCGGCCTTTGATCTTTGCGGTGTAGGTGCTCTCATCGATAACAACATCGCCTTGGCGAATCTCATTACTTCCTGAGTCAGCGCCAGTGAGCTCTGCTTGAAATACACCAACTGCTAAACGAATACGTGCATCAACCTCTGCAGGCCCAGCTGTATCGAGAATAACGTCATCGATTCCCCAGTCAGAGGTAAAGGCTGTTAAGCCACCTTCAGTTGTAATCGCAATGATGGGTGCACCGACACCTGTTGTAGAAAGAAGTCGGGTCATCGCCTTTACAGTTGGAAAATCTCTGCGTGCATCGATGAAGATCAAATCCATAAGTGGTGAGTCAACGAGAACGCTTGCTTCGGCGGGAAGAATCTTTACCTGGTGTTGCAAAAGTGCAAGAGAGGGAAGTACCTCCGCGCTCGCGCCAAGGGTATTTGTGAGTAGCAGTACCTTGGCCATGGTGAGAGAATACTCTTATGGATTCGCTGACCCAACTCGTACTTGTTCTGCTAGCAGCGACCGGATTTGGTTTTTGGTTTAAGCGCTCACGTGGTGAGTTCCGCCGCAAGAAGACGCTCAACGGTCCAAAACTTAGCCCCGCTGCAATCGGTTGCGAACTCGGATCTCGAGTGACGATGGTGCAGTTCTCATCAGCCTTCTGCTCTCCTTGCAGAGCTACCCAAGCGTTACTTGAGGACATGGTTAAGACCCTGCCCGATGTTCGTTACTCACACATCGATGCAGAGAGCCAGTTAGAGCTTGTACGCGAGCTAGATATCCGCTCAACCCCTACAACCCTTTTTCTCAACCGAGATGGTGTTGAGGTTGGCCGTGCATTTGGAACACCAAAGCGCTCGCAGGTTATGCATGCGCTTAACGCTATTCACTAATCAAAGGCTTCTGCAAGTAGTTGGCGATTAGTGTTTATCGACGCACCTCTTTAACATTCACACCATGATTAACATAGATGCACGCGGCCCACGTTTTTCTGCAGTGATTACAACCGTCGTTCTTGCGATTGCGTTAGTGACCTCAAATATTTGGGTAATTGCATTTCAAACAGCGGTCTTTGCAATCGGTGCACTTCGTGGACCACAGTTCACCCCTTATGCATTTATCTTTAGGAAGATAGTCAAGCCTCGCCTTAAATCCACTCCAGCGCTTGAAGATGTGCGGCCTCTACGTTTTGCACAAACTGTAGGACTTGGCTTTGCACTCGTTGCAACTATTGGAGCAGCCTCTGGTGCTACAGGAGTTTTCGCCGTTGCTACCGCATTTGCTTTAGTCGCTGCTTTCCTCAACGCTGCTTTTAACTTCTGTTTGGGTTGTCAGGTTTACCTGCTTCTCGTTCGTGCAACATCTAAGTAACTTTCAAGTAAGAAACCTAAAACTTAAAAACTAATAAGGAGAGAAAATGTCACGTGAAACATCTTTAGTATCAGCAGACTGGGTTCAAGAGAACCTTAAGAGTCCAAACATTGTCATCGTTGAGGTTGATGAAGATACAACTTTGTACGATCAGGGCCATATCGAAGGAGCGATCCGCTTTCACTGGCGCGACGATCTACAAGATGGCCTAATCCGCGATCTGATCTCAAAGGAGAAGTTTGAAGCACTTCTTTCAAAGTCAGGTATCTCAAATGACACAACAGTCATTCTCTACGGCGGAAACAACAACTGGTTTGCAACGTATGCGTTCTGGTACTTCAAGGTTTATGGTCACCAAGATGTTCGTCTTATTGATGGTGGCCGCAAGCGCTGGGAGCTAGATGGTCGTCCATTTACTACCGAGGTTCCTGTGGCAAAGGTTGCTAAGTACGTAGCAAAGGAGCGCGATAACGCGATCCGCGCTTACCGTGATGAAGTCATTGCAGCGATTGGCACCAAGAACATCGTTGATGTGCGATCACCGGCAGAGTTCAGCGGTGAGCTCGCCGCTCCTGCTCACCTTCCACAAGAGGGTGGACAGATTAAGGGCCATATTCCAACTGCAAAGAACATTCCTTGGTCAAAGGCAGCAAATGAGGATGGAACATTTAAATCCGATGCAGAGCTCAAAGAGATCTACACAGGTGCAGGCGTTGATCTTTCAAAGGACACAATCGCTTACTGCCGCATTGGTGAGCGTTCAGCGTTCTCATGGTTTGTTCTCCACGAACTTCTTGGAGTAACAAACGTTAAGAACTACGACGGTTCATGGACTGAGTACGGTTCATTGGTTGGCGTACCTGTAGCTATCGGCGCATAAGTTGAAGACTTGTGGTGCAACACCTGGTGGTCCATCGTTAGATGGCATTGATCTAAGTAAGCAAACCGTAATTCAAGGCGTGATCTTTAGAGATGGAGATCAAAGCTCAACGGATGGTGTTCCAAATGGAACACCGGTCGCAAACGGTCATGTCAGATTGCTCGATGCCACCGGCGAGTTCACCGCAGAGGTTCCAACCAATGCCGAAGGTCAGTTTCGCTTCTTCGCAGCACCTGGTACTTGGACCCTTGTTGTTCAAGCACCAGGGGCTCGCGTAGAGCAGAGGATTACAGCAGTACAGGGCGTACCTTCGGATATTTTTATCTCTCTTTAGAAGATAGGCTTTATACATGGCTGACCAACATGAGCTCCGCGAAAAAGGTTTGCGTTTAACTCCACAACGCGAATTGGTTCTCTCTGCTGTGCGCGCACTTGGTCATGCAACACCTGAAGAGGTCGCCGAGAAGGTTCGTCAGACGCATCCTGGAATCAACCTCTCAACTGTTTATCGCAACTTAGAAACCCTTGAAAATGTAGGGCTTGTTCAGCACACACACTTAGGACATGGCGGTGCTACCTATCACGCAGCTGAGGAGCTGACACACCTTCACCTTGTCTGCGGAACCTGTGGCTCAGTTGGAGATGCTCCTATCGATGTTGCAGCTAACTTTGTTCAAAACCTTTCAGATGATTACGGCTTTAAAACCGATGTAACGCACTTTGCCATCTACGGCACCTGCTCTGCGTGCGCTAAGTAATACTCGTACACTTAACTCTTATGACCGCTGTTTTAGTTGAAGAGGGCCCAGATAAGG
>Ga0209442_1002295_pt1 | contig 10360 bp, 2 predicted proteins | sample LauGreSBDMM110DD_2_FD_187565 | JGI IMG/M metagenome (GOLD analysis project Ga0209442, IMG submission 187565) | Freshwater lake microbial communities from Lake Michigan, USA - Sp13.BD.MM110.DD (SPAdes) (version 2) | ecosystem: Environmental > Aquatic > Freshwater > Lake | place: Lake Michigan, USA...
GACTCCACGCTGTTGAGCTGCGTCGATGTCAAGGCCTGCACCTGCGCTGAACTCAGCGCCTGCACCTGCGTTGATGTCAAAGCATTCAGCTGCGTTGGCTCCAACGCCCTGAGCGTCACCGTGTTCAGCGCCGTCACCGTCGCACTGTTGAGCTGACCCATCTGGGTGCTCGTCAACTTGCTGAGCATGTCCGTGCTCAAGCCCTGGGCTTGCCCCGTGCTCAACGCACGCAAATCAGCTTCGGTCAACGCTTTAACCAAATCGTCCGACATGCCATTGAGCTGGCTGCTCGTCAAGGCCCGAACCTGATTGGTCGTCAATGCAACCAACTGGGCTGTCGACAACTCGTTCACGTCTGCCGTGCCCAAGCTGCTAATCTGCGTCGTCGTCAAGGCCTGCACGTCCGCCGTGCCCATCGCCTGCACCGCATCTTGCTCCAACGCATTGAGCTGCCCCGTCGTCAAGGACTGAACCTGCGCCGAGCTCAAGTTCCCAATCTGAACAGCCGTCATCGCTTTGACCTGCCCCGTCGTCAAGGCCCGCACCTGCGTTGAACTCAGCGCTTGCACTTGGTTAGAGTTCAGCAAATTGAGTTGATCACTGCTCAATGCGCCCAACTGCCCCGTCGTCAAGGCCTGTACAGACAGCGTGCTCAAAGACCCCAAGCCCGCCTCGCTCAAACCATTGAGCTGGCTGCTCGTCAAGGACTGCACCTGTCCCGTCATCAATGCAGCCAATTGGCCCGCACTGCCCGTAGACAAGTTGTTGAGTTGATCACTGCTCAATGCCCTGACCTGCAACGTCGTCAGTACCTGTATGTCACTTGTATCTATACCCTTTATGTCAGTCGATCCTAAAGAATTCAACTGAGTGGTCGTTAATGCCTTGACCTGTGCGCTGGTCAAGGCCTTAACTTGAACTGAGCTCAAAGCCTTGACTTGATCTGAGCTCAAAGCCTTGACTTGTTCTGAGCTCAAAGCTTGTACTAAAGATGTCGAAAGGGCCTGTACATCACCGGTTTCTACGGCCCTGACCTGAGCAGACGAAAGGGCGTTGAGCTGCCCAATGCTGAAAGCATTTAACTGCGTATCGATCAAGCCGATGATCTGGTCCGTGGTCAAAGCAGCAGTTTGGGTAGACGTGAGATAGGAAATCTCGGCTGTGCTCAAATCATCAATATCGCTGGACTGAATGGCCTGTATTTGGGTCGTGCTCAGTAACCTGACCTGCTCAACGCTCAATACATTCAAGTTTGCCGTTCCCAATGTGGCTATTTGTGCAGTTGTCAGGCCGCTGATACCTGTGGTACCAATAATTCTTATATCAGAAGTAGTAAAAGGAGAGGTGTAATTCCTCACATCTGTAGCACTTGGATTGATATTTATGGCCATGATTATCTTTCATTTACAGCGCAATTGCGCTTTGTTCCAGGTTTGGGCAAGCTTTCTTCAGCATCTTATGTATCGGACTGAGCTCTTTAAGCTTGAGCAAGTTTTATAAATATTTTTTAAAATATTTTGAGTTATATTTATTTACTTTTAATATATAAAAAATTAAAAGTAATATTTACTGCTTTAAACATTCCAAAGCAAGGACCAGGGGTGGAAATAAATCTCACGCAAAAAGTGGCTATTTAGAGCGAATGGATTCATGATAGTCAACCTTTCTCGATTTGTGTCGATAACCATGCTTAGACATATGCAGCATTAACCATACCAGAAAACCGGCCACTTGTCCCTTAAAGGAATCTGACACCATGACATCCATCAGCTCCGCCTATTCAGTGCGACAGGTCAGTGCATTTAAAAATGAAGACGTCGCTAAACTTAGCACAGCAGACATTGCCAGCCTGAGTGCAGCTCAATTACAGGCCCTGAGCAACAACAACGTAGCCTTTCTGAATACTGAACAAACTCGCGCCTTGAGCAGCGTACAAATTAATGCACTAAAAGCGACTCAAGTCAATGCACTCACCACCCCACAAGTGAATGCTTTGCGATTACAAGGAGTAAACGGAAACCAAATTGCCGCCATCGGTCAAATTGAAGGAATGTCGACATCGCAGCTCATCAACTTGAGTGGTGACCAGGTGCAGGCCTTGACCACCTTGCAAATCATTGGCTTGATTGACAGTCAAATCAACGCTTTCAGCACCAGCCAAATTCAAAGTCTCAAAAGCTCACAAATCAAGGCACTCGAGACCGGAGACATTACCCTCTCCAGCACTGGCGGTTTGTCAACCGCACAAGTTGCAGCATTGACCCAAACACAAATATCCGCCTTTTCCAACGCCCAATTGAATGCCATGACCACCACACAGGTCAAGGCAATTGAGTCCTTAGATTTAGCCAGCCTGAGCGTGACCCAAGTGATTGGTTTGCAGTCCAACCAAGTGGCGGTCTTGACCTCCACACAAATCAGCGCACTGTCGGTCAATCAAATTGGCAGCTTGTCTGCCAGCGGCGTGGCTGAATGGAGTGCCACACAAATCGGCGCCTTGTCTTCAACCCAAATGGGGGGGCTCAAAGCCAATCAAATTGTGGCTTTGAGCAGCCAGCAAATTCGCGATTTAGGGACCGCCAGCATTGCAGGCTTGAAGAACACCCAAATTGTGAACATAGAATCCGCAGACATGGCTGGTTTGAGCACCGCACAAATGGTGGCACTGAGTGCCAGCCAAATCAGCGCTATCACGGCCAACCAAATGAAGGCTTTGTCGACCGCACAGGTACAAGCCATCGAGACAAATGACATTGTGGCTCTCAAGGCACCTCAAATTTCAGCCATGGGCACGGACTTGAGTGCAGCCCTTACCACTGCTCAAATTCAAGCGCTGAGCAATGGACAGCTGGCCAGCTTTGACAGCACCAAAATCCATGCCTTGACAACCAAGCAAATCCAAGCTCTGACCAGCACACAAGTATCCATGCTCTCCAGGATACAGGTTGCCGCACTGAGCAGCGATCAGGTGGGCAAGTTGCTCGAAGAGCAAGTGCAAAACATCAAGCCAGGGGTGATCTCGGCTTTAAGCAACGAAACACTCGCTGGGCTGGGCAGCACACAAATGGGGGCCTTGGGTTTTGCCCAAATAGCTATGCTGAGCGCCGGACAAATAAGCACACTTGACACCAAACAAATTAGGCAAATCGACGAGGGCGCCATCGTGGGCTTAACGGCAGCACAAGTCACCTCGTTAAGCACGCTACAAGTGCGCGCTCTGAGCGTTGGCCAAGTGGAACAACTCACTGCCGGACAAGTGGCCATGCTGTCGTCCGAAAAAATGAGCGCCTTGCTCACCAGCCAGGTAGATGCTCTCACCACCACACAAATCAGCCTACTTAAAGCCTATCAACTGGGTGGGCTGAGCAGCAGTCAAACATTGGCCATCAATGATGGCCAAATTGGCATGCTCAAGGGTGCACAAATTGTCGGATTCAACACTAGCGCTTTAGAGGGATTAAATATAGAAGTCTTCTCCGCCGTACAAATAGGCGGTTTCAGCACGACACAAATCAATGCGTTGAGCACCACTCAATTGGTGAAAATTGATGTGGCCTCAATCAGCGGCTTGACCAATGCACAAATGAAGGCGTTGACATCGCAACACTTGGCCAGTTTGGACGATACACAGTTACAGGTTTTGTCCGCCAAGCAATTGGCATCGATCGAAACACAAGATTTGGTGGCAATGAGCACCAGCAATATTGTTGCTTTGAGCAGCGGCCAAATTCGCGCATTGACCAAGCTGCAAATCAGCAACCTCACCACCGACCAAGTGAGTAACATTGAATTGGCAGACATTCAAGCCCTTCAAAACACGCAAGTGGTGGCTTTGACAACGGCTCAGGTAAATGCATTAACCACAGAACAAGTCAACGGACTTTTGCTGAGCCAAATCAGCGCAATGGAGCAGGTTGATTTGGCTGCAATGACATCGACCAATGTGCAAGCAATGAGCTCTTCTCAGCTCAATGCACTGACTTTTTCTCAGGTCAGTAACTTAACCACTGCGTTTCTTAACGCACTGACCACAGACCAAATCAGTTCGCTCAAAGCGGCCGACATTACCGCCCTGACACAAACCCAATTGATCAACCTGCGCACGGACAACTTGGCCGCCCTGCGCAGCGATCAAATTCAAGCCATCAAGCTGAGCAATTTAGCAGCGCTGACGACCAATCAAGTGGTGTCTTTGACCACTGATCAAGCCCGGGCTCTCACTGGGTTACAAGTTGCCGTCTTGACCAACAGCCAAGTGGCTGTTCTGACCACCGATCAAATTCAGGCCATTGACACAGCCGACGTTGCTGTGATGACCGTGGACCAACTCAACACTTTGTCAACAACTCAAACCCAAGCGCTATTAACACAGCAAGTTGCATCTTTGACCGTGACGCAATTAGCCAATTTGGGACTGGACCAGTTTCTTGCTTTTGATGGCGAAAAAATTGCTGCGCTCACAGTCAAACAAGTCGTCGGTTTGACTGCAGCCCAAATTGGCATCATGACCACCGAACAAGCTGCGGCCATCACCACCACGGACATGGCAGTGTTGAACGGCACACAAATCGCTGCCTTTTCACCCAACAGCATCGCGGCACTGACCACCGACCAAATTCGCAGCATGCGCAGGGCCCAGTTTTCAAGCTTGGGGGCGGATCAATTGGCGGCACTGACCACTGAACAAGTGGCCGCCATCGAAACCACTGACATCACGGGATTGAGTGGGTCGCAAATTGCAGTATTGAGTACCGCGCAAACCTTCGCCTTGACCACGGCCCAAATGCGCGCATTGAGCAACTCGCAAATTTCCAGCTTGACCTTAGAGCAAGTGGCGAATTTGGAGGACACCCAAGTCACCGCCATTTCAGTCGGTGGTGCTGGGGCCATCACCAGCGACCAAATTCGGGCATTTAGCACGGGTCAGTTTGTGGCGTTGACCACCAGCCAGGTGGCTGCATTGCGTGCCAATACCGTGGCGGCCATGTATAACAGCCAAGTCAGTGAGATCACAACGGCCCAAGTGGTGGCGCTGACCCAAACCCAAATTTCAAACATGCGGGTTGAGCAGGTACAGGCTTTGCAAGAGTCGCAGATCGAGGTCATGGAGACCCAGGACATTGCCGCGCTCACCGCCAGCCAGGTGGCTGGCTTGTCTGAAGACCAGGTGACATGGATTACCACCAGCCAAATTGGCGCCATCGAAACGCGCGATTTGATCGCCATGACCGAAAACCAAATTGGTGCCATGACCACTGCGCAGGTGGTCAAGCTCAATACCGCTCAGTTTGCCGCCCTGCTCGAAAACCAAGTTAAATTCCTCACCATAGAGCAAATTGGCGTCATTGAAACCACCGATTTGGTGGTGTTGAGCACCAACCAGATCAGGGCGTTGGACGAGACTCAGGTGAATGCCTTGTCGTCCGACCAAGCACGCTCCTTATTGACCACCCAGATATCTAACCTCACCCTGACACAAGTGGGCAGCCTGTCTTCCGACCTGCTAAAGACCCTCAAGAACAACCAGATCAATGCATTGACCACTGAGCAGATTCAGGTGCTGGACGAAGGACAAGTCACCAGCTTGAACACCTCACAAGTCAATAGTTTGTCAAGCACCCTGCTCAATGCCTTGACCGATGCACAAATCGGTCAGTTGACGACGGCTCAAACCATTGTGCTGACCACCGCCAATGTGGCAGCACTGACCAGCAGCCAGGTGCTGGCGTTGAACACCTCACAGGTGAGCACCTTGCTGTCAACCCAACTGCAATCGATTGAGACACAAGATATTCAAGCGCTCAGTGTGGATCAATTGACCAGCATTCAAAGCATCACACAGTTGCAATCTTTGAGTAGCGCTCAATTGTCTGCGCTGTCTTTGGAACAATTTGGTGCCCTGCAAGTCGCCCAGTTGCAAAAGCTGAGCACTGCGCAAATGTCTAGCTTGTCTGTGCCTAAGGTGCAGACACTCAACGATGACCAGTTGTCTGGCTTGTCTACCACTCAACTGCAATCGCTCACCACCACCCAATTTGCCGGTATATTACCCACCCAAATTGGCGCTTTGACCACCGCTCAAGTCAACAACCTCACTGTTGCTGAACTGCAAACCTTGTCTTCTGCACAGTTGGATGCTTTGAGCACGGCCCAACTGCTTGCTTTGTCAACCACACAGTTGACCTACGTGACCACCAGCAGTTTGGCCGGCTTGAACGACAACAGCTTGAGCACCTTGAGCACTTCACAAGTTGGTGCTTTGACCACCAACCAAGTGAGCAACCTGACCATCAGCCAAGTTGAGAACTTGGTCACTGCACAAATCAGGGTTTTGAGCAGCAGTCAGCTGAACGCCATGAGCACAGCACAATGGACTGCACTGAAGGCAGATCAGTTGCAAGCCCTGAGCACGACACAGCTCAGCGCTGTGATCACCACCAACCTGCGTGCATTGAGCGGCGATTTGATCAGCACATTGAGCACGGCTCAAGTGAATACTTTGACCTCGGTTCAGGTTGCCAGCTTGCAAAATGCACAAGTGGCTGCTTTGACCTCTGCGCAGATTAACCAGCTGACCAGCACCAATTTACAAGCGTTGACCTCGTCGCAGGTGCAATCCTTGACGCTAGACCAGTTGCCTGCTCTGTCTACTTCGCAGTTGATCAACTTGACCACCGCACAGTTTGCATCGTTGAGCAACGCACAAGTTGATGCATTGACCACTGGTCAAATCACTGCCATGAGCGCCGACCAGATCAAGTCCTTGAGCATTACCCAACTGTCTGCACTGGACGCAGACCAGGTCAGGGCCCTGGAAGCGCCAGATATCGTGGCTTTGAGCGTGGCACAAATCAACTCCCTGAGTAACGAACAAATTACCGCCATTCCAGTCAATTTGGTACCGTCTATCTCTGCGCAAGCCATCACCGGCATGCGCGATGCGCAAATACAGTCTTTCACGGCAGCACAAATTGGCGCATTCACCAATGCACAAGTGCAAGCACTGGCCAGCAACCATGTGAAGGCACTGACTGTGGAGCAAGTGGCGGCGATCAGCACCAATGGCATAGCGGCCATGTCAGACACACAATTTGCGGCTTTCAGTGCAGCGCAAATCCCGTCACTGACGGCCGCTCAAGTGGGCGCTATCACCAACGCCAACTTGGCCGCCATGCCCACCGCATCGCTGCGCGCCTTTACGCCGGAACAAATCGTGGCGTTGAGCAGTGCTCAAATTGCTGCGGTGACGCCAAGTCAGTTCAGCACCCTGACCGCCACACAGGTCGAGTCTTTGCAAACCGGTGATTTGGCCAACTTGACCGTTGATCAAGCCAGCGCCATGACGATGACACAAATCAAAGCCATTCCTGCCTCTAACGTGCAGTATTTGAGCATTGGTTCATTGCAGGCTTTCTCGTCAACACAAATTCAAGCATTCACGTCTGAGCAAGTTTCCCAATTGCTGACCACTCAAGTGGCGGCTTTGTTCAACGGGCAGATTGCCTCCTTGACCAGCGATCAAATCATCTCGTTGACGAGCCCACAAGTTGGTGCGATTGGTACACAGCAAATCAAGGCCTTGACGGTTGACCAGATGGCCGCCCTGACCGTGGAACAAATCCCATCGATCAACGAGTATTCATTGGCCGGCATGAGTGCCGCCCAATTGGGCAACTTTGATGTGACCCAATTGACCGCATTCACCTCGCTTCAGCGCAACAGTTTGAGTTCAGGAAAGGTGGCTTTGCTGGCGGTTGAGCAACGACAGGCTTTGGGGTTTGCTTAAAGATGAAGTCATCTTTTTAAGCAGTTGCAGCTCTAAACTTTGGGCCCATTGACGAGCCGCATTTTTATTTCGCCCCAGACCTTGGGTGAGTAATTTTCGGTAGATTTGGGTGGTGCGTCGACTTTTGCTCAATTGCAAAATTTGAGCTTGGTATGAAGATAATGTATGGGTGACCAAGTCGCCCAAACCCACCGACTGCATCATGCTGGCGGCCATTCGTGACACCATGGTTTTCCCGCACAGTGTCACCATTGGAACGCGACTGCGCAACACATCGCGAGCCGTTGAGCCAGCGTTATAAGGGTAGGTGTCGAGGTAAATATCTGCCAATGTCAGACGCTGACAATACTCGTCATAACTGGTGCGCGGGGCAAATAAAACGCGTGATGGGTCAATGCCATGGCGCATAACTTGTTCTTTTAGGTTGAGAGTGGCTGCGGGGTTGTCATCGAGCAACCACAACACAGCATCGTCTGCTTGCTGTAAAACGTGCATCCACGCATCAAAAATGGGCTCTGTGATTTTGTACACATTGTTGAAACAAGCCAATACACGGGCTTTTTCAGGTAAACCTACATCTGCTCTGGAAAGCGTTTTGGCGGTGGCCGTTGGTTTGACCACGGGGATGAAGCACCCGTCCACGTACAAGGGCTGCTCTGATGTGAATGCCGCGAGCTTTTCTGGATAAACAGATCGATCGGTGATCACAAAATCAATCCAGGGCATGGCTGTGGTACCCATAAAGCCCAAATACGCGCCCTGATGTATTGCAGGTTGCAGGGCCAAAATGCCTGGTCTTGCTCCATGGCTTAAGCCATGCAAATCGATCAATACATCGATGCCATGCTCGGCAATGCGTTGTGCTGCTTGCCGATCATCAATGCCTTTGATGTCGACAAACACATCAAAGGCATTGATCAAACGTGTGCGATAAGCAGAACCATCTTCGGGGCTGTGATCAAAGGCATAAATTTCAAATGAAGAACGATCATGGGCTTCGATCAAATCGGCCATGAGCAAGCCCACGGCATGTGTGCACAAATCACCCGACAAATAAGCCAAACGGATTTTGGGGTGCTTCATTCGTTGTGCAGGCGCAAGCCTTTCAAGGGCGAAGGTGTATTTGCGTCGCACCCAATTTTGGGCAGCCATCATTTGCATGGCTGGGTCGTCGTGGTTCGCCAACATGGCCAATGGTGATGTGCTTTGCATCACGTCATGCGAACTGATACCTGTTAACTGTGGATGTGGTTCCCAAATACATTGTTTGTTTTGCAAGAACACCCAATGCTGCAAAGCATCTGGTTGCGCTGGTTTGATGCTCAAACTTTGAAGCAGGCACTTTTGCGCCAATGGGTAATTTCTTTGAGTCTCATACAGCCGGGCCATGTGGTTGAGCGCCGATACTTGCAGGTCGTCACCGGCAGCTTGGGGCAACCAGCGCGAAACCATGACTTGTGACCAATGTCGAACTGCTTGGTTGTAATCCTTCTGGCGCTCACACACCAAGCCCAAATTGATTCTGGCCTGGGCAAAGTCCGGAGAAATTTGCAAACTTTTTTCGTAATCCTCGTGCGCTCTGGCCCAATTGGCTTGGGATGAGTGCAGAACGCCCAGGTTAAACCAGCCGATGTAAGCTTCTGCGCTGGCACTGCCTGCCAACCATGATTGATATACCTCTATTGCCCGATGAACTTGGCCCTTCGCCAAGCAAGCCTCCGCCTGCGCAATGCATTGCGTGAGCGTCATAGCTAGGTGGTCATTAATAGGCTCCACCAAGCTGATAGAAATAGCTTGTTTTTTCATTTAATTGACAGTAATGTCGGAAACAAAGCGATTTCTGTGCCATTGGATCGCCATTTTGCTTCATAAGCACTACGCACGACTGGCGCATTATTTGCTTGACCCATGTGAATTCAGTTAAAGACCCTGGTAAAAAACCTGCCACCTTCGAAATGAATACCAAAGTTAAAAAAAGATCAGTCCAGTCTCAGCTTGATCAAGCCCTAGCGCTTCAACATGCTGGCGATGTGGATGGTGCAGAGTCGATTTTTCGACAGGTGTTGAAAGCGGATGTGCGCAACCCTGCCGCTTTGTATTCTATGGCTGCCATTGAATCGGGCAGAGGTCAATATTTAAAAGCACTGGAACACATTCAACCCGTTATCAAGTCGAACCCTGGTTTTGCACAGGCCCATTTGGCCTTGTCGGTGATCTTTTTCAACCTGGGGGACTTTGATAAGTCATTTAAAAGCGCCGAAAAAGCCCTTGCCTTAGAGTCCACTTTGCTGAATGCACAGTCGCACCTTCAAACGGTGCAGTTGGCCATGCAAGTTAAACAATCCAGTTCGCCGCCAGGTGTGCCACAGGTGGTATTGCTCAATAACCAAGCCATCGCCTTGCAAAATGGCGGAGAACATGCGCAGGCATTGGAATTGTTGTCGCGGTCTTTGGAGATGTCTCCCAATGACTTTACCGCGCTTTATTCGATGGGGATCTCGCATTCTGCGTTGGGCCAAACACAGCAAGCGTTTGATTGCTTTAACCGGGCTGCTGATGCGGCCCCGCACATGG
>Ga0209442_1002300_pt1 | contig 10351 bp, 7 predicted proteins | sample LauGreSBDMM110DD_2_FD_187565 | JGI IMG/M metagenome (GOLD analysis project Ga0209442, IMG submission 187565) | Freshwater lake microbial communities from Lake Michigan, USA - Sp13.BD.MM110.DD (SPAdes) (version 2) | ecosystem: Environmental > Aquatic > Freshwater > Lake | place: Lake Michigan, USA...
CCGTAACCCAAATCAGGGGCAGTCAGCATAGGAATAAATGGAATTCCTCGTTCGGCAGCCATGGCTCCACAAGTTCCACCACGATCAACGACGACGGTGATCAACACCGGAATCGCACCGAATGCAACGACCGCGTCGACTGCTTCCATGATTGATGTTCCGCGAGTCACGGTGTCTTCTGTAATGACAACTTTGTCTCCAGGCTGCAATGCACCAGCGATACGTCCAGTGACACCATGATCTTTCGCTTCTTTACGAACGCTGAAGCTTCGAAGATCAATACCACGAGTAGCAGCAACTGCCGCAATGCCATACGCGACAGGATCAGCGCCCATCGTCAAGCCGCCAATCGCCACGGCCTCTTTAGGAATTAGTTCTAAAGCAACATCAGCCATCAGCACGACCCCATCGGCCCGACAGGCTGTTTGTTTTGTATCAAGAAACCATGAACTACTCGCACCCGACTTCAAAGTGAAGTTGCCCGTCTTGAGCGAATGACGCAGGACATGTTCACGCAACGCGTGGCGTGTCGCATTGAGAGCGGGTAGTGCATTCGAATAATTACTCATCGGTAATTACAGTAGTGCGCGAGATGTCGTTGTGTATCGCTTTGCGAGACTTGCATGTATCAGCAATAAATACAGCTATTTCTTAAGAAAACGTCACAAAGTCTTACGGACGAAAGTGCACTATTCCTTAATAAACAGTCATATATTGATATCCATGGCAGCACCGAAAACACCAATGACAAAGTCACATAAAGCTGCTTTGGCGGTCGGACGAGCAGAGAGTCGAACTGTTCGTGATTACCTTGAAGCGGTTCGACGCAATAAACCAAAGCGCGGACGTAAGCGCACACCGGACTCAATCAAGAAGCGTCTTGCAGTTATCGAAAATCAATTTGATGATTCAGATGCAATTACGCAACTGAAGTTGTCACAAGAACGCCTTGACCTGGCAATGGAACTTGCAGAAATGACTACTGCTCAACAAATCGGTCCGCTCGAAAAAGCATTCGTTAAAGTTGCTCGTTCATACGGTGAGCGCAACGGAATCACCTACACCGCGTGGCGTGAAATTGGTGTTGATCCCGCTGTTTTGAAAAAAGCCGGAATCACTCGCTGATCTTTACACTTCAAGTGCATCAAGGGCAGTGAATACTTGCCCGATATGCACCAGCGAACGCTTCAAGTCAAAAGCTTCGTCAAGAATTTTCTTGTCAACCCGTTCCAAACGCGAGTCGGCTTCAAGAACTGAACGGAAATCTTGCGAACGCTCCCACGACATTGCTGCTGCTTCTTGAACAATTCGATAGGCCTCATCACGAGTCAGGCCTGATTGAACTAAAGCAAGAAGTACTGGCTGGCTAAAAACCAATCCGTGACTTGAGTACAGGTTCTGTTTCATACGCTCAGGTGAGACTTGAAGACCCTCGAGCAGGCGGCGCAAGCGATGCATGACGTAATGCGCCATCAATGATGAATCTGGAAGTACGACTCGTTCAACAGAACTGTGTGAAATATCACGTTCATGCCACAAAGCAACATCTTGCATTGCGGCCTGAAGATTTCCACGAAGAACTCGTGACAAACCCGTGATCGTTTCTGCCGAGATCGGGTTGCGCTTATGGGGCATTGCCGAGGAACCCTTTTGTCCAGGCTTAAAGCCTTCTTCAACTTCACGAACTTCGGTTCGTTGGAGATGCCGCAATTCAACGGCGATCATTTCGCAGGTGTTGCCAACAGCGGCACATGCCCACATGTATTCAGCGTGACGATCACGCGAAATAACTTGAGTGGCTGGGACTGCTTTCAAACCCAACGAATGAGCAACATGTTGTTCAACCTTGGGATCAACATTGGAATAGGTGCCCACTGCTCCCGAGAGTTTGCACACTGCAATGTTGTCGCGCGCAGCAATCAATCGACTGCGATCACGATCAATCTGCAGGGCCCACAATGCAACTTTGGCACCGAATGTCGTTGGTTCGGCATGGACGCCATGGGTACGACCGATCATCACCGTGTCACGATGCGCCTTAGCCAAACTCACAACAACTCGCAGAAGTTTTGACGAGGCCTCTATGAGTAGGTCGGCGGCATCGCGCAACATCCAACACCACGCAGTATCAACAATGTCACTTGAAGTCAGCCCGTAGTGAATCCATCCGCCAGCCGTTCCACCTATTCGCGACTGTAAAACGTCAACGAATGCTGCAACATCATGATCGGTGACCTTTTCGCGTTCAAGGACTTCGTCAATAAAGCGCGCATCAATCACTGGAGTATTAGAGCGACAGGTTGAAGAGTCTGCAGAAGGAACAATTCCTAAAGCGCTATGCGCTTCAGTTGCCAACAATTCAATTTCTACCCAACGACCAAAACGAGATTCGTCGGAAAAGATCGCTTCCATTTCAGGTAATGAATAACGAGGAATCATGCCGTACCTCCAAAGATTGATGCAGAAGTCCAATCCAGCACGTCATCGCGTTCAGGACCGACACCGATAATTCGAATCGGAATTCCAGATTCGCGCTCGACCGCAGTAATGAATGCTTTGGCTTCGGCCGGAAGATCATTCACTGAACGACAGTTACGTAATTCGGTTTTCCATCCTGGCAATGTGATGTAGTCGGCGACCACTTGACCGAGTACATCACTGCGGTCAGGGTAACCGTGCACGGGTTCGCCATTGATGCGGTATCCAGTACACACTTTGACTTCATCAAATGTGTCTAAGACATCGAGTTTGGTCAGCGCTAATTCAGTCAACGAGTTAATGCGACCGGCATGACGCAACATCACGCAGTCGACCCAGCCCGTGCGACGACGACGTCCGGTCACTGTGCCGAACTCGCGACCAATATCAACTAACTTCTCGCCAATCTCGCCCAGTGTTTCGGTCGGGAAAGGACCCGAACCAACACGAGTGGTGTACGCCTTCGTAATTCCGATGATGCGATCAAGTAGTCGTGGTCCAATACCTGACCCGACGCTCGCTCCACCCGCTGTCGGATTTGATGACGTCACAAACGGGTACGTTCCATGATCAAGATCGAGGAAAGTTGCTTGAGCACCTTCAAGCAAAACATCTTGGCCAGCATCGACAGCGTCGTGCAGCAGACCGACGGTGTCACCTATATATGGCTGCAAACGCTTTGCGTATTCAACGAAGTCGGAAACGATTTGTTCAATGTCAAGAGCGTCGCCGCCAGCATGAACAACGTTGACGCTTTCGGCAGTCGCTCGTTCGCGTACCTGTTCCGCGAAAGACTCCAAGTCAACGCACGCACCAACGCGAATTCCGACTCGGCGGGCTTTGTCGGCGTATGCCGGTCCGATGCCCTTGAGCGTCGTCCCAATCTTGTTATCCCCCAAGTTGCCTTCAGAGATCGCGTCCCACGATTGGTGCCAAGGGAAAATCAACTGAGCCTGACTAGAGATCTTGAGTTTTGCGCACGAAATTCCGCGCGACTCGAGTCGGTCAATCTCGGCAAACAATGTCGGCATGTCAACGACGACGCCATTACCAATGACCGGAGTGACGTGGTCGTACAAAACCCCCGACGGAATGAGCTGCAAGGCGTACTTCTCAGTACCGACAACCACGGTGTGACCGGCGTTGTGTCCACCTTGATAGCGAGCGACAACCGAATTCTCTCGGGCAAGAAGGTCGATGACCTTGGCTTTGCCTTCATCGCCCCACTGGGCTCCGACGACGACGGTGACTGACATAGCACGCTCCTAATAAATGGGGGGAACGTAACGACACCCTACTTGCTCGGTTGATTTTGAGTGAACTGCGTATCCATTCATTCACAGTTCACCCGAATGGTGGCTAGATGCCTCCTGAGTGACACCTCGCTTGGACAAAGTGTCACTCGGTCAACACAAAAGTGTTGATCATCCGTGAACACAAACAAAAGGAAAACGATGATCCCCTCAAAGTACTCATCCATGCGCAAGATGGCGTCACTCGCCATTGTCGCTGGCTTGGCACTCGCAGCCTGTGGCGGCGATGACTCCAGCACCAGCGAAACATCCTCCCCAGCTGCTACCGAAGCACCTGCGACTGACGAGACCACTACGGCCCCGACAGATGCCGATCCGCTTGACGCTCTTTACGAAGAGTGCAAAGCCGAAGGCGCCAAGGTCAACTTGATCGCTCTTCCCGACGAATGGGCCAACTACAAGGGCATCCTCGCCGCTTTCGGCGAGAAGTACCCCGGTGTTGAGTACCCAGTCGCCAATCCCGACGCTTCATCAAAAGAAGAGATGGAAGCCGTTCAGACATTGGCCGGTCAAGACGACATGCCCGACAACGTTGACGTCAGCCCGGCAATCGCCCAGGAAATGGTCGACGCTGGTTTGTTCGAGCCCTACGTCTTGACAACCGATGCCGAAATCCCGGCCGGCTTGAAGGATGCCGACAACAACTGGACCGCTGCGTACTACGGAATCATGGCAATCACCACGAACACCAAGATTGCACCCGTGGCTCCGACCTCGTTTGCCGACTTGATGAAGCCTGAATATAAGGGCCTCGTTTCCTTGAATGGCGACCCCCGTGAAGCTGGTGCAGCATTCGCAGCAGTTATGGCTGCTTCACTTGCCAACGGCGGCAGCGCCGATGACATCTTGCCCGGCATCCAGTTCTTCGCCGACCTCAAGGCATCTGGCAACCTCGGTGGCACCGACGTCACCAAGGAAACCGTTTTGTCAGGCGAAACCCCCATCACCATTGACTGGAGCTACAACGTTCCCGGATTGGCCGCTGAACTCGAAGCTGCTGGAATCACCTACGAAACCAACTTCCCGAGCGACGGCGTGTACGGAGGCTTCTACGGCCAGGGTGTCATCAAGGATTCACCACACCAGGCTTGTTCAAAGCTTTGGATGGAACACATCTTCAGCAATGAAGGTGCCCTTGGTTACCTCGAAGGTGGAGCGGTTCCCGCACGCATCGAAGCTTTGACTGCTGCTGGACTCGTGACCGAAGAAGTCAAGGCCAACTTGCCGCCAGACGAATTGGTTGCGCAGATCAGCTTCTTGACCCCTGCTCAGATCGCAGCTGCAAAAGCTGTTCTCGCCGAGCAGTGGGGTCCGATGGTGGCTGACGCCTGATTGTGGCGATAGTCAATATTCCTCCCTTGGGTGAAGAGGGGGCCGTCGCGCAAGCGACGGCCCCCTCGCACTTTTGGCGTACTCCAATCGACAACATCCGCAATAAGAAATCATTGGCTTGGTTCGGGCTGGTCCCGTTTTTTCTTTTCCTCATTCTCTTTCTCCTCATTCCCGCGATCAGTGTTTTCGCCCAAGCACTTCATGATGAAGACGGATCTTTTGGCTTCAGCGCAATGCGCGAAGCGATCTCTGGGCAAAACCTCGACGCCTTTATCTTCTCGCTGAAGTTCTCGGCAGGTGCGGCGTTCGTTGGAGTGGTTTTTGGCGGTTTCTTGGCCTACGCCGCAGCCACCGCAAAACGCCCCCGTTGGCTACGCAACATCGTCAGTTCATTCAGTGGAGTCGCTGCCAATATGGGCGGACTCCCACTCGCATTCGCGTTTCTTAGTCTTCTCGGACGCCAGGGACTTGGAACCAAAATTCTTAATGCTTTCGGCTGGGATCTTTATGCCGGTGACTTCAAACTTGGCGAAGTCTCAGGCCTGATCACTGTGTATTCGTATTTCAATATTCCTCTCATGGTTTTGGTCACGCTGCCAGCCATCGATGGATTGAAAACGTCTTGGAGAGAGGCTTGCGCCAATCTTGGCGGTAGCGCTTGGACTTATTGGCGCAGAGTCGGACTACCAATTCTTGCACCATCACTTCTTGGTGGATTCTTGTTGTTATTCGCCAACTCGTTCAGCGCCTATGCAACGGCTCGGCAACTAACCGACAACTCAAAGATCGTTCCACTCAGAATCAGTTTCTTCCTAGGAGGAGATATCTCGATTGGTGAAGATGCTGTTGGGTATTCACTTGCTGCTTGGATGATCATCTTGATGGGCATCAGCATGGCCGCCTACTGGCTACTTCGTCGACGCGCTGAACGATGGAGCAACTCATGAGACAATCTCGTTCTCAACGAGCACTTGGACGTTTGCTCCCGACTCTTGTTTTGATTGCAAGCGCAATTTTCTTTGCGTTTCCGTTGCTTGCAATGGCACGTTTCGCTTTCCAAAACCTTCAAGTCATTGACTTGGGTTGGAATAATCTTTTTGAGAAGTGGTCGTTCTCATCGGTCACTGCTTCATTTTCCGATGACTTCTTCGCCGAAGCCCTTACTCTCAGTTTGAAGTTGGCAGTCGGAACAGCGCTCTTCACACTCGGGCTTTTGGTTCCTACTGCGGTATGGGTACATCTTCGATTACCGAAGGCTCGTGTTTTCGTTGAGTTCTTGACGATCCTGCCGTATGTCATTCCAGCGATTGCACTAGTCGCAGGAATTGTGGTTGTGAAACCTCACGCCCGTTGGTTCTTGAATAGTGACTACTCGTTGATTCCGTTCTACGTCGTACTTGCCTTGCCGTTTACTTATCGCAGTATTGATACTGGATTACGAGCCATTGATCTCAAGGTCTTAGTAGAAGCATCTCGAAGTCTTGGTTCGACCTGGATTGCCACCCTTTTCAGAGTGGTCATTCCAAATCTTCGTGCAGCAATTATCTCCAGCACTTTTCTCACTGTCGCCGTCGTACTGGGTGAGTACACAATTTCCGACGTCCTCTTAAAGCGCACGTTCCCCTCATTTATGGCGCAGTATCGGCAAAGCGACCCAAGAGGTGGCTACGCACTTGCGATCCTTGCATTGTTAGGCACCACGCTTCTCTTCGTCGCCATCGGCATTCTTTCTAAGTCTCGTAGTACTCGACCACAACAAGTTTCACGTTCCCAAGAAAATGAGATTCTCGTATGACCTCGCTCAGCTTTACCGGCATTCGAAAGACCTTCGGCACAACAGTCGCCCTTGAATCACTTGATCTTGCTTTACAACCAGGTGAGTTAGTCAGTCTCCTGGGACCATCGGGTTGCGGCAAAACAACTGCCTTACGTATCGCTGCCGGATTCGAAATTCCAGATACCGGAGTCGTATCGCTCGGAGAAAGCGTCATCACCGATACTCCAGCCCATCGACGAAACATGGGAATGGTTTTCCAGAGCTACAGCCTCTTCCCCAATCTCACCGTTGCACAAAACGTTGATTTTGGTTTACGAAATCGAAAAGTAGAAAAAGCAAAGCGCAACTCTCGAGTTGGCGAAATGCTCGAACTTGTTCAGTTGGGTGAACTTGGAAAGCGTTATCCTCACCAACTTTCTGGCGGGCAACAACAACGTGTTGCATTGGCTCGTGCATTAGCCGTTCAGCCCGAAGTACTGCTTCTTGATGAACCTCTTTCGGCTCTCGATGCCAAAGTTCGCTCAACCTTGCGGGATGAAATTCGTCGAATCCAATCTGAATTGAAAACGACCACACTTTTTGTTACCCATGATCAGGACGAAGCTCTCGCCATCAGCGACCGCATCGGTGTCATGTCAAATGGCCGCCTTGAACAGTTGGGCACCCCAGAAGATGTCTACTTGCGTCCTGCTTCACCATTCGTTGCGCGCTTTGTTGGTTCAATCAACGAGTTGCCAAACAGTAACGGGGTTGGAAAGATCTTGGTTCGCCCAGAAGACATCACTATCTCTGAGGACGAAAATGAGTTAACGATGCGCGGAACTGTCACGCGGGTCACCTTTCAAGGCCCGGTAACGATTATCTCGGTGCGCGTCGACATGAATGACCAACTCGTGAATGTCCACGCGGCAAGCGGCAGCATTCATGCTCAAGTTGGAGATCGTGTTTCACTTGACGTGACGCCAGGTCGCGGCATTATTGAAGCCGCTTAATTCTTACGAACTCAGCACAATCTGATCGTCGACTGCGTCAACAACAATCGCGCTGTCTTCGCCCACTTTTCCTTCAAGAATCAAGACCGAGGCTCGGTCGCCAATCTCGCGTTGAATGACACGCTTCAATGGTCGAGCTCCAAAGTCGGGGTCAAACCCAACTGCGGCCAGTAATGCCACGGCGGCTGGTGTGACCTCAAGAGTGATTCGACGTGCCAACAGGCGCTCACGAAGCTTTTCGAGTTGAATCATCACGATGTGCGCCAAGTCTTCTTGAGTCAAAGATCGGAAGCGAATGATCTCGTCAATGCGATTGATGAATTCGGGCTTGAAGAACATTTGTGGGTCACCAGGCAAGTTTGAAGTCATCACAATCACCACATTGGTGAAATCGACCGTACGTCCCTGACCATCGGTCAATCGCCCATCGTCGAGTACCTGTAACAAGATGTTGAAAACATCGGGGTGAGCCTTTTCAATCTCATCAAGCAACACCACGGTGTATGCACGACGACGCACTGCTTCGGTGAGCTGACCACCCTGGTCGTAACCCACATAACCCGGAGGAGCGCCAACTAAACGCGAAACTGAGTGTTTCTCCATGTACTCACCCATATCGATACGAACCATGGCGCGCTCGTCATCAAACAAGAATTCAGCGACAGCACGCGCCAACTCGGTTTTACCCACACCAGTTGGTCCCAAGAACAAGAACGAACCAATTGGTCGATTGGGATCAGACAATCCCGCCCGGCTGCGACGAATCGCATTTGATACGGCAGTGACCGCCTGATCTTGACCAATGACCCGCTGATGCAAGAGGGCTTCAAGATGAACCAACTTGGCCATTTCGCCTTCAAGAAGTCGCGTGACGGGCACACCGGTTGACTTGCTCACTACTTCGGCGATGTCTTCGGCGTCAACTTCTTCTTTGAGCATCCGATTGCCTGTTTGCAACACATCTAAGTGACCCGTTGCTTCGGAGATTCGGCGTTCGATCTCGGGGATTCGTCCGTAGCTAATCTCGGACTTCTTTTGCAGATCGGTTTCGTATTCGACACTGATCTTGAGTTGTTCGAGCTCTTCCTTCAGATTTCGAATAGCACCGATCGCATCCTTTTCTTGCTGCCAGTGTTCGCGCATAACGCCTGCATCGTTCTTCAATAGCAACAATTCATCGTCAATTGTTGCGAGACGATCACGTGAAGCTAGATCGGTTTCTTTTGCTAACGCCAACTTTTCAATCTCGAGTTGCATAATGCGACGTTCAACGACATCAATCTCGGTCGGTAGCGAGTCAATTTCAATGCGCAACTTGCTCGCGGCTTCATCAACAAGATCAATAGCCTTATCGGGCAAGAAGCGACTCGTGATGTAACGATCGGACAAAACTGCCGCACTCACCAGAGCCGAGTCTTGGATGCGCACACCGTGGTGTACTTCGTAACGTTCTTTCAGACCGCGCAAAATAGCGATGGTGTCTTCAACGGTGGGTTCACCGACATAGACCTGTTGAAAACGACGTTCAAGGGCCGGATCTTTTTCGACGTACTTACGATATTCATCAAGAGTGGTGGCACCGATCATGCGCAACTCACCACGCGCCAACATGGGCTTAATCATGTTGCCAGCGTCCATGGCACCTTCGGCGCCGCCAGCGCCCACAATGGTGTGTAGTTCATCAACAAACGTGATCACTTCACCAGCAGCATCGGTGATTTCTTTGAGTACTGCTTTGAGACGTTCTTCGAATTCGCCTCGGTATTTTGTACCAGCTACCAAGCTGGCAATATCAAGTGAAATCAAACGCTTGTTCTTTAAACCTTCGGGCACATCACCTTCGGCGATACGTCGTGCTAAACCTTCGACAATGGCAGTCTTACCAACACCTGGTTCACCGATAAGAACTGGATTGTTCTTCGTACGACGGCTCAATACTTGAATCACTCGGCGAATTTCATCATCGCGACCGATGACCGGATCAATCTTTCCGTCACGCGCACGCTTGGTCAGATCTTGTCCATACTTCTCGAGCGCTTGAAAATTCTCTTCAGGGTTCTGTGTCGTTATCCGATGGCTTCCGCGTACATCGCGTAACGCTTGCATCAGTTCTTCGCTACCAATACCCAAACGACTATTCATCGCAAGCAATAAGTGCTCAACCGACAAGTAATCGTCCTTGAAATCTTTTTGGTACTTCTCAGCGTTTTCAAAGACGTTACTGAGTTCACGATTCATCCGAGGTTCGTCGCCACCGTAGGCCTTGGGTAATTTTGAAACTTTTTCGTCGGCAGCATTTCGTACCATCAATGGTGCTTGTCCGAGTTTTGATAAAACTGCAGGAATAATGGTGTCGTCTTGACGCGCGATAGCCGCCATCAAGTGATCGGGTGTCAACTCGGGATTCGATAAAGCCTTGGCTTGATCGACGGCTGATGCAACAGCCTCTTGAGTTTTGA
>Ga0209442_1002305_pt1 | contig 10341 bp, 6 predicted proteins | sample LauGreSBDMM110DD_2_FD_187565 | JGI IMG/M metagenome (GOLD analysis project Ga0209442, IMG submission 187565) | Freshwater lake microbial communities from Lake Michigan, USA - Sp13.BD.MM110.DD (SPAdes) (version 2) | ecosystem: Environmental > Aquatic > Freshwater > Lake | place: Lake Michigan, USA...
CTAAGGTGATGGTGGTCGCCCCGCTGTCCAAGGCACCCCGGAAGATGTAGGGGAAACACAGGACGTTGTTGACCTGGTTGGGGTAGTCGGTGCGACCGGTGGCCATGATGGCGTCGTCGCGCACGGTCTTGACGTCTTCGGGGTTGATTTCGGGGTTGGGGTTGGCCAGCGCAAAGATCAGCGGCTTGGCGGCCATGGACTTGACCATGTCTTGCTTGAGCACGCCGCCAGCCGACAGCCCCAAGAACACGTCGGCGCCTGCAATGACTTGCGCCAAGGTGCGGTGCTCGGTTTTTTGCACAAACTGAATTTTGTCTTCGTCCATCAGCTCGGTGCGGCCTTCATACACCACGCCGGCCAAGTCGGTGACCCAAATGTTTTCGCGGGGAATGCCCAGCTTGACCAAGAGGCCCAAGCAAGCCAGCGCCGCAGCGCCCGCGCCTGAAGTCACCAGTTTGATCTGTTTCGGGTCCTTGCCCACCACCTTCAGGCCGTTCAAGATGGCCGCGCCCACCACGATGGCGGTGCCGTGCTGGTCGTCGTGGAAGACGGGGATCTTCATGCGCTCGCGCAGCTTGCGCTCGATGTAGAAGCAGTCGGGGGCTTTGATGTCTTCGAGGTTGATGCCGCCAAACGTCGGCTCCAGCGAGGCGATGATCTCGACCAGCTTGTCCGGGTCTTTCTCGTTGATTTCGATGTCGAACACATCGATGTCGGAAAACTTCTTGAACAGAACGCCTTTGCCTTCCATCACCGGCTTGGAGGCCAGTGGGCCGATGTCGCCCAAGCCGAGCACGGCCGTGCCGTTGGTGATGACGCCCACCAAATTGCCGCGACTCGTGTACTTGAAGGCGTTGGCCGGATCGGCCACGATCTCTTCACACGGCGCCGCCACCCCAGGCGAGTAGGCCAAGGCCAGGTCACGCTGGTTGATCAGCTGCTTGGTAGGGGCGATGGCGATTTTGCCCGGGCGGGGGAATTCGTGGTATTCAAGCGCCGCACGCCGCAACTCGGCGCGCTTTTCGTCTTGTGTGGGGGTGGGCATGGTGCGGACTCCTGGCGGGTGTGTGGCTTGTGATCAACACAAGGCGTTGGGCATTCTAAGTCGCTGGGCTGAGGCCCATTGGCCATACCGTGGTGGTTTTGCTTGTGACTGGGATTGAGGTGATCGCCGAATGGTTCAACCGCGCATGAGCGTTTCGATGGCCTCAGCCTCGACGGGCACACCGCGCGAGATCAGCTCACAACCCGAGGCCGTGACCACCGCGTCGTCTTCGATGCGAATGCCGATGTTCCAGAATGCCTCGGGCACGTTCTCGGCGGGGCGGACATACAAGCCGGGTTCAATGGTCAGCACCATACCTGCTTGCAAGGTGCGACTGACGCGTTCGCCACGGGCGTTGACTTCGGTGTAAGCCCCGCAGTCGTGAACGTCCATGCCCAGCCAATGGCCGGTGCGGTGCATGTAAAACGGGGTGTAACGGCGGTGTTCAATCACGTCCTCGACCGTGCCTGCGGTGTTGCGGTCCAGCAGACCCACATCGAGCATGCCTTGGGCCAGAACGGCCACCGCCGCGGTGTGGGGGTCGATAAAACGGGCACCGACACGCGTGGCGTTGACGGCCGCGGTCTGGGCTGCCAACACGATGTCGTAGAGGGTGCGTTGGGGGCCTGTGAAGCGCCCATTGGCTGGGAAGGTGCGTGTGATGTCGCTGGCGTAGCCGTCGAGCTCGCAGCCAGCGTCGATCAGCACCAAATCGCCATCGCGGATCGGTGCTGTGTCGGCGCGGTAGTGCAACACGCAAGCGTTGGCCCCACCGGCGACGATCGAGCCGTAAGCTGGGTATTGCGAACCGGCTTCGCGAAAACCATGCAGCAACTCGGCGTCGAGGTGAAATTCACGCAAGTCTTGGCCCGAGCGCAAACGGCGAGCACTGGTTTGCATGGCTCGAATGTGGGCAGCAGCACTGATGTCGCAAGCGCGGCGCATGGTCGCCTGCTCGTTGGCGTCTTTGACCAAGCGCATCTCATCGAGTGGGCCGCAGACGTCCATCAACTCGGATGGACAGCTCACGCCTTGGCGAATTTTGGTGCGCACACTGCGCAGCCAGCCATCCACTTGGCTTTCCAAGCCTTCGTGGGTGGCGAATGGGAACCAGACCCGTGTGCGATTTTCCAGCCAGCCCGGCATGAGGCGGTTGAGTTCGCCCACCGAGTGCGCTTCGTCCACGCCCAAGCTGGCGGGCGCGTTTTCTGGGCCCAAACGAATGCCATCCCAAATTTCGCGCTCGAGGTCTTTGGGTTGGCACAACAAGGTGCTGCGACCGTCGCTGGTGATCACGAGCCAAGCATGGGGTTCGGTGAACCCTGTCAAATAGAAAAAGTAGCTGTCGTGCCGGTAGAGATAGTCGCTGTCGCGGTTGCGTGGGCGAGCGGGGGCAGTGGGAATGATGGCCACAGCCCCAGCGCCCAATTGGGCGGCTAGGCGGGCACGGCGTTCGGCGTGAACAGAGGTCATGGTGTGTCTTTGTTGCGGTTGAGATCGTGTAAACGGTCGGGCGTACCCACATCGGTCCATGCACCAGCGTAAACGCTCGCGCTGACGAGGCCCGCTTGCGCGGCTTGGCGCAGCAAAGGGCCCAAGGGTTCGGCGGTGCCTTGCGGGTTGCCTTCAATGATGGGCAACCAAGGCGCTTCAAACAACTCGCGGCGGTACAGGCCCACCGTGCTGTAGGTGAAGCGTGGCGAATCTCCGTGGGCGGCATTGAGCAGTTCACCGATATTCGTGGTATCGCTTGTGGGGCGCCAGCCAAAATCCCCATTGGGGTTGTGTGGCGGGTTGGGGACCAGCCAAACGTGCGCCAAACATTCGCTGGCCACGAAACGTTGAACCACCTGCGGGTCGAAGACAAAATCCGGCATGTACACATCGGCTGCGGTGACCCAAAACACGGGGCTCAAGCGGGGCAGGGCGCGAACGATGCCTCCGGCGGTTTCCAGGGCGTAGCCAAAATCTCGGCCCTCATGAGACAGGCGCAGGTGAACGTCGGGGTGGGCTCTGGCCCATGACAGGCAATGGGTTTCGATCTGTTCGCCGAGCCACTCCGTGTTGACCACGATGTCGCGAACACCACCGGCCAACAGGCCTTGCAAAGGCCCATCGATGAGGGCTTGGCCGCGGACCTGCAACAGGGGTTTGGGGGTGTGGTCGGTCAAGGGGCGCATGCGCATGCCGCGGCCAGCGGCCAGCACCATGGCGCTGACGTATGAGGTCGGGGGAGGCGTGTGCATGGCTGCATTATTCCTGAGTTCGATAAAATCCCGAGTTGACGCATGTGCGCCAGCCCAACACCGACACCACACCATGTCCCTCGCCACCCCCACTCCCTCCCAAAACATGGCCAACGCCATTCGCGCCTTGGCCATGGACGCCGTCCAACAAGCCAATTCGGGCCACCCTGGCGCCCCCATGGGCATGGCCGACATGGCGGTGGCGCTGTGGAGCCGCCACCTGCAGCACAACCCCATCAACCCGCATTGGGCCAACCGCGACCGTTTTGTGCTCTCCAACGGCCACGGCTCCATGTTGATTTACGCTTTGTTGCACCTCACGGGTTACGACCTGCCGATGAGCGAGATCAAGAACTTCCGCCAGCTGCACAGCAAAACCGCCGGGCACCCCGAAGTGGGCATCACCCCCGGCGTGGAAACCACCACCGGCCCGCTGGGCCAAGGCATCACCAACGCGGTGGGCATGGCGCTGGCCGAGAAGCTCTTGGCCGCTGAGTTCAACCGCCCCGGTCACGCCATCGTGGACCACCACACCTATGTGTTCATGGGCGACGGCTGCTTGATGGAAGGCATCTCGCACGAGGCCTGCGCCTTGGCCGGTGCTTGGAAGCTCAACAAACTGGTCGCTTTGTACGACGACAACGGCATTTCCATCGACGGACCAGTGGCCCCATGGTTCATCGACAACACGCCCCAGCGTTTTGAAGCCTATGGCTGGAACGTGATCCGCGCCGTGGACGGCCACAGCGCCGACGCGGTCGAGCGCGCCATCGTCCAAGCCAAACGCAGCGACAAGCCCACGCTGATCTGCTGTAAAACCGCCATCGGCCAAGGCAGCCCCAACCGCGCCAACACCGCCAAGGCCCACGGTGAACCTTTGGGCGCCGAAGAAATCGCCCTCACCCGCGCCGCGCTGGGCTGGCCACACGCCCCCTTTGAGATCCCCGCCGATGTTTACAGCGCTTGGGATGCCAAGGCCGCTGGCCAGCGTGCCGAGGCCGCTTGGAACCAAACGTTTGCGGCCTACCGCACGGCCTTCCCCGAGTTGGCCGAGGCCTTCACCCGCCGCATGTCGGGCGCTTTGCCCAAAGACTTCGAGCAGACCGTGGTCGACGCGGTCGTGGCCGCCCACACCAAAGCCGAGACTGTGGCCAGCCGCAAGGCCAGCCAATTGGCCCTGGAAGCGTTCACCGCCGCCCTGCCTGAGTTGCTCGGCGGCTCGGCCGACCTGACCGGCTCCAACCTGACCAACACCAAGTCCACGCCCAACCTGCGTTTTGACGCCCAAGGCGCGGTGGTAAAGAACGAGCAGGGCCAAGGCGGGCGACACATCAATTACGGCGTGCGCGAGTTCGGCATGGCCGCGATCATGAACGGCGTGGCGTTACATGGCGGTTACATCCCCTATGGCGGCACCTTCCTGACTTTCAGCGACTACAGCCGCAACGCCATCCGCATGGCCGCGCTGATGAAGCAGCGCGTCATCCATGTGTTCACCCACGACTCCATCGGTTTGGGCGAAGACGGCCCGACCCACCAGTCGGTGGAACACGCCGCCAGCCTGCGCTTGATCCCGAACCTAGATGTTTGGCGTCCTGCCGACACGGCCGAGACCACCGTGGCTTGGGCCGTGGCCCTGAAGAACAGCCAACGCCCCACCGCGCTGCTGTTGTCGCGCCAAAACCTGCCCTACGCGCCCAAGAGCGATTTGGGCGACATCAGCCGTGGCGCTTATGTCTTGGCCGAGCCCGAAACCGTGGGTTTGAAGAAGAAAGCGCAGGCCGTGATCATCGCCACCGGCTCTGAGGTCCAGCTCGCGCTCAAGACCCAAGAGCGCTTGGCCAAGGAATTCAAGATCGCCGTGCGTGTGGTCTCCATGCCCAGCACCACCACCTTCGACCGCCAAACCGCCGCTTACAAAGCGTCTGTGTTGCCTGCGGGTGTGCCCCGCGTGGCGGTGGAGATGGGTTCCACCGATGGCTGGTGGAAGTACGGGTGTGCGGCCGTGGTCGGCTTGGACACCTACGGCGAGTCGGCCCCAGCCCCGGTGCTGTTCCAGCACTTCGGCTTCACGCCCGAGAACGTCGCTGATACTGTGCGCGCCGTCCTGGCCGCGCGCTGAGCCCACAGATCCCCGGGCACGCCGCCCGGAACCCGGGGATCAGGTTGACGACAGCCTGATTCGGTATAAACGGGTTACGTAACCGGTTCGTAACTTACCTTTTCAGCACCATGACTCTCAAAGTAGGCATCAACGGATTTGGCCGCATCGGCCGTTTGGCCTTGCGCGCTGCGCTCAAACACGGCTACACCGACATCCAGATCGTCGGCATCAACGACCCCAAATCTGCCGATTACCTGGCTTACATGCTCAAGTACGACAGCGTGCACGGCCGCTTCGATGGCACGGTAGATTTCACCGAAGACACCCTGATCGTCAACGGCAAAAAAATCAAACTCTCCCACGAGCGCGACGCGCACAACCTGCGTTGGGGCGAGATGGGCGTGGACATCGTGCTCGAATGCACCGGCCACTACCTGACCGAGCCCACCAGCCAAATGCACATCGCAGCCGGGGCAAAAAAAGTCGTGATCTCCGCGCCTTCCAAAGATACGGTGCCGATGTTCGTGTACGGCGTGAACCACAAGAGCTACGCCGGAGAGGCCATCGTCTCCAACGCCTCGTGCACCACCAACTGCTTGGCCCCCGTGGTCAAGGTGCTCAACGACAAATGGGGCATCAAGCGCGGTTTGATGACGACGGTGCACGCCGCCACGGCCAGTCAGATGACGGTGGACAGCTCCTCGCGCAAAGACTGGCGCGGTGGCCGTGGCATTCTGGAAAACATCATCCCCTCCAGCACGGGCGCGGCCAAGGCTGTGGGCAAGGTGATCCCCGAGATCAAGGGCAAGATCACGGGCATGTCGTTTCGGGTGCCGACCTCCGACGTGTCGGTGGTTGACCTGACCATCGAGTTGGATAAAGAGGCGACCTACGAAGAGGTGTGTGCCGAGATGTTGGCGCAAAGCCAAGGGGCACTCAAAGGCGTGCTGGGTTACACCGATGAAAAAGTGGTCTCCACCGATTTCCGTGGTGAGTCATGCGCGAGCGTGTTCGACGCCACCGCCGGCATCGCCTTGGACAAGACCTTCATGAAGATCGTGGCCTGGTACGACAACGAATGGGGTTACGCCAAGCAGTGCTTGGAGATGATCCGCGTGGTGGGCAAGAAAAAATAAACCTTCGGCTCAGCCCAAAAAAGCCACCCGTGGCTTAAGCCGCGACGGCGGCCTTGACCGGTGCACCGGGTGGACATCGCCATTCTTTTCAATCCATCGAGCCACGTCTGTCCGCTTGCCCACGCAGTTGGGTGCGTTGGCGCACCTATGCGTGCTGACGGATCATGTCCGACGCCTTCTCGGCCATCATGATCGTGGGCGCATTGGTGTTGCCGCTCACGATGCGCGGCATGACCGAGGCATCGACCACCCGCAGGCCCGGCACGCCGTGGACGCGCAGTTGCGCGTCCACCACCGCCATCGGGTCCTGGCCCATCCGGCAGGTGCCCACCGGGTGGTAGACCGAGTCGGCGTTCTGGCGAATCCATTGTTCCAGTTGTTCGTCGCTGCGCGCATCGGCAGACGCTCCCCACTCTTGGCCATACGCGGCCAATGCGGGTTGGGACAAGATGTTTTGGGCTTGGCGAACACCGTCGCGCAAGCGCTGCAGGTCACGCGGCTCGCTCAAAAATTGTGGGTCGATCAAAGGGGCGCTGTGCGGGTTGCGGTCGGCCAGTTGCACGCGGCCTCGGCTGTCCGGTTGCAACAGACACACATGCAGCGAATAGCCGTGGCCCAGCGTCAGTTGACGTCCATGGTCCACCAGTTTGGCCACCACAAAGTGCAGCTGAATGTCCGGGTGCGCCTCTTCGGGCCGGCTTTTGTAAAACGCACCGCCTTCTGCAAAATTGGTCGTCAGGCGTCCCTTGCGGTGTTGACGCCAAGCCCACAGGGCCTGCAGGGTGTGCCATGCGCCTTGGGGTGAGACGCCGATCAAATCGGTGTGTCCCGGCGCGTCGGCCACCAGCACCGCATCCGGGTGGTCGTGCAGGTTTTCACCCACGCCGGGCAAATCGTGCAGCACCTCGATGCCCAGGCTTTTCAGGTGCGCAGCGGGCCCAATGCCCGAACGCATGAGGATGGCGGGGGAGTGAAAAGCACCCGCGCTCAACATGACCTCGCGCCGGGCGGTCAAGGTCAGCGCTTGGCGGTCCTGCAAGGCATGCACCTGCCGTGCCGCGCCGTCCACCAAGCCAATGCGGTCCACGGTGACGCCGGTCATGACATGCAAATTGGGGCGGCCCCGATGGGGCGTGAGGTAGGCCTTGGCGGCGCTGAAACGTTCACCCGCTTTCTGCGTGACTTGGTACAGACCCACGCCCTCTTGCGTCGGGCCATTGAAATCGGTGGTGAGCGGCAAACCCGCTTGCACACCCGCCTCCACAAAGCGGTGTGAAAACACGTTGGGGGCTTGCAGATCGGCCACGTTCAAGGAGCCATTTTGGGCATGCCATTCGTTGTGGATGCGCTCGTTGTGCTCGGCCTTCAGAAAGTAGGGGAAGACCTCGGCCCAAGACCAGCCCGTGCAACCCATCTGGGCCCAGGTGTCGTAGTCAACCTGTTGGCCACGGATGTAAGCCATCGCATTGGTGGAGCTGGAGCCCCCCAAGGTGCGGCCACGCGGCTGAAAACCGACGCGGCCGTTCAAGCCGGGCTGTGGCACGGTGTGCAGGCCTTGCGACACCAGGTCCACCCGGGCCATGAGCGCGATGCCCGCGGGGCAATGGATCAAGGCACTGGTGTCGGGCGGCCCGGCCTCTAGCAGGGCGACCTGCACGCTGGGGTCTTCGCTCAGGCGGCTGGCCAGCACACAACCGGCCGAGCCACCGCCCACGATCACGTAGTCAAATTCCATGAGTGCCCCGATAAAGCTGAGTGCTGCCAATATAAGGGTTCGGGCCGAGGGCGCCCCAGTCGCCGACCATTCACAATGGCCCGAAACAGGAGAACCCGCATGGTGCATGGCTTCATGGATGATGACTTTGTGCGTTGTTTCAAGGTGCGCAGATGAGCACGCCTGCGCTCGCGCACGAACAGCCTTGGCAAGACAAGCGGTGGTGGTGGCTGCTCAGCCCCGCTATCCCATTGGTCTTCACGGGCTCGATGTTGGCCGCCGTTGGGACGGGTGTGTGGTGGTGCATGCTGCTGGCCCCACTCATCATCCACGTTTGGCTCCCCTTGCTCGACCGGGTTTTTGGCGAAGATTTCAGCAACCCGCCCGAATCGGCCGTGGCGCAACTCGACGGGGATGTGTTTTACCGCGTCCTGGTGTGGGCCTATGTGCCCGTGCAAGTGATGGGCACGGTCTTGGGGGCTTGGATGGCGGTCTCGCAGCCACTGCCCTGGATGGGCTACGTCGCTTTGGTGTTCACGGTGGGCGCCATCAACGGCGTGGGCATCGGCACAGCGCATGAGTTGGGCCACAAAAAAGAAAGCCTGGACCGGTGGTTGTCCAAGATCGCTTTGGCGCCCAGTGTGTACGGCCACTTTTTTGTGGAGCACAACCGCGGCCACCACAAACGCGTGGCCACACCCGAAGACCCGGCCAGCGCCCGCCTGGGCGAAAGCTTCTGGGCCTTTCTGCCGCGCTCGGTTGCGGGAAGCTGGCAATCGGCCTGGGCGCTGGAGCAAGAGCGCTTGAACAAACAAGGCATGAACGTTTGGCACCCCCAAAATCACAACCTCCAAGCCTGGGGCATGACGCTGCTCTTGTTTGGCGCGCTGGTGGCGTGGCTGGGCTGGGTGGTGCTGCCTTTTTTGCTGCTGCAGGCCGTGTACGCGGCCTCCATGCTGGAGGTGGTGAACTACGTGGAGCACTACGGTTTGATGAGACAAAAAGACGCCAGCGGCCGCTACGTGCGTTGCGAACCCGAGCACTCCTGGAACAGCAACCACCTGGTGGGCAACTTGTTGCTGTACCAGTTGCAAAGGCATTCGGACCACCACGCCCACCCCAGCCGTCGCTACCAAGCGCTGAGGCATTTCGAGACGGCACCGCAACTGCCCGCAGGCTACGCCACCATGATCACGGTGGCGTATTGGCCACGCCTGTGGTTCGCGTGGATGGACCCTCGCGTGATGGCGCACTATGGCGGAAACATGGACTTGACCAATTCACAAGCCTTGGCGGCCCAAAGGCTGAGCACACCCAACAAAGCCCATTAGGTTACCAGTTCGTAACAAAATTTCACCAATTCGAATACGATGGTTACTTGAACAGCCGCGCCGTTCGGGGTGGGCTGCAGCAACACACCCAACGAAAGTGAGATGGACATGGCCCTCAAAATTGGCATCAACGGATTTGGCCGCATCGGCCGCAACGTGCTGCGCAGCGCCGTGGCGAACTTCCCCGACGTCGAGATCGTCGCCATCAACGACCTGCTCGACCCCGATTACTTGGCTTACATGCTGAAGTACGACAGCGTGCACGGCCGATTCAAGGGCACGGTCGAGGTGCGCGGTCAGCACATCGTGGTCAACGGCAAAACCATTCGACTGAGTCAAGAGCGCGACCCGGCCCAGCTCAAGTGGGACGAGGTTGGCGCGGACGTGGTGATCGAATCGACCGGTTTGTTCTTGGACAAAGACAGCGCCAGCAAACACCTGGCCGCAGGCGCGAAAAAAGTCATCATCTCTGCGCCTTCCAAAGACGACACCCCGATGTTCGTCTACGGCGTCAACCACGCGACCTACGCTGGCCAAGCCATCATCAGCAACGCCAGCTGCACCACCAACTGCTTGGCCCCCGTGGCCAAGGTGCTCAACGACAAGTGGGGCATCAAGCGCGGCCTCATGACCACGGTTCACGCCGCCACCGCTACGCAAAAAACCGTGGATAGCCCGAGCAACAAAGACTGGCGCGGTGGTCGTGGCATTTTGGAAAACATCATTCCCAGCAGCACCGGGGCGGCCAAGGCCGTGGGCGTGGTC
>Ga0209442_1002309_pt1 | contig 10333 bp, 8 predicted proteins | sample LauGreSBDMM110DD_2_FD_187565 | JGI IMG/M metagenome (GOLD analysis project Ga0209442, IMG submission 187565) | Freshwater lake microbial communities from Lake Michigan, USA - Sp13.BD.MM110.DD (SPAdes) (version 2) | ecosystem: Environmental > Aquatic > Freshwater > Lake | place: Lake Michigan, USA...
CGTTGTCTCTGTTATGAGCACCACCACTGCCTCCCCCACCGAGAAGACACCTAAGCGTTTTCGCCCGTACCAAATCTCCATCGCCATCGGCGTTGGCATGGGTACTTTCACATTGTTCTCGGGCATCATCCCGCAGTTGACAAAGTGGCACGGAAGTTCTGAAATGTCGCGTGAGGTGTTCGAAGGAATCCCCGGACCACTACAAGCTGCGTTCTACACAATTCTTCCCGCCATGATCATTTGGGGCTCATTCAAATTTGCTGATCGCATGCGTAACTGGGAACGTGGCGCGCCAGACCGTCGTCGCACTACTCCGAAAAATGCAAAGCGCCGTCTTGCTGATTACCGCGCAGGTGTCTACATGCGCACCTTGTTGCGCGATAGCGCAGCTGGCCTGATGCACTCAATGATGTATTTCGGTTTCCTTATTCTTTTGGGCGTCACCACAGTTCTTGAAGTTGACCACCAATTGCCAGAGTCATTGAAGTTCCTTCATGGTGGCGTGTACCAGGGCTATGTCATGGTCGGCGACTTTGCTGGTCTGATGTTCACCATTGGTGTCGTATGGGCAATTATTCGCCGTTACATACAACAGCCATACCGCATTCGCATCAAGACAAAGGCTGAACACGGCATCATTCTTGGTTGCATGTTGCTCATTGGTCTTTCGGGCTTCGGTGCAGAAATGTTCCGCATCGCAGTCAGCACTGCTGAAGGCAAGGACATGGCTTTCGAGAGTTGGTCATTCATTGGTTACCCATTGTCACAACTTGTTGACGGCGGATCTTTGCAGTCATTGCAAAACTGGCACCAGTCAATGTGGGTATTGCACGTTGTTTCATTCATAGGTTTCCTTGCGTTGCTACCACTCACAATGTTGCGCCACATTTTCACGTCGCCGCTGAACATGTACCTCAAAGATCGTGATCGTCCAAAGGGCGCAATGCGCGCAATGCCAAACCTCACCGAGACTTCTCTTGAGACTTTTGGTGCAGCAGTTGTTGAAGACTTCACATGGAAGCAACTTCTTGACACGGACTCATGCACCATGTGCGGTCGTTGCACCAGCGTGTGCCCTGCACATGCAACTGGCAAGCCACTTGACCCTCGCGAAATCGTTTTGAAGACCGGCGAAATCATGGCCGCCACTGCAGCACATGGTTCAGTTACTCCGCCATTGTCTATTGACTCGGAAATCAAAATCGGCGCTAACTCGTTGTTCGAGCGCATTACTGCAGAAGAAGTGTGGGCATGCACCACATGTCGCGCGTGTGACGAAATCTGCCCAGTCAACATTGAAATCCTCGACAAGATTCTCGACATGCGTCGTTACTTGTCACTCATGGAAAGTAATTTCCCTGCAGAACTTGGTAACGCATACCGCGCCATGGAAAACCAGGGCAACCCATGGGGTATGAACCAAGACGACCGTGCTGATTGGGCTAAGGATCTCAACGTTGACGTTGTAGACCCAGGTGCTGCATTCAACCATGAGTACTTGTACTGGGTTGGCTGTGCCGGTTCATTCGACGACAAGAACAAGAAAGTAACGCAGGCCATGGCCAAGTTGCTTGAGCGTGCTGACATTGATGTCGCAATTCTCGGACCAAGCGAAATGTGCACAGGCGACTCTGCACGTCGTTCAGGTAACGAGTACTTGTTCCAGATGCTTGCGCTTCCAAACATTGAAATGTTGAACGGCATGGGCGTGAAGAAGATCATCACACAGTGCCCACATTGCTTCAACACCTTGAAGAACGAGTACCCACAATTGGGCGGCAATTACGAAGTTGTTCACCACAGTGAGTTCCTCGAACACCTTATTGATACTGGCAAGCTCGATATCCGTAATGCATCTCTCGAAGACCGCATTACTTATCACGACTCGTGCTACCTAGGTCGCCATAACGACGTGTACCTTGCCCCTCGCAAAATTGTTGGCTCTATCAAGGGCGTACAAATTGTTGAGATGCCACGCAACGGAACTCAAGGAATGTGCTGTGGCGCCGGTGGTGCTCGTATGTGGATGGAAGAGTCAATTGGCACCAAGGTGAACGATGAGCGCGCACAAGAAGCAATCAGCACTGGCGCAACTCGCGTTGCTACAGCGTGCCCATTCTGTTACATCATGCTTGACGACGGCGTAAAGGCTGCCGGCAAGGAAGAGACCGACGTGAAGGTTGCTGACATTGCAATCCACTTGCTCGATGCTTTGGAAAACGGCGAGCGCAATCTGGCAAACCAGAACGCACCACTCGCTACCAGCGCTGGCGAATAACTACTACCAGTGTTAGATACATCAGACCGCGTTTAGTAGAGATTTGCGGTCTGCCTATGATGGTGGAATGAAGTGGTGGCATTGGAGAGCGATCGCTTTCATTTTGTTGCCCTTCGCACTATTCACCATCAATCTTCCTGATGCCTCTGCAGCTTCAAAACCGGCTCCCAAAATTACTTGGCTAACTAAATCATTTCAGCCATCGCGAAGTTACAAATTGACTTCTTTAGTCTCGACAAACTCAAAGGGTAAAAAAACTTGGAGAGCGAGCGGGTCCTGCTCACTAACAAAAACGGCTCTAAAAACTGGTCGTAGTGGAACTTGTCGGCTCACGTTGTCGGTAGCAGCAACAACAATCCACCGAAGCGTGTCAAAGTCGTTCTCGATTTCTCTCACCACCACCACCACTTCGACAACGACAACGACAACGACGACAACTGTCCCAACGACGACGACTACAACTGTCCCGCCACCACCACCAACGACTACAACTCTTCCGCTCGACCCGGTCCAGACAGCATTAGCAACTCAAGCCGCAACATTTCCTGAAAGGTCATGCCTTCATTATGCACTCGGTGATGACGAGTACGACAAGGTCATCACTGGTCTGGGTAATAACTCCCATCGCGCCGCGCTAGGAAACTGTCTCAGTGTTTTCGGTGCAACGGCGCCAAATAGAATTCCCATTGGTTCTGCGGCCGAACTAGCAGTGACACGGTCACATGAACATTTCAATTCTATGCCCGCAACAACAACAGATCGATTCAACATTGTTGTGAACCCCTCCACTCCTGCTTGGCTGGAAACAAAGCTCCGGGCAGCGATTCTCGGAACGGCCCGTTTCTACGGCACAACACGTTTACCAAGTGTCAACATCATTATTGGAACCAATGATGAATGGACCGCAGAAGAAATTGCGTTGGGCTTATTCGGATCGCGTACTGCAAACATCGAAGGGGCTCGTAACTATGCAGAAATGTGCACCTCGCCCGATGCCTATGACAACCTGTCAGGCTGTGCCTTGGCATCAAACGAGTACGTAAACCCCAATGACCCAAGCGGGCGTCGATGGACCTCTTATCCCATTCTCATCATGGGTTACGGCGCTCGTCTTCGAGATCACCGCTGGCATGATTCGAGTGCGTCCAGCACCATGCCACACGAGTTAAGCCACGTCGTGCAGTGGCTTTCAAACGGTACGGCAACCGACCGTGCGACGCGACTTGCAGAGTTCAACATCATCGATGGGACGTGTCAATTCACACAGTGCGATATGGGATGGTCCCAATGGTTCCAGACTTCACTACTTGAGGGCCAGTCGACCTTTTTTGGAGCTGTCATCGCCGACATTATTGGCCAAGATCGCTACAAAGATCCGTTTGACCAATATTCCCGTGCGGTCTCACCAACTGTCAATCTAGACATGGCGCACTACTTGTGGGCCAACTACCCCTCTAGCTATTGGCAAGGTGGAGATGCTGGATATTTTGATCCGCGTTATTACGTCACAGGGCTTGGCACAGAATTAATGGTGGCCCAATTTGGTGTGGAAAAGACATTGGCCTTCCAAAAGTCATTTAACTACCGATACTGGTACGACGCTGATTCCACATGTTCAGCAGACCCATGTCCTGGATTAGTGGCGCTGGTCAATCGCCAAGCTACAGAGTTTCAGCAGATCTTCGGGGTATCAATTGGGACCTGGATGATAAAAGCTCACGACTACATTTCACGGCGACATGCGGGGCAATATCCCACACTCGCAGACGTGGGCCTCACCATGGTCTCTGATTAATCTGCGGGTGGCGTATACGTCGACAAGAAATTACCCAGGCGGCCTATGGCCTCTGTTAGATCTTTTGCCCACGGCAACGTGACAATACGTAAGTGGTCTGTGTTCGGCCAGTTAAAGCCGGAGCCCTGCACCACTAACACGTGTTCTGCACGCAAGAAATCAAGCACGAACTGGCGATCATCTTTGATGGGGTACATCTCTTGATCAATTTTCGGAAACACATACAGTGCACCTTTTGGTTCAACCACACTGACACCCGGAATCGCCCGAAGCGCAGTAACAGCAGCATCGCGTTGCGCAAGCAAACGTCCACCCGGCAGCAATAAATCTTCAATACTCTGGCGGCCACCTAATGCCGTTTGAATTGCATGTTGTGCTGGCACATTGGCGCACAAGCGCATATTGGTGAGCATCTGAATGCCTTCGATATAGCTAGCAGCGTGCTTGCGCGGGCCAGTAACCATCATCCAGCCAGAGCGAAACCCAGCAAGGCGATATGCCTTTGATAATCCGTTGAATGTAAAGACAAGGCAGTCTGGCGCAAGTGCAGCAAACGTGTGATGCACAGCATCTCCGTACAAAATCTTGTCGTAGATTTCATCTGCAAACACAACGAGGTTGTGTTCAATGGCAAGGTCTGCAATCTCGCGCAAGATCTTCTTGCTGTATACAGCACCTGTTGGGTTGTTCGGGTTGATAACAACAATGGCGCGAGTCTTTTTCGTAATCTTCGAACGAATGTCGTCAAGATTCGGATTCCACTCATTGTCTTCGTCACACAAATAATGCACGGGCGTTCCGCCAGCAAGACTTGTTGATGCAGTCCACAACGGATAATCCGGTGCAGGTATCAGAACTTCATCGTCGCCGTTCAACAATGCGTTCAATGACAACTGAATCAGTTCACTGACGCCATTACCTAGCCACACATCATCGGGGTCTGTGATGTCAATGCCTTTAGTTTGGTAATGCTGCACAACTGCGGTGCGTGCAGAACGAATACCTTGTGAATCGGAATAGCCCTGTGATTCCTGCAAGTTACGAATTACATCAACCAGAATTTCAGGCGGTGCTTCAAAACCAAACGGCGCAGGGTTACCAATATTCAGTTTGGTAATGCGGTGGCCTTGTTCTTCAAGACGCTTTGCTTCTTCAAGCACTGGTCCACGAATGTCATACAGAACGTGTTCAAGCTTGTCTGATTGCTTGATGTCGGGCTGAGTCATTACTGAAAATTCTCGAAATAGCGCGACGGGGTTGGGCCGCGCTGCCCCTGATACTTCGAACCCTTTGCGCCAGAGCCGTACGGGTTCTCAGCTGGCGAGGTCATCTTCATGAAACTGATCTGACCAATCTTCATGCCGGGATACAACGTGATCGGAAGGTTGGCCACATTTGCCAATTCCAATGTGACGTGACCATCAAAGCCAGCGTCAATAAAGCCTGCAGTGGAGTGGATTAGAAGGCCAAGACGGCCAAGAGAGCTCTTTCCTTCAACGCGTGCCACCAAGTCATTCGGTACAGCCACGCGCTCGAGAGTGGAACCAAGGACAAATTCACCAGGGTGCAAAATGAAGACGCCATCAAGTGGAATGTCCACCAGTTCGGTGAGGTCGGTCATGTCCTTTTTTACGTCGATGATGCCAGCGGTGTGGTTGCGGAATACGCGAAACAGGTTGTGCACCTTTATATCGATGCTGCTTGGCTGCACGCACGCCTCATCAAACGGCTCGATGATGATACGGCCAGCGGCCAGTTCGGTACGGAGGTCACGGTCAGACAGAATCACGAATGAAACCTTACCCAACGAAGCACTTGACGCCCCGATGAATTCATTTCTGGCCACGGAAAGTGCCCTAGAAATGCCTGACTACATCGTATGGGCTAGTCCAGAGGTCATCTTTGGCACCATACCGAAGTCAAGCGACAGGTCAGTTTGACCGATTGCAAGAACCTTTGATTTGGCCTGCTTCGTGGACGAGTTCTTTTCGCGACCAGGAAGGTCCGGAAAGGTGGGACGGAAACCAGTCGGATAGGTCACTATTACTTTGTATTGACCTGCCGGTAAGCCCGTAAAGCGGTACGCACCTTTTGCATCTGTGACCATCGGCTTCACGGTGTTACCAAACAGATCTGTAACAACTTTGCCCTTTATCGTGCGCAAAGTCACCGTGACGCCGGGAATTCCGCGGTCTGCTGGGCCTTGATAACCATCACCATTGAGGTCTCGCCAGACCTTGTCGCCCACAGTTACTGATGGCACTGAAGTCGGAATAATGGTCGGCATCAAAACACTTGTAGCAATACCTGGGCCGCTGGCTCCCTTGTAGGTATTAGTGATTTGGTACACCACTGGTTCCGTTACGGTTCCCGAGAAACCCTTCTTGTGAACAAACGTCACTTTGCCTGTCTTGATATCAACCTTGTATGTTCCATCAGCAGTTTTCAGCGTAGAGAGTGAACACGTACCGGTCTGAGTATTTGTTGCCAAAGAATCCATTTTGGCCAAAGTTGTTGTTCCACACAAACGAATACTCGTTGGCACTAGTGCCAACTTCTCGCCGGTGCCACTAACGGTTCCTGCATCATCGTTTAACCAAGGCGACAACGTAATTTTTGCACCTTGTCTGGCTGTGCCTGTATCAATCGTGGCCGCAAGAACAGGAGGCGGGAGAATTGTCGGCGTGATGGTCGCAGTTACAACTCGGCCATAAATGTCAGCAACTTGATATGAGATCGGAGTTGCAGTACCAATGAATGTTGGTAACGGATCAAAAATCACACGCCCATCGCTGTACGCGGTGTATGTTCCCTCGTTTGCCACAACAACAGTTGTTTTGTCGCAATTATTCGGGGTCTGGCCCGCGCCACACAGTCGCAAGGTCGACGGAGATGCCGCAGCGAGAGTGCTGAACGAATCATTACTCAACGGTGTATACGTTTGATTTACGTCTAATTGACCGGTTTGAGCATCATTTACCGCAGTTGGTGGAGGCGGAACGATTGGAGTCAGGGTACTTGAGGCGGTTTGTCCCACGGCATCAGTAACGCGATACGTCACTGAAGTTTTAGTGCCAACTGTTATTCCCGGTTCCGCAACAAAGGTGGCAACGCCAGTTGTTCGATCAATTGTCCAGGTTCCTTCGCCAGCAATCACCACTGTGGTTCCGCATAGTGAAGTAGCAGGGTCCACAAGACACGGCCCATTAGTAGCCCCTGATTGCAGTTGGGCGCCAGTCGCCAAAGCTGATGTACCAATGACATTAGTAAATGTAATGGTGCCACCTGGAAGGACAATCTTGGTTTCGGGAAGAGCTACCGGTGCATTTGGCGCAGTCACCGACGGGTTAAGAGTGGCGTCCACAAAGCGACCAAAAATATCTTCAGCCTGATATGGCATTGGTGTAGCAGTTCCAAAGAATGTCGGCAACGGATCAAACGTGACCGTGCCGTTGGAAGTAACTGTGTATGTGCCCTCATTCGGTACAACAACACTTGTCTGTGAGCAGTCATTCGGATTTTCTGTCGCGCTACATAGTTTCAGACTTGTTGCTCGCACCGGCGCCGAAGAATCAAACGAGTCATTACTAAAAGGAGTTAATGATTGATTCGTGTCGAATGGGCCAGAAGAGAGATCATCTGTTGCAGACGGTGGTGGCGGCACTATTGGCCTCAACGTGCTTGTCGCAGTTTGGCCAGCCACGTCTGTGACCCGATATGTCACCGGAGTTTTCGGACCAGTAGTGATTCCGGCTTCAGCCACAAATGTGGCAATGCCGGTTGTTCTATCAATTGTCCAGGTTCCTTCGCCAGCAATCACCACTGTGGTCCCGCATACAGATGTAACTGGGTCAATGAGACATGGCCCATTGGTAGGACCAGTTTGTAATTGCACACCACTAGCCAATGCCGAGGTGCCAATCACATTGGTAAATCTGGCCAATGCGGCGGCGCATCACTTCACCTGATCCGTTGGACCTGTGGAAAAGGTCGCCAAATGAGTAGGGGTAGTCGATGACACCTAAATATCTTAGGCAGATATCTACCTAATTAGGTGGGGACTATGTATTTATGGTATGGAATTAGCGATTTTGAGGCTTATTTTGGGTCTTTATAGCGATAAATGGCCAAAACTGCCTCAATTGACACCTTGTTCCAGGCGTCGAGGTCAACCTGAGAGGGGTTCATTTCGGCCATTACCCGGCCGTTGATTTGGCCAATGCCCCAATATGAAAGGGCCATGGCGTCGAGATCCTTGGTGACCCAGCCTTTTTCTTGGCCAAATGTCATGACCCTGGCTAGAGATTCGGCGGTTTCATGGTTGATCTCAATGACAGCGGCGGCAATAGCCAGGCTGGATTGTGCAGATCCCATGACGTTCATACGAATAGCGCGAAGGATTGCACGCTCTGGGGTGTATACGGCGGCAAAAATCTTGCGAACCGAACGCTCAAAGTCGTCCCACGAGTCAGCCATAAGGGCGGCGGCTTCAAATGGAAGGATCATTTCCAAGTAGCTACGGCGAAAGCGCTCAATTTGGGCGGCTTCCACCAGGGCTTCGCGGTTCTTAAAGAAGTGGTACACGGATGGTTCGCGGACCCCGACGGCGGTAGCAACGGTGCTCACGCGAACAGACCCTTCACCGCCAGAAGCGATGGCGTCAATAGTGGCGTTAAGCAATTTCGTGCGGGTATCTAGTTCACCGCTCATAATGGCTAACTCTAATAGGGAGCCAAGAAAAATATTTCAATGGAATGTAACAACTTGGTTACGGTTCCATCACAACCCAGCCCCGGCGCTGTAATTCAGCGGCCAGAACCTCGGCAGGGACAGATTTCAATGATCGTTCGGCAGCGGTGACTTTGGGTTTGATGGCCTGAGGAGTGGGGGCAACAGGGGTGGGTTGGGCATCTGCTGATTCAGCGATCTCGGCCCATTCCTGAAGTTGGGCAATGAAGGCATCGGCTTCATCGCGAGTGAACCGGCCACCGGCTTGGCGTTGGTTGAAACCCATGGGGCCGCGAGCATCACGAAAATCTGTGTGGCCAGCTTCATTCAAGAGTTCAAGAAGTTCTCGCGTTTGTTTTGCAGTAGCTGGTGGGCCAGCTGGTTGTCCGAATGCCATAAGCGAAACAGTACTCGTGGCGTCTTTCAACGAATCAGACTGGCCAACGCCCATAAGCCGGCGATGGCCCCGATGGCAATCATTAGATAACTGCGGGCTTTGGGTGCTTCAGCAAGGTCGCCCTCTGCGCGCGCCCGTGGTGGTGGTTTTACTAAGGCCATTATGTTGCCCGCTGCGAGCGCAAACCCAAGCGCCATAACGAGATACGCGAGCAGGTTTTCTCCGAGGAACATCACTACAGATTAGGCGTGGCAGACTCTGCGCATGGGCTTTCATCATGTCGCACTCGCCACTAAAGACTTACAAGCAACACACCACTTCTATACAGAGGTGATGGGCTTTTCATTAGTTAAGACAGTTATTGGTCCGGTGCCAGGTTCGCCAGAGGGTTGGGCTCGCCACGTCTTTTACGACACAGGCTCAACGGGCATGATCGCGTTTTGGGATCTGCATGACGCGCAATGGGCAGACGGCTACCCCACCGACATCAACAAGTTGGCTGGCTTGCCTGGCTGGGTGAATCACTTTGCGTACTTTGCACCATCGCGTGAATTTCTTGATGAGCGTCGTAAGAACTGGACAAACCACGGACACATGGTGGCCGAAGTTAATCATGAGTTTTGCATCAGTATTTACACAAGCGACCCAGATGGCAACACCGTTGAGTTCTGTTACGACGTTCGCGAATTTACCGACGAAGAAAAAATCGAGGCGCACGAATTGTTAGGTCACAAGCACCCGCCAATGGATAAAGATGCCTCTGTGACTATTCACCCGCCAACAAACGTGGCGGTTGCACACTAACTATTCCGGTTCATCAACGAACTGGGTGTATGCCTTGTTGAACAACAAGCGCACATCGCCGGTAGGGCCTGAACGGTGCTTTTGCACAATGACATCAGCAAAGCCTTTATCGTTGTTACGCGCTTCAGCGTTAGCTGCTTCTTCGCGATACAGAAACATAACAACGTCAGCATCCTGCTCGAGTGCACCTGATTCACGCAAGTCCGCAAGAACTGGTCGGCGATCAGCACGTGTTTCAATGGTTCGACTTAACTGACTGAGTGCAACAACAGGAATTCCAAAATCGCGAGCGAGCAGTTTAAGTCCACGGCTGATTTCACTGACTTCTAAC
>Ga0209442_1002310_pt1 | contig 10333 bp, 10 predicted proteins | sample LauGreSBDMM110DD_2_FD_187565 | JGI IMG/M metagenome (GOLD analysis project Ga0209442, IMG submission 187565) | Freshwater lake microbial communities from Lake Michigan, USA - Sp13.BD.MM110.DD (SPAdes) (version 2) | ecosystem: Environmental > Aquatic > Freshwater > Lake | place: Lake Michigan...
GCTGGAGCGCCGCAGACCAGCCACGTGCTCAATGGCCGTTTCAAGGGCGGCTATATCACTCGCCACTACGGTGCGCCAGCGCGCCACGTGCATGCGGTGCAACTAGAGATGTGCCAAAGCGTGTACATGCAAGAGACCGCTCCCTTTTCCTATGCCCCAGAACGGGCGCAACTCATTCAGCCCCAGTTGCAGGCCATGCTCGGTGCTGCGCTACAGGCTTGCAAGGATTTGTATGCAGCCCACTGAAACCCGTTTTTTTGCACCCCAGGCCTGGGTTAACGGTGCCTGGGCCTATGACGTCCTGCTAACAATCGACGCCACTGGCTACTGGTCTGGTATTGCTCCTGGCGCAACGCTGGCGCAGCGTGATGGCGCGCAGTTGCTTGCTGGGCCGGTGTTGCCCGGCGTGGTCAACGCCCACAGCCACGCCTTTCAGCGCGCCATTGCGGGACTGACCGAGCGGCGCGGCGACGCAAGCCTTGCGAACGCTGGCGTCAGCAGCGACGACTTCTGGAGCTGGCGCGAGCGCATGTACGCCGCGGCCTTGCGCATTTCACCCGAGCAACTCGAGCACATTGCCGCCTTCCTTTACACCGAGTTGCTGGCCGGTGGTTACACCCAAGTCTGCGAATTCCATTACCTACACAATGCCGCCTTGGGCGCTCCAGCCGCCTCGGCGCTTGAGATGTCCATGGCCTTGGTGCGTGCCGCCCAACGCGTGGGTATGGGCATCACGCTTTTGCCCACGCTGTACATGCGCTCTGGCTTTGGTGCCACCAGCCTGCGCCCCAACCAGCAGCGCTTTGCGTCCACGCCCGAATCCATCTCCCGCCTGATAGACGATGTGCTGACGCAGACCCAGGGCATGGCGAATGTCAATGTGGGCGTAGCCGTGCACTCGCTGCGCGCCGCCGACGCGCCAGCCATCACTGAGCTCGCGCAGTTTGCTAAGGTGCGCGGCCTGCCGGTGCACATCCACATCGCAGAGCAAGAACAAGAAATCAAAGACTGCATCGCCCACACCGGCCAGCGCCCAGTGCAATGGCTTCTGGAAAACCTGCCGGTGAATGCTAGCTGGAACCTGGTGCACGCCACCCACACCACCGCGCAGGAGCTCTCTGGCGTGGCACAAAGTGGGGCGAGTATTGTTATTTGCCCCAGCACCGAAGCCAATCTGGGCGACGGCGTGTTTGACTTTAGTAGCTATTGCGCACTGGGCGGGCGCTGGTCTGTGGGCTCGGACAGCCACGTCACCCGTAGTTGGACCGAAGAACTGCGCTTGCTGGAGTACGGCCAGCGCCTGGTGCAAAAAAAGCGCAATGTGGCCGCGCATTGTGGCCCCAGCTTTAGCAGCGCTGCCAACCTGTTGGAGGCTGCGTTGGCCGGCGGCCACGCGTCTACAGCCCAGCCGCTTGGCGGTTTGCAGATCGGATGCCGTGCCGACTTTTTAGTGCTCGACAGTCACTCATCGAGCCTATTGGGCATCCCTAAAGACCATGTGCTAGATGCACTGTTTTTCTCCAGCCCCGACGTTACTCACCAAGCGGTGTATGTTGCGGGCAAGACGGTAGCGCAGCGGGCTGACCCCGCAATGACCCGTGCATTCGCGCACACCATGCGCGTGCTTTGGGAAACCTAAGCCACTTCCAGCACCAGCTTGCCGAAGTTTTCGCCATTAAATAGCTTCAATAGTGTTTGGGGAAAATGGTCCAAACCGCGGACGACGTCTTCTTTGCTTTTCATCTGGCCGCTCTTCAAATAGCCCGCCATTTCTGCAACCGCCAAGTGATACCGTGAAGCATAGTCAAACACCACGATTCCCTCCATGCGAGCACGGTTGACGAGCAAGCTCAAATAGTTTTTCGGACCTTGAACGGCGGTGGTAGCGTTGTATTGGCTGATTGCGCCACAAATTACAATGCGGGCTTTGCGGTTAATGCGGGTTAAAACGGTATCCAAAATATCGCCGCCTACATTGTCAAAATAAATGTCAACGCCTTTGGGGCAGTGGGCTTTCAGACCATCTTTGACTGCGCTCGGACCTGCTTTGTAGTCAATACAGGCGTCAAAGCCCAGTTCTTTGACCACCCAGTCACACTTCGCTTGGCCCCCAGCAATTCCAACCACCCGACAGCCCTTAATTTTTGCCATCTGCCCCACGGTTTGACCCACCGCGCCAGCGGCTCCAGATACGACTAGGGTTTCGCCCGCTTGGGGCTGGCCTACATCCATCAAGCCAAAGTAACCGGTCATTCCTGGCATGCCCAAGACATTCAGCCATTGCGTGAGCGTTCCCACGCGAAGGTCAATCTTTACCAAGCCACTGTGTTTGAATTCTGTCTCAGCGAGCGTGAGGTATTCCTGCACGCCAAAGCCCGCAATCACAAAGTCACCGACTACAAAGTTTTTATTTTTTGAGACAAGCACCTGGCCCACTCCGCCGGCTCGCATCACCTCGCCAATGCCGACCGGAGGGATATAGCTTTTGCCATCGTTCATCCAACCGCGCATCGCAGGATCTAACGACAAAGCCAAGGTTTTTAAAACGACGCCGCCTTCTAAAGGCTCTTGAACGGCTTCTGAGGTTCGACTCCAGTTGGCCTCAGTAGGTAAACCCACAGGCCGCGCGGCCAAACGAATTTGGTGATTGATTAAGGAGGCGATGGAAATAGTGGAGGGCGATGACATCTGAAACTTTCAAAATAACGGTTGTTGGTTTTTATCCTACCGCGGGTTGTGCAACCCATGCGTTGCCTAAGTGACACGGGGAAGCCGATAATTGCAGATCCATGATGAACAACGCCTTCAGTCTTATTCCATGATTTTTTTTCCTCCGCCATTTTTGTCTGATCCCACTGCGCTAGCCTCGCTAATGCAAAAGCAGGGATATGCCATCGCAGATGCCAATGCAGTTCTGGCTTTGACCGACATCTCTGTAACTGCATTGAGTGCTTGGGCAGCCTTATGGAACGACTTGCCCGCTGATGCCTACCTTCGCGATGGCGGACGCTACAGAAGGCGTCGCCACTCTTGTTTTGTCATAACCGGCGATGAACTGATCAAAGCACCCCACCGACCCCACTGGCAACCTGTCGAATACAACGCTTTGCATGGCGGAATGCAGCGCCACTTTGAACCCATGGAAAGCGCCATGGTTCAAAGCCAAGCGTGGGCGCAACTTCTCACTTGGTTGGGCCGTGTGTGTTCTGACCTCAAAGGCCAGAAAACCTGGTACGCCGAGGCCCACCAATTTCGAATTGACACCACGGACGGGATTGGCCGCCCCACCCCGGAAGGGGCGCACCGCGATGGCGTTGATTTGGTCGCCGTCTTTATGGTGGATCGCCAAGGTGTAAAAGGCGGCGAAACCCGAGTTTTTGAGGCCTCAGGTCCGCATGGGCAGCGCTTTACGCTATCTCAGCCCTGGTCGGTTTTATTGCTAGACGACGCGCGCGTGATTCATGAGTCCACCCCCATACAGCCCCTCACTGAAGGGGGGCACCGCGACACCCTGGTGGTGACGCTGCGTGCGGGTGGATTTCAAGAACGCTGACGCTCAAAAATAGCGGCCGTTGGGTGGGTTTAAGTTCATACCTTATCCCCGAACGTCCGCAACCGCTTGGTCGCCAAAATCAGGCCGTGCTAAATAGGCCAATACCCGTTTGGCAGCATCTTCTGGGCTGGCAAGTTGCCCCTGAGCGTGTAGGTCTGCAAAGTTTCCCTGATCTGGAAAGGCTCGGGGGTCTGCGCTTCTGAGATCGATTTGCATATTCGTATCAATCACGCCGGGGGCCAATGAGCAGACTTTGGCTCCGTGGGGGCGCAATGCCTCTTCTAAAGCGACGCATCGTGTGAAATGGTCCATGCCTGCCTTGGCCGCGCAGTACGCAGCAGAAGACGCCATGGGTCTGCGACCTAAGCCCGAGGAAATGTTGAGCACCTTGCGCTGGGTCGTCCAATGTTGGGTGGCGTTCAAAAACGCAGCGCACAGTTGCATTGGGGCTTCTAGTCCGACGCGTAAAGCGTAGGCGAGTTGTGCAGGGTCGTTGTCTTGGGTCGGTGCCAGCGGACCTATGACGCCCGCGTTATTGATTAAGTTAACATTTTTTAGCGCGCTTGAGTCAAGTGCTGACAGCCAAGTGCCCAAACGCGCCGCCACTGCAGCCCCTTCGCTTAAATCGGCGCTCCATTGCTCTAACAAAGCATCGTGTTTCTCAGCTTCTTGGGTCAGGCGGTCGTCAATGTTGCGGGAAATACAAAGCAGCCGGACGTTGGGCTTTAAGAGTTGGTGAGCCATAGCCTGGCCCATGCCTTTGGAAGCGCCCGTCAGAATAATCAGTGTGTGATGCATATGGCCCTTAGTGTGCGATGTTATTTTGACATCCTGAGTGATCCGTCACAATCGGAGCATGGCTATTAAATCAACCATCTTCAAAGTGAATCTGCAAATTGCAGATATAGACAATAGCTATTACGCTGACCACGCCCTGACTCTGGCCCGTCACCCCAGCGAGACGGACGAGCGCATGATGGTGCGATTGCTTGCTTTGGCCTTGCATGCCCACACGCTTCAATCGGTTTGCGGCGGCGATGGAACCTTGGCTTTTGGTGCGGGTTTGTCGGACCCCGACGAACCCGATGTTTGGCTGAGAGACTTTACGGGCCGAACACGGCTTTGGATTGAGGTCGGTCAACCCGAAGACAAGCCTTTGATCAAAGCATGTGGCAAGTCCGATGCGGTGGTTTTGTATTGCTTTAACCACGCTGCTGAGGTGTGGTGGAAAACGATGGAAAACAAGCTCAGCCGCCCTCAAAATTTACGCGTCTACCGTATTCCTACCGAGGCTTCGCAGTCACTGATCGGTTTGGCACAACGCAGCATGCAATTACAAGCGACGGTACAAGAAGGCGTTTTGACTCTGGGTGATCAGAGTTCCTCGGTAGACATAGAGCCTATTGCCTGGAAGTAATCCATGTCTCATGCAATGCGTTCCTTTATGCAAGCCACGGATGAATCCGTTAACTGGAGCCTCAAGAAAAATTGCGCTTTAGCACCGCATCAAATGGGTTTTGTCTACGGATGCATATGTGCGTTATCTTTGGCGATTGGAACTTTTTTTTGGGTGCTTGGAGCGACCTACGTATTGGCTTTCACATGCCTTGAAATTGTATTGGTTGGAATTGCCTTTCTGATTTACGCGCGACATGCTGGGGACGGTGATTGGGTCACCATTACCGAGTCTCAGGTCATCGTAGAGACTGAACGCGCGGGCCAGCGCATCAAAGCGCAGTTGGATCCTTACTGGGTAAATATAGCGGTCCCCAACGATGAAAAAAGTTTGATTGAGCTTTCCGAAAAAGGCCGTTTTGTTTACGTAGGCCGCCATATCCGACCTGAACAAAGGGTGATTGTGGCCAAGGAAATCAAGCACGCATTGCGGAAGTTTTAAGTTTTTCCTGCCAACGTTCCCAAAAAGAAATTGCCAAATGCCACGTTTGCATTTGAACTGCCAAAGTCGTAGAAATGTCATGGCCATAGCCGCCACCCATGCAAAGCACCACAGGGATTTGCTTCCCCCATGTCCAATTCAAAACAGCCAAGTCGCGTAAGTGCATGCCCTTGTAGCTCAGCTTTAAGCGCCCAAGCCGGTCGCCCTCGTGCGGATCCGCACCGGCCAAATAGAAGACCAGGTCAGGTTCAAATCTTTCCTCCAAATTTCGGAGGGATTGAGACAGGGCCTTTAGGTAAGGTTCGTCAGTGCAACCGTCGGGTAAGCCGATGTCTAAATCACTGTTTTCCTTTCGAAAGGGGAAGTTCTTTTCTCCATGCAGCGACAAGGTAAATACACTCGTGTCATTGGAGAAAATATGGGCCGTACCGTTGCCTTGGTGAACGTCTAAGTCGATCACTGCCACATTGATTTTGCGATTTTTTAGGTGCCAGGATTCGTTCTGCATTTGCCTGGCTGCCACTGCAATGTCATTGAATACGCAAAAACCACCACCCTTATCAGCGTAGGAATGATGGGTCCCGCCCGCTATATTGCCTGCTAAACCCTCGGCTAAAGCGATTCGAGCTGCGGCAATGGTGGCTCCTACCGAGTGCCTTGCCCGTTGTGCCATGGCAGGGCTCCAAGGAAATCCAATTTCGCGTTGCATCGCTGCGTTAATTTCTCCCGTAGCGATACCATGAATATATTCTTTAGTGTGGACTAACTCTAATTGCGCATCGGTCGCAGCCTGCGCTTCGCGAATTTGGATAGCGTCGATTTCAATGTCTAGCCGATCCCTGAGCTGGCTGTACTTATGCATTGGAAAGCGATGGCCTTCTGGCAATGGCAAGACAAATTGGTCAGAGTAGTAGGCGTGCATGAAATGGGCGTTGAAGGTATGATTTTAAAAAATATTTTCAACATTGTGGAACCCGTGTTATTTTCTAGCCGCCCTTTGATGGGCTCAATCCACGAATGAAACGTCATGTCGCTCTTTCAGTTCTGGGAGTACTCGTTTTTTTCATTGTCGATAGCCATGTCGACATCGTTTCCCGCGACGGCGGAAAACTCTTGGAAGTGAGTGGCCGTGTGTACGACACCCACGGTTGGCTTTCTGAAAAATTGCGTCAATGGACCCAAGATTGCAGTCCAGTTCGTTCCGAGGCAACCGATGGCGCAGTCGCTGTTTCTGTTTTAAAACTCGTTGAGCAGCATAGCCTGCCAGACTCGATGAATGCAAAGCTACTCCAATTAAACGTGCAAGGCGATTGGGCCATCGCAGAAGTGATGTTTCCAACCCTTAATCCAAGTGTCGTCGTCATGCATCGTGTCAGCGATACATGGAAAATTCAAGATGATGCGGTATGGAGTGGTGAGACATCGCCCTGGAATGCAGCCGACTTTGTACGACGCTATTTGCAGAACAAACAGCCAGAGTTGCCAAAAGCACTGCTCAACTGCACGCCAATCGGTGCTTATCGTAATTTACCAGGTGTTGAAAGGACGAGGCCATGACCTACCGCGTGGTTTGGTTCAAACGCGACCTTCGCTTGCACGACCATGCCGCGCTCGCGCACGCTGCACAACAAGGGCCGGTGCTGTGCCTGTACGTTGTCGAGCCAGGTCTGTGGGCCCAGCCCGACTCCGCTTTGCAGCACTTTGAGTTTGTTCGCGAATCTTTGATCGAACTCCACAATGATCTGCAAGCCTTAGGCGGTTGCTTGGTGGTGCGCACAGGCCATGCCGTGCAGGTGTTGTCCGATTTGTATGCACAAGCCCCTTTTATTGAACTGGTGGCGCACCAAGAAACCGGCAACGCTTTTACCTACGAGCGCGACCTGCAAGTGGGCGCGTGGTGCCGCAGCGTGGGTGTGGGCTGGACAGAAATGCCGCAGTTTGGCGTGGTGCGGCGTCTTAAAAGCCGCAACACCTGGCAATCCCACTGGGAAGCCCACATGGGCGCGCCGCAGGCACAGCTGCCAGCATTGCACTTTGTTACCCCCGCACACCACAGCGGCCCCGAAGCGATGACCCCGCCGCCCGGCCTGCAGCACAACCCGCCGCAGCGCCAGCGCGGTGGCCGCAGCCAAGCGCTCAAGACCTTGCACAGTTTTCAAAATGCGCGTGCGCTGAGTTACCGCGGCGGCATCTCATCGCCGCTGTCTTCACCCACCGCGTGTTCGCGCATCTCGGCCTACTTGGCTTGGGGCTGCATCAGCATGCGCGAGGTGGTGCAAAGCACCCGCGCCACGCTCGATGCCCTGCCGCCGCAGGCCGCTCGGCACCGTGCTGGTTTGGTCGGCTTCATCAGCCGCTTGTATTGGCATTGCCACTTCATCCAAAAGTTGGAAAGTGAGCCGGAGATTGAATGGCGCAACATGCACCGGGGTTATGACGGTTTGCGCGAAGATTGCTGGAACGACGCTCACTTTGCTGCCCTGACCTCGGCCCGCACTGGCTGGCCCATGGTGGACGCTTGTGTGGTCATGCTCTACCAAACCGGTTGGCTCAACTTCCGCATGCGGGCCATGTTGGTGTCAGTGGCGGCCTACCCACTGTGGCTCGACTGGCGACCCGTGGGCCATTGGCTGGCCACGCAGTTTCTCGACTACGAACCCGGCATCCACTGGAGCCAACTGCAAATGCAGTCGGGCACCACCGGCATCAACACCACCCGGGTGTACAACCCGATCAAACAGGCGCAGGACCATGATCCGCATGGAATTTTCGTGCGTCGTTGGCTGCCCCACATGCGCCGCGTGCCCGACACCTGGTTGTTCGAGCCCTGGCTGATGCCGCCCGAGGTGCAACGCCACTGCGGCCTGACGGTGGGCAGCGGGCTTGATGCCGACATTCCCTTGCCTGTGGTGGATTTGGCTGAGGCTACACGCACCTCCAAAGCTGCGCTGCACGCGCGCCGAAGCGATCCCAGTGTCAAGGCCGGTAAAAAAGCCATCGTCGACAAACACGCCTCGCGCAAACACGGCAGCAGCCACCAACGTGACGTGTTCACCCGCGACTCGGACACCCCCAAGACCGGCCGGCGAAAAGCCGCCAAGCGCGATACCGCAAACACCCCACCCAGCAACCAACTGGGCTTTGATTTTTAAAACCATGCGTACTACGCTTTTCTGGTTTCGAAACGACTTGCGCCTGTACGACCAACGCGCACTGCAGCAAGCCATCGCCCACGCCCAAACTCACAACCAAGCCTTATTGTTGGTGTATGTGCACGAACCCATGCAAGACGAGCCCACCTCCTGGGGCTTTCGCCGCATGGGCGTGTACCGAAGGCGTTTTGTGGCTGATGCGCTGCAAGACCTGCAAATTTCTTTGAAGGCTCTGGGACAGCAACTGGTGCTGCTGCACGGCAGTGCGGCCGATGTGCTGCCCGCCTGCGCCAGCCTGGTGCAAGCTGACACCGTGTTTTGCGAAGACATCGCTGCGCCCGAAGAAGAGGCCCAGGTTCAGGCCCTGATCAACGCCCGGCTCACCGTCAAAGCCCTTTGGCAGTCCAGCCTGATCGAACCCGACGAGTTGCCCTTTGCAGCCGAAAACATGCCGCAGGTGTTCACCGAGTTTCGCCAGCGCATCGAATCGGCGCGGCTCCAACCCTTGACACCGCTGCCTGCGCCCAACCAGCTGCCTGCGCCACCGGATGACAACTTGAACACTTTGCCCGGCTGGACCGACAACGCCTTCACTCTGCTGCAAGCCCACACCGTGGACAACGTGCAAGAGGACGCGCACCCACGCTCGAACTTTCCCTACACCCAGGCGAAGTGCCGGGGCGGTGAAGCCAGCGCTTTGGCCCACCTGCAAAGCTACCTCACACCGCCTTGGCCTGACCGCTACAAACAAACCCGCAACGCCCTGCAAGGCCAGCACACCAGCAGCCACTGGTCCCCCTGGCTGGCCACGGGCGCGGTGTCGGCCCGCCGCATTTGGGCAGACCTTCATGACTATGAACAAACCCACGGCAGCAACGACGGCACCTATTGGCTTTGGTTCGAACTGCTGTGGCGCGACAACTTCCGCATGCTGCACCTGCAACACGGCCCGCAACTTTATACCGCGCGCGGCTTGTCCACCTTGCCCAAGCCCAAACACTTTCCCAAAGACTTTCAACGCTGGTGTTCAGGCCAAACGGGGGAGGCGATTGTTGATGCGGGCATGCGCGAGCTGGCAGCGACCGGCTTCACATCCAACCGGATGCGACAGATCGTGGCGAGCTATTTGGTGCATGACCTTTCATGCGACTGGCGTGCGGGAGCTGCGTGGTTTGAGTCGCAGCTGGTGGATTTCGATGTCTGCAGTAACCAAGGCAACTGGCTGTATATCAGCGGCCGTGGGACCGATCCAAGAATGGGTCGGCGTTTTAACCCCACCAAACAAACGCAAGACCACGACCCGCATGGCCATTACCGAAAAATCTGGCTCTAAAGCTGCAGATTAACTTTTGGTTTCCATACAACTTCGAGGAACTTAAACTCCCAAAGCTTGTGCGCCTTCTACTAAAAAACGCACCCGCCGCACACCATTCCACTCATCCGCATCCAAGCGAAAGGCCAACGTCACCTTCGCTGGTAAGGGTTCGGTATGGCTGAACCAAATGGCATCAATGGGTTGGCCTTGGTGTTTAAGTTTGAGGGCCAAGTGCTTTTCACCCACCAAGCGCTGAGAAATAATTTCAACCTCTTCGCTAAACGTAGGTGCGGCGAAGCCTTGCCCCCAAACCTCGTGGTGCAGGGTGTCCACCAAATCGACCCGGCGGTATTCGGGTGCGAGCGGCCCGTCGGTGGCAAGTTGACGCTGCAAGGTGGCAGCATCCAGCCATTCGT
>Ga0209442_1002333_pt1 | contig 10259 bp, 11 predicted proteins | sample LauGreSBDMM110DD_2_FD_187565 | JGI IMG/M metagenome (GOLD analysis project Ga0209442, IMG submission 187565) | Freshwater lake microbial communities from Lake Michigan, USA - Sp13.BD.MM110.DD (SPAdes) (version 2) | ecosystem: Environmental > Aquatic > Freshwater > Lake | place: Lake Michigan...
AGGAGTTACTCATGGCAGCTGACCACGCAATATTTAATGCCAAGATAAACACCCAGGATCCAGATGCGCCAAGTGCTTCTGCGATTGCCTGGTCAGGCAACCACATAGTTGCCGTTGGAAGTCAGGATCAAGTTCGCGAATCCTGTGATGGCGCAACGCAGGTTATCGATGCACATGGCGCTGGCGTAACTCCAGGAATTGTAGATGGCCATCAACATTTATTTCATGGCGCAGAATTTGCCCAAGGATTAAACCTTGATCGAATTTCAAATCTTTCAGATTTACGCGCTGCTATTGCGGCCGAGCGCAAACGTATTGGTCCAGGTAAATGGCTTATGGGCTTTGCCTTGGAGTACTCAGCTATCGGTGGCCCGTTTCACCATTCACTCCTTGATGACGCGGCAGGGGATGGTCCGATGTTTTTGTACACCCTTGATGTTCATACTGGAATGGTTAACGCCGAAGCTTTGAAGATCGCTGGGGTAACGGGTGCGATGCGGGTTGCTGATAATTCAGTCGTTGTTGTTGATCAAGATGACAAGCCAACGGGTGAACTACTTGAAATGGCTGCGATGCAAATCGTGTTACAGCATGTGCCCGTTGCCACAAGAAGTGAACGATTGAAGTGGTACGCCGAAACTATTGGAAAGCAAAATGCACTCGGTATCACTGAAGTTCATTTGATGGATGGCAATGTCGACACAGTAAGTGTGATGCGCAATCTTGAAGATCAGGCACAACTAAAGTTGCGGGTCCTGCTGCATCACTTCGTTTACCCTTACACACCAATTGAAGAAGTCGAAGCAATGATGCAAACCCGTAATTTGAAAGGTTTGCGTTGGCAAGCTGACGGCGTGAAGTTTATGCTCGATGGCGTTATTGACACCGGAACTGCGTGGTTAGAGCATCCAGATTCCCAAGGTGCGGGAACGCAACCGATGTGGCCCGAACTTTCGCTTTACCATCAGCGCGCTCGACAGTTTCATGATGCAGGATTTCGAATTGCAACGCACGCAATCGGCGATCGCGCAGTTCGCGAAGTTCTTGATGTTTATGAAGCTTTGCCAGGTGGTTCAAATGGCCGGCACCGAATTGAACATATTGAGACCTCACCTGATGCCACAATTTCCAGATTTAAACCTCTGAAAGTAACAGCATCAATGCAACCAGTACACGTGCGCTGGATTGAACATGACTTAAGCGACCCCTGGTCCCAGCGATTAGACACTACGCAGTGTGCTCATGGCTGGCGCTCTGGCGACATTATGAGTACTGGCGCGCTTGTTGTCCTTGGTTCCGATTGGCCAGTCGCGCCCTTTGATCCTCGGATGGGATTCTTTGCGGCGCAAAAGCGGCGAGCCCATGATGTTTCCTTTGATGGACCAATTGGTACAACCCGCGCGTTAACTGGAGCTGAAACTCTAAGCGGTTACACCCGAAATGCTGCGCTAGCTGTTGGCGCGCAGGATGAACGTGGAATGTTAAAACCAGGGATGCAAGCGGATTTAGTTATGTGGCAGGAAGATCCATCACTGGTGAACCCAAATGATGTGATCGATCTGCCTGTACTAAGAACGGTTGTTAGCGGTGAAACCGTTTTTCAGTCGTAGCTGAAAATCACCAACTGACATTTCAAAGATTTCTTCAGGTCCGTCTTCTTCATCTATTTGCTGACCAACGTGAGAAAAACCAAATTTAGAAATAATTGCCATCGAAGGCAAATTGCTTGCGCTAACTGTGTAACGCAGTATTTTCACACCAGGTTGGGTTACCACCCAACTCCACATTCCAAGCAGTGCTTCGGTTCCAAAACCGTTATTACGGCAGCCTTGAGAAATTCCAAATCCAATCTCAATCATCCCGGATTCATCTGGCGGCGAATGAAAACTTATGGATCCAACGATTTCCTTAGTTTCGCGCAGAACAATCCAGCGGATGAACCAAATGTTTGCTGCGGGGTCGGCCTTTACTTGGGGCACTCGCCACCGCAGCGGACCTGAATGTTCATGTGACAACTCAAGGTGGGGATTAGTGAAGTCCCGATCAGCAAGAAGCCCAGGGTTATCGGGATCTTCATGCAGCATCAACAATTCAGGGATTGGGATTAGGTGCAGGTCCAGTCGCGGGGTCACGATTAATTCAGCTGCGTTGCGCACCAAAAGAAGTTAGCAGAGTTCCTTACGAAACTGGCCAAAGATATTGATTATTCAGGCTAATTCGTCATAATTGGGTTGATTTTTCACGAAATACGGTGAATACTTACAGATTATGCCTCATTTCCGTATTTCCGAAGCAGCAGCGCTACTAAGCGTGAGCGATGACACGATCCGGCGCTGGGTGGAATCAGGCCGCCTTAAGTCAGCAACCGGCCAAGGACCCCAAAGCGTGGATGGCGCTTCGCTAGCTGGCTTGGCAGTTGAGTTAGCTAAGGAATTCCGAGATGAGCGCGGGGCATCAGTAAGTGCGCGCAATCGAATTGTGGGAATCGTAACCAGAGTCGAGATTGAGGGCTTAGCTGCAGTTATTGAAATCCAATCTGGCCAAAATCACATTGTCAGCATGATTACAGCGGACGCTGCTCGCGCATTGGCACTTGAAGTTGGTAGCAAAGCAATTGCCAGCGTGAAATCTACCGACGTTGTAATCGAAAAAGGTTAGTTGAGCTCGTGCTAGTTAAGAAAATTGCAGTACTGAGCGCAATCGCGCTCGTGCTAACTGGATGTTCAGCCAACGCCGATACTGCAACACAGAGTTTGGCCCCAAGCGCCGATACCGAAATCATCGTTTTAGCTGCTGCCAGTCTGACTCAAACCTTTACGGAAATTTCTAACAAGTTTGAATTAGCAAATCCTGGCGTCAAAGTCACGATCTCATTCGCCGGATCCGCGACCCTTGCTGAGCAAATCAAACAAGGCGCCCCAGTTGATGTTTTTGCATCAGCGTCTAGTTCAGCAATGTTTAGTGTTTCAAATGAAATTCCTAATTCAAAAACTTTTGCAAGAAACAGAGTTGTGATTGCTTATCCAATTGCTAATCCAAAAAGCATCGTTACTTCGAAAGATCTAAATAACAAAGATTTAATTTGGATTCAGTGTGACCATCAAGTCCCATGCGGGACAGCAGCGGATGAAGCATTGGCTATTGATGGGGTCACGGCGCAACCAAAATCACTTGAGCCAGACGTGAATTCGGTTTTGAATAAACTTTTAGCTGGCGAAGTAGACGCAGCCATCGTTTATCTGACGGATGTTTTTGCAAATTCAAATTTAGCGTCACTGGAATTTAGCAATAATGTCAGCGCAGCAACTTCTTACTCAATTGGCACATCAAAAGAGTCAAGTTCTGCTGCGCAAGATTTCGTAGCCTTTGTCCTTGGGCAATCAGGCCAAGATGTTTTAATTGCAGCAGGTTTCGATGCGCCGCCAAACTAAAAATCGACAAAGGAACGCAAAACTTAATCCTGGCCTTTCCTTGCTTGCACTGACTGGATTTCTTGTTCTGGCATTGCCGGTCCTTGCACTGTTAACACGAGTTCCATGGGGTTCATTTCTTGAAATAGCAATTTCGGAAAGTGTCTTACTGGCTTTAGAAGTTTCGGTAGCGACTTCCATAATTTCCGCAGTTATCTCAGTGTTCTTAGGAGTGCCACTGGCTTGGTATTTAGCGCGCGGACCTCAAGCAAGAACAAGATGGATTCGTCCGATAGTTATTGCCCCACTTGTTATGCCGCCAACGGTTTCTGGCATCGCATTGTTGACCCTCATGGGGCGTAATGGCATGTTCGGAAAATACATCTATGAATCAACTGGCTATTCGATGCCATTTACGACAACTGCAGTAATTGTTTCTGGGATTTTTGTAGGCATGCCATTTCTAGTTCTAGTACTGGAATCTGCGTTTCGTCAGACTCCAATTGAAGTAGAGGAGGCTGCTGCAACACTTGGCGCGCCACCTGCAAAAGTTTTTTGGCGGATTTCCCTGCCGCTTGCTAAATCTGGTTTAATCGCTGGCGCGGTCTTAGCCTGGGCTCGCGCACTTGGTGAATTTGGCGCGACTTTAATGTTTGCCGGTTCATTGCCAGGTGTTACTCGCACTATGCCAATGGCGGTTTACTCGGCAATGGAATCTGATCAAGGTAGCGCCTTTGTGGTCAGTGCCATCTTGCTGGCTGTGGCAATTTTGGTGGTCTTTTTCTTGCGCTCTAATTTGATTAAGACTTTTTCGCGCTAAGTTTTGCAGTATTTAGCTGAGTGCCTTAACGATTCGTGCCCAAACAATGTAAGAAGCAGTCAAAATGCATGCGCCAGCAATCTCAAGTTCTGGGCGAATGGGAATGTAACCATCGGGAGCACTAAACGCCGTAACGATTCCAACATTATTTACCAGAGCAAAGCCAACCCAAGTTAGCCACCAAGTTAGGGTTTCGCGCCCGATGAGTTCATTGCTTTGTTCGGAGTTACGAAACTTCAATAAGTCCTCGATCATTAACTTGGGAAACCAGAGGGAAACCACTGGAACAATCCAGCCCCAAAAAATCCATGGTCGCTTTAATCTCATGGCTGTGGGGTTGGCCTCTTTCGCAACTTTGTAAAGTTCGTATAACCAGCGAGTGGTAAATATCCAAGCAACAATCATTGCGATTGGAACAAGTGAGGCTAGAGAATCATAAGTTGTTAAAATCTTTGCGGTTTCAACACCCGAATCCAATTGATCCCGGTAGCTTTGCGCGCCCGATACCGAAGCCAAGGCAGCTAGCCAAACGGTACCCAAGAGAAATGAGCTCGAAGTAATTGTGCGGCGACTCAGCAAGGCGATGTCAGTTGGTTTAGCCATAACGCAATTGTGCCTTATCGGTCCTAAAACCGGGCCTTGCAGATGGCCAAACGGATCTACCACCCCTGAAGCAAGTGACATCTTCGCCCTACACTTGGGGTATTCATTCTTGAAAGGTATTAACAAATGTCAGAACGTATCGAGCCCACAATCACAGTTCTTGCTGGCAGCAAGATTGCAGTGCCACCAGCAGCGCTAAAGCCAAACAGCATAGATGGCCAGATGGAATCAATCTTGATGGCTTGGACTTCACCAGATGCTGCAATTGAAACTGGAATTTGGGAATGCTCGCCAGGCACATTTATTGTGCACCGCGATGGTTATGACGAAATCGCACAGATCTTGAGCGGGCGAGCAACAATCACTGGTGAAGATGGAACAGTCGTTGAATTAAAAGTTGATTCCACAATTGTGACGCCAGAGGGTTGGCGCGGTACTTGGGTTGTGCACGAGCCAATTCGCAAAATGTTTGTAATTCGTCGGTTTAACAAGTAGTTAGAAGCAGTAGATGAAACCAGAAGATATCGTTGGTCCAGTTGAAGGAACGAAAGTCCCGCGCTTTGCAGGCGAATCAACTTTTGCCAGATTGCCACGTATTGATCAAGTTTCAGATTACGACGTAGCAATTCTTGGAGCGCCATTTGATGGTGGAGTTTCCTACCGGCCAGGTGCTCGGTTTGGTCCGATGGCAATTCGCCAAGCATCCCGGCATTTGCGTCCGGCATATCACCCTGATTTACAAGTTGCCCCGTTTCGCACGATTCAAGCAGTTGATGCGGGCGACATTCCTTGTAATCCATTTGATATAGACAGCGCACTTAAGCAAATCGATGATGGTGCAAGTGAGTTAGTTAGCGATAGTCGCAAGCTGGTGACTCTTGGTGGCGATCACACAGTGACGCTGGGATTACTTCGCGCATTAGTAAAAGTGCATGGCCCTATTGCCATGATTCACTTCGATTCACACCTTGATACTTGGGATAGTTATTTCGGCGCTGATCGCACACATGGAACTTTTATGCGCCGGGCATTCGAAGAAGGCTTACTAATCGAAGATAAGTCACTTCACGTGGGTATTCGTGGTCCGCTTTATGACCAACAAGATCTAATCAATGACAAGAACTTTGGATTCTCGACAGTTCGCGCAGCCGATTTTGATCGTATGGGCGTGGACGAAGTTATTGGACTTGCTCGCAAGCGCGTAGGCGATAGCCCTATGTACCTATCTATAGATATCGACGTGCTTGATCCAGCATTTGCGCCAGGTACTGGAACTCCAGAAATGGGTGGGTTCACTTCACGTGAGTTATTGAGCCTGGTTCGCGGAATGCCAAGAGAACAGATGATTGGCGCCGACATTGTCGAAGTGGCTCCGGCTTACGATCATGCCGAAATCACATCATTAGCAGCAGCAACCTTGGCTTACGAGACCATGTCGCTAATGGCCTTGAACGTAACTGACAAGAAATAAACAGACAAGAAGGGTTAAACCATGTCGCTAACTTCGCCAGATGAAATGTTGCGAGTTGATCCAGATCCAATTCGTCAGGCTCGGATTGATTTAGCTGCGGCGCATCGCTTGGCAGTCTTCTATGGCTTCCACGAAGGAATCGATAACCATTTCACACTGTTAGTTCCAGGCTATGAAGACCGATTCTTCCTAGCACCATTTGGTTTGCACTGGTCAGAAATTCAAGCCAGTGACTTCATGATCGTTGACCTTGATGGCACGGTTTATGAGGGCAGTGGCCTAGTGGAAGAAACTGCATTCTTCATTCACGCGCCAATGCATGGCAGCGCTCGCAAACTACGCGCAGTTCTGCACACTCACATGCCTTATGCAACAGCTCTTGCAATGCTGGATGAACCAGACCTTGTAATGGCTAGCCAAAATGCACTTAGCTACCGCGATGATGTGTTCTATGACTGTGATTACAACGGGCTTGCACTTGACCGTTCCGAAGGCGAACGCATGACACGAGCGCTTGGGGAGAAGTCAATCCTGTTGCTTCGAAACCACGGCATTGTCACAACCGGTTCAACAGTTGCTGAAGCTTTCCATCATCTGTATTTCTTTGAACGCACTGCTGAAGTTCAGGTTCTAGCTCAATCAACTGGTCAGATGATCCGCGAAGTTCCAAAAGACATAGTGGATATGACAGTTGAGCAATTCAAAGATTCAACGCATCTTAATGGTTACAGCCGAATCGATCTGCACTTTGCCGCGCTAAAGCGAATGCTGGATCGCAGCCAGCCAGACTACGCAGCTTAAAACTTGTAAATAACGTCGCTGAAATGTGGCGTGGCAAATAAGTAGAGAATGCGAAGCGGTTCATCGTCGTAGTTATTGATTTGATGTAACGCATCACCCGGGATGAAGACCATAGTGTCGGCTTCGACGTCATATTCCACGTGTTCGATCATGACCTTGCCTTTGCCACTTAGAACGTAGTAAGTCTCCGGCTGCAAATGCCGATGGGCCTCAAGTGATTCATCTTTAAAGACGCGAGCTACACCCAAAACCATGTCGGTATCTTCGTCATCATTGACACCTTGCAGCGCTTTCCAGGAAACTTTGCCGCGAGCTGCTACCTGCTCTTCTGGCCAGCCAGCCCATTCGCCTTCAGATAACTTGCGAATAATTGGCTCCATGCCTGCTCCTTTTGTTGCTTCAACTCTAAGCGCTTGAGTTAACGTGTGTGGCCAAAAATCAAGTGAGTTTGCGCATTACGCACATTTGGATCACTGGTCAGATGCTTCTGAATAAAGTCACGCAAGGACTCTGAGTCCGAAACAGCAACGTGCACCAGTAAATCTTCATTACCCGAGACATGAAATATTTGGACCACATTTCCAGCCGAACTTATTCGGTCAATCATTGGGCGCATAGTTGCCTCATCTTGTCGTCGCAAGGATAGGAAAACTATGGCCTGCACACCAAGTCCAAGTTTGTTGTAATCAATATCAAGTGTGAATTTTTGAATAATTCCGCGCTGCAACAAGCCACGTACTCGCATCAAGGTTGTTGACGCGGCTAGACCAATCACTTCCGCTAGCCGTGAGTTAGCAATACTGGAATCGGCATTTAACTGGTTAAGGATCTCGATATCTAGGTCGTCCAGCACCGAATTTTTATCGGAAATTCTCATTTACTGCTGTTCCTTACGAATATTTGGGTGAATCAATGAAGTATGCCAAATAATCTTTGTTTATTCAGTTATTCGCCGAATTTATTGCAAAAATCTCAACATGACCAAGCCAATTTCATTTGCCACTCTTGCAGTTCATGCCGGTCGAGAAGATCTCACGGCCCTAGGCGTTCATGCGTTACCGATAGATCTATCCACCACGGCTCCGCTAGTAGATATTGACTCTGGTGGTCAGGCCTATGAAGTTATGGCTACGGGTGGAATTTATCAAGGTCAATCCAGCACGGTATATCGAAGGCTTTGGAACACTACGGTTGCCAGATTCGAATCAGCAATGGCACAACTTGAAACGCAGCGAATGGCTCAGGCTGGAAAATCAATAGCTGAATATCAAGCAGTTGCTTTTGCAACCGGAATGGCCGCTATCAGCGCCGTATGTTTGTCTCGAGTTAAAGCTGGCAAGGACCACGTTGTTGCCGTTCGACCACTTTACGGCGGCACAGATCACTTGTTAGCTAGCCAATTGTTTGGAGCTAGCGTTAGTTTTGTCGATGCAGATCAAATTGCATCAGCCATCACTGCAAGAACTGGCTTAGTTGTTGTTGAAACCCCAGCGAATCCAACTCTTCAACTTTTGGATTTGGCTGACATCGTCTCGCAAGCTGGAGATGTTCCTGTGATGGTGGACAATACTTTTGCAACCCCGGTACTCCAACAGCCTTTGGAGTTTGGCGTTACTTATGTTGTACATAGCGCTACGAAATACATCGGTGGCCATGGCGACGCAATGGGCGGTGTTGTTGTTACAACTGAAAAACATGCCGTTGAACTTCGCCAAGTTAGAGCCATCACCGGCGGGTTATTAGATCCACAATCTGCTTACTTATTGCATCGGGGATTGCCAACACTTTCGATTCGAGTACTAACTGCCCAAAACACTGCTGGTGAATTAGCGAATTGGTTCTTAACACAGAAAAAAATCAGTGCTGTGCATTATCCAGGTTTGCCAGGTGGTGACAGCAAAGGACTAATTGGAAAGCAAATGCAGGGACCTGGAGCAATGATTGCGATAGATATGCAAGATGGATTTGAAGCTGCACAAACGCTTTGTAAAAACCTTGCGATGGTCACACATGCAGTTTCACTGGGTAGTACTGACACCTTGATCCAACATCCAGCTGGCTTAACGCACAGACCAGTTGCCTCTGAAGCTAAGCCAGGTCAGGGAATCTTGCGAATATCCGTTGGCTTAGAGAGCCCAGCCGATCTGATTGCAGACTTTATATTGGCGCTTAACCACGTTAATTAAGTCTTGCGAAATTGGCTTTGTGCCTCTACACTAGGAATAGTTGAACATTCAACTAAGCCTTAGGAGGCCGTGATGCCCGCAATTACCGCAGACACTTTGACTTTGCCAAGAGTCTTTGTAGCACCAGGTGCCACGCCTCGTTCGGTAAAGATGATCACTAACGCGCCGCAGGCATACGAAGGCGAAGGCTTCCCAGTGCGTCGTGCATTTGCCGGAATTCCAAACGCTGACCTTGATCCGTTTATTCACATGGATCAGATGGGCGAAGTTGAATACCTTCCAGGTGAGCCAAAGGGAACACCATGGCATCCACATCGCGGTTTCGAAACTTTCACATATCTAATGGATGGTCGCTTCCTGCACCAGGATTCCCATGGCGGCGGTGGCACCATTAAAGAAGGTGGCACCCAGTACATGACTGCCGGTGATGGCATCCTGCACATTGAAACTCCACCAGAAGATTTAGTCATGTCTGGTGGCACATTCCACGGAGTTCAGCTTTGGATTAACTTGCCGAAAGCAAAGAAGCGGATTCAACCGGCATACCAAGATTTGCAAGGTCAAGATTCCGCAATGGTTACTACGCAAGATGGTGGCGCATTAATCCGAGTTCTCGCTGGCCAGATCGAAGATCATTCGGGTCCTGGCATCTCACACACTCCGATCACAATCACTCACGTAACAATCGCTCCGGGTGCTCGCGCTGAAATTCCATGGCGCAGCGACTTTAACGCGTTGGCATATGTGCTTAATGGTTCCGGAACTGTTGGACCAGCAAACCATCCAATTCAAACTGGCCAGATGGCAGTTCTAGTTAACGGTGATTACATTTCGATTCAGGCGAATCAAGTTCAGGAATCCCGCCATGGTGGCTTAGACATTTTCCTAATTGGTGGCATTGCACTTCGTGAACAGGTTTTCCAGTACGGACCGTTTGTAATGAGCACTAAAGAAGAAGTGATGCAGGC
>Ga0209442_1002334_pt1 | contig 10258 bp, 9 predicted proteins | sample LauGreSBDMM110DD_2_FD_187565 | JGI IMG/M metagenome (GOLD analysis project Ga0209442, IMG submission 187565) | Freshwater lake microbial communities from Lake Michigan, USA - Sp13.BD.MM110.DD (SPAdes) (version 2) | ecosystem: Environmental > Aquatic > Freshwater > Lake | place: Lake Michigan, USA...
TGTCTTTTTTACTTTATTTGCCTTTGCGCTGAACAACCAGCACGAGGCCAAGGTGTACTTTTTCTTTGGTACCCAATGGCGCTCGCCCATGGTTCTCATTGTTTTAACGGCCTTTGCGCTAGGCTTGATTGTGGGCGTTCTAGGCATGGTGCCACGCTGGTGGCGTCAAAAACAAGCGGCCAAATCTTTGCAGGCCAATACAGCAGCGGCAACCCACCCAGAACAGCCGGAAGCCCCTCATGGAACTTGATCTGATTTGGATTTTAGTGGGCTTGCCCACCGCTTTTGGTTTAGGTTGGTTGGCTTCCAGACTCGATTTGAGACAGCTGCGCATCGACAACCGCCAAGCACCTCGGGCCTATTTCAAAGGACTGAATTTTTTATTGAACGAGCAACAAGACAAGGCCATTGACGCCTTCATTGAAGCGGTTCAAAACGATCCCGACACTTCCGAGTTGCATTTCGCATTAGGCAATTTATTTCGCAGGCGAGGTGAGTACGAGCGCGCAGTTCGCGTTCATGAACATTTGCTGTCTCGCGGCGATCTCAGTACCGCCGACCGACAACGCGCCCAAAATGCCCTGGCCAAAGATTTTGTCAAAGCTGGCTTGCTAGACCGCGCAGAAGACGCCCTGCGAAAACTGGAGGGCACCGCGTTTGAAGGACAAGCCAGATTGGCACGCCTGGCCATTTACGAACGTTCTCGCGAGTGGCCGCAAGCCCGTCAGGTGGCAGCGCAATTAGAAGGCTCTGGCGAAGTGAGTTTTTCTGTTCGCAAAGCTCATTACCTTTGCGAACAGGCCCGCGAACTCAATGCACAAGGTGATAGCACCGGCGCGTCCCAATTACTGCTCAATGCCATCCAAGAAGCGCCAGAAGCACCTCGCCCCCGCTTGCTGCTAGGGCAACTTCAATTAAACATGAACCAAGCCTCGCTAGCCTGCGACACCTTGAGTCACCTGTTTGAAACTTCTTCGGTTGCAGCACCCTTGGCGGCACCCAGCTTGGTCATGGCCGCTCAAACCTCACAACGTGTGCCTCAAACCTTGACATTGCTCAAGTCGCACTACGCTCAAAGTCCCTGCATCGATGTGATGGACGCCATTGTCAGCCTTGAAAAAACCAGTGCCGACAGCGAAGCACAAACACGCCAACGCTACATTGAGCATCTGCAAAAACAACCCTCACTTTTGGCGGCATCACGCTGGTTGGCTGGCGCTGATTTAGGTGGCGATGAAACCCGCGGCCCTGTGCAAAAAGCGCTAGAGCAAGCTTCAAGGCCCTTGTCACGATACCGTTGTGCGGCTTGTGGTTTTGAAGCCAAAGAACATTTCTGGCACTGCCCGGGTTGCCAGGCCTGGGACAGCTATCCCCCGCGCAGAGTTGAAGAACTTTAAGCCTTAAAAAGTAAGCACTTGTTAAGGGCCCACTTTCAGTGCATTGCATACCCTGTCCTTGAGTTGCAAATTTCACTGCTCACAAGGATTCAGCAGTTGAATCTAGGTTGCATCACCGCAGTGGTGGTGCGATCTTTAGGAATTGAACATGTTGAAAAAAATCTTAGCCCTCACAGCCTTGCTGTTTTCTTTGTCCAGCTTTGCTGCTGTCGATGTCAACAAAGCCAGCGCGGCCGAACTTGACGGCATCAAAGGCATTGGGCCCTCTCTGTCTGGCAAAATTTTGAAGGAGCGCAACAAAGGCAGCTTCAAAGACTGGCCCGATCTCATGCAACGCGTCAACGGCATGGGCGAGAAAAGTTCAGCCAAATTTTCAGCACAAGGGCTGACTGTGAATGGCTCGGGCTATCAAGGCGGCGGCACCACTGAACCCGCTAAGGCAGCACAACCCGAAAAGCCAAAATCAGGCAAGTCTTAAGTTAGCCGCCGGCCTCAGAAGCTGGCTTTTTTAGGCTTCTGGGGCACCATAAGCACCACCGCCTGGCGTGTGAATTTCAAACACATCGCCAGGCGCCATTTCTACCTGTCCAATGTGCTCCAACACTTCAACACTGCCATCGGCACGTCGCACTTGGTTGATGCCCGGCAAACCCGGCTGTCCTCCTGCCACACCAAAGGCGGGATGAACTCGACCATTGGACAAGATACTGGCGGTCATGGGCTCTAAGAAACGTATGCACCGCACTCCACCCATACCACCCGACCACTTACCTTGCCCACCTGAAGCTTCTCGCAGGGCATAACTGTCAAGCCGCACGGGGAAGCGAAATTCCAAAATTTCTGGGTCCGTCAAACGCGAATTGGTCATGTGGGTTTGAACCACCGACGTGCCATTGAAACCAGAAGTCACCTGGCCCGATTCGTCCACCATCACACCAGCCCCACTGCCACCCGAAATGGTTTCGTAGTACTGGTATTTGGCATTGCCAAAGGTGAAGTTGTTCATGGTGGGCTGACTGCCCGCCATCACACCCAAGGCGCCAAACAAGGCATTGGTAATGCAGCTCGATGTTTCCACATTGCCCGCCACCACGGAGGCTGGGAAATTGGGATTGAGCATGCAGCCAGTTGGTATGATCACCTTCAAAGGTTTCAAGCAACCCGCATTCAAAGGAATGTCGTCGTTCACCAAGCTTCTGAACACGTACAAAACGGCGGCCATGCAAACTGCGGTAGGCGCATTGAAGTTGTTAGTCTGCTGCGCACTGGTGCCCGTGAAATCAATCTCTGCACTTCGACTTTTTGCATTCACGCGAACCGCCACTTTGATTTGCGCACCGTTGTCCAAAGGCAATGTGAATTCGCCATCTTTCAAACGCGTGATGACACGGCGCACAGATTCTTCGGCGTTGTCTTGCACATGGCGCATGTAGGCCTGCACCACTTCCAAACCAAATTCATCGACCATCTTGCGAAGCTCTTGCACACCTTTTTCGTTGGCCGCCAACTGTGCGCGCAAGTCCGCCATGTTTTGCTGCGGATTGCGACTAGGGTATTGACCGCTAGACAACAGGTCCAGCATGGTCTGCTCTTGCAGCACGCCTGCAGCCACCAACTTCACGTTGTTGATCTGCACGCCTTCTTCTTGAATGGTGGTGGAGAACGGTGGCATCGAACCGGGTGTGGTGCCGCCAATGTCAGCATGATGGCCGCGCGAGCCAACATAAAACTCAGGCTTTTCTGCACCTTCTAAAAACACAGGCGTGATAACCGTCACATCGGGCAAGTGGGTGCCACCATGGTAAGGATCGTTCAAGACAAAAACATCGCCACGTTGCATGTGATCTTTGTTCTCGCGAATGACCGTTTTGATGCTCTCTCCCATGCTGCCCAAATGGACGGGCATGTGCGGTGCATTGGCAATCAAATGCCCTTCGGCGCTGAACAAAGCGCAAGAGAAATCCAAACGCTCTTTGATGTTGACGGAGTAAGCAGTATTCTGAAGTTGCAAGCCCATTTGCTCTGCAATGTTCATGAACAAGTTATTGAAAACCTCCAACAACACAGGGTCAACGGTGGTGCCCGCAGCGTACTTGGTTTGCCGCGCTTCCATGCGGCTTAACAGGAGATGATCAAGCGCCGTCACGTGAGCTTGCCAACCAGGCTCTACCACGGTGGTGGCATTTTTTTCTGCAATGATAGCGGGGCCTGAGAGCTGATCACCGATGCGTAAATCTTCGCGCACAAACAAGCCCGCATCCCACCAGCGAGATTCGCCATCCGATCCCGCAGTGAACATCCGAACGGTGGCTCGCTTGGGTACATCGCGAACTGCATTCACGGGTTGCGGCAATTCAACAGGTGTATCGCCCTTGATGACGGCCTCTACAGAAACCGCTTCCACCATCAAGGCCTTGCCGGTCATCAAAAACGCAAAGCGTTGGCGGTAAGCCGCTTCAAACCCTTGCGTGATTTCAGACAAGGAACCCATGGACACCATGAGCGCCGAGTCACTGCCTTCGTACCGAACGTGAACTCGCTCATGCAACGCAATGGTGTCGCCCAAGGCTTGCTGAGACAAAGCCATGCGCGCAGCTTCACTCAAAGCCTTCAAGGGCGACAACAAGGCTGGCATGTTCTCTGGCGTTAAGCGCAACTCCACAGCCTGCTCACGAATCAAACTTTGATCGGCCAAGCCCATACCATAGGCTGACAACACGCCGGCCAATGGATGCACATAAACTTGCTTCATGCCCAAGGCATCGGCCACCAAGCAAGCATGCTGGCCACCTGCACCCCCAAAGCATTGCAAGGTGTAGCGCGTGACGTCATAGCCACGGGCCACCGAAATTTTCTTAATGGCATTGGCCATTTGCTGAACTGCAATCCGCAAAAAGCCATCGGCAACTGATTCAGCTGAACGATTCATTTGCAAAGACAGCGCCGAAAATTTAGCAGCGACGGCATTTATATCCAGTCTTTGATCGCCTTCAGGTCCAAAGACCGTCGGGAAAAAATCAGGCTGAACCTTGCCCACCAAAACATTGGCATCCGTGACAGCCAATGGACCTCCGCGCCTGTAACTGGCAGGCCCCGGATTGGCGCCAGCACTTTGCGGCCCCACGCGCAACCTAGCACCATCAAACTGCAGCAAAGAGCCCCCACCCGCTGCCACTGTGTGAATGCTCATCATGGGAGCACGCATGCGAATGCCTGCAACTTGTGTTTCAAATTCACGCTCAAATTGTCCTGCGTAGTGCGATACATCGGTGGAGGTGCCACCCATGTCAAAGCCAATCACCTTGTCGTGTCCCGCACCTTTTGCCGTACGGGCCATGCCCACAATGCCGCCAGCGGGTCCACTCAAAATGGCATCTTTGCCAGCGAAGGCATGAGCATCAGTAAGGCCACCAGAAGACTGCATGAACATCAATTTAACGCCCGGCATTTCGCTTGCCATTTGATCGACATAGCGACGCAAGATGGGCGATAAATAAGCATCCACCACGGTAGTGTCGCCGCGACTCACAAACTTCATCAACGGGCTGGTTTGATGCGAGGTGCTAATTTGGGTAAAGCCAATTTGACGGGCTAAATCTGAAGCCAAGGCTTCATGTTGTTGATAGCGATAGGCATGCATGAACACAATGGCCACGCTACGGATACCAGCGTCAAACTGCGCTTGCAATTGAGGGCGCAGGTCATCGACATTCAAAGACTCCAACACATCACCTTGCGCCGACATGCGCTCTTGAGCTTCCACCACCGCGCTGTACAGCAATTCGGGCAACACAATGTGCCTATCGAACAAACGGGGGCGGTTTTGGTAGGCAATGCGCAATGCATCGCGAAAGCCGCGCGTGGTGACCAATAAAGTGTGCTCACCTTTTCTCTCTAAAAGTGCATTGGTGGCCACCGTGGTGCCCATCTTGACGCAACTCACCATTTTGGGGCTGACCGTCTCATGGTCTTTCAGGCCTAGCAAGTGCCGAATACCAGCCACCGCCGCATCTTTGTACTGATCTGGATTGTCAGACAATAGTTTGTGCGTGACCAAACTGCCATCCGGCCGCTTGCCAACAATGTCGGTGAAAGTGCCGCCTCGATCAATCCAGAATTGCCACATGTTTCTAGACGGTAAGCTCGCCATTGGTATTTCCTTTAAGTCCCGCTCTAGCTTCAGCGTTTTCCCTAATCGCATCGGCGTTGAATGAAGCAAGATGTTAATCCTTTCAGACTACACTTTGAGTTCTGCATTGCACAGTGGTCAATTGGGCCTGTATTTTCCTTCGCAGACAATGATAATCTTGCAAAGCAGTTCAACTTTTTTACTCAACGGAGTTCACATGAAAAGACGTCTTCTATCCCTGGCAATGGCCACCACTGTCATTGCCTTTTCAGGCCTGACATCTGCCCAAGCCCAAACCAAGTGGGACTTGCCAGCGGCTTACCCCGCAAGCAATTTTCACACAGAGAACTTGGTTCAATTTGCCAATGACGTTGATAAAGCAACTGGCGGCAAGCTGAAAATCACAGTGCACGCCAATGCCTCCCTGTTCAAAGCCCCAGAGATCAAGCGCGCGGTTCAAGGTGGTCAGGCTCAAATTGGCGAAATTTTGCTGGCCAATTTTCAAAACGAATGGCAATTGTTTGGCGCAGACGGCCTGCCATTCTTGGCCGATAGCTACGACGAATCATTCAAGCTCTACAAAGTTCAACGTCCTTTTCTTGAGAAAAAGTTAGGTGAGCAAGGCATGATGCTGCTGTATTCGGTGGCATGGCCTCCGCAAGGCATCTATGTGAAAAAGCCGATCAACTCAGCGGCCGATTTGAAAGGCGTGAAGTGGCGCGCTTACAGCCCTTCAACAGCTCGAATTGCAGAGCTGGTGGGCGCTCAACCCGTAACGGTTCAAGCAGCCGAGTTGTCACAAGCCATGGCTACTGGCGTAGTTGAAAGCTACATGTCATCTGGCTCAACAGGCTATGACACCAAAACTTACGAGCACATCAAGTATTGGTACGACACTCAAGCTTGGCTTCCTAAAAATGCGGTCATCATGAACAAAGCTGCATTTGACGCCCTTGATGCCGCCACCAAACAAGCTGTGTTGAAAGCCGGCGCAGATGCAGATACCCGCGGCTGGAAAGTGTCACAAGCCAAAAATGGCGAGTACATTGACTTGCTTAAGAAAAACGGCATGAACATTGTCGCGCCTTCTGCTCAACTCAAAGCGGACATGAAAAAAGTCGGCGATGTGATGTTGAAGGAATGGCTAGACAAAGCAGGGCCTGAAGGAAAAGCCTTGGTTGATGCTTACAACAAGCCTTGATACAAGATGCGTGTTTTTTTAAACCGCATCTATGAAAGCGCCGCCGCCTTGGCGGCGCTTTTCATGTGCGCCATGCTGATGATGGTTTTGCTGTCCATCATTGGCCGAGAGTTTAACTTTCACGTCAGAGGAACCGATGCTTACGCTGGCTATTGCATGGCGGCCAGTGGGTTTTTAGCACTCGCTCACACCTTGAAGCGCGGTGAACATATTCGCGTCACTGTTTTAATCAGTCGCTTTAAAGGCGGTTGGCTCAAAGGCATTGAGTTGTGGGCACTTGGCATGGCCTCCCTTCTTGCTTGTTTGTTGGCCTACTACAGCATCAGGCTGTCATGGCAGTCCTACACATTTCACGACATCTCTACCGGCAACGACGCAACCCCTTTGTGGATTCCACAAATTGCCATGGCCCTAGGCACGCTCATTTTGGCAGTCGCCTTTGTAGATGAGTTCATCCTAGAATGCTTAGGCAAACGAGAATCTGCGCAGTCAGATGCAGCACTTCACAACGAATAAACATGAATGACCTTCTCATCACAGCTTTGCTGGTTTTCACGCTGTTTGTCATTTTAGGCAGCGGTGTTTGGATCGGTCTGTCTTTGTCCGGTGTGGCTTGGGTTGGCATGCAATTGTTCAGCAGCCGTCCGGCGGGCGATGCCATGTCAGTCACCATCTGGGGCTCTTCGTCGAGCTGGACACTCACAGCCTTGCCCTTGTTTATATGGATGGGAGAAATTCTTTTCAGAACTCGCCTCAGTCAAGACATGTTCAAAGGCTTAGCACCTTGGTTGCAGGCGCTTCCTGGGCGCTTGCTTCACACCAACGTCGCTGGCTGCACCATCTTTGCAGCCGTCTCCGGCTCATCGGCAGCCACTTGCGCCACCATTGGCAAGATGACACTGCCTGAACTCTCAAAAAGAGGTTATCCGGACAACATGGTCATTGGCACATTAGCAGGCGCAGGCACCCTTGGTTTGCTCATTCCGCCCTCTATCATCATGATCGTGTATGGCGTCACCGCCGATGTTTCAATTGCCAAACTTTTCATTGCCGGCATCTTGCCTGGACTCATGTTGGCTTGCTTGTTTTCTGGCTATATCGTTTACTGGGCTTTGCGCCATCCCGACCAGGTGCCGGCCAATGATCGCCAATACACCTTCATGGAAAAAGTTCGCGAATCTGGCAGCTTAATTCCGGTGGTCTGCCTCATCGCTGCGGTACTTGGCTCCATTTATGCTGGCATAGCAACCGCCACCGAAGCGGCCGCTGTCGGCGTGGTGGGCGCCATGGTTTTGTCTGCGGTTCAAGGCTCGCTCAATTGGTTGAGTTTCAAAGAATCCTTGATGGGTGCAACTCGGCTTTACTGCATGATTGCCCTGATTTTGGCTGGCGCCTCCTTCTTAACTTTGTCGATGGGCTACATTGGATTGCCCAGGCACTTGGCTGAATGGATTGCAACACTAGGCCTGAGTCAATTCGAACTCATTTTGGCACTCACAGTTTTTTATGTTGTGCTGGGATGTTTTCTAGATGGCATCTCCATGGTGGTCCTCACCATGGGCGTCATCATGCCCACCGTTCAAAAAGCGGGTATCGATCCTTTGTGGTTTGGCATTTTCATTGTCTTGGTGGTTGAGATGGCGCAAATCACGCCTCCGGTCGGCTTTAACCTGTTCGTGCTGCAGGGCATGACTGGCAGAGATTTGCTCTGGATTGCAAAAGCCACATTACCCATGTTCTTCCTCATGGTGGTGGCCGTCTTGTTGATTTATTTCTTCCCTGGCATTGTCACTTGGATGCCTCAGCAGATGAAGCTTTGAGCAGTTCATGCAGGCTGTGCAATTGCCAGCCTGTAGCCGCCTCAATGGCCTTGGCGTATGGCGGCATGTTGGTACATTCCAGCACCACATGACGCAACTCAGGCGACTTTTTCTGTAGTGAAACTGCGGCAGAAACCACGCTTCTCTGCGCGGTATCAAAATTCATGTGCAAGCGATTTTCCATAATGGCACTTGCAAACTCTTCCTCGCGCGAAACACCTTGTATTCTGAGTCTGGGCAGGTCTTTGTGTAAAACGCCAGCAGCAAGAAAATGCGCATCTCCCAGCGCAAGCTCATCCATCGTCAATACACCAACTGCTTCATTTTCTGCCAACAACTGTGGCAGCAACAACAAACTTGATGTGATGACAGGCACTGGCAAACGTGATTGCAATTCCTTTTGAAGCAAAACTAAAAAACCACAACTTGTTGTGATACCACCAACGCCCTGTATCAATAAGTCTTCTGCGGCTTGTTCAAACAAAGGCAGCACATCGTGCTGCTGCAGTGTTTCCGAACTCCTGACAATTTCCGTTGGAAACATGCCCTTCACTTTTTGATAGCGTAATTCAACCGACCATCCATCAGGGCACCCAATATCGCCCTTCCAACGCGGAAACTGAGTATCCAGCATCAGAACTCCCCAAGGTTTTGGGCCAGTTTGAGCAATCGTTGCCAAGGTCATGTGAAGATCTCTTTTCACCTGCAGTTTTGAGTCATAGACATCCCCTATGATGTCGAGTGATTTGACGCAATGTCAAAGGATATCCAAAGGAATTTCGTGTTTAAAAATGTCATGGCCTACCGAATTGGGCCCAACTGGAACGCTACCGTACCAGAAATTGAAGCAGCGCTGTCTGCCATCCGATTTACAGAGTGCACCCCCGATGTGGTCCTAAGCACGGGCATGCTAAGCCCCATGCTCAAGGATATGATCGATGCACTGGGCGGAGAAAATGTGTTTGCAGAAGCTGCAAGCAATGCGCAAGGCCCGCCCTTCTAAACCAAAGATGCCAACATGCTTTCAGTGATTGCCATTTGTGTAGGTGCATGCTTGGGTGCTCTGGCACGCTGGCAACTGGGCCTGTGGCTGAACCCAAGCGCACCTGAAGATGGCATTTTTCCTTGGGGAACTTTGGCAGCCAATCTTATTGGTGGCTATTTGATCGGCCTCGGCATGGGTATTTTTCAAAACCTGCCCCAAATCGATCCTGAATGGCGACTTTTGTGCATCACAGGATTTTTAGGTGCACTCACCACCTTTTCCACGTTTTCAGTTGAAGTGGTTGGCATGCTTCAACAGGGCCGCTTGTTACTTGCCCTCAGCACAGCCAGCGTGCATCTTATTGGGTCACTTCTTTTGACCTATTTGGGACTTTACACAGTCAAATTGATCATGACCAGTCCGATTGCTTAACCTGAGTCATTTTCCCTAAGGGAAAGTCCTTAAAAGCTGAGCTGCTAGGCCGTGATCTACTGGAGGACGAATTCAACCCGAGGAGTCCCGCATGCAGGTTCAAATGAAGGTCAACGGCAAATCAGTGTCCGTTGACGCAGCCCCCAATACATTGCTCGTCAACGCATTGCGCGAGCACCTCAAACTCACTGGCACTCACGTAGGCTGCGACACAGCCCAATGCGGTGCTTGTACCGTTCATGTCAACGGCCGTGCCGTGAAGTCATGCAACATGCTCACAGCCCAAGCCCAAGG
>Ga0209442_1002336_pt1 | contig 10257 bp, 13 predicted proteins | sample LauGreSBDMM110DD_2_FD_187565 | JGI IMG/M metagenome (GOLD analysis project Ga0209442, IMG submission 187565) | Freshwater lake microbial communities from Lake Michigan, USA - Sp13.BD.MM110.DD (SPAdes) (version 2) | ecosystem: Environmental > Aquatic > Freshwater > Lake | place: Lake Michigan...
ATCGGGAAGAATATCAACCATAAAAGTACCAACAGGACTACCCACAATAGCAACATCTTTGAGTTGCTCTACTATTGATGGAGGGAGATTATGTTCCCGGCCCCTGAACTCGGTGCACTCATCATCAAAGCACCTCTGGGCGATCCTCCCAGACTTGATAGTGAACCAGACGTGGTTCGACTTGTGTTCCCGCCGAATGTTCTCGCAATACTTGGCGTCGGTCTGGACGTACCAGCCGTCGTGCTCGTGTCTCTGGACCCTCTTGAGGTGGGTCCGATCCTGCCCGGCCATGTACTTTCGGACATAGTCCTGGAGGGGTCTTGAGTCTATGCAAGTCCCAGGTGTCTCTAATTCTGATTCAAAATTGCCCTGGATTCGGATTGTAAATAGACTGAGAGTCTCAAGTGTCCGACCATAGGCAGGATCTGCCGGAACATATGGGTCGCCCGATGGTTTCTTGTGGGACCAGAGCATCCGAAGTCCTGACCCCCCATAGACCGAGGCGTCAATCACCTTGTCCCATGGCCCGGGTCCAAGACTCTCTATGATTTTTGATCTTAAATTGAGAGCCCGGGTACGATCCACAATTACATTTGGCCAATGTAGGTGGACCCCACTTTTCAGTGTCGGCTGCCCGTCATCACCCTTGACCTGTCGTACCTGGGCCCTGGCCACCAGACACTTGGATCCTACAACTTCATCAATTATAGAACAAAATTGATTCAGATCTTCATCCGATAATTTCTCGGGGGCTTTGTAATCCAGATCCACAAAAAACTTGAATCGGTCCGTCTTTTGTTCGACCACATACAATTTTGATCCAGAATTGATCAAATCTATATAGGCTCTGTGAAATTCTTCAATCTCAGAATCTGGGACGTGAAGGATTCCACCTGACATGAGGACATGGGTCGCGGGACCCTTGGGGACACGCCACCTGTCCATTTGGTTTTAAACGCGGGGTTTCTCTAAGGGGTAACAAGTCGCTACTCCTCATCGCTCGAGTCCAGCAACCACGACAAAATGTGCTTGTTTTTCTTTTCCTTTGTATTCGCTTCGGCGGGAGCCTTGATCTCCTCGATCATCTTCTCTTCCTTCTTGGTCAGGGGCTCTGCCGGGGGCTTCACCTCCTCCTCCTCCTCCTTTGCGTCTTCGGCTACAGGCTGCGCCGCCTCGTCTTGCTCCCGCTCCTCCTCAATCTTCTGAATCTCGTGGCACAGCTTCATGAGGGTCAGCTCCTTTGCGAGAACCTCGGGATCGTCTCCACGGAGCTTGGCCAGGATGGTCGCGAGGTCGAGCTTTGAGCGGGTCCCGCCACGGAGGCGGAGAACAAGATGGAGTGTCGACTCCTTCTGAATGTTGTAGTCTGCCATGGTCCGGTCGTCCTCGAGTTGCTTCCCGGCGAAGATGAGGCGCTGTTGGTCCGGTGGAATTCCTTCCTTGTCTTGAACCTTCGCTTTGACGTTGGCAATGGTGTCACTGGACTCCACCTCGAGGGTGATCGTCTTCCCCGTCAGAGTCTTGACGAAGATCTGCATTTCTAATCCAAGCTTGGTTTTTTTATACCAAGTCGCTACGCGGGGGAACAAGTCCAGGGAAACCTTCGGTTTCCCGTCGGACCGGAGGTCCTCCTGCGCGACTTGGATCACTCCCTCAAGTTAAACGGCGTCCAGTGGGTCGACTGAACGGCCTGGTGAAATTCCTGGTTCCCGATCACGTGTTCGCGTATCATCGGCCAGAGGTTCGGGCACCTGGCGATGCTCGAGATGTTTTCAAACCGGCACTCGTCGTTCTCGTCGTAGTTTTTGCGAAATGCCATCTCGCCCCCCTCCATTTTCCTCTTCTCCTCGGTGAACCGCCGGACGATCGTCCGATGTTCCGTGGAGGTCATGGGCAGGTTGAAGAGGTAGACGTGGTAGTGATTCAGGGCCGTGACGCCGTCGTCCACGTCCCGTGGCTCTGGGGTGTCAGTCGTAAATTTGAAATAGGAATACGAACCCCTTTTCAAATTTATGAGGCCTCGCGTTTCTTCTTCAAGTTCACGGACCGCACACCGAAGCGGGTTGTAGACTTCGCGGCGCCTGCATCCTCCTGTGACGAAGGTCCACTCGCGGTAGCGCCGGTCATGCACGATCAAAAAGTGTGGGACGCCCTCGATCGTGCTCATAGGGATGGCGATGGCTTTATGCCTCTCTCGGGGTTCTGACCCTGGGGGCACTCGAGGCTCCATCCTCTACTGAGACTTGGTCTTCAGAAAAACTCTGGTCATTGTCCGCATCTCTTAAAAATTTATTCAAATTACCGGTTCGTGGATTATATGTACTGGCAAAGACCAGGCACACAATCAACGCCAATACCCAGAGGCGCATCTTTCTTTGTTTTTATGAGGAAAATTAGCAGAGTCATTTAGCGACTAAGAGCTGTAGAGGAGACCGCCGAGGCCGTTCTGGATTCGGAGCACGTTGTATCCCACGGCGTACAAGTAAGGAGTCGGGTACGCGCTCGTGAGGTTCGGGTTGTAGAGAGCTCCCACGCCGCCCACGAGCGTCGGGGGCACGACCAGGCGGTACGTGTCGAGACGGGAGAAGTTGAGGGTGCCGGTCGGCTGGAGCTTGGAGGTGTCCAGGCAGTACGAGATGATTGCAACATTGGCGACCGTGTTGTTGTGGACGTAGCCGTAAGGCGTGTTGTAATATTGAGGAACCTCGGTCCAGTGGATGAGCGAGCGGGAGTCGCCCACGTCCACGCCGTTCACCTGGGTCTTCAGCTGGTAGTTCAGGGCCGTCGCAGAGCCCGCGCCGTTGGCGTAAATCTGCTGGTAGTTGACGGAGGGGAAGGCCAGGAACTTGACCGGCTGAGCCAGAGCCAACTCCTGGATGGGGTTGGTTCCGAGCACGACGCGCTGCACCTGGGTGACGAGCAGGTCCTGGGGAACCTTGGCGAAGTGGTCGCGCTCGCCCTGGTCCAGGTACACGAAGTTCGACCAGCACTGGAACTGCAGGGAAGCGTATGTCGTCGTGGTCTGGGCGGTGCCGGTGAAGAAGGAGATGGTCGTACCGAGAGGCACGGGCGGCCGGGTCGCCTGCGACGGGTACGAGACGGTCACGTTCGACAGGTAGACGTTCGAAACGTAGACCGGGCCCGTGAAGGGCAGACCGGCCACGTACTGACCGACCTGGATGGAGCCGCCCACCTGGCTGACCTGCTGGTTAATCGTGAAGGTGTTGGAGGTGGTCGCGGTCGTGCCATACGGAATAGCCGGGGAGACCTGGGCCGAGACCACTGGCTGATACAGGCTGGAAACGACGCCGAGGCCGAAGAGCGCGTCGATGTTGCTCGCAGCAGTGTTGGCGAACGCGATGATGACGTTGGAAGAAGTGACACCGGCTGAGATGTTCGAGAAGGACTGGACGACGGCCACGTTCGTCTGCAGGTTGCTGCCCGGGGAGGAAATCAACATACCCGGGAAAAGAGGACCGGTCGTCTGGGTCACGAACAGGTTGGCCGTGTTGGCTGAATAATTGACCGCATCCGTGAAGACGTTGGCGGTCGCAGCCGGCAGGGCGGACAGGACCGGGGTGGTCGTGTTGCCGATGGTGATGGTCTGGGACAAGTAGGTCGACCAGGTGATGCGGACCTCCACATCGTGGAACTGCAGGCCAATCAGGGGCAGGCACACGGACCAGTCCTTGCAGAAGAAGAACTTGAGGGGCAGGACGGAGTTCTTCTGGTTGTTGAAGGTTGTACTGTTGTTATTCAGGTAGCGCTGGGAGGCGGTCTGGGCGCCGACGATGGGCTCGATGTCGGTCATGTACTCGATGTCCTGGGTGTCGATCACCTGGCCGCCGATGTACAGCTCGACCTTGTCGATGATGCGAGTCCAGTCTGGGTTGACCAGGTGGGCACCGTTGGAGTCGAGCGCCGTCAGGTACACATAGGACAGAAGGTCGCCCTTCTTCTCAAAACGAATCGTGGAAATACCGCCAGCAATAGGGGAGCCCTGGATGACCTGGCGCTCCACAGAGTTGGCATAGTGGGTGTAACGTTTGTAGTTGGACCGGTAAAAGGAAACTTCGGGCTTACCGGTAAGCCAAGCGTCCTGGGGGCCGACTGCAACGAGCTGAACAACGCCTCCGCTCATTTACTAGAGTACTTAGTTTTTTTTTGAGCCACTAAGCCACCGAAACCGTGCTGAACGGAGTCGTCCCCATGGCCGAGTCGGGCTTCTTGGGAGTCGCAAGGGAATAGGCCAACGGATTGTTTTCGAGTTGCTGAATAGCAATGTCCAGAAAACCAGGCTGAGCCCGGGGGTTCGGATTCGACTTGAATTCGTTGAGCGGGTCATCAAACTCGGGAGGCAGGGTCCCACGACCCTGGTTAGATCCGGTGATGGCCATGGGACCGGGCTGAACCGGCTTGGCCTCGGCACGGTACTGGGTGCCGCCACCGACCATGTTGACTGGGTCCTGGCGGACGTTCATACGGGCTCCGTTTGCCGGGCGGTCATGCTTCTCACGATATCCAGAGGAGCGAGTGAGAGTCGTGTCGGTGTAGGCCCCCTTGGCCTCGGCGTACGGCTGGGCCACGTTGTACTGGGGCGGACCGTCTGAGAGGGTGTCCGTTCGCAGACCGGTCTCACCACGAATAGTCATCTTCTTCGTCTTGAGAAAGTCGGGGCGACCCTCTGGGCCGACCATGGCGCTCTGGGCACCACCGCCTCCATATGCACCTGGGGGACGATATGCAGCCTTGGAAGCCACCGCCTGGTGCGTGATTTCTCCGATGCCGCCAGCGCCACCGTTCTTGACAAAGTACGAGGACGGCCCCTCGCGCCCCTCGAGCGTCGTGAGCTTCTCTTCGTTGATGTTGACGGGCAGAGCACGGAAGTAGTCCTGGAAACCTCCCGCAGCACGAACGTCCGGGCCGACACCCAGACCAGGGCCGACGTTCATGGGCGCCTCGAGCGGTGAGACGTTGTTCATCTTGTTCGTGATGTACTCGCGGTTATACAAGTCATAGACGGGCTGACCGTACGGGAAACGGGAATTGGTCGGAGTGATGTCCTGAATGTTCGGGACCGCATCCTTGCGCTGGAGACGCCAGTCGCCGACACGACGTCCCAACTCGGGGGTGGTGTTCTGAAGATCAAAATAGTCTGCTGAGTGATTGGCCGGGTGAGCCATCAAATCAACATCGCGACGGGTCAACGGGCGCCTGGGTTTCGTGGTTGGCAGGGGCTGGCGAGAGGGCGACTCCTTGTCTCCCCGCTCTGCCAGGGTCTTCCCGGCAAACACAAGACCTACAATGGATGCCAATACGAGTGGGTCCATCTATTACTTTTGTTTGGTATTTTTTTTACAGAGACCGAGTCCGGAGGACTCGTGATGCGCTAGTCCCTGGGAACAGTTCCTTCGGAACTGGTAACTTACCGCCCGAACGTATTTCCATTCTTAGAAAAGTAGCGCTGGGCGAAGCGGTTGTTCTGATCCTCCACAAAGGTGCTGGCCGGATCCCACGTCATCCAGCGGAGCGGGAGCGTCACGTACGTGTTGGGAAAGTCGTAAGCCTGCTCGGACCAGCCATTGCGCCGCGCAGTCGTGGGCTCCGAGCGCAGGTCGCTCTCAACCTCCGTCTTGTCTGCGAGCACCACCTGAGCCGGGCCGTACCAGACCTTCTTCTCGAGAGTCAGGGGGGTCGTGTCGAGAAGCATTCTCTTTACATTGTGTCTAGATTTTTTAACGGCCATTGCCAGCCTCCATCTGGACACGCTCGGGGAACTTGGAGTAGAAGCGGTCGGGGTCGCATGCGGCTCCTCCCTGGTCGTGGCACTTGGGTGCGAACGGCTTGCCATAGGCAGCCTGTGCGAATCCAGTCTGGTCGTTGGGGATGGTGCTGGCGGCGACGGTGTAGAAATTGCGCTCAGCATCGCGCTGACGTTCGAACGGGTGGATGGCGCTCATCTGCTGCTGGACCTGTGTGCGCATGCTGGGGTACCACGCGGCTGAGGGGCGGTCTGGGTTGTCCACATAGTCGCTGAGGAGAACGTTCGCCATAGGGTTGTCGAAGGTCGGTAGGGTCACGTCAGGACGAAGAAGAGAAGAAGCCCGGGCGTCTCCATTCGCCGCACGCATCTTTCCGTCCGAAATCATGTTCGAATTCCAGAGATAATAGAGAATCGCCAAAACGAGGGCGCCAAGAGCAAAGACGCGCGGGTCCTTATTCAATAGGAACACGATGCACATGGCGTACAGGACGAACCGGGTCGTCGCCGAAACGCGCTCACGTGCCGACTGGGTCGCGGTCGGCCAAAATTCCAGGAGCTCATCCGACTTGAAAACGTCACGAGGGTCCATCTATTACTAAAGGAGTTTAAAAAAAATGGAGCCCCTCTACTTCTTCCGGCGGCTTCCCGGACGGGGCTGGGCCCTCTGACCCTGGGACTTGATCACCGGACCTGCCCCCACCCCACCGAGGAGACCCGCGAGACCTCCGCTCCCGTTCATGAGCTGGGCCATCATACTGTTCATGCCGGCCATCAGGCTCGCCTCATCGAGCTGTCCGCTCTGGTTAGTTTTCATATTCTTCGCGCAATTTTCAGCGACCGATTCAATCATGCTGAGGGTCTCGGGGGGGAACATGCTCATCGTCGTACCGATCATGTACAGAGACTGGAGGTACTGCCAGATGGCCTGCTTAGTCGTGTCTGAGCAGTCCGAGCGGTCCCAAATCTCACAGAGTCCCCACGACTTGGCAAACTCGTTCTGTTCACAGAAGAAGCCGGGATCCTTGGAGTTCATTTGGGTGGCCCAAGGGCCGAGCTGTTTGAGAAATGTAGGGCAGTCGACCACCGGGGGCATCGAGACGTCCGGGAACGTCTGGGTCAGGTCCGTGGCGAACTGCAACTGCATCTCTGAAAAGGCTTGCGTGGTCGTCATCTATTCTATTTTTAAAAGCGTAGTCCTTAAGTTCGCTAGAAGGGCTCCTTCATCACCGGTCCCGAGTCGCCCTGGCCCTGACTCACGATAAAGTACACGAGGAGAGCCACGAGGAATGCAGGTTTGAAGTAATCTGAATTCTTTGTTTTTCCTTCATTATTCATCTTTCCTTTGACGAAGACGTACGCTGCCACGACGGCCGCTGAGATGACTGCAGCGCTGAAAGGTTCACGAAAGTACTGATCCATCTCTGGTAGATGTGAATATTGTTTTTAGAGCGTCTAGACGCCGAGCTTTTGAATCTTGGTGGGCGCGTCCGCAAAAAGGGACTCTTCCTCTTCTACTGGGGCTGGGGCCGGCGTCCCTCCGGGAACGCTCGGAGGAGTCAGTGAGTTGTTGACGGTCACGGCAGTGTCGACCCCGCCCGGGGTCTTGCCAAACTCCATGTTGCCCGTGTTCTGCGGGAGGCCGTCAGCGGGACCTGGGAACTCGTTTTCGTCCTCCTCCATGTCCGGGACGTCCTCGTCACCCTCTGGGTCCTCATCGTCATGGTCCATGTTCAGGTCCTCACCGGTGGCCGGAAGGGGCAGGTAGGTGTTGAGAATCTCGGCCGTAGGAATGAGAGACTCGATGACTTCCGCAATTTGAATGCAAAAACGGCGCTTGAGCTCCGTGTTGCGCTCCTCCTCCGTCTTGTTGTCCACGATGATGCTCGGGGCGTCGTAGAGGTCCTTGGCGCATCGCATGTAGCACTCCTGAACAAAGAGGTCATTCGCCGGCAACTTGATGCAAATCTTCTTGGACTTTTTGTCGGTCCGGATCGCACTCAGAATCTTGACGTGGATGACGAAGACGGCCGCCAGGAGGTTCGGGAAGAGGGGCTCGTTCTTGATGATCGCCTCGGTGTGCTTGTGGGAGATTGAGGAGTTCCACGTCTTGACGCCCCGAAGGAGCTCCTGGAAAACACGGGTCGTGCTCTTCCCCTGGGACTCCTTCTTGGCCTCGAGCCAAATTTCCCAGAATGATTCAATCATCACGGGAACCATGGCGTCGCATAGCTTTTTGGTAAAACGGCGTTCGGACTCGTTCAAGAGGTCCATTTAGTATCTCTCGAGAGGAAAACAGGACCGGTCTTCCGCGCGACTCCCTCATAAAGGTTGGAGCCTTTATTCGTTCAATGGGCTGGGGCATTCACTTCGCTCTTGACGCCAACGGTTATGTGTACTGTGCAGACGGATGCAAGTGGCGAACGAGCGCAGCGGACTATGCAGGCTACCCCGAGTGGCCTTCGGCGCGTCACGCTGTCCTAGAGTACTTTCAGTTGGAGGCGCACACCGAGCTCGACATGGTCCGAGATGAGTGTCCGGGGACGGCTGCAGGACTCACTGCGGCGTGCGACGAGCACATCGGCTATGCCTTGTCCCAATACGGACGTATGAATGCCGAGAGGAAGATTCGTCTGCACAACGCGAAGATGACTGAGCTCGAGGGTGATCTCGAGCGCCTCAAGAGTGAGACGGCGCGCCACCTTGACGACTACAAGTTGGCAAAAGAGGCGTGGACCAACTACCAGAAGAACCCTCCCAAGGCCAAGGCGGCCAAGACGCGCGCTGACGAGTTGCGCCAGATTATGGCGCCTTACCGCATCGAGCTCGAGATGGAGGAGGCCGCGGAGGAGTGCGATCGGATCAAGACGGCGAAGACCCGCACAACGCGCATGCTCAATCGCGAAAAGAAGTTTACCGCCCCTTCTTGACGACCCGCAGACTCTGGGCCGTCTTTTGTAGGTTGACGAGACTCGGAAGGTGTGCGAGCGGGTCCATCTCCTCCTTTTCTAATTCTGTTTCTAAAATAGCCGTCTTGTACCATTGAACCTTGAGGCTTAGGGGACCGGCGAGCGTCACGATGTACCCAAGCCTTGTCAATTGACGACCCATATACACGAGAGTCTGTGTCAGGTCATACTTTGGGAAACCAACAAGGAATGGTGGTACCGTCACGGTCGTATCCTTTTGGCCGAGCTCAGAGGCTGCTCTAATTTTCCTACAAAATTGCTCAAGGAGAGCCTTGTAGTATTCCTTTTTCGAATCGGCCCTCTTTTTTTCAGAGGCTACAACCTGTTTGGCCGAAAGGCTCATCTAATGGAGGGTGGGAAGACTCTTCGTCTGTCTAAGCGCGCGTCATCAGGTTGGTCTCGGCCAGGATCATGTTCTGGCCGTACGCCTTGGTCAGGTTGTTCAGGTTGGGCTGGGGTGGCTGCTTCTTGTAACCGACGAGGGCCCCCTTGAACTGTGCATCCAAATTGCTCTTGATGGCAGTCCACGGCTGGTACTTGTCCGGCTGGTATCCGGTGGTCGGGTCAACCTGGGCCGAGTCGCCGATCTTCACAATCTCGACCGAGCCGTCCTGCCCCACCTTGGCGTTGACGTCGTACTGGGTCCCGTAAAAGTGCTTGGTGTTGTAGAACATGAACCGCGAGTTGTACGAACCGTCAGGCTGGATGTTGACAAAGAGGGTCTCGAGGGGGGACATGTCCGGCATGGAGCTCTGGATCTTCTCGATGATTGCCTGGACGATGACGGGCGGGACGGGAGCGGTCGGGTCCACATCGGACACGGCGTAGGTGGAAACCTTGGAAGAACCTCGGTCGTTCAGGACGAAGAAAAAGGCGAGGGCCGCGAGGACCAGGATGAGGGCGTCCTTCATTACTATTCAACTCTAAAAAAAACGGGCGCGCCTCTTCCCACCAACCAAAAAGTTGCGAGATATAAATGGCCCTCTTGGTCTACTCTGACAAGTGCAAGCACTCCCAGGGGATCATGGCGTTCATCAAGTCGCAGCCGGCTCTCCTGGAGATTGTCCGGTTCCATAACGTGTCGACCAATGGCGTCCCGTCATCGAAGATCACCCGAGTTCCGACGCTGGTCACCAACGAGGGAAAGATGTGCGTCGGCGGGGAGGTCAAGGCGTGGCTCGAGTCCATGATCCCGACAGATTTCGAATTCTGGGACGCAACTGGAAACCTATGCACAAACATCGACGGAACCGACGCCAACGACAACCTCTTCGACATGTCGAAGTACGGAGAGTCGCTTGAGCCCGCGTGGACCACAGAACTCGAGCAGAAGATTAGCATGTCGGTGACGGATGCGTACCAAAAGGTCCGACAGGGTTAAACAACAAGTCGCGTAGCGACTTGCGCCGCGCAGCGGCTCAAAGTTAAAGGTTTCCCGCACTCAAAAACAAAGATGCATTTTCGCACCATCCAGGCATCCGCCCTCAAGGCTGTCTTTGAGGTCCTCAAGGATATCATCAATGATGT
>Ga0209442_1002341_pt1 | contig 10244 bp, 8 predicted proteins | sample LauGreSBDMM110DD_2_FD_187565 | JGI IMG/M metagenome (GOLD analysis project Ga0209442, IMG submission 187565) | Freshwater lake microbial communities from Lake Michigan, USA - Sp13.BD.MM110.DD (SPAdes) (version 2) | ecosystem: Environmental > Aquatic > Freshwater > Lake | place: Lake Michigan, USA...
GTAAAGCATTAGGTGCACGTGTGATTGCAGCAGCATCCACTGCAGAGAAGCTTGCTGTTTGCAAAGAGCATGGTGCTGATGTCTTGATTAACTACACCACTGAAGATTTACGTGAAGCGATTAAAGCAGCCACTCATGGTAAAGGTCCTGATGTGGTGTATGACCCAGTCGGTGGTAGTTACACTGAACCTGCATTTCGTTCGATTGCATGGCGTGGTCGTTATTTAGTGATTGGCTTTGCGAATGGTGAAATACCTAAATTGCCATTGAATTTACCTCTACTCAAAGGTGCTTCTTTGGTGGGTGTGTTCTGGGGTGATTATGCACGACGTGAACCGGCACATAACCTCGCAGCGATGCAAGAACTCATGCGCTGGTTAGCAGAAGGTAAAATCAAACCGCATATCTCAGCACGCTATGCATTAGCAGACACACCACAAGCATTAATCGACATGGCATCACGCAAAGTCACAGGTAAGATCGTAATCTTGCCACGACAATAAATTAGGAAAGCTCATGGCGAAAGTGTATGCAATAGATGGTGTCACACCAGTCATCGATCCCACTGCTTATGTACATCCCACTGCTGTTTTAATTGGTGATGTCATTATCGGGCCAGGTTGTTATGTAGGACCTGCTGCTTGTTTGCGGGGTGACTTTGGTCGTCTCATCATGGAAGCTGGCTCTAACTTACAAGACACCTGTGTGGTACATGGTTTTCCAGGTAGTGATACCGTGATTGAAGTTGATGGTCACATCGGTCATGGTGCAGTGATACATGGTGCACGAGTCGGTCGCAATGCTTTAGTGGGTATGAATTCAGTGGTGATGGATGGTGTGGTAATTGGTGAATCATCCATAGTCGCAGCGATGTCCTTTGTTAAAACAGGCATGATCATTCCACCGAAAAGTTTAGTGATGGGTTCACCAGCGCGTATCACCAGAACTTTGTCGGATGAAGAAATAACATGGAAATCACGTGGCACTAAGGAATATCAACAACTCGCTATCCGTTGTTTACAAGGTATGGAAGAAGTGACACCTTTAACGACAGTGGAAGCAGATCGCAAAAGAGTGCGACTGGATAACCCACATGATCTGATTAAGCCTAAAATGCCTGTATCCTGAGAGACTAACATTGCAAGACAGTTGTCAGAGTCACCAAGGAGAATTGTTGTGAATTATCAGACCATAGAATGTGTTAAAAACGGAGCAGTCGCAACAGTATGGTTGAATCGTCCTGAAGTGCGCAATGCATTTAATGAAATCATGATTGCAGAAATGACGCAGATGTTTAATGCGTTGCATGAAGATGAGCAGGTCAGAGTGGTAGTGCTAGCAGCAAAAGGCACAGCATTTTGTGCAGGTGCAGATTTAAATTGGATGAAAAAAATGTCTGCCTATAGCGAGGCAGAAAATCTCACCGATGCAGCTGCATTGGCTGAGATGATGCATACAATTTATCGTTGTTCTAAACCGACCATCGCTCGTATACAAGGTGATTGCTATGCAGGTGGTATGGGTTTAGTAGCAGCTTGTGATATCGCGATTACACAGCATTCGGTTGAATTTTGTTTATCTGAAGTCAGGTTGGGATTGATTCCCGCAACTATCTCTCCTTATGTAGTACGTGCCATGGGTGAGCGTGCTGCACATCGATATTTTTTAACAGCTGAGCGTTTTAGTGCAGATCAAGCGAAAGCGATCGGCCTAGTGCATGAGGTTGTGGAAGTCGATCAGCTAGATCACACCGTCTACACTATGGAACAAACTTTATTAACTTGTAGCCCGCACGCGATTGCAGATGCTAAACAACTCTTAGGCGCTGTTGTAGGTAAAGAGATTAATCCAAACTTAATTGCTGACACCGTTCAACGCATTGCGAATAGTCGCGCATCAGAACAAGGACGTGAAGGTGTGCAGGCATTTCTGAATAAACGCAAACCTAATTGGTTAAGCGATCATTCATAATCTCTTCCTACGTACTACGCTAATTGATTAAACAATAAAGACTTGCATGACATCTGATTTTTCATTGTTAAAAAATTTACAGCAACAACTGACTGATTTAGATAAAAAACAATTACGTCGTCAGCGTCGTGTAACAGAAACACCTTGTGCACCGGCCATGCAAGTCGATGGAAGACAATTGCTCGCTTTTTGTAGCAATGATTATTTAGGTCTCGCATCCCATCCCGAGATCATTGCTGCTTTAAAAGAAGGTGCAGATCTTTACGGAGCAGGCAGTGGTGCTTCTCATCTAATTAGTGGTCATTCAATCGCACATCATCAACTCGAAGAGCAACTCGCCACACTGTTTGTAGACAATTTTGATCAAGCAGGCTGTTTATATTTCAGCACAGGCTACATGGCAAATTTAGCTGTGTTGTCAGCATTGGCCGGTAAAGAAGCAGAAATATTTTCTGAAGAATTAAATCATGCTTCTTTAATTGATGGAGCTAGATTATCGCGCTCAAAAATTTCTGTCTATCCGCATCGCGATCTCACACAATTAGAAAGCTTGCTGCAACAAAGTCAGGCAAACATAAAATGTGTGGTGACTGATAGCGTTTTCAGTATGGAAGGTGAGATTGCTCCTTTGCCTGAATTACTCACTTTATGTGAGCGCTATGGCGCATGGTTGGTAGTCGATGATGCTCATGGATTTGGTGTCTTAGGTGAGCATGGGCATGGTGTGCTTGAACATTTTAATTTGCATTCGCCTCACATCGTTTACATAGGCACCTTAGGTAAAGCAGCAGGAGTGAGTGGTGCTTTTGTAGCGGCACATCAAAGCGTAATTGAGTGGCTGATACAACGTGCTCGCACTTATATCTACACCACCGCCACACCACCAGCTATTGCACATGCACTGCTGAAGAGCTTAGCTATCATCACTGGTGAAGAAGGTAAAAAACGACGTAGCCATTTACAGAGTTTGATTACTGCATGGCGTAGTGCTCTGCAACTACAGCAATGGCAAAGTCTTGCATCGCCCACTGCCATACAACCTGTAGTCATAGGCTCGAATGAAAAAGTCATGGCAGTGGGAGCGGCACTCTTACAGCAAGGCTTATGGGTAGGTGCGATACGTCCACCTACAGTGCCACTCAACACGGCAAGACTCCGCATCACCTTGTCAGCAGCGCACACGCTTGAACAACTCACTACCTTAATTACAGCGATACATGATTGTGAAGCGAGCATGGCATGACGAAAACATCTTCATACTTTGTAACTGGTACAGATACAGGTGTTGGTAAAACATTAGTCACTGCTGCGCTATTACATGCTTTTGCAAAAACTGGTTTGCGTGTAACAGGCATGAAGCCGATTGCAGCCGGTGCTGAATTAATTGATGGTGAACTCTGGAATGAAGATGTCGCCATGCTGGCAGCAGCATCGAATACCAATTTGCCACGTGCACTGACTACAACTTATTTATTACGTGAACCTGCAGCACCACACATTGCAGCACAACTCGAACATGTGTCGCTCGACATGCAGCAACTATTAGATTGTTATCAGCAAATCGCACAGCAATCTGATTGCGTCATCGTCGAAGGTGTAGGTGGATTTTGTGTGCCTATCAATGATGATGTTGACACCGCTGATCTAGCCTTGCAACTTGGGCTTGATGTAGTGATGGTGGTTGGTTTGCGTTTAGGTTGTATCAATCATGCCCTGTTAACAGCAGAAGCCATAAAAGCACGTGGTTTGAATTTAGTAGGATGGGTCGCGAATCAGATTGATGTAAACATGTCGCATCAACAAGCTAACTTGCAAGCTTTAGAGCAAAGATTGTCAGCACCATTAATCGGTGTGGTGCCATGGATGGCAGCAGTGAGTGCACAAGTCGCAGCAGATAAAATAGATATATCGCGAATCAAGAAGTAGGTGAAAGAGATGAAGGTTTGGTAGGTACGATTAGCGGAGCGTAATCGTACGAATGTTTTTGAATTTAATTTTCTTGCGTACGATTACGCTACGCTAATCGTACCTACATGGTAATAATGAGCCCCACCAAAAAAACATCCCGACTCTAGGTCGGGATATTTACTTCAACTATATAAAGCTAAAAACCATTAGAACATGTAGTTAGCTTTCACACCCATGATCCAGTTACGACCAGGTGCTGGTTCGAAGAAACGACTATTTGCATCGTTTACACGAACTGAGCCTATGTAACTTTCATCGAAGATGTTATCTATACGTGCATATTCAGTGAATTTCCAATTGCCTTGTCGCTGTTGAAAGCTACCACGTATGCTGTAGATCGTGTAGTCAGGGACAGCGTCGGTATTTGTATCATTGACATATGTTTTGCTGGTATAGCGTGCTTCGAGAGCAGTTTGGAAATTTAACGGTTGATATTTCCATGCGGCTTCTGCATAAATTTGTGATTTATAAGTCCCAGGAATATAATTTCCAGCGTTAACTAGTGTTGCTGAATTGCCTGTCGTAAAAGACGTATCAAACTTCGCGTCTAGTAGTGTGTATGCTAAGTAAAGATTTATATTGTTTTGAAGTTGCATTTCACCAGAAATTTCAGCTCCGGTCCGTTTTGTTTTTCCTGCATTTTTAAAGCTACCTGTAGACCCTTGAAGTCGATCAGTAACAATCTCATTATCTGTAGTTATTTGAAAAATTGCAGTGTTGATTTTAGTTGTTTCGGAAAATAACCATTTATTACCAATTTCGATATTAGTGCTCGTACTAGGAACAATTGTAAAATTTGGTCCGGCTAGGGAAGTTGGATTTGTAAATGTAATTTCAGTCAAAGTTGGCGTTTCAAAACCTTTTCCAATGTTTGCATAGAAATTTACTACTGGACTTGCTTTGTATATGATCCCAGCAACAGGAATTGTTTTGTCAAATTTTAAATTTCCTGAGGAATCTCCGTCTGATAATTTTTTATCTACTATTCCAAGCTTCAAATTAGTGTGCCGTACTCCTGCATGTAAATCCCATTTTGGATCAATTGACCACATACCTTGAACATATTGGTCAAAGTTTTGTGCATCTTGATTTTCAAACCGGTTCGTTGTTGTTAGAACTTTACTTGCGGTATTTATATCAAGTCGTCCATCTTTCATGTAACCTGCGGCTATTCCATAAGTTAATGTGTATGGCTTGCTCAGAAGAGTGCCTATATTGGTTCCTTTTAATTCAGAACCGTAAAAATTTCTACTGATGCTACTAGCTCGACCTGCTGTGAGTCCAGTAGATAAATATTGAAGGTTTTCTCTTTCACCAAAATACGTAATCAAATTCAAGAAATTATTTGAATTTAATTTATGTTCTAGATTAAATCCAACCTGCTGAGCACTTCGATATACACGTGTATCGCTGTTTAGAGCTCCTTGTGCAACTCCAGTTGGAGTAATGAATGCAGACGGTTCGTTTACAGCAGCTGTCCTGACTAATCCACCCGGATCTTGCGCAAACTGATCAAACCAACTTGTCAACATGGTCAACTTAGTATCTTCTGCAATCTTGATTCCTAACTTCGCGGTTGCTTGACGTTTGTCATTTCCACTTTGTTGGCGGAATCCATCTGAGTTGTAATTAGAGTAGTTGACTAAATATTCCACACCGTTTTTTGTGCCAGTTGCTTGTACGGATTCACGGCGGGTGTTGAAGCTACCAAATAAAATATCACCACTGACTTCTGGTGTGGCAGGTGCTTTGTCGGTGAACATTTGTATAACGCCACCGGATGAATTGCCATACATAGCAGAGAAGGGTCCGCGCATAACTTCGATGGAGCTCATAGCACCGAGGTCTACGCTACCTGGGTTGCCTATGCCATCGGGCATGGAGAGTGGAATGCCATCAACATAAACGCGGATGCCGCGTACGCCAAATGATGAACGAGCACCGAAGCCGCGTGAAGAGATTTGCGGGTCTTGCGCCATTTGATTACGGTTTTGTGCAGTGATGCCAGGTACGCGTGCCAGACTTTCTGACAGCGTCATTTTTACGCCGGCATTTTGTATGGTGTCTTTTTCGACTTTGTCGATAGACATAGGTAAGTCAAAGCTGTCTTGTTCTACGCGCGTGGCGGTGACAACAACAGGTGACAGGGATTTGGTTTCTTGTGCTGCAGCGTTAGCAATAAAACATGCTGTAATCATTAAGGAAAGGCTGGTTCTTTTCATGCTCGTCTCTTTGTGCCCTAGGGCTTAATTTGAAAAAAGCCACGATGCTACCTTAGTGAGTGGGTCGTATGTATCAGGAAAATCATGATTTGTGACCAGATCGTCACATTGCGTGTGTAACGTTTTTAATTTATTCAGTTAAGTTAAGAATTAACCGAGATTTATTATTAATTTGAAAATGATAGTGATAAAAAAACGACCCCTAAGGGTCGTTTCAAACAAACGGAGTTCTTATAAACTCATTACGGAAATCTAGGTCTGGTATTAACGATTCGCGATGTACATGGTGATTTCAAAGCCAAAACGTAAGTCAGTTGCTGCTGGTGTAGTCCAAGTCATGTTTATCTCCAATTTAATTAGGTTGTTGTTAGATCTGACAGGTTGTCCTGCATTGAAAAAGATTGTGCCTGTTTGAGCACTGACCTGCACGAGCGAATCGCGTATTTATCTCTCATGATTTTCATGAACGTCATGGCTTTGTTCTGCGCTTGAGCAATTCGCATGTGCACTCTGCTGCCGCTGTAACGATCAACTGTTAAGATGTTTACTAGGAAAAGACTGACTGGCAGTGTTCACTGCTTGAGTGCAGCGAAGTATTCTAATTATGACAACAAATTCAAGTTCAGGGATTCAGGCAGCGCCGCTGTCACAAGCTATGCCTATTTCCACTTCTATGAGTCTACGACTCAAAATAAATCTAATCTTTGTGGTGCTGACAATTTTAGTGTTCAGCATTCTAATTGCTGTTGAGATGAATGCAACGCGTAAAAGTGTGGCCGAAGAGATGGAAGCATCCGGTCGTATTGCATCGCAATTACTGGGTCGACTAGGTAGCATGTATACCAGTAAAAACCCACCAGAGTTGGTGCAGTTTTTACGTGAGACCGGTCGTGTGCGTGCTCAAGAAATTAGTTTGCTGAGTCTAGATGGTGAATTGTTATATCAATCACCACCTTCGGTTTATAAAGCAGGCCGTAATGCACCGCAATGGTATGCCGCCTTGATTGCGCCACCTGAGTCTGTGCGTGTGATTGAGTTAAGTAATGCACGTATTACGATGCGTACTAATCCTACGCGAGCGATTTTAGATGGTTGGGATAATTTAGCTGATATTTTATTTGCACAGTCAGTGTTATTCATCATCGCTGATATCGCTATTTTTTGGTTAGTAAGTATTTGGCTAGCGCCATTAGAGAAAATTGAACGTGGATTACGTGAGATTGAACAAGGTGCACATCATGTCAGATTACCTGCTTTACAAGGCAAAGAAGCAGGACAAATGGGTCGTGCATTTAATCGTATGGCGCAAGCTGTAGAAGATAATATTCAAGTGCGACAAGCAACAGCGGAAGCACAAGCACGCTTAGCAACGCAACGTGAATTCACGCAATTGCTCTATGCTCGAATAGAACAAGAGCGTGCTGCAATAGCGCGCGAATTACATGATGAATTAGGTCAGTCATTAACAGGTATACGCTCGATTGCTAAATCCATGTTGCAGCATGCGGATGTGGCAGGCAGTCCAATTCAGAACTCAGCTCAGATGTTGTTTGATACTGCAGGTGTGATGTCAGATGCTATGCATAGAATGATTCCTCGTTTACGTCCTATACAACTAGAAGGCATGGGTTTAGTGGATGCGGTACGCGATTTACTCACTGCTACGCAACTCAAAAATCCCGAATTAAAAACAGAATTGAAAGTACAAGGAGAATTACCTGCGCTGAATGAAGAATGTGAACTACATGCTTATCGCATTATTCAAGAAGCGATCACAAATGTAGTGCGGCATGCAAAGGCTAGTCGCACGCATGTTTACATTGCAGTCAAAGATCAGTGTCTTGTGTTGTCGATTGCAGATGACGGGCAGGGTGCGCAAAGTTTGCAGCGTGTAGGTCATTATGGTGTGCTGGGTATGCAAGAGCGTGCAGCCTCATTAAATGGTAAGGTGGTTTTTCAAACGGCTGCTATGGGTGGCTGTGAAGTATTAGTCACATTGCCACTATCCTCGCCAGACAATGCATCACATCACGAAAGTTAGATATGAGTAAAAAAATTACAGTGATGTTGGTGGATGATCATGCCGTAGTGCGGTTTGGTTTTAGGATGTTGTTAGAAGCCACTGAAGATATACAAGTGATAGCAGAGGCTGAATCAGCTGAGATTGCTTATCAACAGATTCCGATTGTAAAACCGGATGTGATTGTCATGGATATCTCGCTCGGTGGCACCATGGGTGTGGAAGCAACGCGCCGCATTGTAGCGCGTGACAAGATGGCCAAGGTCTTAGGTTTATCTTCACATGAAGATCCTAGTTATGTGCGCTATATGTTGAAAGCAGGAGCTTTGGGTTATTTATCTAAACGCAGTGCGCCAGATGAATTAATTCATGCAATACGCCAAGTTGCTGAAGGGCGTATGTATATAGAGACCCATCTATCGCAGCGTATGGCATTAGAAGAATTTAATGGGGAAAAAAGCCCTATAGAAGTTCTGTCAGATCGTGAGTTTGGTGTGTTTATACAATTGGCTAAAGGCCAGTCAGTCAATCAAATTGCTGAGATTTTAAATATCTCGCCCCGTACTGCAGGCACGCATCTTTATAATGTCAAACAAAAACTCGGTGCTGCAAATCAGGCTGAGTTGACCTTGATTGCAGTTAGACATGGGTTGATAGAACTATAAGCAAGAAGAAAATTTCTTGTCTTAATTTAGTTCATATTGACTGACGGTGATTTTAATAAGTGTGCAGGAAATTCTTGTAGTCTTAATGGTCTGCCTAAAAAAAATCCTTGTGCTTTATGTATGCCTAGCTCAATTAGGGTAGCAAGTTCTTCAGATGTTTCTACTCCCTCTGCAATCAAGTCACAGCCCGTGTCATTCGAAAAATGAACTAAAGCCGCGGCGAGTGCGCGTCGTGCTGGGTCTGAATCTATGCTGTGGGTGAGACTAATATCGAGTTTGATGTAATCAGGACGTAAATTCAAAATATGTCGAAAGCTGGCATAGCCAGCACCAGCATCATCGACTGCAACTTTTAAACCCTGAGCTCTATAAGGCTTGAGGGTTTCAGCTATTTCTTCATACTGATGTACTGCATCATGTTCTGTAATTTCTAGCACTATGCGTGATAGCGCATTACTTGAATCAAACAGTTGTACTATCGAAGCCGAAGTAATGGTTTTTGGTGAGATATTCATGCTGATATAAGTATCATCATGAAAATATTGTATGTTACTCATGGCGAGTTCAATAGCACGTACTTCTAAATGTATCCCCATGCCGATTGCATGTGCTTCTCGAAACCAGATATCGGGGGCATTCAGTGGGAGATCAGGAAAGCGCGACAAGGCTTCAAAGCCAGCTATCTTATTGTTAGGTAAATCAAAGATAGGTTGGTAAGCGGAATACATCGCTTCGCCACGTATGATTTTATTCACTACATCGAGTGTAATTTGTTTAATCGATTTAGTACGACGAGTTCTTTCTATCGCTTTACCAGCGAGTTCTGCAAACGCATGCATGAGTGCTAGATCGCGTTGATTAAGTGTTTCATCAGCCGTGCGACTAAAGCAGCAAAATGTACCAAAGAGTTTACTATCCGATAAAGTAATAGGCACACTTAAATAAGCACCAATAGGAATCGTATGTGTATCAGCTAAGCCAGCAGCAATGGAATTTTTTGATGCATCCTGCATGAGCTCAGGAAGTATGCCCTTAGCGACCAGATTGCAATAGGTATTTTCTGATGGATCGCTTTTGCCAGCATAGATAGGATTACTTTCCCAATCTGAATCCACATACCGATAAATACGTTTTTCTCCAAAAAATTCCGAGAGAAAGGCGACTTCCATATTCAGATGTGTTCGTATAGCTTGCAGAATATCTTGTATAGCGTGAGCTTCTGTTTGTGTAGCAAAGTCCGTATGATTTAATAGCATGCGTTTCATTTTTGAATCGCCTGCAGTGAAATCAGTTTGAGCTTTTTTCATAAGACAAAATGAGGAAAATCGGTTTATATGACTTTGCTAGCTAATGTAAATGCTCCTTGAGATAGGCATGCATTTTAGGTTGCGTCAGTGA
>Ga0209442_1002347_pt1 | contig 10228 bp, 8 predicted proteins | sample LauGreSBDMM110DD_2_FD_187565 | JGI IMG/M metagenome (GOLD analysis project Ga0209442, IMG submission 187565) | Freshwater lake microbial communities from Lake Michigan, USA - Sp13.BD.MM110.DD (SPAdes) (version 2) | ecosystem: Environmental > Aquatic > Freshwater > Lake | place: Lake Michigan, USA...
CACAATGCCTGCATTGGCCGCGGCCACCACCAGCTCGATACCGCTGACCAAAAACATGGGCGCGGCAACCACTGGAACCTTGAATAAAGAAATCGCTTTTGTATCCATGCTGACCGACATAAAGTTTCAAAGAGAAGATCCGTGAACCACGGATGCAGTGTTTCAACCTGACAAGCCATCTGCCAAGACAAGCCAAATTACCATGAATTCACCGAAGGAGAAAACCTTGTTATCCCTTGACCATGCCGAGATCACGATTCCTGACATCTTCAGCAGCCACGGTAAGTTTCGCAAACACCAAGAAGCTGTGGTGTGCGGCTCAGTCAGACGCACTTGGGGCGATTTCAACGACAACATGAACCGTGTGGCCAACGCACTTTTGGCATCCGGCGCTTCGAGAGGTGACCGGGTTGTGGTCATGATGGGCAACTCGGTGGAGATACTCGAGGTCATGTTCGGTATTGTCAAAGCAGGCTGCTGTGTGGTTCCGCTTTCCGGTTTACTCACAGGTCAACAACTGGCTTCCTTGATCAACGATTGCGGGGCCACACAGGCATTTGCAACCACGGACTTCATCGAGCGCCTGCGTCCATATCAAGATGAACTCGTGCATCTTCAAGAAAACCAGCGCTATGTTGTCCACGGTCAGGCTCAGGGCTGGAAGGATTACCGCGCCTTGACCGATGCCCAGCCCACGGACACCCCGAATGTGGTCTACCGCTCTGAGGATGCCTTCAACATCATCTACAGCTCGGGCACAACAGGCCTACCCAAAGGCATCATGCAAAGTCACCGGGCCAGAGTGCATTGGGCCATTTCCAACGCCATAGAAATGCGGTTCAGTGACCGCAGCCGCGCACTGACCACCACTTCACTTTATTCCAACGGCACATGGCTCATGATGCTGCCCGTTCTGTTCAGTGGTGGCACCTGCGTCGTCATGCCTGCTTTCGATCCGATGGCATTTTCAAAAATGGTGGAGGATGAAAAAATCACACACACCTTCATGGTGCCTGCTCAGTTCATTGCGCTGCTGCAGACCGATATGGACCCGTATGACCTGAGCACCTTGGAAGTGATCCTTTGTGCAGGCTCGCCACTGAGACGTGAAACCAAACGCCAAGTCATCGAACGCATGGGTGACAAACTCATCGAACTGTATGGCTTCAGTGAAGGCTTTGCGACGATGCTCAAACCGGGTGCACCTGCCGACAAATTTGACACCGTGGGCATCCCCGTCCTGGGTTTTGAGGTGCGCATTCTGGATGAATCGGGGCTGGTTCTTGGCCCCGGAGAAATTGGTGAAATTGCAGGTTATGGGCCAGGCATGATGTCTGGCTACCACGGCAAAGCTGGTGAAACAGCAGAGCTGATTTGGCAGGACGAAAGAGGGCGAACATTCATTCGCTCGGGCGACATAGGGCGCCAAGATGAAGATGGCTATCTCACATTGGTGGACCGCAAAAAGGACATGATCATTTCCGGCGGCTTCAATGTTTTCCCTGCTGATCTGGAAGAAATTTTGGGTCAACACGCCGACGTCCTGGATGCCACGGTCATTGGCGTTCCGCATGAGCGCTGGGGAGAAACACCATTGGCTTTGGTCATCCTCAGGCCTGGTGCCATTTTTGATTCACCCTCCATGCTGTCTTGGTGCAATGAACGCTTGGCCAAACACCAAAGACTCTCCAACATCGAAACGAGACCAGACTTCCCGCGCAATGCTTTGGGAAAGGTCTTGAAGCGGATCTTGCGTGAGCCCTACTGGGTGAATGCCAAAACCTGAAAATACATCAAGCCGCAATGAACACTGAATTTAAGGTTTAACATCCTGACAACACATGCGCGCAACGAGATGAAACCCATCACCACACCCAGTCCCAAAGCGAAAAAGCCACCCCAAAGTGCCAGTGTCACTCCCTCAAAGACCAAAGACACGGCTGAGGGGGCTATTGGCGACAGAAGGGCGGAGTTGATTGAGAAAGCAGCGCAATTGTTTGGTGAACGGGGGTATGCCAACACGTCGATGCGGGATATATCGGCTGCATTTGGCATTTTGCATGGATCGATTTACCACCACTTTGGATCAAAGGAAGAACTGTTCATCACGGTTTACGCCTCTGGGGTGGATCGTTTCGTCAACGACGTCGAAAAAGCCATCGAACCCTTGACCGACCCTTGGCAAAGACTTGAAGCGGCTTGCATTGCGCACCTTGAGGCCTTACTCATGCGGGAAAGTCCTGCGGCGACCGTTCTGGCCGATTGGTCTGCCAATTATTCAGACAGCATGCGCACTGCATTGGTGGCGCAACGTGACAAGTACGAAAAAGTGTTCTCCGAACTGACCGATGCCGTTGACTTGCCAGCGGGCATCAAAAGGCGCTACTTCCGTTTGGGCCTTCTGGGTGCTCTCAATGGCGCACTCATGTGGTACCAACCGGGTGGTGACGCACCGGCCACCGTGGCCAAGCATCTTTTTTCTCTTTTCAGGAAAAGCGCAGAGACCCACCATCCTTGAACCTGGCGGTCATCATCCGCCAAGCGGACATCAATTTTGGCGTTGGAGAATGGTGATTGAACAAGCGGCTTCATCAAAGCCAATCACCCCTCCACCATTTTCTGCCAGTGCAATGTTTGCGCCCTCAGATTGCCTGCTGCCTGCCTCGCCGCGCAATTGGGTCACCAGTTCGTAAATCATGGACAGCCCAGTGGCACCGACCGGGTGCCCTTTGGACACCAGCCCGCCCGACAAATTGATCGGCAGGTCACCCCCCAAAGAAGTGGCCCCACTGGCCACATAAGCGCCGCCCTGACCCACTTCACAAAATCCCAACATTTCAGCCTGGTAAATTTCACAAAACGATGTCGCGTCATGCACCTCGGCAATGTCGATGTCGGAAGGCGACAGACCTGCCTTTGCATAAGCCCGTTTGGCGGCCACATGCGACAGGCCCGGCTCGGCCAAGTCTCGATACTTGCCACCCGTCAACACGCTGGCATTGACCGCAATGGCCCGCTCCTGAACACGCTGGGGCAATTCACGCAAAAAACGCTCAGAGCAAAGCAACGCAGCAGCCGCTCCATCACCCACGGGCGAACACATGGCGCGGGTCAGGGGCCAACTGATCTCCCGATCATTGAGCACTTCCTCTGGCGTGATGGTGAACCGGTACTGCGCATTCGGATTCAAAGCCCCCATGGCGTGGTTTTTGGAAGATGCATAGGCGATCTGCTCACGCGTCGTGCCGAAAGTCTTCATGTGGTACGCCGCCTGCATGGCATAAGTGTCCATGAACAGCGTTCCGCCGCCGCTGTTGGTCACAAAAGGTTTGCCCGATTGCTCGCCCGCCTTCAGGTAATACGCCTGCCACTCGTGCGGATCAAGCTGGTCAATCCCACCTTGAAAAATTTCCATGGTGCGCTCAGGATCGCCCGGGAAAAATGTTTTTTCGACACCCATGGCCAGCGACAAATCACACTCGCCGCTCAGAATGTCTTTATACGCACCATGAAACGCCATGGAGGCCGTCGCACAGCCGCCTTCAACGTTGATGAGCGGCACCCTTTCCGGAAAAATGCCTTCGCGCACCAAAGGGGTAAAACACACCTGACCCCGGATATTGCGCTGCCCAAAGGTGCCCATGCCGCAATTGCCAAACCAGGCTTGCTGAATTTGATGCGCGACATCGGCCCCCGCATCAGAGAGCAGCCCCATGAATGCTTCTCGGGTGAGGTCTTTGAATGTTTTGTCAGCCTGCTTGCCAAAGGGCGTGCACGAAACACCAATCACATAAACATCGCTCATGAGGAACCTCCAGAGATCAAACCGGTTTAACCGAGAACCAAGGGCAACTGCGTGGGGCCGCGCATGACCAAGGCATCCAACCACTTCACCTCGCCTTGCCCAAAGCGCATGGCCGGGTATTGAGCGACAAGAGAGCCGATACACACCTTGGCCTCGAGCCTGGCCAAAGGCGCACCTAGACAAAAGTGAAGACCTTGGCCAAAGGTCAAATGCCGATTGGGGGTGCGGTCCAGAATCAACTCATGCGGCCGATCAAATCGACGCGGGTCTCTGTTGGCCGCATTGATCATCGCAAACACACGGTCACCGGCCACCAATTTTTTGCCGTGCAACTCATGGTCGACCGCAGCCACGCGCGCAATGCTGTTGCTGGGCCCGTCGTAGCGCAGAAACTCCTCAACGGCAGCATCAATCATCGCGGGGTCATCGTGCAGTTTTTGCTTTTGCTCCGGGTGCTGAATCAGTGCCACCACGGCACTGCCCAGCAAACTGGTCGTCGTTTCATGCCCCCCAAACAAGACGAGCATGCACATGGCCACCAACTCATCCTCGCTCAAAGCGCCATTCGCATCCTTGGCATTCACCATGGCCGTGATGACATCGTCGCTGGGAGCGCTGCGCCTTTGTGCAATCACGTCCCGGAAATAAGAAGACATGCGATCGGCACCATCTCTGGCCTTCCTGTATTTGTCTTCTTCTGAACGCGATGTGCCAATGAACAAACGCAAATCATCAGACCATTGCTTGATTTCAGCAAAGTCTTCACGCGGCAAGCCCATCATGTCCAAAATGACGTAAGCGGGCAGCAGCACCGCGACTTTCTCCATGAAATCTACTTCGTTCGATGGATCCACGGCTTCCAGCAATTGCTCCACCGTCTTTCGGATAGCGACTTCTCGCGACTGAATCAGCTGGAGCGAGAAGACCACATTCATCATCTTTCGAAGCCGGGTGTGTTCAGGCGGCGCCTTGAACACCAGCCACTCATTGAGGTAGCGCATCACACCCGAAAGAATGTCACGTCGCTCGTCTTTCAAGGCCGCGTAAAAAGGCCGCAAGCGATCCGATGACATGTTGGACGACATGGCCACCTGTCTGACATCGTCATAACGCGTGATGATCCAGCTTTTGATCGCCGGGCTCCAGTGCACCGGATCCCGTTCTTGCAATGCCTCATAGAAAGGAAAGGGATTGGTTCTGATCGCCTCGTTGGACGGATCGTAGACAAGGGGTTCAGTCATAGATCCAGCACCAAACAACGGGTTAAGGAACGAGAGCAACAGGGCGTGAAAGCGTCATTTTTTTCATGCTCTTCGGGCAACATGAATTGATCACGGTGGTCTGGCGTGCCCTCGAGAACCGGCGTCAAACAAGACCCGCAATGCCCCTGTTCACACGACACCAGCACCTCAATGCCCGCCGCCGAAAGTGCCTGAACTGCCGTCTGGCCCACGGGCACCTCCACCATGGCACCCGTTGATTGAATCTTGATGGTGAATGCCTGATCCATTGGTACAGATCCTCCTGAAATTGGCGCTGTCGATCCGCCAAAAAGTTCTGTTCTGATTTTTGTGTCTTGCACACCTGCCGCTTTGGCAGCACCCATCACCGCAGTCATGAAGCCTGCCGGGCCACAGGTATAAAGCCATGCATGCGCATCTGCATCAGAGAAAATTTGTGCAATGCTTGAAGAATTCTCATCATCAAATGAAAAAGTCACGTTGCTGGCGTAGCTTGAGGACTTGATCTCCTCGACGAATGCCGCACTCGCATGGCTTCGGGCATGGTAGTGAAGACGGAATTTTCTTTTTTGCGCACTGAGGGTCTCAGCCATGGCCAAGATGGGGGTGATGCCTATCCCCCCGGCAACCAACACAACCAGGTGGTCATCTGATGGCAAAGCAAACAGGTTGCGTGGACCACGCGCTTGCAGTCTTTGTCCGGCCTTGATGTCGTTTTGAAGATTCAGCGATGCACCACTGCCATGGGGATCACCCAGTACCGCAATGCGCCAATGCTTCTCGCCGAGGCGGCTGCACAAGGAATACTGCCGGACCACCTCATGGCCCATGCGATCGGTCGCCTGGATGTCGATGTGTGCTCCTGCTTCCCAGTTGGGAAGCTCAGTTCCATCAAGGCTTGAGAGTTCAGCGACCAGCACATTGGCACCCTGAATGGACCAATTCACCACGGCCAATTCGGTAAAGCCTGCCGCTGCTGCATTCATAGCGGGGGCATCCGGAGACCGCCATCGAGTCGAATGGTTTCCCCATTGACCATGGGGTTGGCTGCGACAGCCATCACAAAATCTGCAAACTCTTCTGGCTTACCCGGGCGCTGGGGCCAAGCAGCGTTTTGCAACAAGCCATCGAGCACGTCCTGCGAGACATGGGCTTCCACCATGGGCGTCATGAAAACGCCCGGGCAAATGGTGACGACACGTATCGCGTGCTTTCCCAACTCTCTGGCCAGTGGCAAGGTCATGCCTGCGACCGCCGCTTTGGAAGCGGAATACGCAGCCTGTCCGATCTGCCCATCAAACGCAGCGATTGAGGAAATGTTGATGATCACCCCCCTTTGACCGTTTTCAGTCAATGGCAGGTCGATCATCTGTTCGGCCGCCAGTCGCAGCACATTGAACGTGCCCAGCACATTCACCTCCATGACTTCGCGAAAGAGCTCCAGGGTGTGGACACCCTTGCGTCCAATCAATCGGGCGTTTTTGCCAACACCCGCGCAGTTCACGATCAGCCGAGCAGCCCCGAATTGCTCTGCCGACTCGCTCAAGGCCTTTTTCACTTCAGCTTCTGAAGTGACATCACACATCACATACCGGACGGATGCATGGGGGGGGCCGTCATGCCGATCCAAAACAGTCACCTTCACGCCGTTGGCGCTCAACTTGCTCACCAACGCTTGGCCAAGACCCGATGCGCCACCGGTCACCACTGCGGTATTGAATAACTCTTTCATGCTGGTAAGCTTAGCAGAATGACATCAACCAAACAAGTGGTTGGTTGGCAGTTTTCCGCAAACATTTTGTGCCGCCATCAGCCCCCTTGCCAAGACTTTTTGAATCACCGTTGAAACCGACTGGAGCACCCGCATGCAAACCTCTCAAGCAGACTGGACAGGCTCACGCCTGTCCTTGACCCGACAAGGCACCACTGCCGTCGTTCGTCTTTTCAACCCACCTCACGGTTGCATGGACGAGGCGATGGAGTCCGAACTGATGCAAGCGCTGGACACGCTGGAGGCATGGAAAGATGGGCGCGTTGTGGTGATCACAGGCGCAGAGCCCGGCATGTTCGTTCGGCATTACGACGTGGCCATCCTTCAAAAACGATCCCAGGCCATGCTTGAACGCGGCAAATCGTTTTCAATGGAGCGCCCTGTCCCGAAAAGCGTCATTCACCACTGCATTGAGCGCATTGAAAACAGCCCTCTGATTTTCATTGCAGCCCTCAACGGGACCGCCATGGGCGGTGGCTTTGAACTGGCACTGGGGTGCGACATTCGACTGGCACAAAACGGCAACCACCAACTGGGACTGCCCGAGCTGAATTTGGGCTTGCTGCCTGGCGCTGGTGGCACACAGGCCATGGCCTCGCTGATCGGGACAGGCCCCGCACTTTTCAATCTGCTGACCGCCAAGGTTTTCAGCCCCCAAGAGCTGCTTTCGGCGGGATTGGTCTCATCGTGCACCGATGACGTGATGGCAGAAGCCATGCGACTTGCAGGCCAAATAGAGGCCGTCCCCTTCAGAGCCTGTGCCAACATCAAAAAACTGGTCAGGAACGCACCACGCTGGAGCCACGATGAAGGCTTGGCAGCAGAACGCACCCTTTTTTGCGACTGCATGGTCGACCCCAAGGCACAACCCCTGATGGACGATGTGGTCAGCGGAAAGCGAACGATTGCAGAGCCACCAGCGCCCCTCAAGCCCTGAAGCTGCCTCGGCAGCCACTTACCGCTGCAGCATCGACTCTAAAACCCGACAGAAAACCCTCAAACCATGCGTCACCCTTCACCAGAAACACCCCTGCCCCGTGCCGTTGAGGTCATCAGCACATCGCCGGGCAGACCGCTGGCAGAGCGCATTCGGATTCGCGAGAATGATCGCGCGCCCCTTGCGCCAACGGAAGTCCGCATTGGCATGTTGGCCATGAATATTCTCCCGGCAGACCTGCTGCAAATGAATCAGCAGTATGGCCATCAACCCGAGCTGCCCTACGTTCCTGGCCACGAGGGGGTGGCTGTGGTGCTCGAAACAGGCAGTGAAGTCTCTGACCTGCAATCCGGCGAACGGGTGCTGCCCATCGGTGTTTTCGGCGTTTGGTCGGATGAACTGGTGGTGCAAAGGCGCTCACTGGTCCCGGTGCCAACACATGCCAACGTGCTGCAGCAAGCCATGCTCGTCGCCAACCCGGCAACGGCTTGGGTGCTCCTGCAGCACCAAGTCACCCTCCAACCCGGTCAATGGGTCATTCAAAATGCCGCCAATTCAGCCGTGGGTCAATGCACTCGGCAGCTGGCATCTCACTTGGGCATCCAGCTGATCAATGTGGTGCGCAGGCCAGAGGCGGTGGCGTCGGACGAAGGCGGTCACTGGTTGGTCGATGACGGCCAAGACCCTGATTCACTCCAGCAAAGCGTACGCCAAGTCACCCAAGGCGAACCCGTCGTACTGGGCCTGGACGCGATTGGCGGCAAAGCCTCCCAGGCATTGGCCGCCAGCTTGAGTCCGCAAGGCCGCTTGGTTCTTTATGGCCTGCTGAGCGGTGATCCGTGCAGCATCTCTGCGCACGACCTGGTTTTTCGGAACATCCATGCTCAAGGCTTCTGGCTGGCCAACTGGTTCAGCAACCCCGACAACCGCCAAAAGGCCAAGACCGTTTACCCCGCCTTGATGGCATTGGCCGCGCAAAACGTGCTGCGTATGAGCGTGGAAAAAGTTTATGAATTGAGTGACATCCTAGAAGCCATCGCTCACTCGGCACAAGGGGGGAGACAAGGCAAAGTGCTCTTGAAGGGGGCTCATTTTCAGAGTCAGCAGGCATAGCCAGTTGGTCGATGGCTTGACCGTACGCCATCCTGAAAACCACCAAATGGCGGCCTTTTCTGACAACCGAACTAACCATGCCGGACTCTTTGGACAGTGCTCACTTTGGCAGCAATGCCCTGCAAGTGATCGCGCAAGCCTTGCTTGGTGTTGCCACCAAATTAACATCGACCATGAAAATCGATCATGTGATGAGGGATTTTCATGGTCTTTAAATATAGAAACTCCCCCCGCCAGGAGCATGTGTCAAACCGGGTCACACACGGCACAATCAGGCCATGCCCGACAAAGCCCCCTCGCCTGCCGCCAAAACGCTCAGCGCCCCGCAAAAGGCGCTGATCAAGCTCGGCCTCAAGCGCGACATTGATCTGGCGCTGCACTTGCCGCTGCGCTACGAGGACGAGACGCGCATCGTCAAGCTGCGCGATGCGCGTGAGGGTGATACCGCGCAGATCGAGGCGACGGTGACGGCCTGCGAGATCACGCAGCGCCCGCGCAGGCAGCTGCTGGTGACGGTGGATGACGGATCGGACACCTGCGTGATGCGGTTTTTCAGCTTTTACCCCTCGCACCAGAAGGCGCTGGCGGTGGGCAACCGCATTCGGGCGCGGGGCGAGGTCAAGGGCGGCTTCATGGGGCTGACCATGATGCACCCGACGTTCAAGGCGGCGGGTGGCAACCTGGCCGAGGCGCTGACACCGGTGTACCCGACCGTGGCGGGGCTGGCTCAGGCTTATTTGCGCCGCGCTGTGATCACCGGTTTGAACCATGCCGACCTGAGCGAGACCCTGCCCCCGGGCATCGCTTGGCCCGACCCGCGAGGTGCCTGGACGCTGCGCGATGCGCTGCAGTTTTTGCATCACCCTAAGCCCGATGTGTCGCTGGCCGCTTTGGAAGACCGCAGCCACCCGGCTTGGGTTCGGCTGAAGTGCGAGGAGTTGTTGGCGCAGCAGTTGTCGCAACTCACGGCCAAGCGCGAGCGCGATTTGTTGCGCGCCCCAGCCTTGCAGCTCAAGGGCCAAGGTTTGCATGGCCAGCTGTTGGCCGCTTTGCCCTTCGCCTTGACGAAGGCCCAGCAGCGCGTGGGCCGCGAGATTGCCAAAGACTTGGCCCGCGACGTGCCCATGCACCGTTTGCTGCAAGGCGATGTGGGCGCGGGCAAAACGGTGGTCGCGGCGCTGGCGGCCATGGTGGCGATTGACGCAGGTTGGCAATGCGCCCTGATGGCCCCCACCGAGATTTTGGCGACCCAGCACTTTGCCAAGCTGGTGGGTTGGCTCGAGCCTTTGGGCGTGAAGGTGGCTTGGCTGATTGGCAGCCAAAAGAAAAAAGAGCGCGCCACCATGCTGGCCTTGATCGAG
>Ga0209442_1002349_pt1 | contig 10227 bp, 9 predicted proteins | sample LauGreSBDMM110DD_2_FD_187565 | JGI IMG/M metagenome (GOLD analysis project Ga0209442, IMG submission 187565) | Freshwater lake microbial communities from Lake Michigan, USA - Sp13.BD.MM110.DD (SPAdes) (version 2) | ecosystem: Environmental > Aquatic > Freshwater > Lake | place: Lake Michigan, USA...
TCTTCAAAGCTGGTGTTGCGCGCGCCCGGGTCGTTGACGTCGGGGCTGATGCTGGCGGTCTTGGGCGTGGGGCCCAGGGCGCCGACCACGAAGCGCGGTTTGTCAGGGGTGGAAAATTTGTCGCAAGCAGCGCGGGCGATGCGGGCCGACTCGTAGTTCATCTCGATAGCCAGGCTGGCCATGTCGTAGTCGGCCTGGGCCACGGTGGTGGCGCCAAAGGTGTTGGTCTCTATCAAGTCCGCGCCGGCGGCCAGGTAGCCTTCGTGAATGTCACCGATGACGTCGGGGCGCGTGAGGCTGAGCAGCTCGTTGTTGCCCTTGACGTCTTTATGAAAGTCTTTGAAACGTTCGCCACGGTACTGCGCTTCATTGAGCTTGAAGCGCTGGATCATGGTGCCCATGGCGCCGTCGAGTATGGCAATGCGCTGCTGCAGCAAGGCGGGCAGGGCCTGGCCGCGGGTGTAAATGGGTATTGGCATGGCGCAATTGTAGGATGGCCCGGCCAAAGGCGGCTGGCAAACAAGGCTTCTTTAGCCTGACAATAGGTGCTTTGTGTGAACCGCCCTGTTGACCTTTAAGCGATGAAAAACCTGCAGCCCCAAGAAGCTTGGCAATTTGTGCAAAGCCATCCCACCGTTTTGTTTGTGGATGTGCGCATGGAAATAGAGTCGCTCTACGTGGGGCGGCCGCCCGGCGTGGTCAATGTGCCCTGGTATGAATACCCCGAGCTGCAAGCCGACCCGGCTGCTTTTGCGGCCGCCGTGGCCCGCGAAGCGCAAGACAAGACGCAGCCGGTGCTGCTGATCTGCCGCTCCGGACAACGCACGCTAGATGCCGGCAAGGCGCTTGAAGACGCCGGCTTTGCCAACGTGGCGCATGTGGTGCACGGCTTTGAAGGCGAGCTCGATGCGCAGTTTCGCCGCTCCACCCTGTCGGGCTGGCGCTTTGATGGCCTGCCCTGGGAACAGATGTGAGTGCTGGGGCGCCAGCCTCACCGCTGGACATTCTGGGCGAGGTCTTCGGCTACAACAGCTTTCGCGGCCCGCAAGAAGCCATCGTCAACCATGCTGTGGCCGGCGGCGACGCGCTGGTCTTGATGCCCACCGGCGGCGGCAAGTCGCTGTGCTACCAAATACCCGCCATTGCGCGCCAACAGGCCGGCCACGGGGTGACCATCGTGATTTCTCCGCTGATCGCGCTGATGCACGACCAGGTCGGCGCGCTGCATGAGGCCGGTGTGTCGGCAGCGTTTCTCAACTCCACGCAAACACAAGAAGAAAGCAGCGCACTTGAAAAGCAGCTGCTGCGCAATGAGCTGACGCTGCTGTATGCCGCACCTGAGCGCATCAACACGCCGCGCATGAAGGGCTTACTGGCTTCGCTGCACGAGCGTGGGCTGCTCAGCCTGTTTGCGATTGACGAGGCGCATTGCGTGAGCCAGTGGGGCCACGACTTCCGGCCTGAATACCGCTCTTTGAGCTTGCTGCACGAAAGCTTTCCTGACGTGCCGCGCATGGCACTGACTGCCACCGCCGACGCGTTGACGCGCCAGGACATGGTCGAGCGGCTCAAGCTTGAAGACGCGCGCGAATTCATCAGCAGTTTTGACCGGCCCAACATCCGTTACAGCATCGTCGAGAAGACTGACCCGACGCGCCAGCTGCTGCGCTTCATAGAGACCGAGCACGCCGGTGAAGCCGGCATCGTCTACTGCCAGTCGCGTAAGCGGGTCGAAGAAATCGCCGACATGCTGCAAGACGCAGGTCTTCAGGCTATGGCCTATCACGCGGGCCTGGACGCTTCAGTGCGCCAGCAGCGGCAAGACCGATTCCTGCGCGACGACGGCATGATCATGGTGGCCACCATTGCGTTTGGCATGGGCATTGACAAGCCCGATGTGCGCTTTGTGGCGCACCTGGACATGCCCAAAAATATTGAGGGCTACTACCAGGAGACCGGCCGCGCCGGCCGCGACGGCCTGCCGGCCAACGCCTGGATGGTCTACGGCCTGCAGGACGTGGTCAACCAGCGCCGCATGATAGACACCAGCGAAGTCGCCAGCGAAGAGTTCAAGCAGGTCATGCGCGGCAAGCTTGACGCACTGCTGACGCTGGCCGAAGACACGCACTGCCGGCGCGTGAGCCTGTTGCGCTATTTTGGCGAAGACAGCCAGCCCTGCATGAATTGCGACAACTGCCTGACGCCGCCGGCGGTGTGGGACGCCACCGACGCGGCGCGCAAGATGCTCAGCTGCATTTACCGCGTGCAGCAAGCCAGCGGCATCAGCTTTGGCGCCGGCCACATCATGGACATTTTGCGCGGCAAAGCCACCGACAAAGTGGCGCAGTACGCGCACGACAAGCTGAGCACCTTCGGCATAGGCGCCGACCTGGCTGAAACGCAGTGGCGCGGCGTGCTGCGCCAATTGATTGCCAAGAACATGGTGCGCGTGGACAGCGAAGCCTTCAGCACGCTGGAGCTGCTGCCCGACGCGCGCGCCGTCTTGCGCGGCGAGGTTTCGCTGATGCTGCGCGAGCAAGCTGCCGGCGCCGCCCGCAAAAAACGCAGCAGCAAACCGACCAAGACCTCCGTCAAGGGCATGGCCGAGGCCAGCCTGAACGCCGGTGCGCTGGAGCGCCTGGGCCGGCTCAAGGCCTGGCGCGCCGAAGTCGCACGCGAGCACAACCTGCCGGCTTTTGTGATTTTTCACGACGCCACCTTGCGCGCGATTGCCGACAAAGCACCGCAAGACCTGGCCGACCTGGAAGGCATCAGCGGCATGGGCAGCAAGAAGCTGCACGCCTATGGTGCCGAAGTCATTCGCGTTTGCACCGCTTTAGCCTGATTTGCCCGCATTCCTTGCACGCTTGGCTGCGCCGCCACGGCAAGCCTCCACATAACTTTATGCAAAAAAAGCATCTTGCTCGGGCAGCAAGGGTTTGTCCTAGGATAAACACCGTTTCCCCCCCTGCAATCGGGTTGCCGCTGAGTTAGCATTCCGCCACTGGCACACATCGTGCTGGCTAATTCGCTTCATGTCATCTACTGGAGATCAACTTGTTCAACATCACTAAAAAACAGGGCCTGCTGGCTCTGGCTGCGGCCGGCTTTGCCTTGGCCGCTGCGCTTCCTGCCCACGCTGGCAAAACTCTCGACGCCGTCAAGGCCCGCGGCCAAGTGGTCTGCGGTGTCAACACCGGTCTGGCCGGCTTCTCGGCGGCTGACTCCAGCGGCAACTGGTCCGGCCTGGACGTTGACATGTGCAAAGCCGTTGCCGCCGCCGTTCTGAGCGACGCCAGCAAGGTCAAGTACGTTCCCCTGAACGCGCAGCAACGCTTTACTGCCCTGCAGTCCGGCGAGATCGACATGCTGGCACGCAACACCACATTCACCCTGACGCGCGACGCTTCGCTCGGCCTGCACCAGACCGCGGTCACTTACTATGACGGCCAGGGCTTCATGGTCCCCGTCAAGAGCAAGATCAAGAGCGCCAAGCAGCTCAAAGGTCAAACAGTGTGCGTGCAGTCCGGCACCACCACCGAGAAAAACCTGACCGACTTCTCGCGCGCCAACAATCTCAACATCAAGCCTGTGGTATTTGAAAAAGTTGAAGCCGCCACCGGCGCTTACTTCTCAGGCCGCTGCATCGCCTACACCACGGACGCATCGGGCCTGGCTTCTGTGCGCAACAAAGAAGCCAAAACCCCTGCTGATCACGTGATCCTACCGGAACTGATCTCCAAAGAGCCACTGGGCCCTATGGTCCGCCGTGGTGATGACGAGTGGTTCGCCATCGTCAAGTGGGTCATCTACGGTCTGCTCGAAGCTGAAGAATACGGCGTGACCAAAGCCAATGTAGACCAGCTCAAAACCAGCAGCACGGACCCGGTTGTCCAGCGTATTCTGGGCACCACTGAAGACACCGGCAAGCTGCTGGGCCTGGACAAAGATTGGATGGCCCGCGCCATCAAGGCCACCGGCAACTACGGCGAGTCCTTTGAAACCAATGTCGGACCCAAGTCCCCACTGGGTCTGCCACGCGGCGTTAACAACCTGTGGAACAAGGGCGGCCTGATGTACGCCTACCCGATCCGCTAAACCAGGCTTCGGCCTCGCGCTGAATAAAACCGTCTGCCGGGCTCTGCCTTGCAGGCGGTTTTCTCCAAGGGCCTTCCTCTTTTTTGTGATTGCTTTGATTTGCATTGTTTGTTTGTGTCTGCCGCCCCGGCCAAGTGCCCCCTGAGAGCCTTTCCATGACACCTTCTACCCCCCCTAAAAAACAATGGTCCTGGCGCAGCCAGGCCTTTCGCGGCCTGGTCTACCAGGCATTGGCCCTGGGCCTGATTACGCTGGCGCTGTGGTATCTGGCGCACAACACGCTGATCAATATGCGTGCCCGCGGCATCCAGAGCGGCTTTGACTTCCTGTTGCAAACCGCCGGCTTTGACATCGGCGAAAGCCTGTTTGCTTTTGATTCCAACGAAAAATACTGGCGCGCCTTTCTGGTGGGCCTGACCAACACGCTGCGCGTGGCGCTGCTGGGCATCATCTTCACCACGTTGCTGGGCACGCTGGTGGGCGTGGGCCGGTTTTCGCGCAATGCGCTGGTGCGCGGTTTGTGCTCGGCTTATGTCGAGGTTTTCCGCAACATACCCATCTTGCTGCAATTGCTGATGTGGTACCTGCTGTTCACCGAATTGCTGCCCGACGCCGCCGAAGCTTGGCAAGTCGGCTCTGTCTACCTGAGCAAGGGGGGCATTAATTTCCCGATTCCTATTTGGGCCGCCGGCCATGGCTGGGCCCTGGTCGGCCTGCTGGCGGGCGCGGTCGGTGCCTGGGTTTACCGGCGCTGGGCCTTCGCTCAATTTGAGGCCAGCGGCCAGTTGCGCAGCATGGTGCTGCTGCCCTTAGGTTTGCTGTTGCTGGGCGCGTTTGCCGGCTGGTTGGCCGGCGGTTCACCGTCTGACTATGACCTGCCCAAGCGCGGCGAGTTCGCCATTGAAAACGGCGGCGCCCTGACGCCCGAGTTTGTGGCTGTGCTGCTGGGCTTGACGGTGTACACCGCCGCCTTTGTGGCCGAGGTGGTGCGCGCCGGCATTCAGTCGGTGGCGCAAGGGCAAAGCGAGGCCGCAGCCGCGCTGGGTCTGTCGCGCGGCCAGGAAATGCGTCTGGTCATGCTGCCCCAGGCGCTCCGCGTGATCATTCCGCCGCTGACCAACCAGTACCTGAACCTGACAAAAAACTCCTCGCTGGCCGTGGCCATCGGTTACCCCGACGTGGTGTCGATCGCCAACACCGCCATCAACCAGACCGGCCGCGCCGTTGAGTGCATCACCATCGTCATGGCGATTTACCTGAGCACTTCGCTGCTGACCTCGCTGCTGATGAACTGGTACAACACCCGCGCGGCCATCAAGGAACGCTGATCTCCACACGGAACCCCACATGACTGCCAAGATCTTTCAATCCCTACCGTCCAGGCCCGCACCCACGCGCCAGGACGGCCTGCTGGGCTGGCTGCGCGCCAACCTCTTCGGTGACCTGCGCACCTCGCTGGCCACCGTGCTGATAGGCGGCCTGCTGCTGTGGCTGCTGCCGCAATTTTTGCAATGGGCGGTGTTCAGTGCCGTATGGCGCCCCAACTTTGAAGCCTGCCGCGCTGACGGCGTGGGCGCCTGCTGGGGCGTGGTCGCTGAAAAATACCGGCTGATTATTTTGGGCCGCTATCCTTTTGACGAACAGTGGCGCCCGCTGGTCGCCACCTTGCTGATGCTCAGCCTGCTGGTGGCCAGCTGCGTGCGGTTTTGCTGGAAGCCCTGGCTGGTGCTGCTGTGGGCCGGCGTGCTGGCGCTTTTCTTCACGCTGATGTACGGCAACGTGCTGGGCCTGGCCCGCGTTGAGACCGACCGCTGGGGCGGACTGCCGCTGACGCTGCTGCTGGCTTCGCTGTCGATTGCCATGGCTTTCCCGATTGCGCTGGTGGTCGCGCTGGGCCGGCGCTCGGACTTGCCGGCGATCCGCAGCGCCTGTACGATTTATGTCGAGCTGGTGCGCGGCGTGCCACTGATCTCGGTGCTGTTCATGGCCTCGTTCATGTTTCCGCTGTTCATGCCGCAAGGCACCAGCATTGACGTGCTGATCCGCGTGCTGGTCGGCATCACGCTGTTTGCTGCCGCCTACATGGCCGAAGTCATCCGCGGCGGCCTGCAAGCGATACCCAAAGGCCAGATCGAGGCGGCCGCGACGCTGGGCCTGTCGTATTGGCAGACGCAGCGCAAGATCGTGCTGCCGCAGGCGCTGGCGATGGTGGTACCCGGCATCATGAACAACTTCATCGCGATCTTCAAAGACACCTCACTGGTCACCATCGTCAGCTTGTACGAGTTGACCGGCGCGCTGGGCTTGGCGCTGAACTCTGACGCCGACTGGCGGCCCTTCAAGATTGAGGGCTATCTGTTCATCGCCCTGATCTATTTCATCTTCTGCTTTTCCATGTCCCGCTACAGCCTCTGGGTTGAAAAGCAGGTCAACAAAGGCAAGCAGCGCTGAGCCTCAGGCCCGGCCCTCTCTTTTTCTCTCAGGAAACACCCATGTCTGAATCCATCATCACCTTCGACAAAGTCAACAAGTGGTACGGCAACAATTTTCATGTGCTGCGTGACATTGACCTGGACGTCGCCAAGGGCGAACGCATCGTCATCTGCGGCCCTTCCGGCTCGGGCAAGTCCACGCTGATCCGCTGCATCAACCGACTGGAAGAACACCAGCAGGGCCGCCTGGTCGTTGACGGCGTTGAGCTGGCCGACGATGTCAAGGCGATTGACGCGATTCGCAAGCAAGTCGGCATGGTGTTCCAGCAGTTCAACCTGTTCCCGCACCTGACCGTGTTGGAAAACCTGACGCTTTCGCCCATGTGGGTCGGCAAAATCCCCAAAAAAGAAGCCGAAGAAAAAGCTATGCAGCAACTCGAGCGCGTCAAGATCGCCGAGCAGGCGCTCAAGTACCCGCTGCAACTCTCGGGCGGCCAGCAGCAACGCGTAGCGATTGCCCGCGCGCTGTGCCTCACGCCCAAGATCATGCTGTTTGACGAGCCCACCTCAGCGCTGGACCCGGAGATGATCAAGGAAGTGCTGGACGTGATGGTTGAGATGGCCGACGCCGGCATCACCATGATCTGCGTGACGCACGAGATGGGCTTCGCAAAGGCCGTGGCCGACCGCGTGATTTTCATGGACTTGGGCCAGATCGTTGAGCAGAACAAGCCCGACGAGTTCTTCAACCATCCGCAGACCGATCGCGCACAGGACTTTCTGTCGAAAATCCTAGGCCATTGACGCCGGCGCTTCTGCATGGAAACTTTCATTGCTTCCTTGCTGCTGGCCTTTGCCGCTTACCATCTGAAGTCACGCAGCGAGCGCCGCCGCATCCGCTTGCTCGGTGAGCATCTGGCCGATCACCAGATCGAAAAACTCATGCAAACCCTGACCGAAGGCTATGCGCGCGCCCTGGGTGAAGCAGACGCCGCCCGGCGCGAATCGATCTGGCAGCTGCTGAGCGGCACCGAAGACAAACTGTGTGCCCAAGCCAGGCAGTTGGCGGATGGTTTTGCCAAAGTCAGTGAGGCACAGGCCCGCATGAACCGCCTGCCCTGGCCGCTGAGCGAAGCGACCTCCATGATTTCGGGTAGCAGTTTTGACCTGCGTGTCGCCCTGAAGATTCATGCCGCCGGCCTGGCCCGTGCGGCGAACCCAGCCCCTGCCGAAGAAGAGAGCCATCGCAAAGCACGCGCCTTCACACTGAGCGCTGAGATGCTTTTGTTGCAGCACAGCTGCCACTGGTTTTGCAAATCCAAGTCGGTGGCTTCGGCCCGCGTGCTGGTGCGACACCAAACGCCTTATGCGCAGGTATTGGCCTCGGTGTCACCAGAGACGCGGCGCGCTTATCTCGACCTGCTAGGCGGTTTATAGTGGCCCAAGCCGAAAGCAATATGCGTATCTGGACAAAACCCATCTCCGTCGAATCCATCACCGCGCTGTGTGCAGGCTGCGCCGAGTCGCACCTGGGCATGGAGTTTTTAGAGGTGGGCGATGACTTCATTTGCGGCCGCGTCCCGGTTGACGCGCGTACGCGCCAGCCTTACGGCTTGCTGCACGGCGGCGTGTCAGTGGTGCTGGCCGAAACGCTGGGCTCGATCGGCGCTGGACATGCGGCGGCCCAGGGCCATACGGTGGTGGGTTTGGACATCAATGCCAACCACCTCAAGAGCGCGCGCAGCGGCTGGGTCACCGGCATCGCACGGCCGGTGCACATCGGCCGCAGCACGCAGGTCTGGCACATCGACATGCACAACGACGACGGCGAGCTGACCTGCGTCTCGCGCCTGACCGTGGCGGTATTGGCGCCGCGCTAAAACACCGCCGGTTTAAGGACTGCCTTGGTCCTGCCGCGCCAGACGTGTGCTTTTCCAGTAGACGTCGTCGCCGCCGTTCATGCGGTTGAGCACGCGTGACAGCACAAAGAGCAAATCACTCAAGCGGTTAAGGTACTGCCGCGGCGTGTCTTTGAGTGCTTCGCTGCGCTCCAGTGCCACCACGGCGCGCTCGGCGCGGCGGGCCACGGTGCGGCAGACATGGGCCTGCGCTGCCGCCCGCGTGCCAGCCGGCAAAATAAACTCCTGCAGGCTGGGCAAGCTGTCGTTGTATGTTTTCAATGCTGCATCAAGCTGCTCGACCGCCTCAGGCTTGAGCAGCTCAAAGCCGGGAATCGACAGCTCACCGCCCAGGTTGAACAACTGGTGCTGTACATCCACCAGCAAAGCGCGCACCTCGCCGGCCATGTCTTCGCACAGAAGCACGCCGATGTTGGAGTTGAGCTCATCAACGTCGCCCATGGCGTGAACGCGTAAGCTGTCCTTAGAGACGCGCGTGTTGTCGCCCAGGCCGGTGGTGCCGTTGTCTCCGGTGCGGGTGGCAATCTGGGTGAGTCGCTTGGACATAAGGCTCCAGGTAAGAAAAAAGACCGGGGCGCATGTCGTCGCCCTGACCCACTAGTTTAGGCCCGGCGGACTGCTTGGCTCCCGGCCAAGGTTTAAACTCAAGTACCTCGCTGGAGAACCACCATGAACGCACCCCTGCCCGCCCATTTGCTGCCTGAGATTCAACAACGCGAAACCCCTGCGGCGCTGATTGACGCGCTCAAGGCCCGCTTTGCCGCGCGCTGCTCGACCGCACTGGTGGTGCGCGAGCAGCATGGCCGGGACGAATCGTCTTTTGCCCTGCCGCCGCCGGCCGCCGTGGTGTTTGCTGAAAACACCGCCGAAGTGGCCGAGGTCGTCAAGCTGGCCAGCCAGTACAGCGTGCCGGTGATTCCTTTTGGCGTGGGCACCTCGCTGGAAGGGCATTTGCTGGCGGTGCAAGGCGGCATCAGCATCGACATGGGCCGCATGAACCGCGTGCTGAGCATCAACGCCGAAGACCTGACGGTGACGGTGCAGCCGGGCGTCACGCGCAAGCAACTCAATGAAGAGGTCAAAAGCACAGGCCTGTTTTTCCCGATTGACCCGGGCGCCGACGCCACGCTGGGCGGCATGTGCGCCACGCGCGCCAGCGGCACCAACGCCGTACGCTACGGCACCATGCGCGAGAACGTGCTGGCACTCGAAGTGGTGACGGCCAGCGGCGAGGTGATCCGCACCGGCACGCGCGCTAAAAAATCATCGGCCGGCTACGACCTGACGCGCCTGATGGTGGGCAGCGAAGGCACGCTGGGCGTGATCACCGAAGTCACCGTCAAGCTCTACCCGCTGCCCGAAGCGATCTCTGCGGCCATCTGCTCTTTCCCGAGCATCGAGGCGGCGGTGCGCACCACCATCGAAATCATTCAGCTGGGCGTGCCTATTGCGCGCGTGGAATTGATTGACGCCAACAGCGTGCGCATGGTCAACACCCATTCCAAACTCAGCCTGCGCGAAGAGCCCTTGCTGCTGATGGAGTTTCACGGTTCTCCCTCCAGCGTCAAGGAGCAGGCCGAGCTGGTACAAGAGCTGGCCAGCGGCCACGGCGGCAATGCCTTTGAATGGGCCAGCACACCCGAAGAGCGCACGCGGCTGTGGACGGCGCGGCACAACGCTTATTTTGCGGCGCTGCAATCTCGCGCCGGCTGCCGCGTCATTTCAACCGACACCTGCGTGCCGATCTCGCGCCTGGCCGACTGCCTGCTCGACTCGGT
>Ga0209442_1002353_pt1 | contig 10219 bp, 7 predicted proteins | sample LauGreSBDMM110DD_2_FD_187565 | JGI IMG/M metagenome (GOLD analysis project Ga0209442, IMG submission 187565) | Freshwater lake microbial communities from Lake Michigan, USA - Sp13.BD.MM110.DD (SPAdes) (version 2) | ecosystem: Environmental > Aquatic > Freshwater > Lake | place: Lake Michigan, USA...
GTCATTCTCACCGATAGAGAATGAATAGTCACTATTAATTATGATTCTTGTAGTAATTAATTGAGTTCCATTTACTATTTCAGGACCTATTTGTCTAACTAAATTGTGATACATTCCATCAACCTCTATTAACCAAACATCTGCAGAAGTCCAGTCACTAATTAAGTAGTTAGTATTATCATAATTTAATAATCTATTTGGATATGTAGTTTCATCACCAATTAAACCTGTATTTTTATTTAATAAAGATTGTTTACCAGTCAAATCAATATCCGATATAATTTTATAGTTAGTTAATATTTGACTTGTGTATTCTTGTGTTACTACATTTCCAATTTGAACTGATTGTAGATTAGGTGAAGATGTTTCTGTATATTTTTCAACTTTGTAATATTCACCATTATATTCAACATAATAAACTTTATGATCCATAAATCCTTCAACAAATGGATCGCCACTTGGTGAGTATAATAAGTTACCTGTTTGCACAACAGCATCAGATTTAATAAAAGGAGTTATGTAAGGAGATATAGTTTTAACTTTTACCATATCATCCAAATAAAATCCAAAATATCTATTTATAGACCATTTTCTTAAACTATCTGAATTTGCCGGCGTATCATCAAATAAGAATGACATATTAAGAATATTAGAAAATACTAATTTATTGTTTTTATAACCATCAAATATTAATTTTTCAAATTCAAATATTTCTTTTTCTTCTTCATAAACAGATTCTAAAAATCTAGATTTACTCGTGTAACCACCACTTTCATAGTCTATACCATTCCACTTTGTAAACTCTAAATTTTCAAAACTCATCTCAAATGGTGTCAATGGAAAAAATGGATTATCATTAAAGTTAATATCTAACCACTCACCTAATGATGTATTTTTAGTTAAATCAAATATTTTTACGGTTTTTAATTTATTAATAATTCTTGATTTAAAGTTTACTTTATTAATAATTTCAATACCTGGTCCATCAACTCTAAAAATGATAAAACTTTTAGGTAATTTTTTTGGTGAAATATAAAGTGGCGCAAAGTATTCAAACTCCTCAGTATAATCTTTATTATTAACTATATTTCTAGCCCCACACTGATATAATTCATCATATTGAAAAGAATAGTCATCACTCATTGAATCTACATCATTATCATATTTTATATAGAATGCAGTATCAACTGGTAAACCATGATAAAAATAATTAATCAACTCATCATAATAGTTGTTTTTTATAAAAGAAACTTTTTTAAATTTAGTATTAGCCAATTCATCATTTGATTCAATACTACTAAGTGATAAATTATAACTACTATCTACCATTATTTTGATATTAGTTGTTAGTCCAACATTAGTTCTTAATATAGCAAAACTCTTCACTCTTAAAAATTATTTTATGGAAGCATTAATTGCATTAGTTATCTTTTTAACAATTATTTTACTTCTATTTATGTTAAATTTAATACTGAAAGTAAACGGTCTATTTTCAGATTCATTTTCTAAAAAGAATTTAATCTTCTTAATATGTTTTATTGTCTTTGTATTAGAATTTAGATTTACATATTTGTAATTTAATCCTAGTTGTGTGTTATCTAACGCATTCATTTTAAAGTAAATATTTAATGGAATAATTGTTGCCTTTCCTTCATCAGAATCTATAGTTTTTACTTTTTCAGAATTTGTCTCTACAATTGTCTCTAAGTTATTTATAACAGGATGAATAGTTGTTAATAATTTAGATGTAGATGAAACTGAAACGTTTGTATCAATCCATTTTGATGGATCTAGTAATGATTTATTATTTCCAATAAATGAAATTAGTGATGTTTCATTATATCCAATATTATATTCATTTGATGATAAAACATTAGTGATTGAATTTGAAGATTTTGTAGCAAATAAATTACCAATATTTGATGCTAGTTTAGTAACTGATGTTTCCAAAACCGAGTCGTAGTTAACTGACCAAATATATTGATTATTTAATTGTGTTCTTGTTTGTCCCGATAGTTCAGATGTTAGTAATTGATCTTGGTCATTAACCCAGAATACTTGAGGCACTGCTGTGTTATAGAAATTAGGATTTTGCAAATATGTTCGCTCAGAAAGTAATCCTAGTGGAGAACTTATTGATTTATTCCTAATTTTAACTACAAAATCTTTAATTACATAAATATTATTAGCATAAACTCTACCAGAAGGAACACCTATTCCAGTGAATATATCTAAATAGTCTTCACATTCAATATTAAATATAGTCTCACTTCCATTTTCAACAATAAACTCTTGATTATTTCTAAGAACAACAATTTCAAGTTCACCTTTAACTCTTTTAATTTTCTCTTCAAGTGATGAGATTCTTTCTTGTAATGATTTTAAATATGTAAATAAATCCAAAGAAACTCCATTTTCATCTTTCATTCCTGATAGAATTTTAGTAGCTTCATGATGAAATGTAAGATTATTAACAACAATAGTATCTGATAAGTGATCATCTAATCCCTTAGATGACAATTCTTGATTCATTTTAATTTTTAAATCTTCAGATGTTGCTGATTTTAATATAAAATCATTTTCATTTAATACATTATTTAAATCATCTGGAAATTCAATATCTATAATTTCCGACCACTCTGATTCTACTGGAGATTCTGGCCAACCCACTTCTGAAATTGATTTAATTCTCATTTGAATTTTTTCATTAACTTGAATATCTAAATCAATTTGATTAATATTTGGAGTATCAGCACTTTCAACATCTTCTATTTGCCAATTATATTCACTCGTTCCTGGATTGTATGTTCTTTTTCTAGCATCCGTCTTAAATTCTTTCCAATTTGAGAAAGCCGCTTTAGATTGATTATTATCAACACTAAATGTTTCAATAGGTGTTTCAGTACCGTCTTTAGAAACATATCTGTATTGAACTCTAAATTGAACAATCTCTTGTGGTCTAGTTGCTCTTGTTACAACAGCAGATGGAATTGTCCAAAATCCCCTAACTCTAAATTTAGGCTGAACTTTAGTTTTTGGACTATTAGATAATTGTATAATTTCTTGAGTTGTTGTAGCAAGTAATTTAGATCTACTATCTTTTTTTCTAACCAATTCTTCAATTTCAAGATTAAATTGTTTTTTTTCAGATTCTGATTTAAATTTAACAAACTTTGATTTGTTGTTTTTATTTATAATAGCATCTTGAATTTGTTGAACTTCAGATTTTATTGATAACTGATAATTATGTTTTTGTTTAATTAACTTAGAATCGGGTGTTTCTGTTAAGTGTTTATTAATTTGAACAACTTTAAAATTACCAGAATTTAATGTAGGAGCTAATGGAGTACCAGCTAAAGAATTTGGCGTTTTTTTAGCAACTAAGTCTTTTAATACAGTACCATAGTCATAAACATAGTCAGTATAAAATTGTTCCATAGTAAGTCCATTTTCAGGTGATGGTGAATCTAATGTTAAATCATTTGTCCAGAAACCTGAACCCAAACTATAATTTCTCGCCAATAAGTGATTGTCAGCATTTAAAGGTTTAATAAAAATAACATTTCTTTCATTATAACCAACACTAATTTTAACTATTTTACTATAAATAATAGGCGAATATATTTTAAGTGTGTTGATTCCAACAGCAATTGGTTCAACTCCTTCAACTCTTTCAAGTCTAACTCTTGGATTGGACTCAGAAGTTGAAACTTCAATTACTCTATATCTTGTTGATGTTTGTTCTGAATTAATTATAAGTTCACTTCCGATAGATAGTTGAGCTGTTTCATTAGTTGATCTAATTAGATATGTTAAAGAATTTAAAACATAGAAAAGTTTTCTATTAATTCTATCTTCTTGTATTTTAAGAACAGAGAATTGACCATCATATAGTAAATCATGTGGTTCTAAATCAAATACTTGTTCATCAAATTGAGGATTATTAGGATACAAGACACCTGGTGTTGTATTGTGCCAATTTTCAAAATCCGTTATATTAATAGATGAATTACCTCTAAATAAAGTATTAAAACTATTAAGAGCTGATTGACCTAAGTTTGTTAAAGTTCCTGTTGAATCTTTTGAAAATTCAGTAATATATCTTCTAGATTGAATCTTTCTTACATTATTTTCTATTCTATTAGTTAAATCCAATTCAATAGAAATAATAGGACTTAAAAGTCCGTCAAAAAACCAATTATTCAAAGCTTTAAACTTAGTAAATGAACCAAGCGTTCCAACGGCATTTGGTTCTTTGTTTAAGTCTACAGTAATTATCTTTTTATATGTGTTTTGATTAGATGTTGAAATCAGAGAACCACCAGCATCAATACTATAAAGAGAATTAATATTATTATTTAATCTATCAATTTCACCTTTTAATGAATTAAATGATGGAACTGCAAATGTTCTTAGAACCCCATTTTCATCAAAAATTTTAATATTTATAGATTGGTCTGTTGTAGTAGTTAAAGTATTAATTTGACCTAATATTTCTATAATATTCTTATTAGAAGAAATGACCTGGTCAGCTACGGTCGGAAATGAACTTTGAATTGGCATTTTTGGTCTATTGATTTTCTTATATATTAAATTTTACTCATTTCTTTAATATTTGTTTTTAATAAAATAGTTTTATATATTTGTTACAGAAATAAAAATTTAGAAAATCTTTCTATTTAAAATAAATTAACTATCTTTGTATCATGATTGAACAATTAAAAGAACAAATTATTAAAGCGAATGATGCTTATAGATTGGGACAACCAATCATATCTGATACTAACTATGACCAACTAGTTGAAGAATTATCTTTATTATCACCAGATGATGAATTACTTACAAAAGTAGGTGTTGAAATAGCTGATGAAACTCGTAAGGGTAGACTACCTATTGAAATGGCTTCGATGAATAAAATTAAATCAATGAATGATGTTGATGATTGGTCTCGTCTTAAAGGTATTTCTAAAAAAGAAATGGTTATCATAACTCCTAAATATGATGGACTTTCATTATGTGTTAATGAAATGACATCCGAGGCATTCACAAGAGGTGATGGTGAGTTTGGTCAAAAATCAAATGAACATTACTCTTTAATTCAAAATCACTTAAACTTAGAAGAAGATTCATTTAGATTTACTTATGGTGAAGTAATGATTCCTAAGCAAGTTTTTATTGATAAATTCTCGGCTGATTTTGCAAATCCTCGTAACTTAGTTGCTGGTTTGTTAAATTCTAAAACTGTAAGTGAGTCTCTAAAAGATTGTCAGTATATTAAATACGGTGCCGTTTGTAATACAATATTCGACACTAAACAAGAAGTTCTTAACGAACTTAATAAAGGTCAAAAAATTAAAGTACAATATTATATATGTGAACTTGCTGATTTATCAGAAGGTTTACTTATTGAGTTATTCCACAAATTTTCAACTGAATTTGAAATCGATGGTTTAATCATCGAACTTAATGATTTAAGTTTACAAAATAAATTAGGTCGTGAGACTTCATCAAACAATCCTGTTTGGGCTCGAGCATTTAAACATCCAAGTTTTGAACAATCTGCTGAAACAGATGTTATTGGAATCTCTTGGAATATCTCTAAACAGGGTTTATTAAAACCAATTCTACACATCACTCCTGTTAAATTAGATGGAGTTACAGTGTCTAATGTGACTGGCAACAACGCAAGATTTGTAAAAGACTTAGGACTTGGTGTAGGTGCTAAAGTAGTCGTAAAGCGCTCCGGAATGGTTATTCCAATCATTGCTGATGTTATTACTCCAGTTGAATTTGTTCAACCTACAATCGAAGGCGTTGAAGTAGATTGGAACGAGGCAGGTATTGAGTTAATCACTTTAACTGAAACAGACGACCAAAAGTTGAAAAAGATTGTTGCTTTCTTTGAAATCTTAGAAGCTGACAATGTGTCAGAAGGAGTTATCACTCAATTATGGGAAGCTGGTTATAAAACTATCAAAGATATTCTTACTCTTAGAACTTCGGATTTAGAGAAGATTGACCGTTTTGGTAAGAGAAAAGCTGATATAGTTTTCAACTCTATTCAAAAGTCTGTTAGTGGTGTTCAGTTATCTAAACTACAACATGCGACTGGTATCTTCAAAGGATTGGGTTCTAAAAAATTAATTCTTTTAGAAGAATTCACAACTAAACCAACTGTTGACCAAATAATGTCAATCGAAGGATTTGCTGAAGTATCTGCTAAATCATATATTGAATCATATGACATCTTCTTTGATTTCATTAAAGACTTACCTGTAACTATTGTTGAAAAGGCCGAATCTGTTAAAGTTGGTACGGATCTTGAAGGTAAGTCATTTGTATTCACTGGAGTAAGACGTATCGACTTAGAATCCGATATTGAATCTCGTGGTGGGAAAATTGGTTCTGGTGTATCAAAAACAACCACTCACCTTGTAATGAAGACGATTGGTAGTGGCTCTTCTAAAGAAAAGAAAGCTATTGAGTTGGGTGTTGAAGTGATTACTATCGAGCAATTAGAAAAAATATTAAACTAAATATAAAATGGACTTTAATAAAATAAAATTACCTCATATAAAATATATTTCTGAAATGCAATCAAAAAGTAAAGAAGAAAGAACTTTATATTATTTAGGTGGTGAACCTGATGAAAATCACAATAGATTAACCGTTGGTAAAATCTATGAAATAAGAACTGCGTCATATTCACCAATATCTGATATAAAAAGAGTCAGTGTTTGGATATGTTCCGATGATGAAAATAAGGGCAAAATTTGTCAAATAAATACAAATAATTTTAATACCTTTGATGAATTTCGCAATAGAAAAATTAACATGATTTTAGACTAAAAAATAAACAAATAAATAAAAAACGAAAACCATACCTATGACTAAGACACAAGACCAATCAGAATTTTTGCTAGAAAAAAATGAAAAAATAACTGAAACAGAAACAACTTTTTTTGATATATATGATATAAATAATTCGGATAAGAAATTATCATTAATGGCAAAAAAAGGCAGTACTATTGAGAATGAATTAATGACTTCTCAACAAAAAAATAAACGGCAAAATATGGAATCAAAAGCGATTTTATTTAGTGAACAAGAAAAAATATTTAGAGAAAGAACGGGTAAAGATTTCTCTTCCTTATATACAAAGTATTATCCAAAGTTAGTATATTTTACAGCTAAAATTACTAATGACTCTCAAAAAGCAGAAGATATATCAACAGATTCATTCATGGCGGCTTTTGATAAAATCGAGAAGTATGAAAAAGAAAAATCTCAATTTTCGACTTGGTTATTTACAATAGCAAAAAATTTAGCATTACAAAATCTTAAAACTGAAAAGAAAACAATGTCATTAGATATTGAATTTGATGATGAGGGAACAACAATGAAAGACTTTATTCATGAAGAAGAAAATGATAACTTCATGCATGATATTTATGCTAAGAAGGCAGTTATTATGAAGAATCATATTCAGAAACTAAAAAATCCTTACCGTGATGTAATCGAAATGCGTGAATTAAAAAGAATGTCCTATAAAGATATATCTGATAAACTTAATCTAAATCTATCAACAGTTAAATCACAAATTCGAAATGGAAGAGCTATTTTAGTTCGAGAGACTAAGAAAGAGTTTGATGATATAGACGAAATGTTAATGTAATATTTCATCTGATTGACTACCATGAAAAAATAATTATTAATTTAAAAATATGAATATAGAATCTTTAGGAAGACAGGCTATAGATAGGATTAAATCCGAGTGGGGATTACCTCTACATGGATTTTTAGCTGGAGGATCCATCGCAAATATTGTTTGGGAGTTAGTTTCAAATAATAAAGCCGTGGTTAATGATATTGACATCTTTATTTTCGATGGTATTGAAAAAGAATTAGATACTGATAAAAATTCACTTTTTAGTTATCAAGAAAAAGAAACAAAGTATTATGAAGATAACTACACTGGTATGAATTTTAATAATTATACTAAAGATTTCTATTCTATAGTTGAGTCTGAGAGAGAAGATATATTTAATACTATTAGATATAAATCAAACACATCAGATCCATCTTTAATTATTAAATCATTTGATATTAATGCAACACGAATTGGATATGATATTGACAACGACAAGTTATACTGGACTTCAGAATTTGAAGAATTCTTAAAAACTGGAGAGTTGAAAATTTCAAATATAATGACCCCTTCTCATACAGCAGTTCGTATTGCTAAAAAGAGTAAGGAATTGAATGCTAAGTTAGAAGAATTTGAATTTAAGTTACTCCAGTATGCTCTTTCTTATAGATTTGTTGATAGAATTAAATTGAGATTTAAAGAAAGATATTTAGAAATGTGTAAAGACCACAAAGATATTCTTTCTAAATATTTTAAAATGTCAAGAGATTTAGATACCGAAGATTTTGTATTAAGAAAAACTGGTGAAAAAGTAAATCTTTATTATTTAATACCACAATGTTCAGAAGTTCTTTCAGAATTTGAATCACCAAAAAAAATATTTGAGGATGATAATCTTAATAAAATATTTAAATCAACTGACTTTTTATTCTATATGAGAAATATTTATAATAAAGAACAAAATCTAAAAGATATGTGGAGTAAATTATATTATTATTTTAATGATGTTCATTATATTGATAAAGAAGTAAGTCAAGAAGACATGAACTTATTACAAAGATTTAGTAATTATGCTCCTGGTTCTATTGAAAAATTGAAAGGATTAAAAATATCAGAACAAATTAAAATAATTAAAAAATTCTTAGATAAATTTAAAGAAGATCCTATTATAGCAATCTCTATTTTAGAAAATATTAAAGTAGATAAAGACATTATATTGGATGACCAAACAATGTTATTATTAGAACTTTCTGTAAGAAAGAAAATTATTAATGATACAAAAGGTAAAGTTAGTAAGATTCTAAATCTAGAAGAGATTACTGATAAAAAAAACAATTTGGTTGACCCAGACATTTGGATGTTTTAAACTTTTCTAATATATACAATATAAAATAAATAAATTATTACTATGATATACATTACTGAATTAAATGAAGAAAATTACAACTCTTTTACAAAAACTGGATTAGTTTTAGTTGATATAAAAGCTGAATGGTGTACTCCATGTAAAGTTATTGAACCAATTATAGAAAAAATATCAACAGATTATTTTGGCAAATTATCTGTTGGTAAATTAGATGCTGATACTGCTCGGGAACTAACCGTTAAATTAGGTATTAGAAATATTCCAACTATTCTTATATATAAAGATGGTGAAATTGTTGAAAAATCAGTAGGATCTACAACTAAAGAAAAGTTAACTAATCTTATTGAATCACAATTATCTTAATAAAGTATATTAATTATTTATTAAAAAATATGACATCATAATAAATAATTTACTATGAAAATAACAACTAATAAAAAAGCATATTATGAATACTTTGTGTTGGAGAACTTCGACGCAGGATTGATATTATTAGGTGCTGAAGTTAAGTCAATTAGGGAAGGTAATGTTTCAATAGTTGATTGTTTTGCTTATATTATTAATGGTGAAATTTGGTTAAAGAATATGAAAGTCGCCAGATATAAACAGACACATATTGCTGAAAAGCATGACGAAAACAGAGATAAGAAGTTACTTCTTAATCGAAAAGAAATTGATAAAATTGAAAAATTACTTCAGAATAAAGGAACAACTATAGTTCCTCTTGAGATATTTACATCACACAATCGAATAAAGGTTAAAATTGGTGTTGTTAAAGGTAAAAAGCTGTACGATAAAAGAGCTACTATTAAAGATAGAGATATAAAAAGAGAAATGAATAGAGAAAATAATGTCTAGTAAACTAAAAGATATTAAACCTATATTAGCAGACTTAAAAAAGTCTTTGACAGAAGAAGAAATACTTAAACATCTTATTCTGTTAGTTAAAGGATTTGATCCACATCAATATAGAGAAGTTATTTATAAAAATCCTTACTATAAGTCGTTAATCCCAGACATTCAAAAAGATATAATTGAAGATTTGGAAAAAATTAGTTTCTCAATTACTAAAGAAATTGAAATAATTGAATCTGATTTAAAAAAGATTGGAAGTAAAGATTCTGAAAAAGAATTAAAAAATCTTAAAAAAGATTGTCTTTCTTTAATATATGAGATTGATGAACGTAAAAAAGAAATTGATTCAC
>Ga0209442_1002355_pt1 | contig 10210 bp, 4 predicted proteins | sample LauGreSBDMM110DD_2_FD_187565 | JGI IMG/M metagenome (GOLD analysis project Ga0209442, IMG submission 187565) | Freshwater lake microbial communities from Lake Michigan, USA - Sp13.BD.MM110.DD (SPAdes) (version 2) | ecosystem: Environmental > Aquatic > Freshwater > Lake | place: Lake Michigan, USA...
TGATCTGAGGTGTCGTACCACATATAAAAGGCGCCGTTCTCACCAATCACGCCATCCACCGGCCAGGTGCGGGCGATCATGTCGCACCAACCCGCAGGTCGACCGGTCACAGGGATCACCCGCAAACCCGCCTGCTGCAAACGGGCCATGGCTTCATAGGCGGCGGGCAACAAACGCCCGTGCGTGGTCAAGGTGTCATCGATATCGGTCAATACGGTGTGCACCGCGAGGGCCCCATCAGTGGGAAAGGCTTGCCAAGGCTTCATGGGGGGCTAAGTCATATCAGGCTATGGGGTGGGCGCGCATGGCCGCATTGTGCCCAAGGCCGTGGCTGTCATTGGAGCAAGATAGCGACACTCAGTTAGCCAGCGTCCACCGCCCGCACAGTGGTATGGTGCAGGGATGAAAACGCAAATCGATCATTTGGTGGTGGTGGCCGCCACCTTGTCCCAAGGTGTGCAGTGGTGCGAGGACACGCTGGGCATCACCCCCGGCCCCGGCGGCGAGCATGACAAGCAAGGCACCCACAACCGCTTGTTCAAAATTGCCACTCCAGCGCATCCCTTGGCTTACTTTGAAATCATCGCCATCAACCCACATGCCGACCCCGCGCTGCGCTCCAAAAATGCCAGATGGTTTGATATGGACGACCCAGCATTGCAAAAAAGCGTGGCAGAGCAACCGCGCTTGCTGCATTTTGTCGCCGGCACCACAGACATCACTGCGGCACGCCAAGCATGGTTCGACCAAGGCATCGACCGAGGCACCACCATCCATGCCAATCGGCGCACCGCTAATGGTTTGCTGCATTGGCAATTCAGCTTGCGGCCTGATGGACAGCGCTTGTTCCAAGGCACTTTGCCCAGTCTGATTCAATGGGGCAAGCCGGGCGACGCCGACCCGCAGCGCCTTCACCCCCGCAACACCTTGCCGCGATCCAAAGTCAGCTTAGAGCGACTGAATGTGAGCCACCCCAACGCCAGCAAACTCCAAGCCGCCTACGCCGCCTTGGGGCTCAAAGAAGTGGCCATCACCACAGGACCTGCCAATGTCCAAGCGGTGTTGCACACGCCCAAGGGCTTGGTGAGCTTGAACAGTGAAGGGGTTTGAGGACGGCGTTTCACCATCGTGGTGCGCTTGGTTGATGGGGGTAGGCGGTTTCAAGGCCACCCGCAATGAAACGGGTCACCACCGAAAACCACCGATCAGCATCGTGCCAGAGCAATGGACCTTAAGAGGTACACGTACTGGTTTTTGGCAACGGGTAACTGTTGTTCATGGTCTGCTGTAAGACAGCAGCTTCTAAGTTAAGAACCATCTCTGCCAGTTTGGAGGCTGAAGGATTCAAGTTCGCCAAATCAGTCGCTTTGGAGAACATATTCGCCAAATAAATTTTGGAACTTGAATCCACCGTGATGCAACTTTTAATGAATTTGTTGCTGCCAACTCCCACTTGTGCAGACGCTGCATTCAATACACCCAACTCTGCTGAACCACTGAATTCAGCTACGGCTGCAGTGATCGCACCTTCAACTCCACCATCAATTGCCGTTTTTAATTTCAGCCCTGCAGCGGCCAGGCGCTCCGAGAATTCAATCGCATTTGAGCTGCTTCTAGATCGAGAAGCCCTGGCAATTTCAGCCAAAAAGTACCCCATGTACCCGCCTGGGGCACTCAAATCAATGCCTGCGCTTGCAGTTGTGGACGAGAGCACGGATGGCGCAATCAGCAGGTTCAAAGTATGAATGTTGTTCACCACATTGGAAGTGTCCGAACGAAAACCCAACAGAAGGCGCACGCGAGCCAATGCTTTGTACATGGTGTCGGATTCAGTACCACCAGTGGGTTTAGTCACTTGAAAATTACTGGCTGTCAGACCCGCAAAAACCGCTGCCAAGTGGGTCAAAGGAGAAATGCCGTAACTGGAACCTGATGTCACACTTTCCGCAGGCACCACCGACAACATGGATTTGGAACTATCAAAGTCAACACTTGCACCCAGGGATTCATCATAGTATTTAACCCCTGCGCCCCCAGACACACGCAAAACCATGGGGCCAGAGTAAGTGCCGAGGTCCACCACAGCCACTCCTGATGCATTGGTGCTGGCAAACGAAATTTCACTGCCAGTGGTCGGATTGATCACCGACACCTTGGCGCCTGACCCAAAAGCCCCTGAGCCCGGCACCACATTGATGGTGCGTGCAGCCGTGGTTGCCTTGGTGATGGTTGAAGCCGTATTGACCTGAGAAGCTGTTTTTTCCGTATAAGTCAACGCTACTTTAGAACCCGAAGATAAAAAGCTGGTGTTGCCCGAGCTCAGCTTGGCCTGTGCTAACTTCAAGGGTGCCAATGTCGTGTCCAAATCAGTCAACCCGCTGGTGAACGCACTCTGCTTGACTTTAAGGGCCCGCGTGTACATGGACTTCGCCTGAACCAATGGAGTGGTGCTGGTCGATTGATTGGCTAACTCCGCCAAAAGCAACCCATAAACACCGGCCGAATTGCCGCCAGACACCGTGGTTCGATCAGCCCGGACCAGAGTGGGTGCAGAAAGAATATTCAACGTGGTCGAGTCCACACCCATCAAATTTTGAACATATAGAAGCGATTCATTGATGCTGGATATCACTGCGGCCGATGTCGCACCAGAAATCGTTGGGGCCAACCCGTCGACGCCAGCCAGCGCTGCCGCCATATTGGTCAAGGGTGTCACACCGTAGCTAGAGCCGCTGGTGATCGCAGTGGTTGGCACAACCGATAACAAATAATCTGACGAGCTTGAAAAATCTTTGGATGTGCCAGTTTTCTCATCGTAATAGGTGACACCGGTAGCGCCTGAAACTTTCAGAATGAATGGGCCGTCATAACCATACATGTCAAGCGTTGCTTCACCAGCGGCATTGGTTGTCGAGGCTTTGATCAAATCACCACTGGGCTTGTAAGCCTCCACCACAGCACCAGCACTGAACCCACCCAGGCCCGGTGTGATTGAAATATTTTTACTCTCGGTGGTTGATGTGCTACTGCTACCGCTACCGCCACCGCCTCCACCACATGCCACCAACAATAAGGGCAAAACGATGGCCAATAACCGATGCGATCGAAAGGAAATGATATTTTTAAACATGGTTAACTCAGCCCATCAACACGGCAGTTTGGTTTTGACTGGCGGACAATCCCGTCATGCCAATGATGGAGTCTCCATTCAAATCCTGATTAAAGTCTCGCTCCACCACAGTCACATCCACCATGCTTTCTGCTTTGGTCCAATCGAGTTTGCCAGTGCTATCTAAAGCGTGAATAACCCAATTGATGGCTTCTTTGCCCCCTAAGACCTCGGTGTACTTAACAGCCAATTTATAAGTGCTGTCTGTTTGTTTTTCCACAGCAAAGGATTCGCCTTTCATACTGCCACCCTCAATTAAGTAGGCGAAATTAAACGTCAGGTCACCGCCATCACCATCACTGATGCGCAAAGGATTTTGACCGGAGCTATTGATGTAAATAGCACCATTTGGGTCCATCGCCAATTTGTCACCAACGGAATCGGTTTGGATATCTTTTAAGCTTGAGGCTGCAATACCCAATACGCCATCACCATTCATGTCTTGGTTGAAAATACTTTCTTGCGCAGAAATACCCTTGAGTGAGGTATAGAAAGGGTCAACCACACCCTTGTCAGTTAACGTATAAATTCTCCAATCACTCGTCTCAACCGTTCCAACTTTTGTTGCGACTTTGACGGCCAAACGATAGCTGGTTTTTCCATCAGCCACGACGCTTTCAACGGCGCTGGCAGTTGCGATCAGCGAGTAATTTGATGCAGACTGGCTATCCTCAAGCATCACTGCATTGCCCAGGTCATCTTGAACCATCAATGTCTTGTCCGCTTTGATATACAGGGCTCCATCCGAACCCCTGGCCAATTTGATCCCAGTGACATCAGACGTTAACTCCACCGCGGTGGTTGATGCAGAGGTCAACGTGGCGTCTCCATTCAAATCTTGATTGAACGCGGCTTCAGCTGAGGCAATATTTTTAACGTAGGAGGTTTTACTCCAATCCAACGTTGTGGTCCCAGATGCTTTCGCACTGAGCGTAAAAATCTCCCAAGACACCTCTGTTTTATTGGCCAAACTGTCGGTGTAAGAATTTTTCACCGCCAATCGATAGGTGTCATCCGCCTGCTTTTCCACGGCATATGCAACCCGTGAAGCACTTCCGCCCGTCCAGCTGGTGCTGGACTCCAAAAATGGAGCACCACCGTTTTTATCCACAATAGAAATATAACTTTGCGCCTCTTTGATGTAGAGAGCGCCGCCGCCATCTTTGTAAAGAGTTCCGCCAGTACCTGACACATCTGTACTCACCACAACCAATTGATCTGTGTCTATACCAGTCTTACTATCGCCATCCAAATCTTGATTGAACAATGCTTCCACACTGGCAACTGATCGGGTCCAAGAAGATTTACTCCAATCGATTGCACCGTCAGCACTGAGTGTGTGAATTTGCCAACTGTATTCAGTGACACCATTGTTGACCATCGTATTTTTAAGAGCCAACTTATAGGTGCCATTGGATTGCAACTCAACGGCATAAGCCTCAGTTTTAGAAGATCCGCCCGTCCAACTTGAATTGAACTCCAAATTGGGTGTGGAACCATATGTATCTGTGATGGTTTTGAGGGTATTGGCATCTACCTTGATGTACAGAATTCCGTCTGCATCTTTGGCCAAAACATGGCCCGTCGTATCCGTTGAAATTAAAGTCAGTTTGCTCTTATCCAGTCCAATGGTCTTGTCGCCATTCAAGTCTTCATTCACAAGCGACTCAACGGACGAAACATTCTTTGACCAAGAGGACTTTGACCAATCCAAAACACCTTTATTGCTCAATGTTTGTACTTGCCAGGACTCAGTGGTTTTTCCATCATAAGTACTGGTGTTTTTGATCACCAGTTTGATGGCTCCACCCGCCTGCTCTTGAGCAGCAATGGCTTCACTTTTATAGGAGCCAGTTGTCCATGAATTACTCGACTCTAGGGTTGGACTTCCGCCATTGGTATCAGTGATGGCATACCACGCAGAGCCAATTTGGACATACAAAGCACGCTCAGCATCGCGGGCGAGACGAACGCCGTTGGTGTCAGTGCCCACAAGGTCCAATTTATCGTTATCAATGCCAACCTTCCCGTCGCCATTTAGGTCCTGCTCAAACCATTTTTCATGGCTCGTAATGGCCTTGCTCCAACTGGATTTAGACCAATCTAGCACGCCCGCTTCACTGAGGGTTTGAATTTGCCAACTGATGTCCGTCTTGTCGTTGTAAACATTGGTGGTTTTGATGGCAAGCCTGTAGGTTCCGTCCGATTGTTTCTGAACGGCCATGGCCTCGGATTTATTCGACCCGCCAGTCCACGAATTTGAATATTCAAGCTTGGGTGCACCACCATAAGAATCGGTGATGGCCGTTAAATCGTTGCCATTGCGAATGAACAGGGCACCATCTGCATCCTTTACCAAGGTGGCTCCCAGCACATCCTTGCCCACAGCAAGCATGGTTGACGAATCCACCCCCACAAAACCATCCAGGTTCAAATCTTGTTTGAATTGTGTTTCTACGTTGGATATGCTTTGCGTCCAGGTTGACTTGCTCCAATCCAAGGCACCCTGCGCGTTCAGCGAGTAAACCTGCCAATTGACCGTGGTCACGCCACTGTAAATATTGGTATTTTTGACGGCCAACTTAAATGTTCCGTCGGTTTGTTTTTCTACCGCATAGACAAGACTTTCGTTCGACCCGTCCGTCCAACTGTTGGAATATTCAAGATTGGGGATGCCGCCATAAGAATCGGTCAGTGCGATATAAGTTTGGCCATCTTTGATGTAAATATTTTTATCTGCATCTTTGGCCAGTTGCGTACCCACAACATCGGTTTTGACCACGGTCATTTTGCCGGGCAAGATGCCAATGATGCCGTCACCATTCATGTCTTGATTGAATAACCGCTCAGAGTTGGTGATGGACCGGCTCCACGTCGATTTGCTCCAATCGAGTGCGCCAGTCGCGCTGAGTGAGTGAACCTGCCAATTGACGTCTATGGCATCGCCATTTTGATTGGTGTATTTGATGGCCACCTTATAAGTGCCGTCGCTTTGCTTTTCAGCTGCGAACAATTCCGACTTATTGGAGTTGGTTTTGCCGTCATAGGTCCAACTGCTGCTTTGCTCCAAATTGGGAGAGCCTCCATAGGTATCCGAAATAGCAATGATGGTGCTGCCGTCTTTGATGTAGGCGTCCGAATTTTGACCACGAGACACCACAGCACCGGTGGTGTCGGTTGCAACGGTAACCAATGTGGCCGGATCCACACCAATGGCACCATCACCGTTGAGATCTTGCTTAAAGTCACTTTCAAACTTCGTAATGCTCTTGGTCCATGAGGAAGTTCCTGGCCTTGACCAATCCAGCACACCTTTATCCGTCAAGCTATAAACCTGCCAGCTGACATCGGTTTTTCCATCGTTGACGTTGGTATTTTTCAGCGCCAATTTGTAGCCATCGGTTGTTTTTTCAACTGCAACCGCTTCTGACTTATAGGACCCACTGTAAGAACCATTGCTCCACGAATTCGAATTTTCGAGATTGGGCGTGCCACCATTGGCGTCGGCGATGGCAATGGAATTGGTGCCATCCTTGATGTATAGCGATCCGTCGCTGTCTTTGAGCAAAGTGGCACCCAAGGTATCGGATGCCACCGCTTTCATAGAGGCAGGGTCAATGCCAACATAGCCATCTTTGTTCAAATCTTGGTGAAATATTTTTTCATAAGAAGTGATGCTCTTGGTCCAAGTGGAACTACCTGGCTTTGACCAGTCGATCACACCTTGATCATTGAGGGTGTAAATCTGCCAATTCACATCGGTCTTGCCGTTGTAGGTATTGGACATTTTGATGGCCAACTTATAGGTGGTGACCCCTTCGACCACCACCTTCTCAGCCGCTACCGCTTTCGATTCATTGCTGGATGCAGCGCTGCCACTGCTGTATCCAGCAGAACCGGAGTAGGAGTTTTCCAAATTGGCTGCGCCACCATTGCTGTCTTTGATGGCGATAGGTGCACCACCGGCAACGATATACAGTGCGCCATCCGCACTTCTTTTCAGCTCCACATTGGTTTCAGGCGATTTACTGATAGAAGTTAATTTACTAACATCAAGACCCACAACGCCATCACCATTTAAATCTTGATGAAATTCATCCTCTACTGAAACCACACTCTTTGTGTAGCTTGAGCGGCTAGAGTCAAGTCGTCCAGTCGCATCCAAAGTGTAAATTTGCCAGTTGATATCAAATTTATCGCTGGTGCCACTGGTATTTTTAACTGCTAGCTTATAGCCCGTTACAGTTGTTTTGGTTGCAACGGGCGTAGGATATGGATAAGTATAAGAACCACCTCCAGAGGTTGTGTAAGTCGTAGTTTCATAGGACACTTTTTCTGCAGCTATGGCCTCTGATTTACTGAAATAATTGGCGTATCCGGCGTAGCCTGGCATAGCAGTGGAGGAGTTTTCCAAGCTAGGTGCTCCGCCATTCATATCGGTGATGGTGAGTGTTTTACTACCCTCTTTGATATATAAAGCCCCGTCAGAATCTTTTGCCAAATACGCAGGACCTACTTTGTCAGTATCGACCGCGCGAATGGTGTCTACATTGAAACCGATGCCATCTTTACCATTCAAGTCTTGATTAAATTTTTCCTCATAACTCGCAATATTTTTAATGTTGTAAACAGATTTAGTCCAATCGTTACTGAATGAATTGTCAGAATTTTTTGTAAGCGCTTGGATGGTCCAAGTGATCGTTTTGGTTTCACCACTGGTTTGTGTGTTCCGAATTGCAACCAAATAACTGTCATCACTTTGCTTTTGGATGCCCATCACCTTGGACTCCCAATTGGCGGAGGCACTTTCCCAAATCAATGCATATCCAGAACTGTCTTTAAGCTCATAAGCCGAAGTTGCGTTGGCCTTGACCAAATAGGTCTTTTGAGAATCACTGTATTCAACATCATTGCTGTTTTCTACCAGGTACAAAATACCATCGGTGTCTCGGGCCAACCTCACGCCGGCCGTATCAGCGGCGTCTATTTTCCGTGCACCTTGCCCAATCACGCCATCGCCATTTAAATCTTGGCCGAATTTAGATTCAAACGAGGATCCTATTGACTTTGTCCACTTCTGGTCAATGATCACTCCATTTAAATCTATTTTATAAACTGTCCAATTGATATTCGCTTCTACAGTCGAACCAGCAGTTGTGTTAAAGCTTTTCACTGCCACTGAATAGGCTTTTTGGCCAGAGTCTGTTGTAATTGATTCGGCGGCCACGGCCCGTGTCTCATATGCACTTCCATCTGAACCTTTGCTGAAATTCTCCAAAGAAGCGGGTCCATTAGCCTGATTGTTTTGAACCAAAATATCTTTTTCGCCATCCCTGATATAGACTGATTTATCGGTGTCTTTGACCAGCTTTAAGCCAGGCTCATCTGCGTTATATACAGACTTAACAGGCACCAACTTGCCATCACCATTTAGATCAGTGCCCAATTTGGCCTCAAAGCTAGTGATCGCTCGGGTCCAAACTGATTTGCTGCTATCGAGAACTCCATTTGCATCGACTGTGTAAATCGTCCACGACACATCTGTGGTTTCGTATGTCTTTCCAATTCCCCATTGGTTGGTCTGCTTAACAGCAATGGTGTAAAAAGCATCTCCAACTGTAGGAACTGTTTTTGCTGCGGCAACAACTTTGACTTCATTCTTGCTATCGTTGTAGCTATCGTTTCTTGTTGGGTTCCATTCGTTGCCCCATTCCTTGACAGCCAATACATCAGTCAATGATGCGTCTTGAATCACAATTTTGCCGTTGGCATTGACCGTTGTGGTTAAGGGTGTGACGATGCTCATTTGTATCCTTAGAGAAATTCAACATGCAAAGACTCATAAGATGGCGTCTTGTTAGCTTCAACATTTATATCGTATTCGATCAATTTTTCTTTGTCCACTACAAATTTTTATTAATTTCCCAAATAAATTAATTATTTACAACTAATTTTTATTTATTTATAAATAATTTTAATTAAACAATAAAATAAACAAAAATAGAGCCTTCCTATTTCGTCCAAGTCAAAGCCATGATTTCTCAACACACACCATTTCAGATGCGCCCTCTTTTTCTATGTGCCTTGACATTGGCCATGACTGCGTTTGTTGGCATTGGCCCTGCATGGGCCCAATCACCCCCCTGGCCCACCAAACCCATCACCCTGATCGTCACCTACCCACCCGGCGGCGGGGCCGATGCCATGGCGCGTTTGGTGGCGCCCAAGATGGCCGAGGTGCTGGGACAAAACGTGGTGGTGGAAAACCGTCCCGGCGCCAGCGGGCAAATTGGGGCTAGCGCTGTGGCCAAGGCCGATGGCTACACCTTGATGCTGGATGCTTCGTCGTTTGCGGTGAACCCGGCTTTGTTTCCCAAACTGCCGTATGACAGCAGCAAGGCCTTCAAGCCCATTGGGGTGATGGCTCTGTTTCCAAATGTGGTGTTGGTCAACGCGCAGGTACCAGCCAAAAACATCGCTGAGTTGATTGCCTTGGCCAAGTCGCGCAAGGACGCCATCGCCTATGCCTCATCAGGCAACGGTTCTGCCCAACATTTGGCCGGGGCTTTGTTTGAGTCGGCCGCCAGCGTGGACATGGTGCACATCCCTTATAAAGGGGGCGGTCCAGCGCTCAACGATGTGATCGGCGGCCAGGTGCCCCTGTTTTTTGGCAACCTGGCCTCGACCCTGCAACATGTCCAGGCTGGCAAACTGCGTGCCCTGGCCGTCACTTCAGGCAAACGGGCCACGGCTTTGCCCGATGTGCCCACCCTGGCCGAAGCCGGCGTGAGCGGCAGTGAGATCCACGAGTGGAACGCCATATTCGCGCCGGCTGGCACCCCTGAGGCGGTGGTGGAAAAACTCTCTGATGCCCTGATCAAGGCGATGGACACACCCGAAGTCAAAGCGCGCATCGCCCAATTGGGGGGGGACGTGCAAAAAGGCGGCACCAAAGCGGCCCAAGAATTCATTCAAGCCCAAATGGCCTTGTGGGCCCGGGTGGTCAAGGGCAAAGGGATCGTGGTGGAGTGACCGGCTAGA
>Ga0209442_1002356_pt1 | contig 10205 bp, 10 predicted proteins | sample LauGreSBDMM110DD_2_FD_187565 | JGI IMG/M metagenome (GOLD analysis project Ga0209442, IMG submission 187565) | Freshwater lake microbial communities from Lake Michigan, USA - Sp13.BD.MM110.DD (SPAdes) (version 2) | ecosystem: Environmental > Aquatic > Freshwater > Lake | place: Lake Michigan...
TAGCAACATCAGGTGTTTACATAGGACCTACACAGGGTAAATCATCACCAAAGAATAATAGGAGAGCATGCTTATGCATTCACTCCAATACATACTCACGTAAGTGTTGTAATGGTGCATTATTAGAGCAAGGTATAGGTTCTACCGAAGTTCCGTATTCACAAACACAAAATCAATAAAATTAGTTTAGCATGGCTATATTAAATAAAACACAATTAGAGGCTGTCAATCAAGCAGATTTCCCAGATAACTCAACGGGTTTAATTACTCCTGCTTTATTAAGAGAATTTAATACTGATATGATTGATAGTATGGCAATCACCGGTTCAGCTGCTAGTGGTACATCAGGTACTTCAGGCACTTCAGGAACTCGTGGTACGTCAGGCACTTCAGGTATCAATGGTACTAACGGAACAGGTGCAACTGGTAGTAACGGAACATCAGGATTAAACGGAAGTAATGGTACATCGGGTATCAGCGGAGCTGGAGGAAGTTCAGGTTCATCAGGTACATCAGGAGTATCAGGTACTTCAGGTATCAATGGTACTAGTGGAATAAATGGAACATCGGGCTTAAACGGAAGTAATGGTTCTTCAGGTACTTCAGGTATTACTGGAGATGGTGGAAGTTCGGGCACTAGCGGTGTTTCAGGAACATCAGGGATAAATGGAACTAGCGGTATCAATGGTACAAATGGCACGAATGGTGTTAATGGTAGCAATGGTACTTCAGGTACTTCAGGATTAAACGGAAGCAATGGCACTAGTGGAGTAAGTGGAACATCGGGTTCATCAGGTACTTCAGGAGTAAATGGAACTAGTGGTGTAAACGGAACTTCAGGGGTAGATGGTTCAAATGGTACATCAGGATTAAATGGTGACAAGTATGTAACAACATCTTCTACATCATTATTAATAGGAATAGGAACAAAGAATATTACCGTAGGTACTGGATTATCATACTCAATAGCACAAACTGTGTTGATTGCGTTTGATGGTGCAAACTATATGGAGGGTTCAGTAGTTTCATACAACACATCTAATGGTGCTATGGTAGTTAATTCTACTTTAGCAGTTGGTAGTGGAACATATTCTGCATGGAGTGTAAACTTAGCAGGAGCAAGTGGAGGAGATGGTACTTCAGGTTCTTCAGGAACATCAGGAGTAAGTGGAACAAATGGTAGTGGAGGAGTAAACGGAACAAGCGGAGTGAATGGTAGTAGCGGAACATCAGGTTCATCAGGTACATCAGGAACTAGCGGTGTTAGTGGGAGCAGTGGATTAGATGGAAATAATGGAAGTAATGGTACTAGTGGTGTTAATGGAGGAACAGGAACATCAGGTACATCAGGTATAAGTGGTGGAGCTGGTTCTCAAGGAACATCAGGTACATCAGGATTAAATGGTTCTTCGGGTACATCAGGTTTAAGTGGAGCTGGAGGTTCTAACGGAACTTCAGGTACTTCAGGAAACACCGGTGCACCAGGAACATCAGGTTTTGATGGGACGAGTGGAACATCCGGAGTTAGTGGTGGAGCAGGTTCTAATGGAACTTCAGGAACATCGGGTTTGACAGGAACTAGCGGAACATCTTTAGATTTTCCTTTTACTGGTTCTGCACAAATCACAGGTTCTTTAGGAGTTACGGGTAGCTTAAAAGTTACTGGAGCAAATCCAGCGTTTGGTAACGTTGGTAAATTTGAAATAACAGGTAGTATTAATGCAACTCAAACTATCAATGGTTCATTCGTATCAGCAAGTGTTGGTATGAGAACAATTGAGTATCAATTTGTAGAAACTCCTGTTTTAGGTCCAGCAACTTTACCAACGTTAGCAGTTTCAGGTTCTAACTTATATTTTTGGGATAGTACACAATGGTGTTTAATAAACACTTGCACACCTACAACTACAACAACTAGTACAACTACAACTACTGCAGCACCAACTACAACTACAACTACAACCGCAGGTACAACAACTACTACTGCAGCACCAACTACAACAACTACAACTACTGCAGCACCAACTAGTACAACTACAACAACCGCAGGTACAACTACAACAACCGCAGGTACAACTACAACTACAACTGCAGACCCTAATGTAAATTCATATAGAGTATTTAATTGTGATAATAGTTCTTCATTTGATGTAAGTTATAGTGGAAGTTTGGCACAATTATATACCTATAAATTATCAGGTTCTGGATTTTATAATGGAGAAACGTGTTGGCTTGTTACAGGTTCATTAGATTATAGTGCATCTTATAGTTATGTATATAATCCTACTACTGCTTCGTATTTTGGTTGTGAGAACTGTCAATCTCAAACAACAACTAGTACAACAACTACAACTACTGCAGCACCTACGAGTACAACTACAACTGCTGGTACAACAACTACAACAACCGCAGGTACAACAACTACTACTGCAGGTACAACAACTACAACCGCAGGTACTACAACTACTACAACTGATGGTACTACTACGACAACAACATCGGGTACAACCACAACAACAACTGATGGTACTACAACTACTACGGCTGGGACTACAACAACAACTGCAGCACCTACTAGTACCACAACAACAACAAATCCTTAAAAAATAACTACAAACAACTTAATAGTTGTTAAATAATTAAATACACAAATATGAACGCAAAACAAGTATTAAACAAAATCATAGCAACCCTTTCTTTATCAAAGGAAGAAGTTGTGTTAGCATACGCTAAATTAGCAGATGGCACGATTTTAGAATCACCTACCTTTGATGTGGGTGAGGGAGTATCAGTAGTATCAGAAGATGGTACTAAAACTGCAGCTCCAAACGGAGAACATGAAATTGTTCTTAAAGATTCAGAAGGTAACGAAGTTAGAATCAAAGTAACTACTGAAGAAGGTAAGATTGTTGATAGAGCAGATGTAGGTGATGAACCAACTGAGCAAAAATCAGATGAAGTACCTGTTGAAGAATTACCTGAGAGTAAAGTACCTAAAGAGAAATCAGTATATGCTGAAAGTATCGCAGGTGAAGATATCGGTGGTGAATCTACTGATGAAGCAGATGAAACTGCTGAACCTATCACTGAAGATATGGGTAAAGTAATGGAAAAATTACAATATCGTATTGATGAGATGGAAAAGAAAATCCAATCTATGCAGGATAAAATGTATCCTAAAGAAGAAGAAGATGTTCAAATGTCTGATGAGGAAGAAGAACTTCCAAAATTAAATGGTGCTCCAGTAGAGGAGAACCCTTTAGCAAAACCAACAAAAAATAAATTTAGTAAGAAAGTAGAAGCTTCATCGCAGAATTCTTTCCTATCTAGATTATATAAATAATTAACAAAAAAACTTATTAAAAAATGAGAAAAAATCAAAACTTCGCACAACCTACTGTAACTAGTACGTATGCGGGAGAGTTCGCGGGAAAATATATCGCGAGCGCACTTTTATCTGCAACTACGCTAGATAAAAATTATATCACTATCATGCCAAATGTGAAGTACAAATCAGTAATCCAAAAGATTGCGGTTGATTCTATCATAACTGATGCATCATGTGATTTCGCAACTTCAGGTACAGTAGCTCTTACTGAGAGAATACTTACACCTAAAGAATTGCAAGTAAACTTACAATTATGTAAGGCTGAATTTTTAAATTCTTGGGAAGCATTACAATTAGGATATAGTGCATTTGACACTATCCCTGCTACATTCAATGATTTCTTAGTATCTTATGTAGGTGGTAAAGTTGCAGAAGCAACTGAACAATCTATTTGGGGTGGTGTTGCTGCTACTAACGGACAATTCGGTGGTATCTACAACGCATTATCATCTTCAGTAGTTGCTGGTGGAACAAACGCTCCTATCACTGCATCACTTTCTGGTTCAGTTGATTCTTCAAACGTATTAGCTAGATTAAACAATTTAGTTGATGCAATCCCTCAAACTATCTATGGTAAAGAAGATGTATTAATTTACATCCCAACTAACGTAGCTAAAGCATACCAACAAGCATTAGCTGGTGGTGCGCAAGGTGCGAACGGATACAACAACGCCATGAACGTGGGAGAAAAACCAATGAACTTCAATGGTATTGAATTAGCATGGTGTCCAGGTTTAGCATCTTCTGCTATGGTTGCTGCACAAAAATCTAACTTATTCTTCGGAACAGGTTTGATGAGTGATTACAACCTTGTAAAAGTGTTAGATATGGAAGACCTAGATGGTTCACAAAACTTCAGAATTATCATGAGATATACTGCGGCTACACAATATGGTATCGGTTCTGACATCGCTATCTACAAAAATTATTAATTGAGTAAGTAATAGGGAGATTAACCATATCTCCCTTTACTCAAATTAAAAGATGAAAACTAAAATTAAAAATTAAATACTATGGCTTGTAACTTATCAGCAGGACGTAACGAAGTATGTAAGGAATCAGTAGGTGGATTATCAGCAGTTTATTTTGTAAACTTTACTGGTTCACTAGCTAATATAACTGATGGTGAAAGTGATGATTTAATCACCACATTACCAACAGGTCTTACTGCTTACAAATACGACCTTAAAGGAACTAGCGCATATACTGAAACTGTAAATACTTCTAGAGAAAACGGAACTACATTCTTTCAACAAGAATTAACTCTTAATCTTAAGAAACTTACACCTGAAATGACAACACAACTTAAACTTGCTGCTTACGGACGTCCACAAATATTCGTAGCAACAATGAATGGTGATTGTTTATTGATAGGACAACAAGAAGGAGCAGATTTAACTGCAGGAACTTTACAAACTGGAGCAGCAATGGGAGACCTTTATGGTTACTCATTAACGTTTACAGGTATGGAGAAATTCCCAGCATCGTTTATTTCTGGTTCTACTTTTGCTAACCCATTTGCTGGAGTAACAAATGCTCCAACAGTAGTAGCAGGAACGAACAACTAATCAGTATTTCGCTTAAAATATTAGAAGGGATAGGTAAAACTATCCCTTTTTTTTATGCTTATCACTATAATATGAGATAAGTTTGTTAAATGTATAGATAAACAAACATAATTACAACTTAATGTTAGCATACTATATATCAGGAAGCAATAACTACTCAATGAGAGTATCCCCTACTGGTTCTTCTAACCTAGTATTACAATTGCAAGATATGTACACATTAGTGAATACATCATCTTCAATTAGTGCATCAAATAGACCTTACACATATCAACCATACGAAGGTATCCTAAATTGGACAGCATCTATTGTATCAGCATCAATTGGTGAGCAGTATAGAGCATATATCAATGATGGAACTGCATCTATATGGCATGGTACTATTTCAGTATTTGCATCTCAATCAATAGATAAACCGAGTTATGTAAACCAATTAGGTGTAGAAGAAGTGTATGTAAGTAACGTAACTGATAACGAATATATAATAATGGAATAATATGAAAGGAAAACAAAACTTTTCCGTTGTGAATTTAACACAACAAGAAATACCAATCGTAAGAGAGGATACAAAAACAAGATATACATGGGTACCTGTTGGTATAATAGGACCTGATGATTACTTTCAAAACATAACTGATAGTTTTACTACATCAACAACTAATGCAGCTTGTGTAGAGGGTATATCTGATTTAATATTTGGAAAGGGTTTGTATTCTAAAGATACGGCATTCCAAACTACATTAGATACATTACTTCCACAGGAAGAACTTAAGAGAGGTATCTTTGATTTAAAATTATATGGTAATGCATCATTTCAAGTATATTGGGATGATTCTCACACTAAAATAATTAAAATATATCACATTCCGGTACAAACAATTCGTGCGGAGAAGATATATGATAACCCAAAGGTGCAAAACTACTACTATTGTACTGATTGGAGTGACCAAAAAGCACAAAAGTATAAAAAAATCATACCTGCATTTGGTACATCACGTGAAAAGTGTGAATTACTTTATGTTAAAAACTACACACCAGGTAAATACTATTATAGTTTACCTGATTGGATGAGTGCATTACAATTTTCTTTCGTAGAAGCTGAGTTATCTAACTTACACATGAACAACATTGAGAATGGTTTCTTACCATTAGTAATGATTAATATGAATAGTGGAGTACCTGCACCTGAAGAAAGACAAACAATAGAGAGTTTAATTGAGAATAAGTTTACAGGAACTCGTAATGCTGGTAGATTTATGATATCATTTAACGATAATGTTGAATCAAAACCAACAATTGAAACAATTACTACTGATAATTTGCATGAGAAATACAAATATGTAGCAGATTACGCGCAAGATAGAATATTAGTAGGACATAGAGTAACATCACCATTATTATTTGGTATTCGTACATCAGCGGTTGGATTTAGTTCTCAATCAGAGGAAATGAAAACTGCATTCTCTATTATGCAAACAATGACAATCAATCCATTCCAAAATTTAGTGATAAATGCACTAACTGATGTGTTTGAGCAATCAGGTTATGATAATACTGAATTATTCTTTGAACAATTAACACCATTAGCGATTCTTTCTGAAACTGCTGATGAAACTGGACAAAGTATTAACGAAGTTGAGGATGATATCAATGAGCAAGGTGAAAACCCTGCAACTACTGAAGAAGATGTAGTTATACAACAAAGTAATCCAAACTTCACAAAAGAATTTGAAATATTTAAACAAAAATAACAATGAGCTACGCACTTTTTATAACAAGAAACGATATTATCAAAAATTCACCTTTACAGGGTGCAATTGATGCTGATAGGTTACTACCATTCGTTCGTACTGCGCAAGATAAGTACATGCTTAATTTATTAGGTACTGTGTTGTTTGAATTCTTACAATTGAAGATTACTACTAACACAATTAGTTCATTAGATGCATATTATCAGGATTTAATTAATGACCATATCAAACCTACACTAATATGGTACTCCTGCGTTGAATACATCCCATTTTCGGGCATTCAATTCAAAAGTGAGGGTGCAGTTAAGCACAAATCAGATACGGGGGAAACGCCGTCTAAGAATGAGATTGATTATCTATTAGCAAAAGCTGAAAATAGTGCTGATTTCTATGCAACTAGATTACAAAACTATTTAGTAGCATATTCTAACCAAATACCACAATACCTTGAGAGTGTTGGTAATTTAACACAGGTTTATCCTGATTTTACTAACCAGTACTTCGGAGGTATCCAATTATAATATTATGGGATTAACAGTAGTAAATAAAGTAGGTACAAACTTTTCATTATACTATAATGTTTTAAATTATTTTAAAACAATAATGACAAATCACCCAGCGATTCAATCAGTTAGTCAGGGTGATATATACGATATAGATGTAAATGAATTTCCAGCATATCCATTAGGTAATATATTAATAACTAATGCAACATTTAGTGATTCAGAAACTGTTTATAGATGTCAGCTTACAATTGCTGATAAAATTAAATTAAAGAATAATGAATCAGTTGGTGTTTATAATAAAGAAACTATTCCTTACTTTGGTACGGATGATACCGTTGATATTCATGCAAATACATTAAGTATAATAAATGATTTAACATCTTACACTCAATACGCAGTGGATAATTTTGAAATAAATGCTGATATAAATTGTGAAGCATTTAAAGATAAATTTGAAAATGGTTTAGGTGGATGGGTAGCTACATTTGATTTAACAACTCATAACGATAGACCTAGATGCTTATATAATTTATTAACTTAATAATGAAAGAGTTTAGACAAGTAGCACAGGTATATGCAGAACTAGCTCAATTATATATTGTTAATAGAAGTGTTCCTGCTTATAAAACAGGAAACTTATACGATAGGGTTGGTTTGTATAACACTTATGAGAAGATGGTAACAATAAGACCATCCAAATCAACTACTAAATTCAAATTAGATATTCCTTCAGTTAATCTATCTCTATCATTTGCTCCTCCGGGTGCACGTTATGGAGCAATAGTGCATGAGGGTACAGGATTAGGTAGGAATTCAATACCACGTCCGTTCGCAGAAGAAGCTGCTAACGATAGAGTTATGCAGAAAACCATTAACGATGCTATGAAAGGTATAATAAATGATGAGGTTTTACCACAAATACGTGCTAGAATTGATAAATCGTTTATAAAGTTGTTGAGTAAAAGGAACTAACCCCCAATACAACATTGCTTTTTGTGGTTATATAATAAACAAACTTATGTCATTAAGCATAACCCAATATCCAGCTACCTGTTCTTTAGCACAATCACCTATGGTGTTTACCGTATTTGAGACCACTAACGTTGTTTATAGTTCATCATTTCAATATTATGCAGATTTGTATTATTGGGAAGGAGCACCAGCTGCATCAGGTTCCACAGGAGATTACACATTAACGAAGTATCCTAATACCAGTTTAGTTGGTATGTTTGATGTTAGTAGAATTATAAACTCAACCCTAACTAGTTTAGCATTTGATGATACATCAAACGTAAAGTACTATAAGTGTGATTTCTATTGGCAATATACAAATGCTTCAAACGTAATTGTATCATCATCTAAAGTTCCTAGTGGAACATATAAAGCATTAGATGGTTATGCACTATTTCAGGAACCAATCAATCAACAAATTGTATCTAAATCAGCTTACTGGCCTATCATGAGTGATGGACCTGTAACTCAATCTTTTTTAGAAGATACTTTAGGTTGGATGTCAGTTTATGTTGGTAACACAGGTGCAACTCAACCTACAAAATTAGTTTATTCAGGTTCAGCAGGTAATGCAAATTATGCATTAACTAGTAGCTTATCATCATCAGGACAAATTAGTTATTTCCCAATTGGAATGACATGTGATGATTTTCCTTTAAGTGAAAATAGTGAATTTTTTAGTGTACAAGCTTTTAATGGTAATACACCATTAGGTGCATCAATTCGTTTTGAAAAAGATTGTAAACAAAAATATCCAAATGTAAGAATCAAATGGAAAAATAGATACGGACAGTTTGATTATATGAATTTCTATATGGTAAACCGTCAGGGATTCTCATCAACAAAACGAACCTATCAACCACAATTAGGAACATGGCAGGGTACATCTTTAAGTTATGAAGATTATGAAAGTTCAACACTAAATTATATATCAGATAGTAAACAAACCCTAAGTGTAAACACACCATATATTAATGAAGATTATAATGAGATATGGAAACAATTATTAGTTTCTGATGAGATATATTGGGTTTATGGACAGGATTCAGAAGGAGAAGGATTTAACAATGGATTTGCTAATGGATTTGCAGCAGGAGTAACAACAACTGAAGTAGTTAGACCTATTACTATTAGAACTGATAGTACTGTGTTTAAAACGGGTGTAAACGATAAGTTAATTCAGTATCAATTTGATTTTGATTGGGGACAAGGATATAAATTAATAATATAATGGGAGTAGTTACTACACAAGGTTTTGTATTTAAATTAGTTGCAGATGGACAGATTTTAGACCTATTTGCAGATGAAGAAATTAAGTTATCTGATAACGTAACAGGTTTATTTGATTTAGGAGTTTTACCAACTGATTTTACACGACAAATTAATCTACCAGGTTCAAAAAAGAATAATGCTTTCTTTGAACACTGCTATGATATTAGTGTAGAAAACCCTGATACATTTGCAACCAACATTAAAGTACCATGTTATTTGGATTTTGATGGTTTGTATTTAGCACAAGGATATCTACAACTTAATAAGGTTAATGTTTATGCAAATAAATTTATTGATTCATACGTTGTATCGGTATTTGGTGCGTTATCTTCATTTGGTATTCAGATTAATAAAACATATTTAACTGATTTAACAAACTTAGATGTGTACAACCATACTGCATCTTATAATAATATTACTGCATCATGGAGTGGTAGTTTATTTAATGGTGATATTGTTTACCCATTAGCTGATTATGGTAGTGGTTATCAATATACATCAGGTCAGTATGAATTATTTGGAATGGATGATACAAATGGTGCATTATCAGTACAAAACTTTAAGCCTGCAATCCGTATGAAAGCAGTATGGGATGCTATATTTGATTCAGCTGGATACACATATACAAGTTCATTCTTTGACCCATACGAATCTTTACCTTCAACATATACTGTAACAAATAATGGTAGTGGAAATTATGTAATAAATG
>Ga0209442_1002358_pt1 | contig 10203 bp, 19 predicted proteins | sample LauGreSBDMM110DD_2_FD_187565 | JGI IMG/M metagenome (GOLD analysis project Ga0209442, IMG submission 187565) | Freshwater lake microbial communities from Lake Michigan, USA - Sp13.BD.MM110.DD (SPAdes) (version 2) | ecosystem: Environmental > Aquatic > Freshwater > Lake | place: Lake Michigan...
TTCCGGATCTGTTGCAGAAACAGCCGAAGGTGCAGCACCATCAGAAACAGGAATTGTTTCCAGTTATGTTGATGCAACTGTAAAAGCCTACAAGGGTTTGCAACGCTACAGCGTTGAAATTCTTGATCGCGCTGATCCAAGTTTCTATCAGGCGATGTTAGAAAACATGCGCCGAGTTTATGCTCAGGCAACTGAGGCTGCAGTAATTGCAGAATTAACATCAGGCGGAACAGCAGGAACAGCAACATCTGCTGATCTAGATGGAATTGTTGCATTCGTAAAGACAGAAACACCTGCTGCATATCTTGCAACTGGTGAGTTAGCAACACGCTACATTGCTGGAACAAGTCAATGGGGATTGCTGATCGGAGCTCAGGACACTTCAAAACGACCTGTATTCTCAGCCGTTAATCCACAGAATGCTGCTGGAGTTGCTTCACCATTATCACTACGCGGAAATGTAATGGGCTTGGATTTATTCGTGTCGAATAAGGCTGTTTCAACTTCAATTGATGAGAGCGCATTTATTGTTGTGCCATCATCTGTTGCAATCATGGAAAGCCCAGTTCTACAACTTTCTACCAACATCATTACAACTGGCGAAATTGAGACAATGCTTTACGGCTACATGGCTGTTAAGACACTTGTTGCCGGTGGAGTTAGACGCTTTAACCTAACCTAATACTGGTCATGCCTGTGGTTGCTCCCGACCACAGGCAGTTGCTCATGGGAGACTTAAAGGAGATGACATGCCAACCATAATTACAGCTGCACAGTTGCGAAGTGTGCTTGGTGTGTCATCTGCCTTGTATGACGACACTTATCTAAACCAAATTATCGACACAGCAGAATTAGTCATTCTGCCAATGCTAGTTACATTTAAAGCACCCATTGAGAAGGTATCGCTGACAGATAATGTCGCTACTTTTACTACACTAGGAATACATGAATTTACGGAAGGACAATCTGTTGTCATCACAGGATGCGGAAGCCCATACAACGGAACACGAACAGTTTTGGCAGGAGATCTGGAGCAATACACCTTTACGGCTGCAATCACTAATGCCAATATACTCGAAGCTAATGTCATCCCATCCGGAGTTGCTACCTTATCTGGTGCATCAACTTATGTTGGAAACGCAGCTGTTCAATCAGCCACTTACACAGTTTCAGTCGAAGTCTTTCAAGCAAGACTTGCCGGCGGAGGACAAATTGAAGGAGTAGATTTCACAGCAACTCCTTTCCGCATGGGCAGAAGTTTATTTAATAAATGCGTTGGCTTACTTGGTTCATACATTGATCCTGAAAGTATGTGTCAATAAATGCCTAATGAAACAATCCTCGAACAAATCCGCACACCATTAGCAAGCGCGTTATCTAGCGTTGCAGGTAATGTTTATGCATTTGTGCCTGAAACAGTAATACCGCCGGCAGTTGTTGTTGTGCCTGATAGTCCATATCTAGAATTTGAAACAATAAACAAAAGCAACATCAGAGCTAAAGTTAATTTTACGATCTCAGTTGCAGTTGCATACAACAGCAACCCTGCATCACTTGATAACATTGAGCAGTTAGTCATTAGCGTTCTGGCAGTAATTCCAGCAGGATATATTGTCAGCTCGGTCGAAAGACCAACAGTCACCACAGTCGGAGCATCGACTTTGCTTATTGCAGATGTTCGAGTATCTACCTACTACACACGCACAGTCTAAGGAGAAATCATGGCAACCACAGTAATAACCGGTCGCGATATTTCGTTGTCTTTCACAGGTGGAACAGACATCGAAGCACAAGCAACCAGCGCAATTTTGACAAAGGTTTTAGAGCGACAGACCTATCAAACACTTGATGGCGAAGCTTACAAAACCACAAATGTATCAGCCACTTTTGCAGTAGAAATGTTAGCCGACTGGGGCAAGACAAACTCAGTATGTGAAGCAATCTGGACTGCATGCGATACTTCACCAGATACAGATATTACAGTTACATTTGTAAGTGCAACTGGAGCATCATTTTCATTTCCAATAAAGCCAAGTTACCCAACAGCAGGCGGAACAGGAATGGATGCACAAACAGTTTCATTTGAGTTTTTAGTTACAGGTGGCGCAGTAACCGAAACATTTAGTTAAGATCTAACAACGGGAGCAAACAATGAAGTTACCAATTACAATTGAATATAACTCAGGCGAGCAAGCAACATATATTGCCCAACCGCCTGAGTGGGCTAAGTGGGAAAAATCAACTGGTCATACCATAAGCCAAGCAAAAGAAAAACTTGGCATGTGGGATCTGATGTTTTTAGCATACAACGCACACAAGCGCGAAGCTGCTGGAAAACCAGTTAAACCATTTGAGGCTTGGATGGAAACTATTGCCGATGTAATAGTCGGTGATGCAGACCCAAAAGTCATCCAGCAGGAAGCCTAAGCAGATTATTGGTTGAGTTGGCAATTGCCACAAAGATACCAATGAGTGAATGGGTTGATGCAGACGACATCTTGACAGCAATAGAAGTATTGGAGGCTCGACATGGCAGTTAGCACCGAGCCAACTATTTTCTTTTCTAAAAAAGAATTAAACCAAATCTCAAGAGTTTTGCGCAACCTAGATGATATTGCAAAAGAACAGGTCAAAACAAAAATACAAGAATTGGTCGGCAGACAACTTTCATCAATTAGAGCTAAAGCGGTATCAAGAGGCAAGGTTGCACAAAGAATTGCTGATGGTGGGCAAGTTAAAAAATCATCATTGCAAGGTGAATTGAAGTTTGGTTTTGCTAGTCAAAAGTTTTCAGGTGGAGCAACAACACAATTTAACACTCGATATGATCAGCCTGGAAATAGACCAGGAATTGGTGGAGGTTATGAGTTTGGAAGTAAAAAATATCCAAACATGCCACGCTGGTCTGGATCAATGCCTAAAGGTCCGGGTTCAAGAGGTTGGTTTATCTATCCAGCAATCCGAGCATCACAACCTGAGATAACAAAAGAATTTAACGAAATTATTGCAAGCATGGTAAAGGAATGGTCTGATGGCAGCCAATAGTAATAGAGCTTTAACACTTTCAATTGTTGCTGATATTGACAGCTTGCAAAAAGGTCTCAAAAAAGCAGATACAGAAATTGAAACATTTGGCGATAAGGTCGGCGCATTTGGAAAAAAGGCTGCTGCTGCATTTGCGGTCGCTGCTGCTGCTGCTCTTGCCTATGGCACTAAATTAGCCGTTGATGGGGTCAAGGCTGCGATAGAGGATGAAGCTGCACAACTTAGGTTAGCCAATGCATTAAGGACTGCCACAGGTGCTACTGATGACCAAATAAGAGCAACTGAGGACATGATCCTCAAGACATCTTTAGCGACTGGCGTTGCCGATGACAAACTTAGACCAGCCATGCAAAGACTTGCAGTTAGCACAAAAGATACTGGTGAAGCACAAAGATTGTTAAGCCTTGCGTTAGATATTAGCAAAGGCAAAGGCATTGAATTAGAAACAGTTGCAAATGCGTTGGGTCGTGCTCAGGATGGCAACACAACAGCTCTTGGCAGGTTAGGACTTGGATTATCTAAAGCCGAACTTTCAACATTATCTTTTACCGAAGTTCAGGCTAAGTTATCAGAACTCTATGGTGGGGCAGCAGCTGCAAACGCAGAAACATTTCAAGGCAAGATTGATCGCTTAAAGGTTGGATTTGATGAGGCTAAGGAAAGTCTAGGAACTGCATTATTGCCACAGGTTGAGAAGTTTATTACATTCTTAAACGATACTGCTGTTCCAGCCTTGAATGCATTTATTGCAGGATTTACAGGCGATGCAGGATTAAATGCAGCCTTATCAGAAACTCAACAAGGTGCTGCAAGTTTTGGTAGAACAATTGCAACTATCTCAGGCATTATTTCAGGATTTATTACATTCTTAAGAGAAGCAATTGGTTTAGTTGTATCGCTTGCAAATGAGTTTATTAAAATAGTTAATATAATTCCCGGAGTAAATGTTGGTGCATTACCTAATCCAGCACCATCAGCAGGTAGATCATCATTGCCAACAGTTCCTAGAGGCGGATCAAACTTTACTTATGGCTCAGGCAATCCAGTTAATATCACAGTCAATGCTATCGATGGCGAAGGTGCTGCAAGAGCTGTGGCAGGTGTGCTTAATCAAAGCGCAGCAAGATCACAAGGACTATTAGTCGGCGGAACAGTAGGTAAATAATGACCGCTTGGTCACCCGATTGGAAACTCACAGTTGCAGGTGTTGATTACACAGATATAGCAATTAGCGATATTCAGCATCAAGCTGGGAGAACAGATATTTACCAGCAACCAAATCCATCTTATTTGCAAATTACATTTGTGGCACTAACTGGTCAAACATTGCCATTTGATATTAACGACAGTTTAAGTCTGCAAGTCAAAGACACATCAGCTGCTTATGTCAATATCTTTGGTGGCGACATAACTGATATTACAGTCAGCGTGGGCGCAACTGGATCAAACGCAACTGTCATACAATACTCAGTTCTTGCAATGGGATCACTTGTTAAGTTAGCAAAAGAATTGTATGCAGGCACAATCTCACAAGATGAGGATGGCGATCAGATATATGCTTTATTGTCTAGCGTATTGCTTGGATCTTGGAATGATGTTCCTGCAGCTACAACTTGGTCAGGATATGATGCAACTGAAACATGGGCCGATGCCTTAAATCTAGGACTTGGTGAGATAGATCAGCCGGGTCTTTACACAATGGAAAATAGAGCAGCGGATGCAGATACTATTTTCAACATTGCGCAATTAATAGCAAACTCAGCATTTGGATATTTATACGAGGACAATGAAGGCAATATCGGATACGCAGATGCAGACCACAGGCAGACTTATCTTTTGGCTAATGGCTATGTTGATCTTGATGCCCGACATGCACTAGGTCAAGGACTTAGCACAATTACAAGATCAGGCGATATTCGCAATGATGTGTATATTAATTATGGCAACAATTTTGGATCACAGGAAACAGCAACCTCAGCAAGTTCAATTGCAACTTATGGCTACAAAGCCGAAAACATTCAGTCAGTCCTTCATTCAGCTGTGGATGCTCAAGCTGTTGCAGATCGCTATATTGCCCAACGAGCATTTCCACAACCAGCATTCCAGAGCATTACATTCCCAATTACAAATCCTGAAATAGACAATAGTGATCGGGATAATTTGCTTGGCGTATTCATGGGGCAACCTCTTAACCTGCAAAACCTACCCGCTCAAATTTCAACCGGTGAGTTTGAAGGATATGTTGAAGGTTGGTCATGGAGCACTAGGTTCAACGAGTTATTCCTAACAATAAACTTGTCGCCTGTGGCATTTAGCCAATTTTCGATGAGATGGAATACTGTGCCAATTGGCGAGGCATGGAACACTTTAAGCGCAACATTGACATGGGAATACGCTACAATCGTTTCCTGAGAATAGGACAAAATGGCAACCACTACTAATTATGGATGGACAACACCAGACGATACTGCGCTGGTCAAAGATGGCGCAGCTGCTATTCGCACGCTTGGTTCATCTGTTGATACAACAACCAAAAACTTAAATCCAGAAACAACTCTTGGCGATATTGCTTATCGTTCATCTAGTGCAAATGTTAAAACTAGACTTGGAATTGGCAGCACAGGAAATGTTTTAACTGTTACTGGTGGAGTTCCTGTTTGGGCTGCTCCTGCTGCTGGTGGTATGACTTTATTATCTACAACTACATTATCAGGCGCATCAACTGATATAAGTAGCATTAGTCAAGATTACATAGAATTACGGGTATATATGTATAATGTTGTAGTAAACACTAATGCTGTTTATACAGTTAAAACATTTAATGGTGCGACTGAGTTAAGTAGCGTTGTCGGTTGGCGTATGTCTAATTATTCAACACCAGCATACATTTCAGGTTCATCATTTAGATTAACATCAGATGATGCTCTAAACCAAGAAGTGTCTGGGGCTGATAATACTAATTTTTGGGCATTAACTTATTATGATTACAGCGCAACTACAAACTATAAAAATTATTTATATTTAGGCAACTATACAAATACATCTGCCGCCCAAGTTGCTTGGCATTCTTTTGGCTCAGTTGCAAGTAACAGCGCAATAAATAAATTGCGATTTGCAACTACATCAGGCGCTTTTACCGCAGGCACAGTAGAAATATATGGAGTTAAATAATGAGTAAACCAATGATTAGAATACACAATACAGAAACAGATGAAGTTATTGATCGTGAAATGACGGCTGCTGAATTGAAACAATATGAAGCAAATCAAGCAGAAAATGCAATTGCAAAAGCCGAAGCCGAAGCAAAGGCAACTGCCAAGGCTGCAATCCTTGATCGTCTTGGTTTAACTGCCGATGAACTCAAAACGATACTTGGCTAATCATGCCAAGTTTAATTGAGGTTGCTAAAGCTGAGATTGGCTATACCGAAACAGGCAACAATGATACAAAGTATGGCGATTGGTATGAACTAAACAATCAGCCTTGGTGTGCCATGTTTGTGTCTTGGTGCTATGATAAAGCAGGACTTAGTGGCAAAGTCAGATCTCAATCCAAAAAAGGATTTGCAAGCTGTGCTCATGGTCTAAAATTCTTTGCAGAAACCAATAAGTTAATTCCAGTCGGTCAAGCTAAAGTAGGCGATATTGCATTCTTTCAATTTGACAAAGATGCAGAACCGGATCATGTTGGCATAATTAAATTCAACAATACAGCTTTAAAGTATTTGCAGGTTATCGAAGGCAATACATCAGCAGACAAAAGTGGCAGTCAATCCAATGGTGATGGCGTATATCTAAAGCGCAGAAGTTACTCATTGGTAATGGCTGTTGCCCGACCATAGGAGCACAATGAAACTATCTAAGAAACACAAAGCAGCAATTAAGTCATATCTAAGAGCTGTTGCAGCTAGTGGCATAACTGTTGCATTGGCAATTGTTGCTGACATCAGACCAGAGTTTGCAGTATTACTTGGTGCGCTAGTTGCACCTATCGCTAAAGCAATTGATCCAAATTCTGGGAGTGAAGCGGATTATGGTGTCAATGCTAAATGAGCGCAAACGAAATAATTGGTATTGCCGTTGGCGCAAGCAGTTTAATCGCGACTGGATTGCTGGTTCTACGCTGGGTTATTAAAGCCTATTTGCAAGAACTTAGACCCAATGGCGGGTCAAGCATGAAAGATCAGTTGAACAGATTAGAAGCGCGTGTTGATGATTTGTTTATCTTAATTAGTAAGCGATAATTTATTTTATGGCGAACACACGCAAAACCACTAAACGGACAAAGATCAATAGGCGCGTAGTTCGCCACACTCCTGATCCATCAAAGATTGATGCGCATTACATTGCGTTGCACGAATGTTACAAAGCTGCAAGGAAAGCAGGATTTACACCAGAGCACGCATTCTGGTTAATGACTGAGCGCAAAACATTTCCCGATTGGGTTGTTGGCGATGGTGGGATTATTCCTAGCATAGACCCATCTGACGATGAGGATGACGATTAAGCCAAACCGCAGATATTTGGTTGTGCCAGATTTGCAAATTCCGTTGCACCATGTTGCAGCTGTGAAAAACTTAATCAAGATGACAAAGCACGAGAAGTTTGATTTTGTATTAAATGTTGGCGATGAGATGGATATGGGATCGCAAAGCCGGTGGGCTAAAGGCACTAAATTAGAATTTGCAGAAACGCTAGATGAGGAACGATCACAAGCTCAAGACATACTTTACGATTTAGGCACGACAGATATAATCCGCAGCAATCATACAGACCGCCTATACACCACATTACTCAAAGGCGCACCATCATTGATCGGATTACCTGAATTGGCTTATGACAAATTCATGGATTTTGCAAATCTAGGCATTAGATACCACCGCAAGGCTTATGAGTTTGAGCGTGGGTTTTATTTGGCACATGGCGATGAAGGCAACATGTCTAAGCACGCTGGTATAACTGCCTTAAATCTTGCCAAAAAGTGGGCTGGGAGCGTTGTTTGTGGGCATTCACATAGACAAGGTGCTGTGAGGCATACAACAGGCTTAAACGGGCGTTATTCAACGATTTGGGGCATTGAGGCAGGACACTTAATGGACATGCGACAGGCTGGTTATCTCAAATACAATTCAGCCGATTGGAACATGGGATTTGTAGTCATGTCATTTGGCAAAAAAGGTCATCAAGTAGAGCTAATTCCAGTTAATTATGATGGGTCATTTACATACAACAGGCGCACATACTCCTAAATCGTTATCATTTTGTTACCAAAAAACCTGCAAATATCCTAGCAATGTCCTTGATTTAGGTCATACTTTATGCATACCACACAAGGCGTGTGGATATGTTGGGAGCGACATGAAGCTAGACATCGGCAGCCGAGAAGCTGCTAAAGAGTATGCACATAAAGGTTGGGCTGTATTGCCTTTATTGCCTGGTAAAAAAGATCCGCACTTTGACCTTGTTCAAAGAGCCTACCTATCAGCTACAACCGACCAAACACTTATCAATTTTTGGTTTGATTATGATGAGAATATCAACATTGGGATTGCTTGTTATCAATCAGGCATAGTTGTATTTGATATTGATTATCGCAATGGCGGTGAGTTACTGCCTGAATTTGAGCCAACCTACACAGTTCAAACCGGTGATGGTCTGCATATGTATTACACAGCGGATCAATCGACTGTGTTTCGTGGCAAGTTAAATGATGGAATTGACATCAAATGGAAAGGCTATGTTGCAGCTGCACCATCCATCCATCCGTCAGGAGCAACCTATAAGGTAATCGATGACAGAAATCCTGTTGCATTGCCTAACCAACTAAGAGAGTTGGCAACCAAATGATTGAAACAACAACACCTTGGCTATGGCTTTATGCCATGCTTGGCTTAGTAATAGGTTATTGGGCAGTAACAAAGATAATGGATCATGCCTTTGATCGTGGCTATTGGGTTGGTAGAGCTGAAGGATGGAAATCTCATCGATCACTTACAGAAAACAAAACCAATGACAACAACAACTGAGAAGTTATTTGACAATGTCATCAAAACTATTCATGCGAGAGGTGTCAGTTATGGGCATCCAATTACAAACCACAAAAGGATTGCCGAATTGTGGAGTGCATATTTGGGTTATCCAATCCAACCAAACGAGGTTGCAATTTGTATGGCGTTGGTCAAGATCAGCCGCCAAGCTGAAGATCCTAAAGTCCTTGACAATTACGAGGATTGCCTTGCCTACATCTCAATTGCCAAAACTATTACAGATGCCATGTCAGATGACAGATACGATTGGAAAGACTAATGGCATTTAACTTAGCCGATTACGAGGATGTGGCTACTCTTAACAAATGGTTTATATCTAACTTTCCATCCGGCAGATCTGACATATCTGTGATTAGCCATGATGCAGTTAATGGTTATATCTTGGTGCAAGCAACTCTTTGGCGAGATAGCAAAGACACATCACCGGCAGTTAGCAATATCGCATTTGGCGCACGCGAAAGTTATATCCAAAACATGAAGAAATTTTATTGCGAAGATACTGCCACAAGCGCATTGGGGCGAGCAATAATTATTTTAAAAGGATCTGACAAAACTGCTACAAAGGATGATATGAGGAAAGTCGATGAGTTTGTTCCTAAGTATTCTGCTGCTGGTTCTCGTGCTCGTGCTATGGAGCAAGCTCTTTATATTGTCGATCAGAAAGAAAAGAATGCGGAAACGACAGACCCACAAGCTGTTGTCTGGAGCGTTGGTGATGTTGTGGATGCAATCGGAACATCAAAGCCAAAAGCGCAAGAGTGCAAACATGGAGCAATGATATTAAAGGAAGGAACTGCCAAAACTGGTAAGCCATTTTATGGCTATGTGTGCAGCGCACCAAGAGGTGAGCAATGTGCAGCTAAATGGGCAGTAACAGCTGCTAATGGCAGTTGGTTCTTTAGAGAGGAGGATTAAATGGGTGAAATGATAATGATTGATGGCTCAGGACTAAGCGCAAGATTTACCGAGCAAGGCGTAGTCCTAGAGCCAACAACTGATCGATGTATAAGCTGTAATGATGACAGATTATTACATGATGGTCAGTATTTGGTATGTGCTATTTGCCATTGCAGGCAATAGGAAAGATACCACAAAATGACTTTATTTAAGTG
>Ga0209442_1002359_pt1 | contig 10202 bp, 8 predicted proteins | sample LauGreSBDMM110DD_2_FD_187565 | JGI IMG/M metagenome (GOLD analysis project Ga0209442, IMG submission 187565) | Freshwater lake microbial communities from Lake Michigan, USA - Sp13.BD.MM110.DD (SPAdes) (version 2) | ecosystem: Environmental > Aquatic > Freshwater > Lake | place: Lake Michigan, USA...
GATCGCCGGCGCCGCCGCATTCGGTCCACGCTCACGGATGGGCGGCTACCTGACCGCCGTAGAGCGCGAGATCGATCTACGAGCGAAGGCGAACGATGCGGCATTCGGCGCCCTTGGTGAAGCACGTGCCAGCGCTGAGCGCGTTCCACTTGAGACGCTCTACCTTGGCGGCGGAACACCATCGCTCCTTCCAGCAGAACAGCTGGCGTCGCTGATCAGTCGCGTGCGAGATCGATTCGGCCTGGTGGATGGCGCTGAGGTGACGCTGGAGTGCAATCCTGGCGCCGATGAGCGTGGCGACTTCACCGCTTCAGTGCAGGCTGGCGTCACCCGCTTCAGTATCGGCGCGCAGAGCATGGACGTTGCGGCGCTACGCGAGCTCGGTCGTCGACACGGGCCTGATGACGTTGCGGAGAGCATCGCCGCGGCACGTGCCGCAGGAGCGACGAGCGTCTCCATTGACCTTCTTGCCGACCTCCCAGGCGTCTCGCTTGAGTCGTGGGCTGGCTCCTTAGACGCTGCGCTCGCGTTGCAGCCAGATCACATCAGCGTCTATGCGTTGACGCTTGCCGCGGGCGGCGCCGATGAGGGCGAGGGGAGCGTTGATGATCGGTTGGCGACACCGGCGGGCGCGCTCGCCTGGCGACGACGCGCCGCCGCGGAGCAAGACGAAGAGCGCGGCGCACAAGAGTTGGAGCTGCTCGACACGCGGCTCCCCGCCGCCGGGTTCAACTGGTACGAGATCAGCAACTGGGCGCGCGAAGGACACACCTCACGCCACAACCGTCTCTACTGGGAGCGCGCTGCAGTTGAGGCGGTGGGGCCAGGGGCGCATGCCTTTGATGGGGCAACACGGCGTTGGAACTCGGCGAATCTCGACGCATGGGAGGAGGCGCTGAAGAACGGTGATCTTCCGCCTGGCGGCGCTGCGGCGCAGATCAGCGATCGCGACGCAGTTGCTGAAGGGCTCGTCCTCTCACTTCGCATGTCGACCGGAGTGGATCGTGAAGCGGTTGTTGCCGCGGGCTTCGCCGAGGTGCTGGAATGGGGCGAAACAAACAGACTCCTTCTGCCACATCCAGAAGACGCCGAACGTGTTCAGTTAACGATGCGTGGCCGGCTGTTGAGCAACGAACTCTTCTCGCGGATCGTCTAGCGCCACGCCTACGGCGCTGGGATCAGTTCGGCGCGGCGAGGTCTCGGCGAGGGAACTTGTAGAAGGCCCAGGCGGCGGCGAGTGCCGTAAGGGCGACAAAGATCAGCGCCTCTGCAGGATCGGCCGTCTGGTCAAGGATCCCCTCTGGTGAGAAGTGATTGAAGAGCGAGAGGAACTGATACGGCTCCATCACATCCCAGAATGATCCAAGGACCTCCACGATGTAGTTCGCCATGATCAGGCTGACAGTGATCGCCATGGCGGGAGGCGTTCGGTCAAAGCTGGCGCTCGCTGCAATCGCCAACGTGGCGAAGGAGCCCCAGAAGAGCGTTCCTGCGGCGAAGAGTGCTGGGAGTTGATCGAACGCAAGTTCACTCGCGACCCCCGCGATCTGCGCGCCGATCACGGTTCCGAGTACGTATGCGACGGAGGCGAGCGTCGCGCCAATCCAGCCCTCAAGCATCATCGTGGCCACGATCGTGCGCCGAGGGATCGGTCGGCTCAGAAGGAGCTCAAGTGTTCCGCGCTGACGTTCGCCACTGATCGACCCAACGGTGAGTCCGGCGCTCAGGATCCCGAAGAGTGCGATGGAGATTGGATGAATGAACCCTACGGAGATCGTTCCTGAGAGCGTGGAGAAGTTGCCAGGCGGGGTGGGGCGACCATCAAGCTGGTCAACGAAGGCCTTGTAGATCACTGGGAAGAGGAGCGACCAGACCACCACCACGGCAAGCCCAACCGTGAGGCGAATGCGGTGCCCGCGTACGAGCCGGCGGAGGAGCACCACGTTGATCATCGTGCCACCCGCTTCTTTACTGGGCGCTTCACCGCGCGCTTTGCGGCTGTCCGCTTCGTAGGGCTGCGCTTCTTGCTCGTTCGAGGTGCCGCAGCCTCTGGTGCCATCTGCACGCTGTTGCGTGTGCTGTTGCCGTAGTACGACATGAATGCCTCCTCAAGGCTCGCCGCCTCAACAAGGAGGTCGCGTAGCCCAGCCGATTGGAGGCGCTTGATAAAGGCGGGAATTGCCGACGCCTCTGCGTCGCAGCTGATGCGGAAGCCTGACTTCTCCTCCGCCTCAACCTTGAGGCCGCTGATGCCTGCGGATGCGCTGAGACGCAGCGGCTTGCGTGCAACGAGCGCCTCAATGCGACGACGACGGAATCGGACGAGCGACTCAACGCTCTCAAGTGCAACAAGCTGTCCGCCGCGCACGATGGCCACACGGTTGCAGATGCGTTCCACTTCGCTGATGAGATGACTGCTGAAGAAGACGGTGCGACCGAGCGCAACGCGCTCAAGAAGCAGCTCTTGGAGTGAACGCTGCATCAGCGGGTCGAGCCCCTCACTCGGCTCGTCAAGGATCAGGAGTTCTGGATCGGTCTCCATCGCCTGGACCACGCCGATCTTCTGGCGCATGCCTCGGCTGTAGTCGCGGACTGGTCGCTTCAAGATGGCATCGGAGAGCTCGAGCGCCTCCATGATCCGGTGGCGCAGCAGTGACGGACGGCCGCTCAGTTCGCGCATATGGTCGAGATATTCGCGACCACTCATGTAGTCGTAGACGGCGAATCCGGAGGGGAGGTAGCCAACACGTCGGCGGATCTCTACTGAATCCTTGACAACATCAAGGCCGAGAACGCTCGCCGAACCGCTCGTTGCGTGGAGGAAGCCGAGGAGGGTGCGGATCGTCGTGCTCTTCCCAGCGCCGTTGGGCCCGAGGAAGCCGAAGAGTTCGCCCTGCTTGATCTCTAGGTTGAGCGACTGCAGCGCCTTGATCTCACCACTCTTGCCGTAGTGTTTGGTGAGGGCACGCGTCTGGATCGCAAGGTTCGTATTGGTGGACATGTAGATATCGTACCCATACCCTCAGCGCTCGTCGCGGACTTTGACCGCGTGGCGGGGGAGCGCGTAGACTCTTCTTGGCACTCGGAGGGTTGAGAGTGCCAAGAGAGGAGGCTACAGATGGTGCGACGGCAGCGACGAACCGGACTCCTGGACGACCGCGCCCGCCTCATCCTTCGCGCCCTCGTGGAAGAGCACATCCGTACCGCCCTCCCCGTTGGGTCGTCCTCTATTGCCGCCTCCTATCGCCTCGGCGTCTCATCGGCAACGGTGCGTGGCGTCCTCGCCGAACTCGAGGAGCTTGGCCTCGTGGTGCAGCCGCACACTTCGGCCGGCCGCATCCCAACAGACCAGGGCTATCGCACCTACGCGGTGGAGATCGCCGTTCCTGACGAAGTGACCGAGGTCGATCGACTCATGATTCGCCACCAGTTCGGCCAGGCCGAAGGCGGCGCTGATCAGTGGTTCCGCATTGCGGCGAGCACCCTGGCGCACTCCACGCACGTTGCTGGTCTCGCCACACCGATGCGTCCCACATCAGCGAGCCTTCGACACGTTGACCTGGTGAGCAGCGCCGATCGCTTGGCCACCCTCGTTGCGGTGGTGAGTGATGGCAGCGTCCGCCCCACACTGCTGCCGCTGCCAGAGGGTGTTGATCAGGAACAACTCACCAGCATTGCGAACAGGCTCAACGCAACACTGATCGGCTGCACCGCCGACCAGCTTGAGGCGCGTGCCAGCGCGCTCGCCGAATCCACACCGCTTCGCGCGGTGACGCACACCGTGATGGAGCGGCTCGCTCGGCTGTTGCGCGAAGTGGACGCCGCCTCAGTGGAGCAGGTCTTCAGCGACGGTCTCCTCAACGTGATGGAGGCGCCAGAGTTCGCCGACAGCGCGAGGCTCCGCAACGTCTTCACCGCGCTCGAAGGGCGCGGGTATCTCGGACAGCTCGTTCGCGAAGTCTCACAGGGGAACAGCGTGCAGCTCTTTATCGGCACCGAGAATGCGCCGACCGAAATGCACGGGGTCTCACTCGTCCTCGCCCCATACGGAATCCCCGGTCGCGCCCTCGGCGTGGTCGGGGTGCTCGGCCCAACCCGGATGCCGTACCCCCGCGCGGTGGGGACGGTTCGCTACGTGGCCACCCTCCTCTCAGAGCTGGTCGGCCGCTTCCACGCCGCCTAGCCCGCACCCTTGACGATCGCTCCCTGCCGTCGTATTCTCACCCCAGTGAGTTAGCACTCGCATCAAGAGACTGCTAACTCGTGCGAGAGGTGGGGCTGAGCCCCGCACGAACACGAAGGAGAACGCAATGGCAGGACGACCCTGGAGCACCAAGGAGCGCGAAGAGCCAGCTGGCGAGGCGGGCACGGAGCCAGCCGCCGTAGATTCGGCCGCCTCGGATCAGGCTTCCTCGGATCAGGCCCTGAGCCCCCTTGAGGCCGCCCTCCTGGAGCGCGACGAGCAGATCGCCGCACACCAGCGGACCGCCGCCGACTTCGCCAACTTCCGTCGACGCACCGCCGAAGAGCGGGAGCGCGAGGCGGGACTCGCAAGTGAGGTGCTCCTCCTGAAGACGCTCGCTGTCCTTGATGACCTCGACCGTGCCCTCGCCTCACTCCCAGAAGGGTTGAAAAGCGAGCCGTGGGTTGAGGGGATCGCCGCGATTCATCGCAAGCTGCTCGCCGTGATGGAGAGCGAGGCGGCGCAACCGTATGAATCGATCGGCCAGCCGTTTGATCCGCGCGAACACGAAGCGGTTGCGCAAGTTCCGGGGAGTGGCAAGCCACCAGGAGAGGTGCTTCAGGAGCACCGCAAGGGCTGGAAGATTCGCGATCGAATCCTTCGCCCAGCGGTCGTCTCTGTTGCAACCGATTAAATCGCATTTTCTTTGAACATTAAAAATCAATAAGTGAAAGGAGCAACTTGATGGGAAAGATTATCGGGATCGATCTAGGGACCACGAACAGCGTCGTGGCGGCAATGGTTGGCGGTGAGCCAACGGTCATCAGTTCGTCTGAAGGTGGACGCACCGTTCCGTCGGTGGTCGGCTTCGTCAAGGGTGGAGAGCGCGTGGTGGGGCAACTCGCTAAGCGTCAGGCCGTCACGAATCCGAAGAACACGGTCTTCAGCATCAAGCGCTTCATGGGTCGCCGATTTGACGACGCAGAGGTTTCAAAGACGAAGGGGCTCATCCCGTACACCGTAGAGAAGGATGGGAAGAGCGACGGCGTGAAGGTGAAGCTTGACTCTGGTGAGTCGTATTCGCCACAGGAAGTTTCGGCAATGATTTTGCAGAAGCTGAAGGCGGATGCAGAGGCCTTCCTCGGCGAGAAGATCACCGAGGCGGTCATCACCGTCCCGGCGTACTTTGACGACACGCAGCGACAGGCAACAAAGGATGCCGGTCGCATTGCAGGTCTGGACGTGAAGCGCATCATCAATGAGCCAACGGCGGCGGCGCTTGCCTACGGCCTTGATAAGAAGAAGGAAGAGAAGATCGCCGTCTACGACCTAGGTGGTGGCACGTTCGACATCTCTATCTTGGAGTTGGGCGACGGCGTCTTTGAGGTGAAGTCGTCTAATGGCGACACACACCTTGGTGGCGACGACTTTGACCAGCGCATCATTGACTGGCTCCTCGCCGAGTTCAAGAAGGATCAAGGGATTGATCTCTCCAAGGACCAGCAGGCGCTTCAGCGCCTGAAGGAGGCTGCGGAGAAGGCGAAGATCGAGCTCTCTGGCACCGGCCAGACCGAGATCAACCTCCCGTACATCACGGCAGACGCTACGGGTCCAAAGCACGTGGTCGTCACGTTGACCAAGGCGAAGCTTGAGTCGCTCGTTGCAGACCTTATTGAGAAGACGAAGGCGCCGGTGATCGCCGCGCTGAAGGATGCGGGCCTGAAGCCATCCGAGATCGACGAGGTCGTTCTGGTTGGTGGGATGACGCGCATGCCAGCGGTGGTCGAAGCGGTGAAGGCGCTCTTCGGTGGCAAGGAGCCATCAAAGGGTGTGAACCCAGACGAAGTGGTCGCAATCGGCGCGGCGATCCAGGGCGGCGTCCTCGCGGGCGACGTGAAGGATGTGCTGTTGCTTGACGTGACACCACTCTCGCTCGGCATTGAGACGCTGGGTGGCGTGATGACGAAGCTCATTGAGCGGAACACCACCATCCCAACGTCAAAGAGCCAGACCTTCTCAACGGCGTCAGATAATCAGCCGCAGGTGGAGATCCACGTGCTGCAGGGCGAGCGCGAGTTCGCAACAGATAACAAGACGCTTGGAAAGTTCATCCTTGACGGGATCCCATCCGCGCCACGCGGCGTGCCGCAGATTGAGGTGACGTTCGACATTGACGCGAACGGCATCCTCGATGTGAAGGCGAAGGATCGCGCCACTGGGAAGGAGCAGCAGGTGCGCATCACCGGCAGCTCAATGCTCGGGAAGGATGATGTTGACCGCATGGTTCGCGAGGCGAAGGAGCATGAGTCCGAGGACAAGGTTCGCCGCGAAGCGGTGGACTTCCGTAATCAGACTGAAGCACTCGCCTTCCAGGCCGAGAAGACCCTCACCGACCTTGGCGACAAGGTTGATGCGGAGAAGAAGGCTCAGGCTGAGACCCTGATCGGTGAGGTTCGCGAGGCGCTGAAGGGCGAGTCGCTCGACCCGGTGAAGGAGAAGGCGGAGGCGTTGGCGAAGGTGATGAGCGAGATTGGCACCGCCGCCTACGCACAAAATCAGCAGGACGGCACGCCTGAGGGCGCCGAAGGAGCGTCCGAGAAGGCCGCCGGCGAGGAGACAATCGAAGGCGAAGCGCAGGAGGTTTAATCTCTCTCAGATGAACCTCTCAACTTCGAACGCTACGGCCCTGATCCGCGCCCGAGGTCTGACGAAGACTTTCGGGGCGCGGACGGCCGTGGACGCCATCAACTTTGACGTTCGCGACGGCGAGTTCTTCGGCTTCCTCGGACCGAACGGCGCGGGGAAGACCACCACGATGCGCATGATCGCTGGCGTCTCGCCGCGTACCGCCGGAACCCTTGAGATTTTTGGGAGCGATCCAGATACGAATGGTCCGCACATTCGCGGGCAGCTCGGCGTGGTGCATCAGCAGGAGACGCTCGACCAAGAGCTCACCGTTCGCGAGAACCTGCTCATCTTCGGACGCTTCTTCGGCATCGAGCGCAAGGAGATTGCCGAGCGCGCCGATCAACTCCTTGAACTTTTCCAGTTGTCAGATCGCGCCAAGGATCAGGTAGAGCCGCTCTCTGGCGGCATGAAGCGCCGTCTCTCCATTGCGCGTTCACTGATCAATGCGCCGCGCGTCTTGATGTTGGATGAGCCAACCACGGGACTCGACCCACAGGCGCGCCATCTCCTCTGGGATGCGCTGCAGCGACTGAAGCGCTCCGGTACAACGATCGTCTTGACGACGCACTACATGGATGAGGCGGAGCAGCTCTGCGACCGACTCGTGGTGATGGACCAGGCGAAGATCGTTGCCGAAGGTTCGCCGCGACAACTGATTGAAGAGCACGCCTCACGCGAAGTCCTTGAGCTGCGCTTCCCTGAAGGGACGAGCCGCATTAGCAAGGAGGCGCTCGAAGGTATTGGTGATCGCTACGAGCGACTCGCCGAACGCGTGATCATCGGCTGCGAGAATGGTGAAGCGGCACATGCGCGCGCACTGGAGCACGGCCTCGCCCCAGAGAGCTGGCTGGTGCGCCGCTCAAGCCTTGAAGATGTCTTCCTTCGACTGACTGGCCGGAGCCTCGACGAGTGAGCGCGGCGCAGATCGCGCCGCGACGATCACGCGGACTCTTCTCAACGATTGGTGCCTATCTCCCGCACCCAACGCGCTGGCGTCACGTGTTTGGCTACATGGTCGCTGTCTATCGCCGCGAGTGGATCGGCTCGGTCTTCTCCGGTTTCATTGAGCCGCTCGTTGTGCTTGCTGGACTCGGCATTGGGCTTGGCGTCCTAGTTGGTGATCGCGCGGCGGAGATCACCGGCGGGGTGAGCTACGTGACGTACATTGCGCCGGCGCTCATGGCGAGCCAGGCGATGCAGTTCGGCGCGGGTGAGGCGGCCTGGCCGATCCTCGGCCGCATCATGTGGGTGCGGATCTATCACGCCATGGTGGCAACACCGCTCAAGCCGACCGACATCATCGTTGGGGCAATCCTCTTCATGGGTGGAAAGGTCGCCTTCGCCGCCGCCTTCTTTGCCGGCGTGCTGCTCGTGGCCGGCATCGCCACGAGCCCACTCGGTGCGCTTGCCATGGTCGGCGTCTCCACGCTCACCGGGCTCGCCTTCGCCGCTCCCGTCACCGCCTTCTCCGTGACGCAGAAGACAGACCAAGGCTTTGCGATCATCTTCCGCCTCATCATCACCCCGCTCACCTTCTTCTCGGGCACCTACTTCCCCATTGAGAGCCTGCCAAGTTGGGCGCAACTCTTCTCCTGGTGCACGCCGCTTGCGCACGGCGTTGCGCTGGCGCGTGGCCTTGCACTCGGGACTGAGATCCCGAACGCGGCGACACACGTTGCCGTCCTAGCTGCATGGACAATCGGTGGCACTGTGATCGCCTCAATCCTCTTCCGCCGCAGGATGCTGAAGTGATCGCCTCGATTGCGCCACGCGCCCTCTCCGTCTTTCAGCGGAACGTCTTCGTCTATCGGCGCCAGTGGCTGATGATCGCCACCGGCTTCTTTGAGCCACTCTTCTTCCTTCTCGGAATCGGCTTCGGTGTTGGCGGCGTGATCGGGACGCTCCCATACAACGGGGTTGAGGTTCCCTATGCGGCTTTCGTTGCACCAGCACTGTTGGCGAGCGCTGCAATGAACGGTGCCATCTTTGATTCCACCTTCAACGTCTTCTACAAGCTGAAGTACGCAAGGGTCTATGACGCGATCCTCGCCACGCCAGTCTCTGTTGGCGACTTGGCTGTTGGCGAGCTGCTCTGGTCAAACCTGCGCGGCGTGATCTACGCCGTTGCCTTCCTCGCCGTGATGTTCGTCTTTGGCCTGGTCGCCTCACCACTCGCGCTGCTGACGCCGTTCGCCGTGGTGTTCATCGGCTTCGCCTTTGGTGCCGCAGGATTCGCGCTGACCACACATTTGCGCTCGTGGAAGGACTTCGACTTCATCTTCATCATCTTGACGCCACTCTTCCTCTTCTCCGCAACCTTCTATCCAGTGGAGATCTACCCGGGAGCCTTGCGTTATGTGGCGGAGCTCTCTCCACTGACGCGCGGGACGCATCTGATTCGTTCGCTCTGCTTCGGCGATCTCAACCTGCTGATGCTCGCTGACATCGGCTTCCTTGCCCTGATCGGCTTCCTTGGATACCGTCACGCAGTGAGCCGACTCGGCAAGCTGCTGCTGAAGTAGGCGCGCCATGGCCCGCGACTTCTATTCAATCCTCGGTGTGCCGAAGTCTGCAAGTGCCGACGACATCAAGAAGGCCTTCCGCAAGGCGGCGCAGAAGCACCACCCCGACGTCTCTAAGGCGCCGGATGCTGCGGCGAAGTTCAAGGAGCTGAACGACGCGTATCAAGTCCTCTCCGACACGGAGCAGCGCGCGCGCTACGACCGCTTCGGTGAGGCGGGAGTTGGTGGCGCGCCAGGCGGCGGCGGACGCGGCGGACCTAGTGGGGCGGGAGGCTTCCCTGGCGGCGGATTCTCTGGTGGATTCGGTGGCGGTGATTTCGGCTCTGTTGAGGATCTCTTTGAAGGTTTCTTTGGTGGCGCGGCGCGCGGCGCACGACGCACCGGTCCGCCACCTGGCGATGACCTCCGCTTCGATATGCGGGTGAGCTTCGCCGAATCGATTCGTGGCGGGACGCGCGAGGTCAACCTGGACATGCGCGTCGCCTGTGAGCCGTGCGGCGGCAACGGTGCCGCAAAGGGTTCAGGGACGAAGAGCTGCGATGGCTGTGGTGGTCGCGGCGAGGTGCGCACCGTGCGCCAGACGCTTCTCGGCCAGATGGCGGTCTCCGCGCCGTGCGCCAAGTGTTCCGGCGAAGGGAAGATCATCGAGAAGCCGTGCAGCGGCTGTCGCGGCGAGGGCCGCCTCAACGGAAGTAAGCGGCTCCGCGTAGATATTCCGCCAGGCGTTGATGACGGGACGCAGATTCGACTCTCAGGTCAAGGCGAGTCGGGGCGACGCGGTGGCCCGGCGGGGAGCCTCTATGTGGTCG
>Ga0209442_1002363_pt1 | contig 10195 bp, 9 predicted proteins | sample LauGreSBDMM110DD_2_FD_187565 | JGI IMG/M metagenome (GOLD analysis project Ga0209442, IMG submission 187565) | Freshwater lake microbial communities from Lake Michigan, USA - Sp13.BD.MM110.DD (SPAdes) (version 2) | ecosystem: Environmental > Aquatic > Freshwater > Lake | place: Lake Michigan, USA...
GCGCCCTCTGCGAGGCCCTGTGCTGATCGACCTGCTGGCGATTGGCGAACAGGCGGCCATCGCGCAAGCCCGCCAGCGCGACGGAGCGCCCGCCCCCATGGGCGCCTCCGCCCATTCACTTACCCTTGACGGGACCAGCCTGACCGCCGTCAGTTTCCAGCGCCTGTCGGATTTGGACGGAGCGCGCCGCATCGCGCTGTCGGGCGCCGCCGTTTCAGGAGTTAACGCCTATGCCTGAATTCAAAGCAGGTGCTGAAGAGCAACCCCAGCGCGTGGAAATCGACGTGGTTTCGGACGTGGTGTGTCCGTGGTGCTTTGTGGGCAAACGAAGGCTGGAGGAAGCGTGCGCACTCGCGCCCGAGCTCGAGATATTCGTGCGCTGGCGCCCCTATCAGCTCGACGACACGATCCCGCAAGGCGGCATTCCGCGCGCGGAATATCTGTCGCGCAAGTTTGGCCCCGGCAAAGCCGCCGACATGTACGCCCGCCTGAATGCTGTGGGCGCCGAGGTCGGCATTCCCTTCAGATTCGACGCCATAACCCGCTCCCCCAACACGCTCGACGCGCACCGGCTGATCCGCTGGGCGGGCGAGACGGGCGTGCAGGACGAGGTCAAAGAGCGGCTGCTGAACTTGTATTTTCTTGAGGGCGTCGACGTCGGCGATCATGACGCGCTGGCGGCCGCCGCCGCTGATTCGGGAATGGACGCGGCCGCCGTAAAGGCCCGGCTGGCCAGCGACGAGGACAAGGAAAACGTGCGCGCCGACATCCAAACGGCTCGAAATCTGGGCGTAACCGGCGTTCCATACTTTATTATCGACGGGAAAATCGGGCTTTCCGGCGCGCAACCGGCAGAAAATATCATAATGGCGATAAGACAAGCGTTGGCGCAGCGCTGATTTTGCGCCAAGTTGCGCGCGGCGCCTTTTCAGGCTTCAATCAGGGTGAAGACCGGTGCAAAAAGCCCGGCGTATTTGGAAGGGAACACGCAATGAAACGTTCAATTTTTGCTTCAATTTTCGCCGCTGGCGCTCTGTTAAGCGGTTCGGCGCTGGCGCAGAACGCAGTCGGCATCGCCACCAGCTCTGCTGGCTCGTTCTACCACACCATGGGCTCCGTGATGGCGGCGACGCTGGCGGAGAAGAACAACATCCAGATGCGGGTGCAGCCGTTCGCCAGCCCCAACATCCATCTGCCGGCGGTGAACGCGGGTCAAATCGAATTTGGCCTCGCCAACATCTTCGAGGCCGAACTGGCGCTGGGCGGCAAGGACTTCTTCGCCGGTCGCACCAATCCCAACCTGCGCCTCGTGACCGTCACCGCTCCGCTGCGCACCGGCATTTTCGTGCGTAAGGATTCGGACATCAAGTCCATCGCCGATCTCAAGGGCAAGCGCATTCCGTGGAATTACGCGCAGCAAAACATCATCATGCCGCTGATGCTCACGCATTTTGAAGCGTTTGGCATGACCGACAAGGACTTTACCACGGTTCCCGTTCCTACCGTCGTGCGCGGCGCCGATGAGTTCATGGCCGGTCGCGTCGATATGTTCCTGTTCGCTCTGGGCTCGGCCAAGACGACGGAAGTGGACGCAGCGGTTGGCGGCATTCGCGCCCTGCCCCTGCCCAGCAACCCGCAATCGCTGGCCTCGATCAAGAAGCATTTCTCGGCGTCCTACATCGAAACCATCAAGCCGCGCGCGGGCCTTGCCGGCATTCTTGAGGAAATGCAGATCCAGGCTTACGACGGCGTAATGCTGACGCACGCCAAAGCTTCCGACGAACTGGTCTACAACGTGACGAAAGCACTGTGGGAGAACGCAGAAGCGCTGGCCAAGGGCACGCCCGTTCTGGCCGATTTCAAGACATCGACGATGGCCAAAAAGACCGATCCGGTCGAATACCACCCCGGCGCGATCAAGTTCTATCGCGAAAAGGGCGTCTGGCCGCCGAAGTAAATAATAAGAAAAGCGCAAACGCGCAGCAGGAGCAGTTTTATGTCCGACGCATTGGAGGCCGGCCACGCTGAAAAAGCGCGGCCGGCGTGGTTGAACGCGATATCCTCAATATTGGGGGTTGGCCTTGTTGTTGGCGCGATATCCTATGCAACCGACATGTTCGGGCGCGTAGGACTTGTCGTTTACGGCGAACAATTTGTCGCTGGCATGCTCGCTGCCGCAATGCTGCTTCTGTTTCTGCTGGTGCCCGCACGCGGGGGAAGTCGCGTCGGCTCCCCGCCCTGGTACGACATTGCGCTCGGAATAGCGGGCGCTACGGCGGCAGGCTACATGTCGTTCTATTTCGTCGAACTCGGCACGATGATGTTCTTCGCGCCCCTCGACGGTCTGATCGCCTCAATCGTCGTGGTCGCGCTTGCCATGGAAGGCGTCCGGCGCACCACGGGCTGGGCGCTCGTCATCATTGTTGCGGTCTTTCTCATCTATGCTCTGCTCGGGCACAATCTGTCAGGAGCTTTGGCCGCACGCCCCAGCCAGCCTGCGCAATTGGCCTTCTATCTGGGCTTTGACTCAAACGCGATCCTTGGCGCCCCGATCATGGTGGCCAGCACGATCGTTATCGCCTTCGTGCTATTTGGCAATTTGCTGACGGCCACCGGCGGCTCGAATTTCTTCACCGATCTGGCGCTGGCCATGATGGGCCGTTATCGCGGCGGCTCGGCCAAGATCGCCGTCGTCGGATCGGCTCTGTTTGGCTCGATCTCGGGCAGCGCGGTCGCCAATGTCGTGGCGACCGGCGTCGTCACCATCCCGATGATGAAACGCGGCGGCTATGCGCCCCATCAGGCGGGGGCCATTGAGGCCGTGGCGTCCACGGGCGGCAGCCTCATGCCTCCGGTGATGGGCGCGGCGGCGTTCGTCATGGCTGAATTTCTGCAAGTGAGCTATGCGCAGGTGATGCTGGCGGCCGCCATTCCGGCGCTGCTTTATTATTGCGTGCTGTTCATCGTGGCCGATCTTGAAGCCGCCAAAATGGGCATCACCCGCGTTGAGGAGCACCTGATCCCGCGCGCCCGCGACGTGCTGCGCGACGGCTGGTTCTTCCCGATCCCGTTCGCGGTCCTGATCTATTGCCTGTTCGGTCTGAACCTGCGGGCGGAAGAATCCGCACTCTGGGCCAGTCTGTCGCTGGCCGCTCTCGCGCTTGTCTTCGGCTATAAAGGCCAGCGGCCCAGCCTATACTCGCTGTTCGACTCCGTGCGCCAGACCGGTTCTAATGTGCTCGACATCATCATGATCTGCTGCGGCGCCGGCGTTGTGATCGGCGTTCTGGCGATTACGGGTCTTGGCTTCGGGCTGACGCTGACGCTGGTGAGCCTTGCGGGCAAGAACCTGTTCGTTCTCCTGCTGCTGTGCGCCGCCGTCTCCATCGTGCTGGGCATGGGCATGCCGACCATTGGCGTCTACGTGCTGCTGGCCGCCCTCGTCGCTCCCGCGATGGTGGAGGCTGGCGTTTCGCCGATGGCCGCGCATCTGTTCGTGCTCTACTTCGGCATGATGTCGTTCATCACCCCGCCGGTCGCGGTGGCGGCGTTCGCAGCCGCCAGTATCGCCAAGGCCGATCCGTTCCGGACGGGCTTCACCTCGATGCGGTTTGGCTGGATGGCCTATATCGTGCCGTTCCTGTTCGCCTTCTCGCCAACCCTCATCATGGAGGGTGAGCCATGGCGGATCGTGTTCGACGTCCTGACCGCGCTGGCCTCGATCTGGCTGATATCAGCAGGCGTGGTGGGCTATGGCCTGCGCATGCTGAACCCGGGCGAACGCGCGATCAACATCGTCGCGGGCGCCATGCTGCTGATCCCGGCCAGCCTGTTCGCCACCGCGATATGGATCAATTTCGCAGGGGTTGCGCTCGGCGGAACGCTCATCGCGCGCGAACTCGTCACAAGGCGGAAATTGTTGGCGGCGCACTAAGCGCCGCCGCTGCCCGCTGCAAAGCAAGCGCAACAAAAAAGGCGGCCCAATCAGGCCGCCTTTTTCATGTTCTACTTTAAGAAAGCCTAGCGGGCCATGCTGGCGACTTCCGCCGCAAAGTCCGGCGCGTCCGCCTTCTCGATGCCCTCGCCAAGGCCATAGCGCACGAACGCCTTCAGCGCCACGTCGCCGCCGACTGACTTGCCAGCTTCCAGCACAACCTGACCGATGGTCTTGTTGCTGTGTTCGGCATGAATGGAGGGCTGATCGAGGAGGCAAACCTCCTTGTAATAGCTCTTCAGGCCGGATTCGACGATCTTCTCAAGCACGTTGGCGGGCTTGCCTGCGTTCTTCTCGCGCAGCACGTTCTTCTCGCGCTCGACGACCGCCGGGTCCATGCCCGATGCATCCAGAGCGAGCGGGCCGGTAGCGGCTACGTGCAAAGCGATCTGGCGGGCCAGTGCGCCCAGAGCTGCAACGTCGCCCTTGGATTCCAGCGCGACCAGCACGCCGATCTTGCCCTGGCCGTCCGAGATTGCGTTGTGGACGTACATGCCCACCACGCCATCAGCGACTTCGACCACGGACGCGCGGCGCAGCGTCATGTTTTCGCCGATGGTGGCGATGGAATTTGCGACGGCCTCAGCGACCGTGCCGCCAGCGGGATAGGCGGAGGCGAGAATGGCCTCAACGTCGGTTTGTCCGCTGGCCAGCGTCACGCCTGCGATGTTGCGGGCGAGCGACTGGAAGTCAGCGTTGCGGGCCACAAAGTCGGTCTCGGAATTGACTTCCACGGCGACGCCGCGCTTGCCCGAAACCGATACTGCGACGACGCCTTCAGCGGCGACGCGGCCAGACTTCTTGGCGGCCTTGCTCAGGCCCTTCTTGCGCAACCAGTCTACGGCGGCTTCGATGTCGCCATCGACTTCCGTGAGCGCAGATTTGCAGTCCATCATGCCGGCGCCGGTCTTTTCGCGCAGGTCCTTCACCATCGCGGCGGTGATACTGGCCATGGGATCGTCCTTTCGGAATGCGCGCACAAAGCGCGTCCATTGAGTGGAGTATGGAGAGTTTATGACGGGATTTTATCAAGGACTTTATATTGAGATGACGCGCGCAGCAAAAGCCGCGCGCGCCATGAATTCAGTCAGCGATAAAGTTTATCAGCCGGCCAGAAGCGTGCGGGCGTGCTCAACCCACTTGTCGCGGGCCATGCGGCCGTTCAGCTTCAGGTCCGCATCCACCTTGGCGACGTCCGCGTCGGTCATGGCGGCAAGCTGCCAGTAGTGGAACAGGCCAGCCTCATTAATCTTCTTGACGATCTGCGGGCCGACGCCAGGCAGCTTGGCCAGATCGTCAGGGGCGCCGCGCGGGGCGGCAAGCAGTTCAAACGTCTCGGTCGAGGTGAAGATCCGCTCGGCGGTCTCGGTGACCAGCTCTTCTTCAACCGGAGCTTCGAAAGCGCCGGTGTCAACGCCGCTGGAGCCCTGTCCACGCGAGATGCCGTCGATGGCGGCGCGGGCGATCAGATCGCAATACAGCTGAATGGCGCGACCGGCGTCGTCGTTGCCGGGGACCGGATAGGTGATGCCGTCAGGATCGCAGTTCGAATCAAGGATCGCGGCGACCGGGATGCCAAGGCGATTGGCTTCCTTGATGGCGAGCTGTTCCTTGTTGGTGTCGATCACGAAGATCAGATCGGGCACGCCGCCCATGTCCTTGATGCCGCCAAGGGCGCGCTCAAGCTTGTCACGCTCGCGCGACATCATCAGGCGCTCTTTCTTGGTGAGGCCAATAGCGCCGGCGTCGAGCAGGTCGTCGACCTTGCGCAGGCGCTGGATCGAGCCGGAAATGGTCTTCCAGTTCGTCAACATGCCGCCCAGCCACCGGGCGTTGATGTAATACTGGGCCGAGCGCTTTGCAGCCTCAGCAATGGAATCGGCCGCCTGGCGCTTGGTGCCGACGAACAGGACGCGACCGCCGCGGGCAACCGTATCCGACACGGCCTTGAGGGCCTGATGCAGCAACGGAACCGTCTGGGCGAGGTCCATGATGTGGATGTTGTTGCGGGCGCCGAAGATGTAGGGGCCCATTTTCGGGTTCCAGCGATGCGACTGGTGACCGAAATGCGCGCCGGCTTCGAGGAGCTGACGCATCGTGAAATCAGGAAGTGCCATATGCTTGTTCTCCGGTTGTGCCTCGGCGGATCGTGGACGGGAAGACCCGTCACCGGAGCGACCCTTGAATCAGGGACGCAAAAAATCCGCCTGTGGATTGCAGGGCGCTTCTAGTGGACTGGGGCGTGGAATGCAAGGGCGATAGGGAGAGATTGGAGGAACTTGCCGGAGGAACTTGCCAAAGGAACGCGCTCACCTTGGCGCCAGCAGCTTCAGCAATGCCGCCTTTTTGCCCGCGTCCAACGCATGCAACGCAGCCACGCCCGCTTCGATTGCGACCGCAGGTACTGGGCTCAGGCTCACCCCTGCCCTCGCGGCATCCTCAACGGCGGCGCGATCTGCGATCAGCCCCTCGAACCCGACGCGCAATGCCAGAAGATTTTCGCCAGCAAGGCCGGGCGGGCCGGCCAGCGTCCAGGCGAAATCCGATTCGGCGGCCAGCGCGTCCAGCAGGTCGCGCACGTCCGGCGGCGCCTGCGTGATCCAGCGACCGCTGACGGTAACGCTCATCAGCGCAGCTATATCCATACGCCCGCTCGTCAACCAGTCCGCGCGGCGCGCCTCAACATCGCGCATTGGCCAGCCGCAAGCGCCGTCGATCTCGCCGCTTTCTAGCGCGCGCGCCAGCTCACCACGATTGGCATACCCGGGAATGACCTTGAGCCGCAGCGATTCAACGCCAGCAAAGGCGCGCGCATGCACATCGCTGCGCGATCCAGCGCCAAGCGTGCCCAGGAAAAAATGCGTTCGAGGAGAAAGCCCCTGCGGCGCAGAGGTTTTCTCGCGCACCTGCACACACGCCCATTCCTCGTTCGTCAGGCCGCCGATCCACGTCAGCGTGCGTGCGTCGAAGCGACCGGAAGTCAAACCCAGCGCCGACGCCTGTATGACGTTGGGCGACAGCAAGGCCAGGGTTGAACCGTCGGCGGGGGCGCGCGCAAGGTTGGCGGCGGCAACAAGCCCTGCTGCGCCAGACACAAAACGCGCATCAACGGCTGGCTTGCCGGGCAGCAGGCGCCCAAGATGCCGCGCCAGAAAACGCGCGCTCTGATCGAAGCTCATATCGGGCGACATGCGGCCTGCGACAGCCGAAGCCCCGTCAGGCCGCGCCGGTTGATCGTTCCCCTGCCCCGGACCAAAGCCGACGAGGATAGTGATGCGCGAGGGAAGCAACGTTTGCGCATGAGCGGGCGCGATAAGGAGCGCAAGTGCTAAAAGAACTCTGCGCCCCAGCCTCAACTTGACGACACGCCCGGCGCCCGGCGTCCATAGACGATAGCAGCGCGGCGCTCGAAGGCTTCGGCGAAGCGGCGGAAAGCGGTTTCGAACATGCCGCCCATCAGCACGCCCAGCATGCGGCTGCGGAATTCGTAGTCGATGAAGAATATTACGTCGCTGCTCTCGCCCGCTCCATTTTCCGCATCGCGAAAAGTCCAGCGATTATCGAGCCTGCTGAACGGGCCGTCGATATAGGTGACTAGGATTTCCATCGCCGCGCGGTCCAGCACCACGCGGCTGGTGAAGGTTTCGCGGATCGCCTTGTAGCCCACGGACATGTCGGCGGTGAGCACCTGCCGCCCCTGCTCGTCCTGCGCGCGCTTGCGAATGCGCAGGCCCGTGCAGAGCGGCAGGAAAAGCGGATATTTCTCGATGTCGGCGACAAGCTCGAACATCTCGGCCGCCGAGTGCTTGACGCGGCGCGTGGTGCGGAAAGACGGCATGCAGGCCCTGCTGAAGACGGATGTTCGAAACTGACGGTTTTGCGAGACTGGCGCGATAAGGGCGCTATAGCACGTCAGCGCGCGCACGCCAGCCAGCCCGACCCCGGCGACGGGCTCTTAGTCCTTAGTCTAAACCCGCGCTTTGTGGTTAAGAGAAAGCTTGCCTCTGCGAGACACAGGCCCTAGTTTTTTTAGCAGCGTGGCTCTGGAGGGGTTTGGGGCCGAACGCGATTATGGGAGGTCTTAATGTCCAGGGACACAACAACACCACCGGCAGATCGTCGTAAATTCCTCAAGGTCGCGGGCCTTGCTGGCGCAGGCGTGATCGCAGCGCCAAATGTCTCGCGCGCTCAAACCGTTTCGTGGAAGTTCCAGTCGACATGGCCGACGAAAGACATCTTCCATGAATTCGCGCTCGATTACGCCAAGCGCGTCAACGAGATGTCGGGCGGACGCCTGAAGCTCGACGTACTCGCCGCCGGCGCCGTCGTCCCCGCCTTCCAGATGCAGGACGCCGTCAACGCCGGCATTCTCGACGGCGGCCATGGCGTCAGCGCCTATTGGTACGGCAAGAACAAGGCGTTCTCGCTGTTTGGCACGCCGCCCGCCTTCGGCTGGGACGCTAATAATTTTCTGGCCTGGATGAATTACGGCGGCGGCTACGATCTCTACAACGAGCTTGTAGGCTCGATACTGAAGCTGAACCTCGTGGGCTTCCTCAGCGGCCCCATGCCGTGCCAGCCGCTTGGCTGGTTCAAAAAGCCGGTCACATCGCCCGACGATTTCAAGGGCCTGAAATATCGCACGGTCGGCCTCGCGGCTGATTTGATGAAGGAATTGGGCGCCGCCATCACCATTCTGCCAGGCGGCGAAATCGTGCCTGCGCTGGAGCGCGGCGTCATCGACGGGGCCGAATTCAACAATCCCTCGTCGGACGCTTTGCTTGGTTTTCAGGACGTCTCGAAAACCTACATGCTCAAGAGCTTCCACCAATCGGCGGAAAGCTTCGAGATCATCTTCAACAAGCGCAAGTTCGACGCGCTGGCGCCCGAGCAGCAGGCGATCCTCAAATATGCGTCCGAGGCCGCATCTTCCGACATGTTGTGGAAGGCGCTGGATCGCTATTCAAAGGATCTCGAAATGCTGCGCACGCGCGGCGTGAGCGTGCTGGCCACGCCAAAATCGGTGCTGGACGCGCAGCTCAACGCATGGACGAAGGTGATCGACAATCTGTCGGCTGATCCCTTCTTCAAGAAAGTTGTGGAATCGCAAAAGGCCTGGTGCAAGCGCACGGTGAACTTCGAACGCCTGAACGAGATCGACGGCGGCGCCGCCTACGATTACTTCTTCAAGGCCTGACGTTAGCGACGACGCGTCCCCCGGCTCCGCAAGTTTTGCGGGGCCGGTCCTTTACCCTTGTCAGGACATGCCGCAATGGTGTCGACGCTTACGCCGGAAATAATATTTGCGGCAATCGCCGCGCTCATCATTTCGCTGGGTCTTGCGCTTTATTCCGAGCGCTTTCGCTTCGGCGTCGATTATTTTCATATGATTGTCGGTCACATCGGCGCCTGGGCGATTTTGATTTTGACGCTGGCCATCAGCTACGAAGTGTTCGCGCGCTATTTTTTGCGCAGCCCAACGGAATGGGCGTTTGACGTCAGCTATATTCTGTTTGGGATCCTGTTCATGCTGGCGGGGCCATATGCCCTGTCCAAGAACGCGCATGTGCGCGGCGATTTTTTGTATCGTCAATGGTCGCCGCGTCGGCAGGCCGGGCTGGATCTCTTTCTCTACGTAGTGTTTTTCTACCCCGGCGTGCTGGCGTTGGCCTATGCCGGCTGGGGCTTTGCGCAATTCTCATGGATGATTGGCGAGCATTCGTCGAATTCGCCAAACGGTCCGCCGCTCTATCATTTCAAGACGCTGATTCCGGTTGTGGGCGCGATGCTGGCGCTGCAAGGCACCATTGAGGTCGCGCGCTGCGTGTTGTGCCTGCGCACGGGCGAATGGCCGCAGCGCCTGTCGGACGTTGAGGAAACGGAGCAGATTATCCTTGAACAGGCTGCGCGGGCGCAAGAACTGCAACAAGAGCTGCAGCAACAAGAACAGCGGCAGCGGGGAGCGGTCTGATGTTTGGATTGGGCAATCCTGAGCTGGGCGTGCTGATGCTCGGCCTGTTCGTCGTTTTCATCATGCTTGGCTTCCCCATCGCCTTCACTTTGATGGCTCTTGGGGTTGGCTTTGGCTATATCGCCATGGGCGACACGGTGTTTCAGCTCGTCGTGCAACGCACCTATTCGGTGATGACGAACGACGTGCTGGTGTCGATCCCGCTGTTCGTGTTCATGGGATACATTATC
>Ga0209442_1002365_pt1 | contig 10178 bp, 12 predicted proteins | sample LauGreSBDMM110DD_2_FD_187565 | JGI IMG/M metagenome (GOLD analysis project Ga0209442, IMG submission 187565) | Freshwater lake microbial communities from Lake Michigan, USA - Sp13.BD.MM110.DD (SPAdes) (version 2) | ecosystem: Environmental > Aquatic > Freshwater > Lake | place: Lake Michigan...
GAGCCGTTTAATGAGAGTAGGTTTTGCCATAAGTCTTTTTATAAGAGATTTAAGAGGGATGAATGGGTCTTATTATAAAAGGTGTTGAAGATTATTTGTAGGCAATTCGAACCAGAACTTCATTAATCCCTTAAAATAATCAGTATTCTTGAATATAAAGCTAGTTCATCATGGCAACGATTAATGACAATATTTTTTTTGTAGGACTTATGGGCGCAGGCAAAACGACCATTGGAAAATTATTGGCTAAAAAATTAAAAAAAATTTTTTTTGATACCGATCATGAAATTGAAAAAAAATTAGGCGTTAAAGTTTCTGTGATTTTTGAACTCGAGGGCGAAGAAGGTTTCCGCAAAAGAGAAACGCAAATGATTGATGAACTCTCGAGTAAAAAAGATATTATTTTAGCTACAGGTGGGGGTGCCGTATTAAGTGAAGTAAATCGAGCGCTTTTAAAAGAAAGAGGTAAGGTCATTTATCTCAATGCTAAACCTCAGCACTTAGCGAAACGTATGGCTTACGATAAAGATCGCCCACTCTTACAACAAGGCAATATGTTAGAGACCTTAAATCAGTTGTATAAAGATAGACATCCTTTGTATTTAAATGTGGCGTCATTTGTCGTCGATACTGGACAACAAAAAACACAAACGATCATTAATAAAATTGAGTCATTATTAAGTTAAGCACATGCAAACACTTCATATTCAACTAGAGAATCGATCCTATCCCATTTACATTGGAGAGGGCTTGCTGTCTCAAATGAAACTCATCGAATCTCACTTAAAACAAAAACATGTTGCGGTTGTGACCAATACAACTGTCGCACCTATATATCTTGATCCATTGTTATCTCTTTTAAAAGAGCATGGTATTAAAGCGTTTCCGATTATCTTGCCCGATGGTGAATCTTATAAGAATCAAGAAACCTTAAATCTTATTTACGACGCACTTTTAAAAGAAAAATGTGAACGTACCGTCACACTTATTGCATTAGGAGGCGGTGTCATAGGGGACATGACCGGATATGCCGCAGCGACTTATTTAAGAGGTGTTCCTTTTATACAAATCCCCACCACACTTTTATCTCAAGTGGATTCGTCAGTCGGCGGCAAAACAGGTATCAATCATTCCTTAGGTAAAAACATGATTGGTGCTTTTTATCAGCCCCAATGTGTGATTGCAGATATAGATACTTTAAAAACACTACCTGAAAGAGAATTTTCAGCAGGTATGGCGGAAGTGATTAAGTATGGACTCATTCGTGATGAAGCTTTTTTTGATTGGCTTGAAAAAAATATTGAAGGACTCATGAAATTAAATCCATCACTCCTTATTGAAGCGATCCAGCGCTCATGTCAAAACAAAGCGGATGTGGTGGAGATGGACGAACATGAATCAGGTGTCAGAGCGACTCTTAATCTCGGACATACTTTTGGACATGCGATTGAAAATGCGATGGGCTATGGTGTATGGCTTCATGGCGAAGCAGTCGCTACAGGCATGGTGATGGCAGCAAATGTATCCAAACTCATGGGCTGGCTAAAGGGCGAAGAATTTAATCGCATCGTTAAACTTTTAAAAGAAGCCAATCTTCCAATTGATCCCCCAAAGATTTCTGAAGATCAATATATGGAACTCATGCGCATGGATAAGAAAGTCATGGATGGTAAAATTAGATTGGTGTTGCAAAAAGGTATTGGTGATTCTGTTATTACAAGTGATTACGATACGAAATATTTAAAGACCACACTACAAACTTCAAATTTTTTAGCATGATGAAGCTGGCACCTTACGCCGCGCATCCAGAACAATCTCGCGGCCGACGTTTTAAAGAAGAAACCTCAACCTTAAGAAATGATTTTCAGCGCGATCGTGATCGCGTGATTCACTCAACTGCTTTTCGACGACTTGAATATAAGACGCAAGTATTTGTCAATCACGAAGGTGATTTATTTAGAACGCGTTTAACGCATAGCTTAGAAGTCGCTCAAATTGCAAGAAGTATTGCAAGAACGCTAAACCTCCATGAAGATCTAGCAGAGGCCATCGCCCTAGCCCATGATTTAGGCCATACCCCTTTTGGTCACGCAGGGCAAGATGCCTTAAACCGTTGCATGAAAGAATATGGTGGCTTCGAGCACAACCTTCAGTCGCTTCGTGTCGTGGATCTTTTAGAACAAAGATATGCCGAATTTGATGGACTTAATTTGACCTTTGAAACAAGGGAGGGCATTTTGAAACACTGCTCGATTAAGAATGCAGAAAAGTTAGGTGATGTAGGGCAAAGATTTTTAGATAAAACAGAAACGACGCTCGAGGGACAGATTGCAAATTTTGCGGATGAGATTGCTTATAACAATCACGATATTGATGACGGCATTCGTTCAGGACTTTTAACGATCGATCAATTGATGGAGGTTTCTCTTTTCAAAGAGCATGCCTTAAAAGTCAAAGCCCTTTATCCCGATTTATCTCAAAAAAAACTTGTCCATGAAACGATAAGGCGCATGATCCATAGTTTGGTAGATGATTTATGCCGAACAAGCCTCTCCTATATAAAGGTATCAAAACCAAAAACTGTTGAGGAGGTAAGGCTTCATGGGGCTATGATTGACTTTTCAACCGATATGGCAGAAAAACAGCTTGAGCTTAAACAGTTCTTAAGAAAGTCTTTATATCTTCATCCTAAAGTCACTGAAATGACAGATAAGGCCGCGAAGATCATTGAAGGCTTATTTAAGGTATATATGGATGATTTAAAGTTAATCCCTTCAGACTATCAATCGATCGGTCGAGAGGAAAAACCGCGCGTCATTGCGGATTATATTGCCGGTATGACGGATCGTTATGCGATTAGTGAGTATGAAAAGTTATTATAAATCAGTAACTTAAATTATTTTTGTTGTAAATTTACAACAAAACAACAGAAATGTCGCAAAAAACACTAAAAAAACTTGCGGCGTCTTCAATTGATGCTTCATAATGCTTTTAACCTTCTTGATGAAGCTTATATTCATTGGGAAAGTTCGCGAACTTTCTCATCAAGCGATTGATGAGGTTTTAAAAATAATAGGAGAAATATATGAACAAGAATATTAAATTAGCTGTAGCGGGTGCTGTGTTAGCGCTATCTGCATCAGCAAACGCTGGTATTATCATTCCAGCAGGTGATTGGACAGTCGACATTGGCGGTAACGTGAATAGCTTCGTAACAAGCACAAAACTTTCAGGTGCCGAAAAAACTGCTGCACGTGAAGACACTCCAGTTCAAATTCAAACAGGCCTTTTACCATCAGCATTAGGTATTGGTGCTAAAACACGTCAGAACGATTTAGACGTAGCAGTTCAGTTCTCATTCTTCATGGGATCAAACCAAAATGGTGCCGATAATTTAAGCAACAGTACGACATCTAACGGCGGTTTAGGTTACAGCTCATTGAACATTCGTCAGTCATATTTGACTTTCGGTGACAAGAGCTGGGGTTCTGTTTTAGTGGGTCGTAACCTTGGTGTATTTGGCTCTGACGCGATTCTCTCAGACATGACGCTATTGGGTGTGGGCTCTGGCGCTGGTGGTGTAGGTGGTTCATCAACACTTGGCCGTATCGGTTCAGGCTACCTCTATGCTGACTGGAAAGCACAAATGGCTTACACGACACCTAACTTTAGTGGTCTTACAGCGACAGTTGCAATCACTGAAATGAATGGCCAGATGGATCGCGGTACATTGGGCTACGAAGGTAAAGTTAACTACGACTTTGGAAGTGGCGACACAACAGGTAAACTCTGGGTAAGTGGTAAGTCTGGAGAAGTTCAAACAGCAGCAACAGCAGGCAGTACTACTGCATTAGTTACGGATTTCAAAGCTGAAGCCTTTGACTTCGGTGGTAAGGTCGCAAGTGGTGGTGCTGAGGTAGTGGCTTATTACTACACAGGTAAGAACTCAGATTCAGGTAATGGTACGTATCTAAATACTTATGCTACTGCTACAGCTGATTTCGTTCGAAGAGAAAACCACGGTGGCTACATTCAAGGAACCTATAAGCTTCCTGGCGTAGGCACGAAAATTGGCTTAAGCTATGGTAAAAGTGTAATCGAAAGAAATACAGAACTTTCAGATGCTGAAAGAGAAGCAACCATAGTTGGTGCTTATCATCCGCTCACGAAGCATGTAAATCTCGTAGCTGAATATAACCATCTAGATACTACCTCGCACGCTGGTGCAACAGGTAAAGCACAAACTGGTTCTTTAGGTGCGATCTTATTCTTCTAAGATTTATTTCTTAGTAGTTTAATGTTTTGAACGGCATCCCTCGGGATGCCGTTTTTATTTGTGATGTAACAAATTAAAAAATTCAATATGAATAAAAAAGTCTCTCCAGCCATCGCACAAAAATTAGCGCATGCTTATAGCTTATTTAATCAAGGATTATTTAAAGAAGCTGAGGATGCTGCTACCCGAATTCTAAAAAAAATTCCAACTGAACCTTACGCACTTAATTTACTAGGAATTCTTAAGTTAAGAGAAAGTGATTTGGAGCCAGCGATTAATGCATTAAGAAAAGCAGTCCATTTAAATCTTAATCCAGAATTACTATCCAACTTAGCTTTAGCCTATCAAGAATCAGGGGTGATAGAAAAAGCCATGAGCCTATATGACCAGGCCTTAAAAATAGAACCCAAATATATTAATGCATTATTTAATCAACATGCCATATGGTTAGATCTCGACAATATAGATAACGCCATTGATAATCTTGAAAAAATTCTCACACTTAACCCAAATGATGATGAGGTGATGTATATGCTGCTTCATCTAAATCTCGTTTATAAAAATCAATCGATGGCTCGCTATGAAGATTTATTATTAAAAGGTAATGATTTAAGTCAATCTCGTTTAAGTGCTTTTCAATATTTTAGGGGCATCAAACCCATACCAAAATTATTGGGAAGCGGGCATACAATTCTTAAAAAAGCTTATGAGGCCATATCTCTTCAAAATGGGCTAATACTAGAATTTGGTGTAAGACATGGCACATCGATCCGTCAATTAGCGTCATTTACTTCAAAATCTATCTATGGGTTTGATAGTTTTGAAGGATTACCAGAAGATTGGCATCTAGAATCAAAAGAAGTTTATTCGACAAGAGGCAAAATACCAAAGGTGCCACCTCATGTCACCTTAATATCTGGGTGGTTTGAAGAAACACTACCCTTATTCCTAGCAAAACATGAGGAAGATGTTGCTCTCATAAATATTGATTGTGATATTTATTCCTCTACGAAGACCGTGCTTGATTTATTAAGCTCTCGTATTAAAAAAGGCACCATTATTGTATTTGATGAATATATCGGCAATCTTAATTGGCAAGAAGATGAGCATAAAGCCTTTATGGAGAGCATCGACGCATATCATTGGAAGTATGAGTACGTTTGTTATAGTGCTTATACGAAGCAGGTGTTGGTAAAAATTCTTTAAACTCAAAGGAGTTGTATTGAAAAAATTTAGTGGAATAATTTTAGTGCTACTTAATTTATCTTGTACTGCATTGATGAATCCTCAAGAGCAACCAGTAAATCTTATTGATGATATCAATAAGATCTATCTAACCACTTGCAGCGGCATGGCAGAAACATCAGGTACCTGTCATATAAAAGCAAAAAGAACATGCTCTAAGGGTTATAAAGTATTGGATGAAATTACAGATAGTTCAGGTATACATCGACAATTAAGTTTTCAGTGCAAGGAATAACAAAATTAAGAGTACATCTCTGAAGATACTTTTTTAAATGTCCTAGACTTATTCGCCGATAATTTTGACTAATACTCTTTTTTTGCGACGCCCATCAAATTCACCGTAAAAAATTTGCTCCCATGGTCCAAAGTCAAGCTTACCTGCAGTGACTGCCACAACCACTTCGCGACCCATGATTTGACGTTTGATATGTGCATCTGCATTGTCTTCACCGGTATCGTTATGACGATAACTGCTCACAGGCTCATGCGGTGCCATGGCTTCTAGCCATTCTTTATAATCATGGTGGAGGCCTGACTCATCATCATTTATAAAAACACTTGCCGTAATATGCATGGCATTTACCAATATAAGCCCCTCTTTAATACCACTTTCTACGAGACACTCTCTAACATCAGGTGTGATGTTGGTGAAATGCATTCTAGCTGGGGCATTGAACCAAAGTTCTTTTCGGTAGCTTTTCATATGAGGATATCCTTACAAAAAAATTATAACTATAATTAAAATTAATCGCCTTCAAAGTTAAGCTCAACGCGGTTTCCCGCTGGGTCACGCAAAAAGATTTGATGGGCTGCCATGCCGGGGATAGGTTTTTCTTCAAAGGGGATACTTAGTGATTTAAGCTTTTTTAAAACGTCATGATAGTGAGCAGTTTTAAATGCAACATGATCGAAAGATGACTTATGAAGCGAGCGGCCATCACCTTCTTTAGGCGTAATGAGATGCAATACATCTTCATCGCCTATATATAACCAAAAACCAAAGCGTTCGAATGCTGGCCTAAAGCCTTCCGTTAAGCCTACCACATCACAATAAAAATCTCTTAACTTCAACACCAGATCTTTTTCTGCAACAAGCTGAATATGATTGATGGATAAAATCATGTACTTATTTTTTAAGTTGTAGGCTGAGGTGAGCGTAATCGAATATGAAGTTCACGTAATTGCTTTTCATCAACCGCATTTGGTGCTTTTGTGAGTAAGCATTGTGCACGTTGTGTTTTTGGGAATGCGATTACATCTCGAATGGACTCAGCACCCACTAATAACGTTACTAAACGATCAAGACCAAATGCTAAACCACCATGAGGGGGTGCGCCATACTGCAATGCGTCAAGCAGGAAGCCAAATTTTTCTTTAGCTTCCTCTTTTGAAATTTTTAGTGCATCAAACACTTTAGATTGGATTTTTTCTTCATGAATACGAATGGAGCCCCCACCTACTTCCCATCCATTGATTACCATATCGTAAGCTTTAGATAAACATTTACCCGGGTCGGTCGCTAATAAGTCTTCATGACCTGGTTTGGGTGCAGTAAACGGATGATGTATTGCAACCCATCGATCTGCTTCTTCGTCGTGTTCAAACATGGGGAAATCAATCACCCATAAAGGTGCCCATGCTCTTCCATCGACATGATTTTTTTCGTGCCCAATTTTAAGACGCAATGCACCTAGAGCTTCATTCACAATTTTTTCTTTATCGGCACCAAAGAAAACAATATCGCCATTTTTAGCACCTGTCTTTTCAATGATAGCTTTTAAAGCATTTACATGAATATTTTTAACAATCGGACTTTGGAGACCTGTCTCATTCAATTCATTGACATCATTTATTTTGATATAAGCTAAACCTTTAGCGCCATAGATCTTAACAAATTCGGTATAAGCATCAATTTCAGATCGAGTAATGGCAGATCCATTAGGCACGCAAACTGCTGCGACACGACCACCTTTCATTGTGGCTGCTGATGAGAATACTTTAAAGTCGACATCTTTCATGATGTCGGTTAACTCCGTAATTTCAAGAGTCACACGCATATCGGGCTTATCCGAGCCATATCTATGTATCGCTTCTTGATAAGTCATACGTTGGAATTGATTTGGCAAATCAATCGATGAAACCTTCTTGTACATTTCACGAATCATTTTTTCAACAATGGTCATGATGTCTTCTTCATTCATAAACGAAGTTTCAATGTCGACTTGTGTGAATTCAGGTTGGCGATCGGCTCTTAAATCTTCATCACGGAAGCATTTCGTGATTTGGAAGTAGCGATCAAAACCTGACACCATGAGGAGCTGTTTAAATAACTGAGGTGACTGAGGGAGGGCAAAAAATTCTCCTGCATGCACACGCGAGGGCACTAGGTAATCTCTTGCACCTTCCGGTGTGCTGCGAGTCAACATCGGTGTTTCAATTTCCATGAATCCATTTTCATCTAAAAAATCACGTAAGATTTTAGCTACACGATAGCGAAGACGTAAGTTATTTTGCATTATTGGACGACGCAGATCCATAAAGCGATACTCAAGACGTATCATTTCTGAAATGGAGTCGTCATCCAACATAAATGGGGGCGTTAATGAGGGATTTAAAATTTCAATGGCGGAAGCTAGCAATTCAACTTCACCCGTTGGAATATTGAAATTGACTGTGCCTTCTGGGCGAGCCCTGACTTTACATACGACTTTTAAAACAAACTCATTACGAATCGATTCAGCCGTAGAAAATGTTTCTTTCGTGTCAGGATCGATCACAATTTGTGCAATGCCTTCACGGTCGCGAAGGTCAATAAAGATAACGCCACCATGGTCACGTCGACGATGAGCCCAGCCACATACGGTGACGGTCTCTCCAATATGTGTTTTATTTAAATCACCACAGTAATGCGTTCGCATCATTCTTAAAAGTCTCTTTGATAATTGTTAATTAATTTTTTGTTTTTTTTGCTTAGGAGGAACGACACCCATGGAGATGACATATTTCAATGCCTGATCGACACTAATATCAAGTTCCACAATATCTTTTTTAGCAACCATCAGGAAAAATCCTGAAGTAGGATTGGGTGTTGTAGGCACATAAACACTGACATGCTTACCCTTTAAATGTTTTGCAATATCAGGGCTAGGCTCCCCTGTTAAAAATGCAATCGTCCGAGTATCGCGATTGGGATAATGAATGAGCACCGCTTTATTAAATGCGCGACCTGATTCTGAAAATAAAGTATCGGATACTTGCTTGATACTTGAGTAAATCGAATTCACAAATGGAAGTCTTGATAACAATAATTCCCATAGCTTTAAAAATTGACGGCCAAATAAATTAGACGCTAATAGTCCAATACCAAGAATCACACCGACAGTCAAAAGAACGCCTAGGCCTGGAATATCAAATCCAAAAAAGTTTTTTGGCTGGTAATCGTAAGGCAGCCAAATAAGTGTTTGGTCTAGGAAATGAATAAGTGAAGTAAGTACCCATATCGTAATTGCTAAGGGCACTAGAACAAGTAAGCCTGTTAAAAAATAACGTTTAAACATATGTAAAATTAACTCGAGGTTGGAGATGCAGCCGCATCTTTTTTGGTTTCAGTTTTTGTATCAGCTTTTGCTGAACTCTCTTTTGCTTTATTTTTAAAATCTGTGACATACCATCCAGAGCCCGTCAGTTGAAAGCTTGCTGCCGAAACTTGTTTTTTAAAAGTCTCTTTTTTGCACTCAGGACATGCCATCAAAATCGGATCTGAAATTTTGCGCAGCAACTCTTTCGAACACCCGCAAGTTTCACATGTGAAATCAAAAATAGGCATGAATTAAAAAGGAATGTCGTCTTCAAAATCATCAAAGTTTGTCGCAGCAGCTGCCTGAGGCGCACCACTTGTTCTTTGAGGGGCTTGATTAAACTCGTCATTACCTTGTGATGCCGGTTGACTTGGTGCACTTGATGAGCCACTTGAACCACCTCCGCCACTATCCCGACCGCCTAACATTTGCATGCTATCTGCGATAATTTCCGTAGTGTAGCGATCTTGACCTTCTTTCGTTTGCCATTTGCGTGTTTGTAGTCTGCCTTCAATAAATACAGGGCGACCTTTTTTTAAATATTCGCCCGCGATCTCAGCTAACTTCCGATACATGACAATGTTATGCCACTCGGTGCGCTCTTGCTTTTCACCATTTTTATCTTTCCAGTTGTCTGTCGTTGCAATACTAAAATTGCACACCGCGTCTCCATTAGGCATAAATCGCACTTCAGGATCTTTCCCTAAATTACCCATTAAAATCACTTTGTTAACTGACGCCATGTTTTCCTCCTAGTAACCGAATAATTGATGCTTCATGAATCGTTTCGTGCTTGTTGACTTTGAGCATCACCTTGCCTTCTTCAAGCAAGATCATGACGTCACGCACACCTTTTATTTTTTTTAATTGTTGTTGCACTCGTACTAATTGTCTAGGGCTTTTGAGTAATGATTTATTTTGAATCATAAACATTAAGGTTTTAATTGCGGGCGGTGCTTTCATTGAAAATGCAAAACCTACCCACAGCGTCATCAAAATGGCACAAAACGAAAACACTGAAAAACTGCCACCAAAATCGGCTAAAAAACCACCTAATAAACCGCCAAAAAAGACACCTA
>Ga0209442_1002371_pt1 | contig 10170 bp, 10 predicted proteins | sample LauGreSBDMM110DD_2_FD_187565 | JGI IMG/M metagenome (GOLD analysis project Ga0209442, IMG submission 187565) | Freshwater lake microbial communities from Lake Michigan, USA - Sp13.BD.MM110.DD (SPAdes) (version 2) | ecosystem: Environmental > Aquatic > Freshwater > Lake | place: Lake Michigan...
CCGCGCCACCAAGCAGCTTGTCTTTGTTTCTGGTGATTTCATGGTTGGCGAGCGCGTTATATGCGTAGCTAATGGCATTTGGAAAAAAATCATCACTCCAGTCAAGATAAAAGATAATCATCTTATATATTAAGGAGTTAAAAAAATACTTTCCAAAACCCCATTATTTTTTGAAGCTGCTTTTATATTTTAAGGAGACATTGAAATGTTGATTGATAAAAAAATACCGAAAATAATTCTGTTTTTAATTGGCTCAATAATTTCCGTCTGTGTGAATTCACAAGTAAATAGCCCTCAAAAGCCCATTAAATTTGTTGTTATCACAGCTGCAGGCGGCGGGGGGGATCAGTCCGCACGAATTGTCGCTGATCAACTTGCCATTAAATTAAATCGAACCATAATAGTAGAAAATAAACCAGGAGCTGGCGGAAATATTGCTACTCAGTTTGTGGCGCAGTCTCCACCAGACGGACTAACGTTTTTGGTGACATCAAATAATCATACAATCAATCCTGTTTTATATAAAAATGCCGGGTATGACGCCGTAAATGATTTCGTACCAGTTGTACAAATGATTAGAGGACCATCTGTAATTGCAGTTCATCCTGATTTTCCAGCACAGTCAGTGGCAGATTTAATAACAATTTCAAAAAATAAATCTCCTATCCCGTTTGGTTCTATTGGCTTGGGAAGTGCTGCACATTTGGTCGGTGAATGTTTAAAAGCCGTTGCTGGTGCAAAGTTTGAGCATGTCAACTACAAAGGTGGCGCACCTGCAGTAGCAGATGCGGTTGCAGGCCATATAGGCTTAGTTATTTCCTCAACAGCATCAACAGGCCAATTCATTAAATCCGGAAAATTGCGTGCACTTGGCGTTTCAACGACTGAGCGTTGGCCAAGCACTCCAACAATTCTTACACTTCAAGAGATGGGCTATGGTGAATGTACATCTGAGGCATGGATTGGATTGTTTGCGCCCAGAGGAACACCTCAAGCTATTGTGGAAATGATGAATAAAGAAATTCTTGGAGTGATCAATTCGCCAGTAACCACGGAGAAAATAATTTCCATTGGTTATTTGCCTGGAACAGGCTCGTCATTGGCCTTCGGTAATTTAATTAAAAAAGAAATATCACAAGTAACACAGTTAGTGCGTCAGTCGAAGATACAAGTGCAAGAATAATGAGTATCGACAAAAAATATCAGAGCAAAGATTACATCTATCACGATGAGGATGGGGTTGCTTTGATTGGAACGCTGCTCTGTCAAGAAGATCTCAGTCCGAAAGTTGTATTAATAGATGTCCACGGCGGAGCATGGACGCAGGGCGATAGATTTTCAAATGCTGCGATTCATGAGAAACTTGTAGCTATGGGTATAGCAATTTTCGCAATAGATTTTAGAATGGGTCCAGAGTTCAAATTTCCAAAGTCAATTATCGATATTAATAAGGCAGTACGCTGGTTGAAATCAAATATTAGAACCATGGGGATAGATCCTCATTTGTTTGGCGGTTTCGGGACATCCAGTGGAGGTCATCAAATCATTCTTTCTGCTTTATTGCCTAAAGATGCGCGTTATCTGAATCAGGCCGAGACTCAAAATATTAATAATAATGATGCATGCTTAGATTTTGTCATTGCTGGTTGGCCTATATTAGATCCTTTCGAACGATACGAAATGGCCAAAAACAAAAAAATCGACTTCCTCATAAAAGCCCATGACGATTATTGGCCTACACTTGAAAGTATGAAATTGGGAAACCCCATGTCAATAATGGAGAAAAAAAGTTTTACCAGCTTACCCCCCATCATGATTTTGCAGGGGATGGTGGACGAAAATGTCAGTCATCTCCAGTCAGATCAGTTTAAGTTTTTTTACGAAAAATCAGGCGGGATAATTGATCTAATCAAATTTGAAAATCAACCGCATGCTTTTTTGATAAAAAGTCTTGATTGTGAGGATGCGAAATTCGCATTTGAAAAAATTAAGCACTTTATCGAGCAGCAATTGACTGCTAGATGAACATCTAAAGGTGATTAAACATGAGTGAAGTTAAAACAAAACCATATAACGGATATTATTTAAAGCCTGTTCCTGAGGATGATTTTTTATTAACCAAGGTTGGTCCTGGCACGCCTTGTGGTGAATATTTAAGAAGGTATTGGCAGCCGTTTCTTCTTTCTTCAGAAGTCAAAGATTTACCTTTGGCCACCAAATTATTGGGTGAGGAATTGGTAGTATTTCGTGATAAGTCTGAGCGTTTGGGTCTTTTACATAAGTATTGTGCTCATCGCGGTGTTTCACTTGAGTTTGGAATTCCAGCTGAAAAAGGAATCAAATGCTGCTATCACGGGTGGAATTTTGATATAGATGGAACAATTCTGGATACTCCTGCTGAGCCTCCCAATAGCCGTATCAAAGAAAATTTTTCGCAAGGTGCCTACCCCGTTAAAGAGGAAAACGGTCTAATCTTTGCCTATCTGGGTCCACCTGAATATTTACCCCCATTTCCTCATTATGATATTTGGGAGCATCCAGCTGAAAATAAACTTCTCCCTATTCGAATTAATATTCCATGCAATTGGTTGCAGATTGTGGAAAATGGATCGGACCCCATTCACAATGCTTATTTACATGCCATAGTTGCAGGACAGCAATTCTCAAAAGCATTTAAAGTTTTGCCGCAATTGGATTTCCCAATGACCCCACTTGGATTCCTATCTATGGCTACTCGAAAAGTGGGAGATTATATATTTATTAGATCTAGTGAAATTGCACTGCCCAATGTTGGGCATTTTCCTAATGGTTCAAATGGAATATCTGGAGAAAGCTTTGCCTTGAAACCATTGGCCACACGTTGGGCAGTTGCTGTGGATGATCACCACTCATCTTTCATTGGATTCATCCATAAGAATGAATACAACGAATCTGTGATGCAAATATCCCCGGATGAATGTGGCGTTGATAAATTCCCATTCATTGGACAAACGGCTGATCGACCTTATGCCGATCGACAAAGAGAACCAGGTGATTTTGATGCTTTGGTCAGTCCTGGGCATATTGCCAATCGAAAAATAGAACATCTGGGAACTACAGATCGTGGCGTTTCACTGGCTAGAAGATTGATCGCGAAGGCTATTCGAGCTGTCGAAAAAGGTGAAATCCCAGAACTGCCGCGCTTAAATCCAAATGGCTTCGTCAATAGTTTTGCCCATGAAATCGTAATTAAAGCACCAGATTTTCCTGATAACCCAGAAAAATTGGCCCTCTTTGGTAGACAGGCAGCGATGGCCTTTGTTGAGCTCTCTGATCTATCGCCAATTGACCGAGAAAAAAAGGCTGAGGTCATAGTGCGTGATATTTTGAAAAATATCATGTCCAATTAAATTGCAAAATATGAAGTATATTAATTTGAACGTTAATGCGCCCGGTGCAATGGCGGGAAGTAATTTGGTCATTGCGGGTGATTGGGGATATATTACAGGCATTTCGCCCATTGACCTAGAAAAACCAGAGAGTTCATTGCCTGAATTGGTTGAGGCTCAAACACGAAAATTGTTAAAAAATCTGGATCAGATCCTTGATTATGAAAAATTAAATAAATCATCTGTCGTGAGCATCCGTGTGAATATAATTAATTTTGATAGATTATACGATCGAGTGCTGCCCGTTATTCAAGATTACTTCGCGCCTGGAAAGTATCCCGGAATTTCATGCAATGGCGTCCTAGCCAATCGCAGAGGTGCTCAAGTAGAAATGGACCTCATTCTATACATTTCAAATTAAAAAGGAATTCGCTGTGAGTCAAATCAAAAAAATTACCCATGCTGATCGCATTTATACGCTAGATCCTCAGAAAAAACCTGCCATTTATATTGACTCTGGTGAAGAGTTATGGGTGGACACTATTGATGCTTTCGAAGGTATTCGCGAACCAGAACCATTATTGGCTTTAAAAAATAATGGTGCAGCAACTGGTCCCATTTATATCAATGGTGCTGAGCCTGGAGATAGTATTCAAATTGACTTCATCAGCATTACCCCCAAGGGTAATGGCTCACACATGATATTGCCAAAGCGAGGCTTTCTTATGGATGAGATGCCCGGACCTTACCCAACCACGGTTACCTTTAAAGATGGATTTGCCGTGTTACCTAGCGGCATCCAATTACCTTTAGCTCCTTCGATGGGTGTAGTGGCCACCACCCCTCTTTACTCTCAACTGACTGCTAGTGACAGTGGCGCTTATGGTGGAGATATAGATATGAAAGAGTTGGTGGCAGGCACAAGTTTGATTTTGCCTGTGTTTGTGCCGGGTGCATTATTGGCAATGGGCGATTGCCATGCAATTGTTGGTGATGGTGCTGTAGCAGGGACGGGGATTGAGTGTTCCTCTGACACGTTAATCCGAGTAACTGTTCATAAGGGGAAAACCATACCTGGGCCTCGTGCCATTACCCAAGACCATTTCTGGACACTTTCTTATGGTGAGGATCTTCATAAAGCCATGTCCCAATCGGTGAGAAATATGGTGGATTTCCTCGTAAAGGAAAAAGGCATGCAACCCTATGATGCATACACTTTAACCAGTTTGGCTGGCGACTCAAGAATCAACAGAACGTTTAGGAAAATAAATGCAGTCAAAATGCGAATATCCCGTCATGCGCTTGATCAAGTAGATAAGTTGAGGACTGGATGAGCTAGAGTGGTGCAGTGATTTAACTCACAGTGAGTGGTCGTTTGTCCTGCACTTATCAAGGCGTGATCGATAAGATTTTGAACCTCCTCAAATGACATCCACACAAACTCTGACATGTTAGATCTTCGATCTGATTTTCTGACTCGCCCTACGCCTGAAATGGTTGATGCCATGACGGAGGCTGCAACTCGTCGTGGTGGCTTTGGTTTAAGAGAGGACCGAGACGTTCAGGCCTTGGAGTCCATCGCTGCACACATGGTGGGTAAAGAAGATGCCTTATTTTGCGCCAGCTGTGGCATGGCCAATCAAATCGCGATACACCTGCGCTGCAGACCTGGAAATGCATTGGTCGCGGAGGCTACCTCTCATGTCATATTGTCTGAGGCTGGAGGGCCTGCTGCTTTATCTGGTGTGATGTGCAGGGGTTTGCCCGGCATAGACGGGGTTCTTGACTTCTCCCTTTTAGACGAGGCATTGAGCGCCGGCGATTCACAGCGCTCAAAGGCAGATCTTTTAGTTGTTGAAAATACCCACGTGAGAAGTGGAGGGTCATTGATAAGCCTAGAAGCCTCTCATTATTTGCAAAATGCTGCGCGGCGTCATGGCGTACCGGTTCATTTGGATGGTAGCCGCATCTTTAACGCTGCCGTCGCAATGGGAGTCATGCCGTCTGACATTTGCGACACAGCGGACAGTGTGGCCTTTAGCTTGAACAAGGGTCTGGCCGCACCACTGGGTGCCATTTTGGCCGGTTCTAGCGACTTTATCTCTGAAGCGGTTCGGGTCCGGCAAATGTTTGGTGGTGGCTGGCGTCCTGCTGGAATTCCAGCTGCAGCAGCGCGAGTTGCGCTTTTGACCATGCCAGAGCGATTGGCAGATGATCATGAAGTTGCCAGCTCACTTGGGGCTGCATTGACAGCTTTAGAAGGTATTTCTTTGGGCCAGAAACAAGTGTGGACAAACCTGGTGCTGATTGATCTTGATGAACGCTTGTGTAGCGCCGTCGAATTTGCCACGGAGTTGTCTCATCATGGTGTCATGGCCCTTCCATTCGGGAAGTTTCGTCTGCGCTTGGCTGTGTATTATGAGATCAAGAAGTCTGATATCGATTTAATCGTTGCTGCGTTTTCCAAGGTGCTTGAGGCGACGAGATCAAAAAATCCTGAAGGAAACTCTCATGGCTGAGGCTAAATTCATACTCATGGACGGTAAGGCCGTTCCTTTTAAAGATGCAAAAATTCACGTCCTTGCACCTGCCATCACTTACGCCGGCATGGTGTTTGAAGGTATTCGAGGATATTGGAGCGAAGAGCGTGGGCTCACCTATTTGTTTCGATTAGACGATCACCTTCGCCGTTTGCAAGACTCCATGCGGGCCTTGCGTTATGGAGCTTTTTATTCTTTGGAGGAACTTCGTCCCCAGGTTGAAGAGGCAATTCGAGTCAATCAGTTTCGCGAGACCATCCATTTGCGCGTGATGGCTCTGATCACTGGAGTGCCACCAGCCATCACAACCTCTGGCCCCGTCAGCTTGGTTATTACCGCAGGTGCTTACACCATGAAAGATTGGTGGGAAAAAGGCATGTCTGTATCCATTTCTTCATGGCAGCGTGTGCACGAATCTTCTACGCCACCGCGGGTTAAGACGAGTGCCAACTACACCAATGGCAGATTGGGTATGTTGCAAGCTCACCTGGATGGATATGACGCTACGTTGATGCTCACTAGGGAAGGAAAGGTGGCTGAGGGACCAACCGCGACCTTCTTCATGAAGCGACGTGGAAAACTGGTTACCCCAGCCGTCACTGAAAGCATATTAGAGAGCATTACACGCGAGACCATCATTGAGTTGGCATCGGATGTGCTTAATATGCCGGTTGAACAACGGCCAGTCGATCGAACAGAGCTTTATACAGCCGATGAATTGTTTTTCTGTGGGTCTGGGTGGGAGATTGTTCCCATCACCAGTGTGGATCGAATTCCAGTCGGTAGCGGTAAGCCTGGACCACTTGCTGTTCGTGTGAGAGACACTTATATGGACGTTGTAAATGGTAGAAATGAAGCCTACATGCATTGGCTCACACCCGTACAGTCTTGAGTCTTGAGTCTTAAGTCTGAAAAATGAAGACATCACCTTGAAAGGTTTGGTATGAATTTAAATTCTCGGCGCAACTACCTCAAATTCTCCGCAGGCGGCATACTCATGACAATTGCGGGTCATGCGCTTGCCCAAGAGTCTTTTCCAAATAGATCAATTAAGTTGGTTTTTCCTTTGGCAGCTGGAACCGGTGGTGATGTGATTGCGCGGGTGGTCGCTGGTGCGATGACACCGGTGCTTGGTCAATCTGTCGTGGTTGACAACAAGGTTGGAGCCGGTGGTGTGATCGGCGCAGACTTTGTCGCCAAGTCACAGCCCGATGGGTATACGCTGATTTTGGCGACCATTGGAGCTATGGTGCTTAATCCAGCACTAAATCCCAAAGTGCCTTATAACGTTGAGCGTGACTTTGTGCCAGTGGCTTATCTTGGACATACAGGGATGGTTGTACTGACCGCTGATCAGCCAGGCGCCCCGCGAACACTGCAGGAACTTATCGCCAAACTTAAACAAGGAGGTGGCAACTATGCCACTGTTGGTGCTGGGACGGCTATTCATCTTGCGACCGAGTTGTTCCTTAAACGCGCAGGTGTTAAAGCGACGCATGTGGCTTATAAAGGATCCAGTCAGGGTCTGACCGATGTGGCGTCTGGAGAGGTGCTTTTTGCAATTGATACGCCTGCTGCATCTTTGTCACTTATTAGAGGGGGAAAACTTCGACCTCTAGCCGTAAGCACGTCATCTCGAATTTCATCTTTGTCCACAGTACCAACTGCCTTGGAAATTGGGATTGACTTTGAAGCGACTGCTTGGTGGGGTATTTTGGCTCCGGCACGCACGCCAGTTGAAGTTGTGAAAAAGTTGACTGATGCGGCATTGAAGGCAGGTAATGATCCAGAAGTGAAAGCGCGATTTGTGAGTCTGGGTGCAGAGTCAGCACCTGCATCTGGCCCAGATTTCGGTCGGATAATTCGAAAAGACGTCCCTTTATGGGGCGACTTGATCAAGGAACTTAATCTCAAATCAGATGGTTAAACTTCAACAAGTAAAAATCGCGTGAATTTGGTGTTTGCAATAACTCGATCTAATTCGAGGTCCAAAAGTCAACCAGAAGCCATCAGCGCGACAACCAGTTGCGTCTAAAAGGAAAAAGCAACGCTCGTGGCGATTTTTTTTAGGTGGCTCCTCGACCTGGGCTCGAACCAGGGACCTACGAATTAACAGAAATCCAGGCTCGTCAAAATACTATATAAATCAACAACTTATTAATATTAAATCAAACCGTGTAATATTTCGTGTAATTGAGCTGGAGTTACATAATGTAACTGCACAAGCGTTGGGGCAGTTAATTAGGTTTTGACCCCGCAATTTTGCCCGCAAATGTTCGACGACTCGCGCGGGGCTTGAACTGTTTAGGGGCAAAAGTTCGACGACACAAGCCAGGTTCGAACCAGTTGGGGGGGAAGTTAGACGACACGCTTGAGACTAGACCAAGTTGGTAGCAAAAGTTTACCGCTTGGATCGGACAATGAGCTGGATATTCAATCTTAGGGAGACTGTGGACACTTGGACCGTCATACCCTTAACTATGCATAACCGCATCAACACGTAAACTGCATCAGTTTCTGAATGAAAGCATTAGCAAACCTACGCAAATAATGAAGGCTGCGGATACCCTTGCTTTCCAAGCGGCCCCTTCCTTGAAAATAAAGATGGAGGCACCGCTTGCCAGAACAATCCCGGCGTTTGTAAACGCGACAACGATGGCTGCAGGCATGAAACGCATGGCGTGAATAACTAGCGCATACGCTAAGCCAATGCACAGTCCACCAACAACGGCTACGGGCAGGCCAATTCGGGCTTTGGGTCGCCAGGATCCTGTGTTTCGTCGAAGATCAATCGTCAGCGCCAGCCACGATGCAAAGTAGCCGATCGTGATGAATCCGACCAGCCCGCCAAAGCTCGGGATATGGGCGGTGGCAGCCCTATCAGTCAAAGAGTAAATGCTGGTTGCGAACATCGCCAGCAAGGCCCATGGAAGGGCCCTGATGTCGTGTCCATTGCCACCTACGCGTGCCAGCATGACCAGCCCAAGGACGCTAACTAGTAGTCCTGCCCATGCAAAAATGCCTAATGTTTCGCCCAGGAACAGAGTGCTCCACAACGCAATCAGCACAGGAGAGCTGCGCACAAGTGGATAAACGAAGGCCACGGGCGCATGATCGTAGGCGCGGCTTAAGCCAATAAAGTACACCACATTGGCAGTCGCAGAAATAAGTGCCCATTTGACCAGGGCGGGTGTCCACTGCACGTCGGTGAAAAGTGAATAAGTACCCCACGGCCCCAACAACACCAGATGGGCCAGCAGAACCCACCACAAAGAATAAGCATCACGCGCCTGATGCCGGGCGATCAGATTCCAGGTAACGTGCATCATGACCGATGCTGCCAGGGCAAGCGCAGCGCCGTTGATCATCATGGTTTCGAACTTTTTGAACTTGCCTGAAGGTCGATCTGATCACCATCCATTGCAACGGCAACGCGAGAGGATAAATCGCCTCTGCCAAGTAGCCAGACATCCAGCGTATGGCTGATGTGCGTGAGCCAGGCGCGCTCCGGATTGACCTTGTCGATCACCGCCAACGCTGTGGTCAAGTCGTTGTGATTTTTTGGCTCACTCTGCGGCGGAAAGCTGCAGTCGAGTGCCAAGCCGTGTAGATGCCAGTCGGTCAAAAATGTTTCGGTGCGGGGCGGCAAGCCCAGCGTGTCGGTCAGGTAGGCAAAGCGCATGCCGCTTGAAGATTCGATGGCGTAACCAAATGTCACTTTGGAGTGAATCAGGGGCACGGGTGTTAATGTCAGAGACCCAATGCTGACCGGCTCGAATTTGGTCAAAGCGTGAAAGTCCAGCACACCCGGGTGCTTGTACAGGTCAGCGCAACCCTCCGAGTCTGGCGGGCCATAAACGGGAATACGCGTACCCACACCCCAGCGCAGGTGGAACAGGCCCTGTACATGATCGGGGTGAAAGTGCGTCAAAACAATCGCATCGAGCTCGCCGGGATTGAATCGCTCATGCAGGTCAGTCAGACCGGCATCGAGCAAGATACGTGTTGTGCCTGATTCAATCAACGCCGAACATGGGCGGCGTACAAACACTGGATCCAAGTGCGCACGCTCACAGGCGATGCAGGTGCACCCAAACAACGGCACGCCGCCCGCAGCACCCGTTCCTAAAAAGTTGATGCGCATTGAACAGTCCAGTTGTTATTCATTTTTTGACAATCGCTTTGCATCACCATTGGTACGCTGTTGCAGCGGCGAATCAAGTCCACCAGCGAATCACCGGCCACTTGCAGTTCACCATCGT
>Ga0209442_1002373_pt1 | contig 10168 bp, 5 predicted proteins | sample LauGreSBDMM110DD_2_FD_187565 | JGI IMG/M metagenome (GOLD analysis project Ga0209442, IMG submission 187565) | Freshwater lake microbial communities from Lake Michigan, USA - Sp13.BD.MM110.DD (SPAdes) (version 2) | ecosystem: Environmental > Aquatic > Freshwater > Lake | place: Lake Michigan, USA...
CCGCCTGACAGTTCTCATGGGGAACCATCATCCACCAAGTTCCAGGAGGAACGGATTATGGTCCATAAGATTCTCAGGCTTCCAGATGTAATTGAACGTGTCGGTTTCAGTCGCAGTTCAATCTACGCTTTTGTTGAGAACGGCACTTTCCCCAAGCCTGTTCAAATCGGCATCCGCGCTGTCGGGTGGCTTGATAGCGACGTCGATGACTGGATTTTAGATCGAATTGAAAAGTCGCGTGGGATTGATCATTCACTCGCTTCTTTGAAAACGAGCGGCTCATCTGAAGGAGGATCAAAATGACCTCCTCATCCAATGATTTTACCGCCCGCCGAAAGCGGCTTCTTGAAAATGGCTATATTCCAATACCGGTAACGTCGCCTGACCCGAAAGACGAAAGGGCAGGCAAAAAGCCAGTTATTAACGACTGGGCAAACCTAAAAGACCTTCAGATTGAAGATATCGAGAATTGGAATTCAAGATACCCCCGCGCTAAAAACACGGGTGTCGTCTGTGGGCATGTCGTGGGGATTGATATTGATATAGCCGATGCGGCCACAGTCGAAAGGATCAAGGCAGCTGCCTTCAAGATGCTTGGCAAGGATGCGCCAGTTCGCGTTGGGCGCGATCCTCGATCATTGATTGTTTACCGCACTGACACACCTTTTAAGAAGAAGAAGTCGAGTGAGTTCGTTCTTCCTTCTGGAGAGAAGGCTGAGGTCGAGGTTTTAGGCGACGGGCAGCAGTTTGTTGCAGATGGAATTCATCCAAAGACACTGAAGCCTTATGTTTGGGGCGACCAATCCCTCGAAGACGTTCCTTTTTCTAATTTGCCAATTGTGACTGAAGAGCAGATTGCGCAGTTTCTTTCGGTCGCAGATGAAATTTTACTCGAAAGTGGTGCGCTCCTAACTGCTGCAGTTAAAAGGGACGAGGCAGACGGAAAACGAGTTGCAAAGTATCGCGATGGCCCCGTTGACCCTGAGATTGTTAAGGAAGCCCTTGATCATATTCTGAACAACGATGTCGGCTATGATACGTGGGTCAGGATGGGTTTAGCATGCCATAGCGCACTCGGTGATGCTGGATTTGATCTTTGGGACGAGTGGTCTCAAAAGTCATCAAAATACGACGCCGCATTTACGGCAAAGACATGGCGGTATTTTAAGCCCGGTGGCGGTGTAACCGTTGGAAGTTTGTTCTATTTAGCCGCACAGAATGGTTGGCGTAAATCCAATCGCGGCGAGGGGCGAGTAATTGTTGTCATTGAGAATGGCAACTTACCTGAAACCATTGATAGGGTTGAACAGGCACTCCTCGATTCGGGCGTCGAAATTTATCAAAGAGGAGGAATTTTGTGCCGGCCGGTTCACCTTTCCGAATCGGTTGATCCCGGGGGGAGGGGCGGCCCTGTAAAACTAATCCCAACTGCTGAAGACTGGTTGCGCGAAACAATAATGCGAGTTGCGGTCTTTCAAAAGGTGAGCGGAAAATCAGGCGAGATTGTTGTTATTGATTGTCCTAGTTCAATTCCAAAAACTTATCTTGAGCGTGTTGGAAGTTGGCGCATGCCGTTAGTAACGGCAATCATTCAAGCCCCGACACTTCGGAAGGATGGAAGTGTCATTGATCAACCCGGTTATGATCAGTCTACGGGAATTTATGCGTCATTTGAACCTGACGAGTTTTTGCCTATTGATGAGGCTCCTAACCGCGCAGACGCTATAGATGCTTTGCGTGTTTTGAAATCTTCCATCAACACCTTCCCGTTTGCAGAAGCGGCAGATCGATCCGTCGCCCTTGCTGCAATTCTAACAGGGTTGACAAGGCATTTGCTGGAAACGGCTCCCATGTATGGGTTTTCTGCCCCCGTGGCAGGCTCTGGAAAGTCGCTCTTGGTTGACCAGATAAGTGTTATCATTAGCGGCAGGAAGGCGGCGGTCCTTGCGCCTGGGAAAACAGAAGAAGAACTCGAGAAGCGTCTTGGAGCTGCACTCCTTCAGGGGGAGACCGTTATTTCCCTCGACAACTGTACTGACACCCTTCAAGGGGCTTTTCTATGCCAAATGCTGACACAGACCCGAGTTCAGATTCGAAGGCTTGGACATTCCCAAAATGTCGAAGTGCCAACAAATAGCCTAATGCTATCGACGGGTAACAACCTAACCTTCGCAGAGGATATGACTCGGCGCGTTCTTCTTTGTACCCTAAATCCCAAAGTGGAACGTCCCGAAGAACGACAATTTGAAAAGGATGCACTCGTTGAAGCCTTAAATCACCGAGCTGAGTTGGTGGCAGCTGGGCTTACAGTGTTGAAGGCATTTATCTTCGCGGGACGCCCGAAATCGGCCAAGGTGCTTGGTTCCTATGCTGATTGGTCGAATTTGGTTCGGTCGGCTCTTGTCTGGCTGGGCGAACCCGATCCTTGCGATACGATGACGAAGGTTCGAGATAACGACCCTCTTCTTGCTAAAAACTTGGCATTGCTACACGAAATCGATGCCGAATTCCGAGGGGAGAAGTTTCTTGTGAGTGAATTGATTTCACGGGGTAGTGACCGTGAATCGACAACTAGTGGGGGGTTCAAGTTCCGCAATGAGGGGCTACATCAGGCTTTGGCTGAGTTTTCGGGTGGTAAGGATACCTTAAATTCAATTTCCATCGGGAAAGCCTTAGGGCGGCTGACAGACCGAATTATTGAAGGTGTAACACTTAAAAAGACCAACAGCATCGGTGGCAGAGCTGCTTGGCAATTGTTTGGCGGTAAGAGCGCAGAGCAGGCGAAACTATTTTGAAGGCTCTGCCCTGCAAGGGAGGTATCAACGGTTAGCGATTAGGTGGGATAGGTGAGATAGGTGGGATGTTTCCAACTCCTCCTATTTTTATTTTCTATTAGACACATTGTAAAATTCTTGAAGTAGCAAAATAACCTCACCTATCTCACCTATCCCACCTACCCCCCGGTCAAAAATTCTCTGCCGGAGAGGTGCCGATGGTCCAGTAGGACGATAAAATTGTTCCGAGGGCCAAGGACCAAGCACCTTCATACCCGTTTAACCAACGATCTCTTCATTTCGAGATACCATCGCTCAGAGGGAAGCGAACCTCGAACCTCGGCCATCAGGCTCATCTACGCCCAAGGTGACCAACCCTTCGGCAGATACCCACCAGCTTTCATCAAGGCAACCTCGGCTCTGTAGGCTGCCCAAATCTCGCGATTGGATTGAGCGAGGGCTTTGTTCTCTGCGAGCCTTTCGTTGGTTCTGTTGCCATGCTTGTAGTTGGCAGCGGCGATCCTCGCACGACCTTCAGGCGTTTTTGGTCCGGTGGACCTTCCACCATGAAGCTGGCAGCGACTCCGCCCCTTGATTGCGGGCTTCTGGCATTCAGTTCCTCGACGCGTTTTGGCTAGGCATCGTAGCCCCGGCCAATCAGGTCCGAACCGAGTTTCGAGGCCCAAGGTCCGCTGACAACCGCAATTGGCAGAACTTGCTCGCGCTCTCTTCCCGTCTATAGGGTTTTCCGACATTTGCTGTTTCCAAGCTCACGTCCGATCAGCTTAACAGTGTTCTCTATTAAGTTCAATTAATCCGTTATAAAGGATATTTGATCGAGGGCCGAGGACTGGGAACTGAAGCTCACCTGTTTCCGGTAAAAATGAGCATTCGGCAGAGAATTATCGCACCTCGGACCTTTACCAAAAACGGATCCCATTTGATGGAAATTAAAGTTAACCTTGCATCACGTTTAGTTATCTCGCCTTTGAATAACCAAAAGCCTTAGTTCCATTTCAGAGAGCCTTGCCTCTCACCAGCAGTCGAGGCAAAGCTATATCTTCCGTGTGTCCGAATCCGGTATACCTCGTCACCATGAACGCCGTCGAAATCGAACAAGCCATCTCTGACCTTGCCCAGAAGCCCTTCGAGAGGGAGGAGTTCCCCTATGCCTTCTTGGAGGCGTTCGGGAATAAGGCCACCACGCTCAAGAAACTTCGTGCAGGAGCCTCCAACGCCTCCGATGTACCGGAAGGGGTTCTGCAGCGCACCAACATTCATATAGCAACGTGCGATAAGGGGGCCGTCACCGCTACGCTGACGGCTTTGAAGGCCAGCCCCAAAACATCTGCGGCCAAGGCGAAGTTCGTTCTGGCGACCGATGGCGAGTTTCTGGAGGCGGAAGACCTGACTTTGGGCGAGACAATTGCCTGCGCCTATTCCGACTTTGCCAATCATTTTGGCTTCTTCCTGCCGCTGGCAGGCATCACCACCGTCCGGCAAATCCGCAACAACCCGATTGATATTCAGGCCACGAGCCGCCTCAACCGGCTCTATCTGGAACTGTTGAAAGAAAACCCGGATTGGCAGAGCGAGGCGCGGCGGCATGATCTCAACCAATTCATGACCCGCCTCATCTTTTGCTTCTTTGCCGAAGACACCAGCATTTTCTTGGGCGAGCAGCTCTTCACCCGCACTATCGAGCAGATGAGCGATGCGACCAATACGCACGACGTGATCGCGGAAGTGTTTCGCGCCATGGACCTGTCATGGACAGTTCGAAAGTCCGCGAACCTCCGTCCATGGGCTGAAGCTTTTCCCTATGTGAATGGCGGCCTGTTTGGCAGCAACAAGGACATCCCGCGTTTCAGTCGCGCCGCGCGGTCTTATTTGCTCCATGCGGGCAATCTCGACTGGCAGAAGATCAATCCTGATATTTTCGGCTCGATGATCCAAGCCATCGCGGATGATGACGAGCGCGGTGCCTTGGGCATGCATTACACCAGCGTGCCGAATATCCTCAAAGTGCTGAACCCGCTCTTCCTCGATGATCTCCGCGCGCGGCTCGAGGAGTGCGGTGACAATGCCCGCATGTTGCTAAATTTGCGTAAGCGCATGGCCAAAATCCGCGTTTTTGATCCAGCCTGCGGTTCCGGCAATTTTCTGGTCATTGCCTACAAGGAAATGCGGGAGATCGAAGCCGAGATCAACCGGCGGCGCGGCGAAGATGATTTGAAATCCGAAATCCCGCTCACCAATTTTCGCGGCATCGAGCTGCGCGATTTTCCCGCCGAGATTGCGCGCCTCGCGCTCATCATCGCGGAATATCAATGCGATGTGGTGTATCGTGGCCAGAAGGAAGCTTTGGCTGAATTTTTGCCGCTTGATGCGCAAAACTGGATCGTCTGCGGCAATGCGCTTCGGCTCGATTGGTTGAGCGTCTGCCCGCCCACGGGAACAGGCATTAAGCTGCATGGCGATGATTTGTTCAGCACCCCGCTCGATCAGGCGCAGATTGATTTCGAGAATGAAGGCGGGGAAACGTATATTTGCGGGAACCCGCCTTATCTTGGGTCAACATGGCAGTCGGATGAGCAAAAATCCGATCTGAAGGCCATTTTTGACCACCTAACAAAGACATGGAAATCGCTCGATTATGTCGCCGGTTGGTTCATGAAGGCGGCGAATTACGGCACACACACCAATGCTGTGGCAGCCTTTGTGTCGACAAACTCTATCTGCCAAGGCCAGCAGGTTCCGATTTTATGGCCGCTTGTGTTCAATACGGGTCATGAAATTTGCTTTGCCCATACAAGCTTCAAATGGGCGAACCTCGCCAGCCATAATGCAGGCGTGACGGTTGTAATTGTTGGGATTTGTAAGAACGCGGGAAAGAGCCGAAAGTTATTCTCAATTGAAGACGATAGCACCACGTTGGTAAATGAGGTTGAGAACATCAATGCATATTTAGTTCCATCACAAAATATAGAAGTGCAATCAATGCGCGTTCCATGGTCTAAAATTGAGAAAATGAGTTATGGAAATAAGCCAGTTGATGGTGGTCACCTTTTTCTATCATTTGATGAAATTCCTAATAATCTAACCAAACAAGCTAAACCATTAATTCGACCGATTGCTGGAAGTCATGATTTCATTAACGGCTCTTATCGATATTGTCTTTGGATTAGAAACGAAGATTTAGCTTCTGCAAACCTTATCCCTTTCATTGCTGATAGAATTGAGAAAAACAGAAAGAGTCGGCTAGATAGCCGCGATGTTGGCGCAAAAAAATTAGCCGAGCGAGCGCATCAGTTCAGGGATGTTGTAGAAGCTAGTGAATGGAGCTTTATTGTTCCGAGACATTCTTCAGAAAACCGCCCTTATCTGCCAGTAGGGTTATTGGATCATAACTTTATCATTAATGACAGTGCCTTCGCCCTCTACGACGCCCCTCTGTGGAACATGGCTCTGATCGCGTCTCGCCTGCACCTCGTCTGGATAGCAACCGTCTGCGGCAAACTGGAAACGCGCTATCGCTACTCCAATACCCTCGGCTGGAACACCTTTCCCGTCCCCCCGCTCACCGAGAAAAACAAAGCTGATCTCACCCGCTGCGCCGAGGACATCTTGCTGGCGCGCGAGGCGCATTTCCCCAAAACCATCGCCGATCTCTACGACCCCGAAACAATGCCCGAAAACATCCGCCACGCTCATGAGCGCAACGACGAAGTGCTGGAGCGCATCTATATCGGTCGCCGCTTCAAAAACGACACCGAGCGGCTCGAGAAGCTGTTCGAGATGTACACGAAGATGACGGCAACACCTTATAAAACCAAGGGGGTGGGAGCGTGACGGACCAAACACAAGACAAAAACTGCGTATATATTTTTCTTGATGAAGGGGGGAACCTGGACTTTTCCCAAAAGGGCACGAAATTTTACACCATGTCCACAATCACCACGGTGCGGCCATTTCATCTGCATGTGCCACTTGATGACTATATCTACGACCTCATCGAATGGGGAAAAGACATCGAGTATTTTCATTGCGCCGATGACAATAAGCATGTGCGAGAGAAGGTATTTTCTATCATCATAGAACAGCAAGACAGCCTTCGGGTTGACAGCATTGTGATTGAGAAGAGGAAGACAGGTCCAGCCTTACAAGAAGCGAAAAAATTCTACCCTAAAATGCTGGGTTATTTACTGAGATATGTTGTTGAACAATTAGATAGAAATTTCGTTGCTGAAATTATCGTTATTACTGACAGTATTCCTGTTGCAAGAAAAAAACAGGCAATCGAGAAAGCAATTAAGCAAACACTCGCTGAAATGCTGCCAGTAGATTGCAAATATCGCATCTTTCACCATGCGTCCCGATCACATTTCGGGCTGCAAATTGCAGATTACTGTAATTGGGCAATTTTCAGACGATGGGAAAGTGAAGATGATTTCTACAAGCAAAAAATAAGTGAATGCATCAAGAGTGAATTCAACATCTTCAGGTCGGGAAGTACTTATTATTATTAGATAAAATGACCTCCCTGACTACTTTCCTTGCGGAAAGAAAGCCCCTTGGGCTTTTGTCATCAGGGAGGAACCTTTAGAAAAAACGTAACAAAATGACAGTCATTAAGCAAGTTATAAATATGGCCCACCCAAATTCAATCCCCTCCGTCTCCGTCAGCTATGCCGGAACGGGAGCTTCAACCAAGCCAAATGAGCTTGGTATGCGCGTTATGCAGGAGCGCGCTTTTGAGCGGCGAGGTGAGCAATTTTTGCTGATCAAGTCCCCTCCCGCTTCAGGCAAGAGCCGCGCTTTGATGTTTATTGCGCTCGACAAGCTATACAATCAGCACATGAAACAGGCCCTCATCGTGGTGCCTGAAACCTCCATCGGTGCCAGCTTTGCCGATGAACCGCTGAGCAAATTCGGCTTCTGGGCGGATTGGACAGTCGTCCCGAAATGGAACCTGTGCAACACGCCGGGTGGCGACGAGCCAAGGGTTGCGCGCGGCAAGGTCAAATCCGTCAAAGCCTTTCTGGAGAGTGCTGACCGCGCACTCGTTTGCACCCATGCGACCTTCCGGTTTGCAGTGGACGAACTTGGCATTGAAGCATTTGATGATCGCGTGATTGCGGTTGACGAGTTCCATCACGTCTCTGCCAATTCCGACAACAAATTGGGGAGCCAACTCGCGCAGTTCATCGCCCGCAACAAGGTTCATATTGTAGCGATGACAGGTTCCTATTTCCGGGGTGATGGCGAACCGGTTCTGATGTCGGAAGATGAAGCAAAATTTGATACCGTCACCTATACCTATTATGAGCAGCTCAACGGGTATGAGTATCTCAAAACACTCGACATCGGCTATTTTTTCTATTCCGGCAGCTATGTCGACGATATTTTAAAGGTGCTGGACTCGACGCAAAAGACGATTGTTCACATCCCGAATGTGAACTCGCGCGAAAGCACCAGCGACAAGATCAAGGAAGTCGAACACATCATTGAAGCTTTGGGCGAATGGAAGGGTACTGACCCGGCCACAGGTTTCCATCTCGTGGAGGCGGCAGACGGGCGAATGTTGAAAATTGCCGATCTGGTCGATGATGATCCGGTCAAACGGCAACGGGTGAAGGGTGCGCTGCAAAATCCAGCGGAAAGGAATAACCGCGACTTCGTTGATATCATCATCGCGCTCGGGATGGCGAAGGAAGGGTTCGACTGGATTTGGTGCGAGCATGCACTCACCGTCGGCTACCGCTCCAGCCTCACTGAAATCATCCAGATCATTGGCCGCGCAACAAGAGACGCGCCGGGCAAGACGCGGTCACGCTTTACCAACCTCATCGCTGAACCGGATGCTTCAGCCGAAGCCGTGACGGATGCGATCAACGATACGTTGAAGGCGATTGCAGCGAGCCTTCTGATGGAGCAAGTGCTTGCCCCCCGCTTCAATTTTGTGCCGCGCAACAGCGGACCAATGCCCGATTTTGAGTATGGTGAGGGCGGCTATCAATACGACAAAGGCAATATTGGCTTCGATGAGACAACCGGTGAAATTCAAATCGAGATCAAGGGCCTTGTTATGCCCGAGAGCCATGAAGGAAAACGCATTTGCCGCGAAGATTTGAACGAGGTGATCACAGCCTTCGTGCAGGATAAGGTAACGCTTGAACGCGGAATGTTTGACACCGAAATGGTTCCCGAAGAACTCACGCAAGTGCGGATGGGAAAAATCGTCAAAGACAAATACCCCGACCTGAGTGCTAATGATCAGGAAGCAGTCCGCCAAAGGGCCGTAGCGGCTTTAAACATTACCCAGACGGCCAGCGGGGCGGCGGCAGCGGCCATGTTCGGTGGAACGACCGCTGATACCATAAAAGCTAACACCGCCTTGATTGACGGTGTCCGCAAGTTCGCAATGGACGTCCGCGATCTGGATATTGATCTGATCGACCGGATAAATCCATTTGGTGCGGCCTATTCCATTCTAGCCAAGTCTATGAGCGAGGAGAGCTTAAAACAGGTAGCTACTGTAATAGCAGGTAAGAAGATCGCTCTGAGCTATGATGAAGCGCGGATGCTTGCGGAGCGCGCGTTGACGTTCAAAAAGGAGAGGGGCCGCCTGCCGTCAATTACTTCACCTGACCCGTGGGAGCGAAAAATGGCGGAGGGCGTGGCTTTCATCGCCCGGAAGCGTGCGGAGGCAGCAGCCAATGGCTGACCTCTCCGACGACGAACTACTCGCTGAACTCGGTGTTGAGATTGAGGCTAAAACTCAATCATCCCGCACGCCGCTGGAAGAGCGCATTATCGCCGGATTTGAAGATATTGTGCGGTTCTATGATGCCAATGGCCGTGCGCCACAGCATGGTGAAGAGCGCGATATCTTTGAACGTCTTTACGCAGTTCGCCTCGACCAGATCAGAAAGTTGCCGAATGCCCGGGAGCTTCTCGGCGCATCAGACGCGCACGGTCTTCTTGATGCTAAGAACACAGACACTGTCTTTGCCAGCCACACTTTGGATGACGACGCGTTACTCGCTGAACTAGGCATTGAGAGCGAGGAAGAAAATGACCTGACCACCCTTCGCCACGTAAAACCGAGGGCCGAGGTCCGCGCTGCGGAAGAGGTTGCTCAGCGTGACGTCTGCAAAGACTTCGCAACATTCGCTCCGTTGTTTGAACGGGTGAAACATGAGCTTGAAACGGGAACCAGAACCGCAAGAAACTTCGTGAAAGACTCGGGCTTTTCGCAGGCTGATATCAAAAAAGGGCAGTTCTTTATTCTCGGCGGCCAGATTGTTTACATCGCAGAGGTGGGCGAAGAGTTTAAAGCCCCTAATGATCAGTTCGATGCGCGTCTCAGAGTGATTTATTCCAACAAGACG
>Ga0209442_1002376_pt1 | contig 10165 bp, 9 predicted proteins | sample LauGreSBDMM110DD_2_FD_187565 | JGI IMG/M metagenome (GOLD analysis project Ga0209442, IMG submission 187565) | Freshwater lake microbial communities from Lake Michigan, USA - Sp13.BD.MM110.DD (SPAdes) (version 2) | ecosystem: Environmental > Aquatic > Freshwater > Lake | place: Lake Michigan, USA...
CGCTTTTTCGCAAAACAAAGCCGTACGTTGCTCACATTCGGATTTTCAGTGTAGAAAGCTGAAACTGGAATGGTGGCTACACCAAACTCCCGGACCAGCCGCTGAGTAAAATCCGTATCAGCAACTCCGGACCCGGATATGTCGACAGTTACAAAATAAGTCGCCTGACTGGGAAGCACATTAAATCCGCATTCGCGCAACCCTGCTGAAAAATAGTCACGACTGGCGGCGTAACGCGCACGCATTTCACTGAAATAATGTCGGTCCTTCAACAATCCAAAAGCCACAGCGGACTGGAGATTGGGCGCGGTGGTGAAGGCTAAAAATTGGTGTGCTTTAGCAATGATAGACAGAAGAGGTGGCTCAGCGAGTACAAACCCCACCTTCCAGCCCGTCAACGAAAATATTTTCCCCGCAGATCCAATCTTGATCGTTCGGTCTCGCATATCCTCAATCGACATCATTGTGATGTGTTTGACGTCATCGAATACGAGATGCTCCCAGACTTCGTCACATATCGCAATCACATCGTATGCTTTGCAGAATTCCGCGAGGAGCATATGCTGTTCATAAGAAAATACGCTGGCGCATGGATTCAAGGGGTTGTTGAAAACCACTGCTTTTGTGCGTTCATTAAACGCAAGCTCGAGGTCTTCACGCTCAAAGGTCCAATGTGGCGGTTTCAAATTTACAAATCTGGGAATGCCGCCAGCCCTGAGAACTAACGGCAGATATGCGTCGTAGGTCGGCTGAAACAAGACAACTTCATCACCTGCATTTATGGTCGCCAACAAAGCCGCCGCCAAAGCCTCCGTTGCTCCGGAAGTAACCATGGTTTCATGATGCGCGTCGATGGCTATATTTTGGTGTTGATTATAATGCTCGGCAATCGCCTCACGCAGTTCCGGGAGCCCCATCATTGGGGGATATTGATTCCATCCAGACATGACCGCATCCGCAGCCTTCTGACGGACGTCCTCGGGACCTGGATCATCTGGAAAACCTTGGCCAAGATTGATCGCGCCAAATTCACGCGCCAAATTCGACGTGATGTCAAAAATTGTATTTGGAAGTCCAGAGAAGACGTTATTCATCACGCGCGTCCGTTCGTTGATCGATACATGCGTCAAAGCTATTTCAGGATCACCTTCGCTTCAATCTCCTGTAGCACTTGATCGATCAGGGCGGGCGTCGACGACCCTGCGCATATGGAGAGAGCATCCGGAATAATCAGCATTTTCTTTGGAGGATAAAGACGGGTGATTGCTGGATGCAGCAACAACGCCTGTCCCTGATCTTCAGCAATAGCTATCGCCTCTGAGACGACGAGATAATCAGGGCGCGTCTCAACAAGTTTTTCAAGTGGCACAAAGCCTCCAGCGGACGGCAAGCCGAACTCGTCGGACGCGTCTCGTAAACCAGCATGGCTCAAGACCTCTGCGACGACGCCACCCGTTTGGGCATATCCTCGTCGTTGAAAAATCAGGAATGAGCGAGGTTCGTCAATGTGAACCCGCAGCCCTTCAAGCCGACGAAGCGACCGATCGATGTCGGAGACTAGTTCTTCACCGCGTACTTTTTGTCCAATTTGAGCCGCAGCATCGATCACACCGGCTCTTGTTTCCGCAAGGGTCTTCCAAGCCGGGATTGAATATGTTTTCATGCCAGCCTTGACAAGAACAGCTTTGGTGTACCTTGCGTCATATTGTCCAATGAAAACGATCTCAGGCGCCAGTTGAAGGGCGGCTTCAGCACTGGCGCGTATAGCTGGAACAGCGGTCGCCAACTTCCAGTGATAGGAAAGCGCCGGATTGCGCGCCATTGAGCTAAGGCCCAAAACCTGATCGATATTTCCAAATTCGAGCGCAAGCTGATCAGCGCAAAGATTAAATGACACTACCTTCAGATTTTTCGCATTTGCCACATTCTGACCAGATGCCATCAACCAGATGCAAGATAGAGCTGCTCGCAACACTGAGGCCTTGATGATATGCGTCATAAAGATCGAGCTTTTCCACTTCAGCCACACATACTAAAATTTGAAATCTATCTTACAAGGCTGTTTAATCCGCGAACAATCCTCGTTGATTGATTTCCAACTTTAATCACTGCAAAAAGAATTCATGCTTGCTGATATCTTATGCTAAAAACCGGCTCATTCGGCGAGCCTAAGTCGTGGGAGCCTACAAGATGCTGAGCCGGAGCGAAAACGGAGCGCGAACCCGGATTATTATCTTACTGTGCTTCCTGATCTTCGGACTTAGCTTGAGCGCCCTTTTCGTCGGCCCCGTGCAATTGAGCATTCACGAAGTTTTTACGGGCCTGTTTTTCCCTGAAGCAGAAACCGGACTTATTGTTCGAGAGCTCAGGCTGCCGCGGCTTATTCTGTCGCTGGGATTTGGGGCTGGACTGGGAGTATGCGGCGCTGCAGCACAAGCGCTGACACGTAACCCACTGGCTGATCCTGCTATCTTTGGCGCTCCACAAGCCGCTGCTTTCGGCGCTGTCTTAATGCTGTCTTCAGGCATTCCTCACGTACTTTCGTTCTACTTACCACTCGCGGCGATAAGCTTTGCCGCTCTATCAATGCTGGTTGTCGTTGTATTTGTTGTCTCCGAACGAGCCATAGTTTCGGTCCTACTTGTTGGCATAGCGCTTGGATCCCTCTTCGGCGCAGGCACGTCGTTCTTGCTGAGCATGTCAGAAAACCCGTTTGCCGTCACAGAGATCGTATTCTGGCTTCTGGGTTCATTTTCCGATCGTTCGTTTGTGCATGTCGGTCTTAGTCTCCCATTTATAATATTGGGATGCGCGTTGCTATTTCGTTGCGGTCCAGCATACCGCGCTTTAACGCTTGGCGAAGATACCGCCCGGTCGCTCGGATATAATATTGGGCTAACAACAGCAGTGACAGTTCTGGGTATTGCGCTCACGATTGGCGCTGGGACCGCTGTTGTTGGTTCTATAGGATTTGTAGGGCTCGTTGCACCACATCTGGTAAGGGCTGCTTGCGCAGGAGACCCGTCCTTGACCCTCTTGCCATCTTTTCTGGCGGGCGCTTGTATCACAACAGCAGCAGATATCCTTGTGCGCTGCCTCCCATCTAGTGGAGAGCTTCATGTGGGAGTAGTCACTGCAATCACAGGCGCTCCTTTCCTTTTGTATATTGCTATGAAAAAACAGAACTCTTTTTCGGGAGTGAGGGGTTGATTCCGCCTGGGCTCATTCAGGTGCGGGACAATATCCCACTCATGACCTGGCGCGACGTGTTCGTAGTCGAGGACAATAGATATCTTTTGAAAAATATTTGTTTTGATTTATTTAAAGACGATTTCATCGCAATCGTTGGACCCAATGGGGCTGGCAAAACTACCCTGTTACGAACCGCTGCTGGCCTTTTGCGGGCTGATGGCTATGCAGCAATCATGCAGAGGCAGTCGTCCGGTTTGACTTCGCGGGAGAGGGCGCGCTTGATTTCATACTTGCCTCAACAGCGCGATTTCGCGTGGCCTATGAGTGCAAGATCTGTGGTCAGTCTCGGATTGAGCACCTTCGGAGATAAAGCTGGCGAACACTCTCTGGAGGTCGACGATAGCCTTCGCTCGTTGGGTATTTCTCATCTGTCTGATAAGCTTGTCAATAAACTATCTGGAGGTGAACGGGCTCGTATTTTTCTTGCCCGAGCTTTGGTTAGTTCCTCACCGATCCTGATAGCAGACGAACCGTTGAACTCGCTTGATCCTTCCGCGCAATTATGTGCCATCGAAGTCCTAGCGAAGAGAGCAGCCTCCGGAAGACCAGTGATTGCAGCGTTTCATGAAATAGGTCTAGCGTTACGGCACGCGACCAAGATTCTTATTATACGTGATGGACACATGCTAGCTTATGCGCCACCAAGCACCATCGTAGAATCCGACGCCCTTAGTCGTGCCTACGGAGTCAAATTCAACTGCTATTCAACGCCTTATGGATATGACGTCACATTTGGGCGTTGATTATTTTGGTGCCCGCTTTGCCAATATTCTTTGCAGAGTCCTTCTGTGCATATTCAGCCTCCGTGCCGTCTCAGATACGTTGCGGCCACATAGCTCATAAATACGCTGGATGTGTTCCCATCTGACACGATCGGCGGACATGGGGTTCGTCGGCAGGACTGTTTTGACGCCTGACGTGACCAATGCCTGGTAAATTTCATCAGCATCCGCTGGTTTCGCGATATAATCAAAGGCGCCCAACTTTACCGCCGTCACAGCGGTGGCGATATTGCCGTACCCGGTCAAGATGACGCCGCGAGCTTCAGGTCGCGTGGCTTTCAGCTTCAAAATCACATCAAGTCCGCTGCCATCCCCAAGTCTGAGGTCTATAATCGCATAAGCAGGTGCTTTTTTTTCGATGCTTTGAAGCCCATCAGCAACCGTGCTGGCGATAGAGACATCGAACCCTCGTTGCTCCATCGCGCGGGACAGCCTGGTCAAAAAAGGCTGATCATCATCAACAATCAGCAGCGTCTTATCGGTTTCGGCTTTTGTGTGCTGTTCCATTTTCCATTTCGGGGTTGGACGGCGCAGAAGAACGCAAAGCTTCAACTAGGCGAGTCTGAACCGTTTGCAACAGCTACTCCTCTTGTTCCCTCAAAAAGATCCCTGTTCCAGACAACCGATACCCTTGCGCCGCCGCCTTGAGCCGCATTACCCATTTTAACGGTTGCCCCGGTACGCTCCAACAGCGTCTTGGCGATAAAAAGGCCAAGACCAAGGCCGCCCTCTTCCATTTTTGCCCGCCGTTGCGATTGCCTGCTGGTGACATACGGCTCACCCAGTCGCGTCAGAATCTCCAACGGAAACCCCGGCCCGTCATCCTCGACAATAATGCGCACCTCGGCAGCAGTCCATTCACCGGTCACCAATACAACTGAACCAGCAAAATCAACTGCGTTCTCAATTAAATTGCCAAGGCCATATAAAATCGCCGGATTTCTCGCAAGCGTCGGCTCCACCCCATCGCCAGAAAGACCAGTGTCCAATTGGACCCCAAAATTTCGCGCGGGCGCCACTATTTCCTCAATCACATGGCTGAGCCGCAACTGACCCCAAATACCATCGCCTTCGCTACCCAAAGACGTAAGTTTTGCAAGGATCGCACGACACCTTCCGACCTCTTGTTCCAGAAGAAGCACATCTTCGACGAACGGACCCTGCTCTGGACCCAATCGACGCATCTCTTTGACTACGAGCGTAATCGTCGCCAAAGGTGTCCCAAGCTCGTGCGCTGCAGCAGCGGCAAGCCCATCCAGTTGCGTGAGATGTTGCTCGCGCGCCAAAACCAGTTCAGTGGCGCCCAAAGCGTCAGTGAGTCGTCGGGCTTCCTCAGCGACCCTGAAGGCGTATACAGCTATGAATATTGATCCGGAAACCAGAGCAATCCAGATGCCGGCAATATAAAGAAATGGAAGGCTGAGCTCACCATCCTCACGCCACGGCAATGGATAGTAAAAGAACGCCAGAAAACTGGCTGCAGTTATCATAGTCAAAACGAGGATGAACGTACGCTGCAATGATAGCGAAACCGCCGAAATAAGAACGGGCGCCAAAAAGAGGATAGAGAACGGGTTTTGAAGCCCCCCTGTAAAAAACAGTAAGCTTGCAAGTTGAACCACATCGTAGCCTAGCAGCGCCGTGGCGGGGTTTTCCCCCAACCTGTGGTTGACCGCATAGCGGATTCGAAGGGCTATATTCAGCCAGACCGATGCTGTAACGGAGACGAGGCAGAGGACCAGCGGCAGGTCAAAACCTAAAATGCGATAGGTCACCAGCAAAGCGGAAATCTGGCCTGCAACAGCTAGCCAGCGAAGTCGAACAAGCGTATCGACACGTAATGAACGCGCGTTGATTCCGAAGTTCAAAGATCGATCTAAATTCATTAGCTTAAATTATACTGGAATATGAAGAAACTCTAGCGATACAATGTGTGAGTTATGCAACTGGGGTTCTTGGCGCGTAGCGCGCCAACGACAATCGAGGGCTGCGCAATATGAACCGTTTTTCGTACCAGATCTATGAAATGGCTCACCTTGCCCTCACGCCGGCGCGAGCGATGTCGGATGCAACGCGCGTGATGTTCAAAAGCCCGCTAAACCCCTGGACGCATACACACGTCGGAAAAAACCTCGCGGCGTCTGCGGAACTGTTTGAGCGGGTTACCCGACGTTACGGAAAACCTGTCTTTGATTACGGACACACTACGATCAACGGCCAGAGCTGCGCGATAGTCGAAAACGTTGTCTGGGAGAAGCCATTCTGCCGGCTCGTCAGATTCACTACTCAGAGCAGCCAGACAAGATCGCGGCTACTGATCGTAGCTCCGATGTCAGGGCACTATGCAACATTGTTGCGAGGAACAGTCGAAGCTTTTCTTCCCAACTATGATGTTTACATCACTGACTGGACAGACGCGCGGATGGTTCCGCTTGGCGCCGGAAAATTCGATCTTGATGATTACGTCGATTATCTCGTCGATATCTGTGGGTTTCTCAACGCGCCCGACCAGTCCGCCCCATTACATACCCTTGGCGTTTGCCAACCATCAGTTCCACTAATTTCCGCCATCGCGTTGATGGAGGCGGACGGCAATGCAAAAGCGCCTAATTCCATGGTCCTCATGGGCGGACCAATCGACACGCGAAAGAGCCCAACAGCCGTAAACTTACTCGCCCAAGAACGCGGAACCAACTGGTTTCGACGCAATTGCATCGTGTCAGTGCCGTTCCCTTATCCCGGCGTGAGCAGGGAAGTTTACCCCGGCTTTCTGCAGCTTTCTGGATTTATGGCGATGAACCTCGACCGTCATATGAACGCTCATCTGGATATGTTCAATCACCTGATTGAGGGCGATGGAGATTCGGCTGAAAAGCATCGTGATTTTTACGATGAATATCTGGCGGTGATGGACCTTGATGCTGCGTACTATCTCCAAACGATCGAAGAGGTATTTGTGCGTCACTCACTCCCTAAGGGAGAGTTACGGCACCGCGGCAGGCTGGTTGACCTGAGAGCTATTCGGGACGCCGCGTTAATGACCGTAGAAGGTGAGAAAGACGACATATCGGGAGTAGGGCAAACTGCTGCGGCCCATGCGCTTTGCTCGAATATACCCGAGAACCGGAAAGAGCATTATCTTCAGGCGGGCGTTGGTCATTATGGCGTGTTCAATGGGTCGCGCTTTAGGCGTGAAATTGCTCCTCGCATCCGCGCATTCTTTGATCGAAGCGAGCAGGGGCGATAGTGCAACCTCAGGGTAGTTAGATGATCGACCATGGTGATCTAACTATAAATCATGGCGGCAAAACCTACAGGATTGCTCTTCGTCGCAACCCAAGAGCCACCCGGTTTACGCTGCGCATCAGAGCTGCTACCCGAGAAGCCGTTCTCACCGCTCCTGCTAAAAGCCCGCTGGCTGACGTCAGGAAATTTGCATCTGAACATGCTGAGTGGATCCACTCGAAGCTGACTCTGGTTCCGGAAGCTGTCCCTTTTCAGCACGGTTCGATCATTCCAGTCAGGGGCATTGATCATCAGATCGTTCACCTTCGTACTGAGCGCGGTCTGGTCTCTCTCGAGAGACCGAACGCAGAATCCTCCCCTCAACGGCCGCTCTTCCTTTATGTCTTTGGTCACGAAGAGCATGTGGAGCGGCGTACTTCCGACTTCTTAAAAACACTTGCCAAGGCAGATATTCGGTTAGCGGTAAAAAAACACTGCGATATGTTGAAGATCCCGCCCCCGCCAGTAACGGTTCGCGACACTGTCAGTAGATGGGGCTCATGCTCATCTACCGGCTCCCTAAATTTTTCCTGGCGTCTCATTTTCGCGCCTGCATTTATCCTCGATTATCTCGCGGCGCATGAGGTCGCACATATACGTGAGATGAACCATTCAAAACGTTTCTGGGGTATTGTTGAGATGCTATGCCCGGAAACACGCTCTGCGGAAAAATGGCTGGATGAACATGGGACCGATCTCCACCGTTATGGAACACGGCGAAAAATCTGAGTCTTTAAATACGATGAAACGTTAAATAGACGGGCGTCCGTCCTTCACGAAGCGCCTTTGCCTCGTACCGCGTTCCGGGCCACTTGTCCCATGGCTTCAGCCAATCCTGCGAGGATGCTTGATTCCAAGAAAAACAGGGGGAATCTTCAACACGCAACAGCGTCCATCCTGCGTAATCGTCTATATCAGTTGCAAACCGCAGCTCTGATCCCGGCTTCATCACACGCGCTAATTTTATCAGAAAATCAGAAGAGATCAGACGCCGCTTCTTATGACGCAATTTGGGCCAGGGATCGGGATACAGAATCGAAACTTGCTCTATCGAGGCGTCCGGTAAAGCTTCGATGAGATCGATCACCTCCTGATCGTATATACGCACGTTTTTGGTCTCTAACTGATCTATGGAAGCAATCAATTTTGCGACACCGTTTACAAAAGGCTCGCAACCTATAAAGCCAACGTCTGGGTTGGACATTGCTTCTGACGCTAAATGCTCCCCTCCACCAAAGCCTATTTCGAGCCATACCGGCTTTGAAGCGTCAAAACCAAGAGAAGCAATTCCTGACTTCAATGCCGCCAAGTCAACCCTAAAGCCGGGGAGCAACGTACGATACAATTCAGCTTGCCGCGCCCGTAAGGATTTACCTTTGCGCCGGCCATAGAAAGATGTTTTGAGGGTGTCTGTTTTCATCGAAGATGGGCGACGCATAGCGCCGCCCTGCTCCCATTCAGCTGAAAAAAGTCTTCAATTTTTCGACGAGATCGGTCTTTTCCCAAGAAAAGCCGCCATCAGCATCCGGTTGTCTGCCAAAATGGCCGAATGCGGACGTCCGCGCATAAATTGGCTTATTGAGCTGGAGATGCTCTCTGATTCCCCGCGGCGTTAGACTCATCGCGTCCATCAGGACGCTTTCGAGCTTTCCTTCGTCAACCACGCCAGTGCCATGCAAGTCAGCATAAATCGAAAGTGGTTTTGCAACGCCGATTGCGTAAGCCAATTGCAAAGTGCAACGATCAGCCAACCCGGCGGCGACGACATTCTTTGCCAAATACCGAGCAGCATAGGCTGCTGAGCGATCGACCTTGGTAGGATCCTTGCCCGAGAATGCGCCACCCCCGTGAGGAGCAGCGCCGCCATAGGTGTCGACAATAATTTTACGCCCAGTCAGACCGCAATCGCCGTCAGGCCCGCCGATGTAGAACTTGCCGGTCGGGTTGATATGCCAGACCGTATTGCTATCGATCCAACCATCTGGAATCGCCGCCCGAGCATAAGGTTCGATCATATCTCGGATCTGAGAGGAAGAGAGATCTTCGACCGTGTGCTGATGAGATACGACGATCTGCGTTATGCCAACGGGCTTGCCATTCTCATAGCGAACAGTGATCTGGCTCTTCGAGTCCGGCCCCAATCCCTTCTCTGTTCCATTATGACGAGCCTCTGAAATCAGGCGCAGTACCTTGTGCGCGTAATAGATCGGGGCCGGCATAAGCTCCGGAGTTTCGCGGCAAGCATACCCAAACATGATGCCCTGATCGCCAGCGCCTTCATCTTTATTACCAGAGGCGTCAACGCCCTGCGCAATGTCAGCGGACTGCGCGTGCAATAACACTTCTATCTTCGCGTGCTCCCAATGGAATCCATCCTGCTCATAGCCGATGTCGCGAATTGCTTGACGTGCAGCGTGAATGATGGTGTCTTCCGCGAGCTTTGGTCCACGGACTTCGCCTGCGATTACCACGCGGTTAGTGGTGGCAAGCGTCTCGCACGCAACTCTGATCTGATAAGGATCCAGCCCTGCATTTGATCCCTCTCGAAAGAAAAGATCAACAATCTCATCAGAGATCCTATCGCAGACTTTGTCAGGATGCCCTTCAGATACGGACTCACTGGTAAACAAATAATTTTGACGGGCCACGTACCTGTCTCCGATGCTGGGCTGGGAAGCCAAGTTGTTTTCACCCTAAAGCCTGTAACTGACTTTCGGTCGATTTAGCGCTGATTTCATGGCAGCGCCCGTTCATTTGGTCAAGCGGCAGCTGTCATTGCGTTCGATGAATCCAAAAACGCTCACGATTTACTAGGGCTCGGATGAGCTAGCTAGGCTCAGGACTCA
>Ga0209442_1002378_pt1 | contig 10158 bp, 9 predicted proteins | sample LauGreSBDMM110DD_2_FD_187565 | JGI IMG/M metagenome (GOLD analysis project Ga0209442, IMG submission 187565) | Freshwater lake microbial communities from Lake Michigan, USA - Sp13.BD.MM110.DD (SPAdes) (version 2) | ecosystem: Environmental > Aquatic > Freshwater > Lake | place: Lake Michigan, USA...
GGGGCAGTGACACGGGCAGTGCTTCGAGCAGCAGTGCGGCGTTGGCCGTGCAAGCCACCTCTTATGCCAATAAAAATGTGGCTGGCTTGACCACCACAGCGGTGCCCGTCGATGCGGTGTCAGGTGTGCTTTTGGTCCCAACTTCTGTCACTTTTGGGGATTTCTTCCAGGAAGGGGCATATTCGGCCTTTGTGGTGTCAACCGCTGGACAAGCTTATTTTTTGCGCTGGCAGTCGGCCAGCTCGACCTGGGTCGACGGTTCTGCAACCCTGTTTGGCACGGGGGCTAGAAATACCTGCAATGCCACTTACGCCATCACCGCCGATTTCAATGCAGACGGCAAGCCAGATGTGTTTTTGTCTTGTTCAGGGCTTTCAAATCAATTGATTTTTCTCAGCTCGGGTTCGAGCTATGTCCGAACCGACCCTGGCATTGCCCTGGATGGCAACCGAGCCGCAGCGGCAGACATCAATGGCGATGGCGCATTGGATTTGGTGGTGACCGATAAAAACGCCACTCCACAAATTTGGAAGGGCATCCTCACGGCCAATGGCAGCGGCTACGCCGTCACTTTCGCCAAGCAAACCAATTGGTTGTCCACCACCACTTGCAATGGCACCACCTTGCCGACCACTATAGACACTGTGTTTTTGGTACCGGCCATTTGGGACACCGCTGGAGCCGCCAATACAAACTTGATTTTGGGTGGCGTTGCCAGTGGGGGTGGTAAACCTTATGTCCGATTGAAAAAAATAGACACTGACCCCGTTCCGCCCTATTACTCAGCTTGTGTGGCCAAAGGATTTTTGCAAATTCAAGAGGGCGTGAATAACGCCGCATTGCGCGACATTTTTTACCAAAACAGCAAGTTTTATTTGTTAACCGCTTATCAGCCGACCACAGCAGAGCCCAATGAGATTCAGCTGAGCAGTTACACGATCAACGCAGATGGCTCGCCAGTTTTTTCAGTCACTAAAACGCTAACCTCTGCCGCAACCTCTGCCGCCGGATTTGCGAAGCAATACAAATACAACAGCACAGATTTCCAACCTTACGAAGCCGGTTGCACGACCACCCGATGTTCAACTGCGGCCAATATAGCTCCGCCCTGAGCCCAAGTTTGACCCTGGGCTGGTACTGGTCGCTCAACTGCCCCGGGTGATCGGCATTTCCACCTCTTGCGGCTCTGAGGCGATGTGCCGCGCCAATTCCAACTTGGCGATGGAATTGCGGTGCACTTCGTCTGGGCCGTCGGCCAGGCGCAAGGTGCGTTGGTGGGCCCAGGCGTAGGCCAAGGGGAAATCGTCGCTCACACCACCCGCGCCATGGGCTTGGATGGCCCAGTCGATGATTTGCAAGGCCATGTTGGGCGCAATCACCTTGATCATGGCGATCTCAGATTTGGCAATTTTGTTGCCCACCGTGTCCATCATGTAGGCGGCTTTGAGGGTGAGCAAGCGGGCTTGCTCGATCATGATGCGCGACTCGGCAATGCGCTCGTGCCACACACCCTGGGCAGAGATTTTTTTACCAAACGCGACCCGGCTGTTGAGGCGTTTGCACATCAACTCCAGGGCACGCTCGGCGCTGCCAATGGTCCGCATGCAGTGGTGGATGCGCCCTGGGCCTAAGCGGCCTTGGGCGATTTCAAAGCCGCGACCTTCACCCAACAGCAGGTTGCTGGCGGGCACGCGAACGTTTTTCAGCACCACTTCCATGTGGCCGTGGGGGGCATCGTCGTAGCCAAACACCGTCAAGGGCCGCAACACAGACACACCCGGGGTGTTGGCGGGGATAACGATCATGCTTTGTTGCGAATGGCGCGGGGCCTCGGGGTCGGTTTTGCCCATCACGATGTAGATGGCGCAACGCGGGTCGCCCGCACCAGAGCTCCACCATTTGCGGCCGTTCACAACATAGTAGTCGCCGTCGCGCTCAATGCTGCATTGCACATTGGTGGCGTCGGATGAGGCCACATCGGGCTCGGTCATCAAAAACGCCGAGCGGATGTCGCCGCGCAGCAAGGGCTCGAGCCACTCGTCTTTGATGGCCTCGCTGGCGTAGCGCTCCAGGGTTTCCATGTTGCCCGTGTCGGGGGCCGAGCAATTGAACACCTCGGCCGCAAAAGGCACCCGACCCATGATTTCGCACATGGGTGCGTATTCGAGGTTGCTCAGGCCTTGGGGGGCGCGTTTGCTGTGGGGCAGGAATAAGTTCCACAGCCCCGCCTCGCGGGCTTTGGGCTTGAGTTCTTCAATCAACGCGGTGGGCACCCAGGGGTTGCCCTTGGCGCGGTTTTCAGCGATTTCGCGGAAAAACCGTTTTTCGTTGGGGTAAATATGCTCGTCCATGAAGGCCAAGAGACGCGCTTGCATGGCTTTGACTTTGTCCGTGTAGTCGAAGTTCATGGTGTTCTTTCAGTGGTGAGTGAAGAAATTAAGCCCTTTGGGCAAAAGACCAGGCCAGTTCGGCCATGGGGCGTGCGCCGGCCCCGGAGGAGCGCGCTTGTTCGCTGGATGCGGTGCCGGTTTCCACCCGCTTGGCAATGCCTTGCAAAATCGCTGCGATGCGAAACAGGTTGAACGCCAGGTAGAAGTTCCAGTCCACTTCCAGGTCTTGGGGTTTGGCCAAGCCAGTTTGGTCGCAATACATGCGGATGTATTCTTTTTCGGTGGGAATGCCCAAGGCGGGCAGGTCAAGGCCACCGATGCCGCGAAAGGTTCCAGGGATGATGTGCCAAGACATGCAGTGGTAGCTGAAGTCGGCCAAGGGGTGGCCCAGGGTTGAAAGTTCCCAGTCAAGCACCGCCAAAATTTGCGGGTTTCCGGGATGAAAGATCAGGTTGTCCAGCCGGTAGTCGCCATGCACCACGCTGGTCTGGCTGTCGTCTTTGGCGCTGGCCGGGATGTGCTGGGGCAGCCATTCCATCAAACGGTCCATCTCTGGGATGGGGGTGGTGATAGAAGCTTGGTACTGGCGTGTCCAGCGGCTGATTTGGCGCTCAATGTATTGCCCGGGCTTGCCATAGCCCTCCAGGCCGACTTGGCGGTAGGAGGTGCGATGCAAGGCGGCAATGACGCGGTTCATCTCGGTGTAGATGGCGCGCCGTTCACCGGTTTGCAAACCGGGCAATGACTGCTCCCACAGCACCCGACCCGAAACAAATTCCATGATGTAGAAAGCGCGGCCAATGACGCTTTCGTCCTCGCACAAGGCGTGCATGTGCGCCACGGGCACACCTGAGCCTTGAAGGGCCTTCATCACCGTGAATTCACGTTCAATGGCATGGGCCGAGGGCAGCAGTTTGGCCACCGGGCCCGGTTTGGCCCGCATCACGTAGCTGATCGACGGCGTGATGAGTTTGTAAGTGGGGTTGGATTGCCCGCCTTTGAACAACTCGACGCTCAACGGGCCTTTGAAGCCCGGCAGATGGGCGCCCAGCCACGCCTCCAACGCCACCACGTCGAATTGGTGGCTTTCGCTGACGGCACGGGTGCCAACGAAGTTGTCTTCTGGGCTCATGTCAATGGTCCGCGTCGCTGATGGACATGAGCAGTTCGCGGTTGCGCACCACCAGGCCGCCCGCTTCGATGCGGATGGCCAACTCGCGCTCCATGGTTTTGAGTTCTTGGTTGACCCGCTGGCGTGAGGCGCCCAACAGCTGGGCCAGTTCCTCTTGCGCCAAGTGCAGACCAATGCGGATTTCGCCATCGTGTTGCAAGCAGGGCACGCCGTAGCTTCTGACCAAATGCAGCAATTGTTTGGCCAGTCTGGCACGCAAGGGCAGGGTGTTGAGGTCTTCGACCAAGCCAAACAACTGGCGAATGCGGCGCGCTTGCAAGCGCAGCATGGCTTCGTAAAACTCGACGTGCTGGCTCAGTATTTTTTGAAAATCTGCTTTGGCCACACACAAAATGCTGGTGTCCCCGTGGGCATACACATCGTGGGTGCGCCGGTCGCCGTCGAGGATGGCCACATCGCCAAACCAAATGCCCGGTTCGATGTAGGTGAAGGTGATCTGCTTGCCCGACAAGGAGGTCGAGCTGACCCGCACCGCCCCCTTGGCACAGGCCATCCACTCCTCTGCTGGGTCGCCACGCGCGGCGATCAGTTCCCCATCTTTGCAGCGTTTGATGTAAGCGCATCGAAGTATGTCGTGCCTGAGTGAGGGTGAAAGGGAGGAGAACCATCGTCCTGCGTTGATGGCCTCGCGTTCTTCTATCGTAAGAATAGGGTCGTCCATGGGCTGTCTTTTGTGTGACCGGTTGGGTTGAAATTGTCTCGCAAGCGACGGGGCTGAATCCAGCACACAGTCGCCCATGTGCCTGTTTTCAGGGGCCGGGTTTACCTGTAGTCGGGGGTTTGCTTGTTGAGCAAAGCGTTGATGCCAGTCAACGCATTGGGGTGATGTAACAGCGTTACGAAACTGGACTTCTCTTGGGCCAAATGATCACTCAGCGGCATATGCCCCGCACTGTTGAGCAAGTCTTTGATGCCCGTCAAGGCATTGGGGGCTCGGGCATTGAGTCGCTGCGCCAAATGCAAAGCTTGGACCAGTGATTCACCCGGGTTGCTGAGTTGGTTGATCCAACCCAATTGATGCAAACGCACAGCAGTGATGCGTTCACCCAACATCAATATTTCGTTGGCAATCGGGCGTGGCAGGCTGCGTGCTAAATTCCAGCTGCCACCACCATCGGGCGACAGGGCAATGTTGCTGTAGGCCATGACGAAAAAGCTGTCACTGGCGGCGACGACAAAGTCGCACATCAAGGCCAAAGAAAATCCCGCACCGGCCGCCGCCCCCTCGACTGCCGCAATCACGGGCTTGGGGTAGGTGCGGATGGTTTCCATCCAATTGTGCAAGCCTTCAATGCTGGCGGCTTGGACGCTGGGGTCTTGCGCTCGGTTGGCCAACAAACGGTGCAAATTGCCGCCCGCACTGAAAGTGCTGCCTTCGCCAGTGATGACCACGCTGCGCACCGCAGGGTTGGTTTCGGCTGCACCCAGGGCCTCAATGCCCGCGCTGTAAATCTCTGGTCCCAGGGCATTGCGCATGCCGGGGTTGGACAGCGTCAACACCAGGGTTTGGTCTTGGGTTTCGCTTTTGAGTTGGGCGCCCATGGTTCAGTCTTCCATTTGCATCAGGCTCAGGCCCAAGGCGCCACGCCGGCGCAACCAAGGGCTGGGGCGGTAACGCGGGTCGCCGTACACGGTTTGCATGTTGAAGAGCACCTCCAAAATGCTGGCGGGTCCACAGTGGTCGCCCATGGCCAAGGGGCCCATGGGGTAGCCCAGGCCCAATTGCACCGCGGTTTCCAGGTCTGGCGGTGTGCAAATGCCTTGCTGGCAAATGTCGCTGGCGATGTTGACGATATGGGCCACCACGCGTTGCGTCACAAAACCTGCGCTGTCACGGATCAAGCTGACCGGTTTGCCGTCGCGGGCAAATAAAGCGTGCGCGGCCATGCGCATATCGGGTCGGGTGGCTGGGTTGCTGGCCAAGACACGCCGCTTGGTGTGGGTGTCGCTGAACAACAGGTCGATACCCATGGTGCGGTGGGGGTCTAGGCGGTCCACGGCAGCCACCGTGGTGACATCAAAACCCAAAGGGGCCACCAGAATCAGAGCCTGTTCGCTGGGCTGGGCGCTGGTTTCTATGCGCGCGTCCAGGCTTTTGAGCAATTGCAACAACTCGGGGCGGCGAGCCGCGCGCGGCGAAACCCACACCGGTGGCATCTCTTGAACTTGAGGCGCAGGGGTGTCCAAGGGCACTTGCGCTTTGCCATCGACATAGCTGTAAAAACCTTCGCTGGTTTTGCGGCCCAAAACACCTGCGGCCAAGCGCTGGGCCGTGATGATGCTGGGCCGAAAGCGGGGTTCTTCGTAGTACTGCTGGTAAATGGACTCCATCACGGGGTGGGAGACATCCAAGGCGGTGAGGTCCATCAACTCAAATGGGCCCAGTTTGAAGCCCACTTGGTCTTTCAAGATGCGGTCAATGGTGGCAAAGTCGCTCACCGATTCACCCACGATGCGCAAGGCCTCGGTCCCATAGCCGCGCCCTGCATGGTTGACGATGAAGCCCGGGGTGTCGCGGGTGCGCACCGGTGTGTGGCCCATCTGGCGGGTGAAGGCGTCGAGTTGTTCGCACACCGTGTCGCTGGTTTTTAAACCCGCCACCACTTCCACCACCTTCATCAAGGGCACGGGATTGAAAAAGTGGTAGCCCGCGAAACGCTGGGGCTGCTTGAGTTGCGCGGCAATGGCCGTGACCGACAAGGAGGATGTGTTGGTGGCCAACACCGTAGATGCTGGCACCAGGGCTTCGAGTTGGGCAAACAACTCTTTTTTCACAGCCAGTTTTTCAACGATGGCCTCGATGACCAAATCGCACGCCGATAACTGGGCCAAGCTGTCGCAAGCACGCAAGCGGCCTGTGTAAGCTGAGCAGGTGTCGCTGGAAATGCGCCCTTTTTCCAGCATTTTTTGCCATTGTTGGGTGATGGCGCGGATGGCTTTTTCCACCGCCGGTGCTTGTGTGTCAAACAGGTGCACTTGGGCCCCTGCTTGGGCGGCCATTTGGGCAATGCCTTGGCCCATGGCACCCACGCCCACCACGCCCACGTTGTTGAATGAGATTGTCATGCGCGAATTATCAAGCAGACGCGGTCAACGCGATCGGCTCAGGGCTTCGAGGTTCACGATGTGGGTGGGTGTGCCTTGAATGAAATTGACCACGTTGGTGAATGCGGCGCTGAAGTAAAGCTCGTAGCTGTTTTGCTCCACATAACCAATGTGAGGGGTGCAAATGCAGTTTTCCAGGCGCAAAAGGGCGTGGCCTTGTAAAACCGGCTCGCTTTCAAAAACATCAATGGCGGCCAGCCCTGGACGGCCACGGCTGAGGGCCGCAATCAGCACATCGGGGTCGATCAACTCAGCCCGCGACGTGTTGACCAGCATGGCCGTGGGCTTCATGCGGGCCAAGTCATCGGCCTTGACAATGTGGTGGGTGACTTCATTGAGCCGCAAATGCAGGCTCAAGACGTCGGCTTGTTCGAAAAATGCCTCACGAGACGGCGCGCTTTCATAGCCTTGTTGCTGAGCCAGGGTGCGGGACGCTTCACTGCCCCAAATCACCACGTGCATGCCAAAGGCTTTGGCATAAGCGGCGACCAATTGGCCAATTTTTCCAAAACCCCAAATGCCCAGGGTTTTTTGGTGCAGCACCATACCCACACCAAAATTGACCGGCATGGTGCTGTTTTTCAGGCCCGATTGCTGCCAGGCCCCGTGTTTGAGGTTGCTGATGTATTGGGGCAGACGCCGCATACCGGCCATGATCAAGGCCCAGGTGAGTTCGGCTGGGGCGATGGGCGAGCCGACGCCCTCGGCCACGGCGATGCCTTTGTCGGTGCAGGCGGCCACATCAATGTGCGGTCCCACCTTGCCGGTTTGAGAGATCAATTTGAGCTTGGGCAGCTTTTCAATGAGGGCTCGATTGAAGTGGGTCCGCTCACGAATGAGGACCAAAACTTCAGCGTCTTTGAGCCGAACCGCCAACTGCCCCGTGCCTTTGACGGTGTTGGTATAGACCTTGGCCGTGTAGGGTTCGAGCAGCTGTGAGCAGGCCAGTTTGCGCACCGCGTCTTGGTAGTCATCAAGGATCACAATGTTCATGGCCCCATTGTGCCTTTGAATATGCACCACCCACCCAACCCCGCTGGACGCGGGGCCTGCACCTCGTCAGGCGGCCAGCGCCGTGTTGTGGCCGTTGCTTTGATGGGCTTGTCGCCGGGCTTCAAGTTGGACCAAGCGGTCTAACTCGGCACAGACTTCATCCATACGCCCTGACATGACCATGCGCCCAGCCCGGTCGGATGGGCTCATGTCGTCTGGGACCCGGGCCACGCGCAGTGGTTTGGCCACCCGGTTGGCGGCCAAGGTCAAATGTGGGGGGCGGCGCACGGGTTGTGCATCGGTTTGCGGCCCTTGGGTTTGGGGGGCAGGGTTGAGAGAGTAAAACGGTGACATCATTTTTAAAATGCTCCAAATGGCCAAGCTCATGGGGTGCTCCTTAGAAAAGCATGGTGTTGCGAATCAAACCAACGGCCAGGCCTTCAATCTCAAATGGCTCTCCGGGTTCGACCACAATGGTTTGAAAATCTGGGTTTTCGGGCAGCAACTCAATGCAGTCGTGGGTGCGGCGAAAGCGCTTGACCGTGACCTCTTCACCCAAGCGGGCCACCACAATTTGGCCATTTTTGGCCTCTTTGCTGATTTGAACTGCCAGCAGGTCGCCATCCATGATGCCCGCGTCGCGCATGGACATGCCCCTGACTTTCAGCAAATAGTCGGGCGTGCGCTGGAACAAACTGTTTTCGACGTAAAAGGTTTGGTCCACATGCTCTTGCGCCAGAATGGGTGAACCGGCGGCCACCCGACCGATCAAGGGCAATGCCAACTGGGCCAAGCCTTCTAGGGGCAAATTGAATTGTTTGCTTCGGACTTGGTTGATGGATCGCATGGTGGACTCTTTGAGGCGAATGCCCCGAGAGGTGCCGCTGACCAGATCGATCACCCCTTTGCGGGCCAAGGCCTTGAGGTGCTCTTCTGCCGCATTGGCCGACTTGAAACCCAGCTCGTTGGCGATTTCGGCCCGTGTGGGGGGGGACCCCTTGCGTTCGATCGTGAGTTGGATCAAAGACAATATTTGCTGTTGCCGGTCGGTGAGTTTGGGGGCTTCATTCATGTCGGGTCTCCTGCACAAAGGTTGATGGGCGTCCGTTGACTGTTTGAATATCCAGTAACTGTATTTTTAACCAGTTTTTAAGAGATTGCAAGCACCATGGCTGAAAAAAGATCAAAAGTTGTTGTTTTGGGCACAGGCGGGACGATTGCTGGGTGGGCGCCAGACCCCTCGCAAGGGCGCCAATACCAAGCTGGAGAGCTCACGGCATCGGATTTGGTGCTGGGATTAGGCGTTGAACAAGATCACATCGTCACCGAAGAAGTGGCTCGCATCGACAGCAAAAACATGGATTGGCCGGTTTGGAAATGCCTGGTGGCCCGGGTCCAACACTGGTTGGATCAAGACGACGTGCAAGGCGTGGTGGTGACCCACGGTACCGACACCCTGGAAGAAACGGCGATCTTGCTGCACACCTTGTTCAGCGGACACAAAACCGTGGTCATCACCGGGGCCATGCGGGCCGCCAATGTCCAAGACCCCGACGGGCCAGCCAACTTGCGCCACGCTTTGTCTTTGGCGGGTGCGCCCGGTTCGGCGGGGGTGGTGTGCGTTTTTGCAGGCCAGGTGCATGCGGCGGCCAGTTTGACCAAAGTAGATTGCCAAGCGCTGAATGCCTTTGGCTCTGTCGACCCCGTCTCCTTGGACATCGCCTTGGAAAACTCGGATGCCCTTCAAAAAAGGTTTGCACACCAAGCGACACTCACCGTCGTTTTATCCGCCAAGGCCTTGGCGCAAGTTCACACCTGGCCTTGGGTGGAGTTGGTCTTCAACCATGCCACCCAAGACGGCGCTGTGGTCAAAGCGCTGCTGGAGAGCAAAACACCACCCCAAGGCTGGGTGGTGGCGGGTACAGGAAATGGAACGATGAGCCATGGCTTAGAGGCCGCTTTGACCCTGGCCCAACAACGCGGCGCTTGGGTTTGGCGCACCTCACGATGTACACAGGGCCAAGTACAAGCCCTAGCCGGTGAGTATTTTCAAACCACCCCTGGGCTCAACCCCTACAAAGCACGGGTGGTGCTGGCATTGGCCTTGGTGGCCGAAAAGCTCAACTCGTCAGCGCTTTGAAAGCCCGGGCTTTGATTTCTTCGACTTGACCGACGCCGCTGATGGCGCTGTAGCGGGGCGCGTTGTCCGCATCGGACTGGGCCCACTGGGAGTAGTAATCCACCAAAGGGCGGGTTTGCGCGGCATAAACGTCCAGGCGTTTGCGCACGGTTTCCTCTTTGTCGTCGTCGCGCTGAATCAGGGCTTCGCCGGTCACATCGTCCAGACCCGCAACTTTGGGCGGATTGAAGTGGATGTGATAGGTGCGCCCACTGGCCACATGCACCCGACGGCCACTCATGCGATCAATGATGGCGTCAAAGGGCACATCGATTTCCAGCACGTGGTCGAGATGCACG
>Ga0209442_1002379_pt1 | contig 10158 bp, 6 predicted proteins | sample LauGreSBDMM110DD_2_FD_187565 | JGI IMG/M metagenome (GOLD analysis project Ga0209442, IMG submission 187565) | Freshwater lake microbial communities from Lake Michigan, USA - Sp13.BD.MM110.DD (SPAdes) (version 2) | ecosystem: Environmental > Aquatic > Freshwater > Lake | place: Lake Michigan, USA...
TGTTCATCAAGCGGGTGCCTTTCCGGGGTGTGACAACGGCCTGGTAGCGGTTGTCGTCGCCCTTGGCTTTGAAGTTTCGTCCGTCGTGCTGCAGGCTGTTGAGTGGGCTGACGGCGCTCACGTAGTGTCGGATGTTCGGTAGCTGGCACTCGATGGCCAGTTGATTCACCAAGGCCGCGCCATTCGATACGCCCATGATACTGAAGTGATCTCGCCGGACGTTATCGCATAAGGAGAGCCTTTTGACGATTGCTTCGATGAATTTGCGATCATCCGCCTTGGATTGTTCGGCGGAGATGTTCCAACTCTTCCGATAGCCCTGCGGAAACACCATGACGTAGCTCGACGCCATCGTCGGGTGCCGATCCAAGAACCCTTTCATCGAATTCTGGGCGTCGCCACCGTTGCCGTGCAGATGGATGAAAACCGGCCACTTCTGGCTATCAGGTCCCTTGGGGACGCTCACGTGGTATGAGCGCGAGAAGTCCTGCTCTTGCGACCAAGATTGGTTGATGAAAAACTCGCCGGACGAGAGCCTGACGCCGGGTGGTTCAGCAGCGTTCGCTGAGAAGCATGCCATGAGAACCAGACTCACGGAGAGAAGCCAGGAGGCGGAGAGGGTGGGCTTCATCCTGATAGGGTTAAGGGGGTCTTCTTTATTTTGCCGCTGGGAGCGTGGCTAAGAACTCCTCGAAGCTCAGGCTGCCGTCCTTGTTCAGGTCGCGGGATTCGAAGCGTTCTTTGGCGATCTTCTTATCAGTCATGCTGGCCTGAAACTCGTCGTAGGTGATCTTGCCGTCCTGATTGGCGTCGCGCTCCTTGAAGCGGGCGCTCCTCGGATCGGTTTCGGCCTTGGGCGTGGAGGAATCAGCTTTCTTGGCGGCCTTGCCTTTCTTGGCGCTGGAAGCGGAGTCCAGCTTTTCGCGGTAGTCATTGAAAGACTCGGACTGCTTCAGGAAGTAGTCTTCGCGCGGCCCTTGATGGGCGGCGAGCAAGGCCTGGAGTTTTGTCCGGACGGCCTTAGCTTCGGCGGAAAGGTCGGCGTCCTTCAGCGGAGTCTTCTCGCGGTCGTCGGCGACGGTGTCGAAGAGGCGTCCGTCGGCGTAGAGTTTGTAGTGGGCGTCATGCGCGAATTCATACTGGGCCTTCGTCCCGCCCGAAGGATTATACCAGACATAGAGGGCGTCCTTGGGGTTGCCCTTTTCGCCGCGGAGCTGGGGGAGGAAACTGCGTCCATCGATCTTGAGTTCGGCGGGGATGGGTACTTGGGCTGCTTCGCAAATCGTCGGAAGCATATCGGCGGCCTCAATCATGTCGGCGCTGACCTTGCCCGCGGCCAGCTGGCCGGGCCAATTGGCGATGCCGGGGACATGCGTACCCCAGATCAGGCTGGAGCCCTTCCCGCCGGTGACGTCGCGTCCCTTAAAGCGAGAGGGCGTGCCGCCGCCGGTACCGTTGTCGCCCATGATGACGACGAGCGTATTTTCGCGGAGCTTCAGTTCCTCGAGCTTGGCGATGACCTTGCCAATGAGCTTATCCGTATAAGCGACCATGTCGGGGAAGTGGCCGATTTTCTTGGTACCTTCTTCGGACTTGGCCTTCAGGTAGTCAGGGCTGTCCGGCGTCGCGTCGTAGGGCGAATGCGTGAGCATCATCGGATAATACAGGAAGAACGGCTGGTCCTTCTTGCGCGTGATGAAGTCGAGGGCGTAGTCGTTAACGATATCTGGCCCGTATTCGTTCTGCTTGAAGTCGACCTCCTTGCCATTGATCTCCAGGCCCGGGTTACGGTAGCGTCCGGGGCGGCGGATGAGCTGCCAAAGGCAGTTTTCTTCAAAGCCGAAGAGCGCAGGTCCGGCCAGCTCGTTGCCCAGCTGCCATTTGCCGACCACGCAGGTGGCATAGCCGGCGGCCTTGAAGAAGTGGCCGAAGGTCTGTTGTTTCGAATCCAGGTGGCCGAAGCGCGTGTAGTTACGCTTGTTGCTCAAGCCGGTCATCAGAGCCACACGGGTCGGCGTGCAGAGTGGCTGGGCGTGGACCTGGTCGAGGCGGACGCCAGTGGCGGCGAGTTTATCCATGACCGGAGTGCGGTAACTTTCACCGCCGTTGGCCGTGACGCATTCGTAGCCGAAGTCGTCGATGAGGATGAAGACGATGTTGGTCTTCGTCGGCGCGGCGAACGCGGCCAATGAAAACAGGGCGAAGAGCAGCGTGGGGAGGCGCATCGTGGGGTGACACGATGATTCCCCCGACTCAGGCCTTATCCAGCCTTAATCACTTCAGGTGACGAAGCTTGGGCGAAGGACCGTCCGACCGCGCCATACCAAGCCCCGGCGAGCAGGGCATTCTTGAGGAGTGAGCGGCGGGTGATCATCGTCTTACCTCGCGATAGGCTTGCCCGATGGCGTCGACTTTGGGCCATTCCTTCGCGATGCCACTCCAGGCGAACGTCATCACGCCCGTGGCGGGGCTCACATGGGGTCAGGCCGTACCTTCGTGGCGGTGAACCCAAACCTGCATGAAATGTTTAGTTTTCGGTTCAGGCATAGACTGGGTACGGCCTGACCCCATCGTGGTTTCCATGGGTAAAGGGGTGGTGAGAAGGGAGGGTTGAGTGCAAACGTGAACGGCAAAAGAAAGGGAATGGGGAGGGGGTGTCAGTGGATTAGCCCGAAAGGGGTAGGGGTAGGGGTGGGGGGTGGGTCGCTGTTTGCCATAATATGGGGCGGTACTTGCTGACGGCTGGAAAAGACCTTATCTCACCGATGAGCCGAAGTCTTCCCACCTTGCACGCAGCCAATCTCACGCCCATGAAGACGCACAGACTTAAGTCGGCTTGGCTGCCCCTGCTGTTTGTCTGCGCCGTCGCCGGCGCCGCGGTCGACTTCGAGACCGAGATCAAGCCCATCCTTTCTAAGCGTTGTTTGGAATGCCATGGGCCCGAAAAGCAGAAATCTAGCTTCCGGGTCGACGGGCGCCTCGCCTTGCTCGCGGGCGGCGACTCAGGTAAACCCGCGGTGGTGGCCGGCGACCCGGCCAAGAGCTATCTGATGTTGGTCCTGCGCACCAACGATCCGGACATCAGCATGCCGCCGAAGGGCGATCGGCTCTCCGCCGCGCAGCTCTCACTCCTCGAGCAATGGATTGCCGAAGGCGCCGTCTGGCCCGGCCAGATGGAAGCCGCCGCGATTAAGCCGGTCTCCGACCATTGGTCTCTTCAGCCGGTGGTCCGCCCGGCGGTCCCGGCGATCCCGGCGCGCGGCGCGGTCGACGCCTTCCTCCTCGCGGAGCTGACCAAGAAGGGACTGACCTACTCGAAGCCCGCCGAGCCACGTGCCCTCATCCGCCGCGTCTCGGTCACGCTCACGGGTCTGCTGCCCACGGCCGAGCGCGCCGACCGTTTCGTGGTCGACTATGCGCGCGATACCGACGCCGCTTATCGCACGCTGGTCGAGGAGCTTCTCGCCTCGCCGCATTTTGGGGAACGCTGGGCTCAGCATTGGCTCGATGTCATCCGGTGGGCCGAGACCAACGGCTCGGAGGCGAACCTCTACCGCAAGAACTCTTGGATTTACCGCGACTACGTGGTGCGCGCTTTCAGCGAAGACTTGCCTTACGACCGGTTTATCCGCGAGCAACTGGCGGGCGATCAGCTTGGCGCCGGAGACGCGACGGGTTTTCTCGTCGCAGGTCCGCATGTGCCCGCCGCCACGGTCGGCCAGGAACCCTCGGCCATCCGCCAGGCGCGCGCCGATCGGCTGGACGAGGTGATGCAGACCTTGGGTGCTTCGGTCTTGGGCCTGACCGTCAGCTGCGCGCGCTGCCATAACCATAAGTTCGACCCGATCTCCATTAAGGATTACTATTCGCTGACGGCCGTCTTCCAGGGCGTCGAGTTTGGCGGTCGTCGCCCCGAGCTCGCTCCGGAGCACCCGCGCCAGCAGCGGGCCGAGGCGCTGCATCGCCAGATGCAGGCGCGGCGCGCGCAGCTGCGCGACCGGCTTGGCGTCTGGTCGGAAGACTGGGGCGGGTATTCTGAATTCCATTTCCCCGCCCAGCAGACGCAGGCGCTGCGCGTGGAGTTTGCCACCAATTACGTTTCGGTCGACGAGCTCGAGGTCTTTGGCCCGGCGGACCAAAGCCGCAACCTCGCCCTCGCCGCCGCCGGCGTTAGCCTAGTCGGCGATCAGGCGATGGTCCAGCTGCGCGGTGAAATCGCGAAGGCGAACGACGGCAAGTTCGGTACCGAGGGCTGGAAGGCCCGCGCCGAGAAAGGCTCCAAGACCAGGCCTTGGGTCGAGATCCGATTCCCACGTCCGCAGCAGATCGACCGCTTTCGTCTCAGTTCGAACCGGGAATATTATTTCGAGACGGATTACTTGGCCGGCGAGGGCGGCGACCAGCTGCCCCCTTTTAAGCTGCTTAGTTTGCGCCCCGACGGTACCTGGCAGGAAATCGGTGACACCGCCGTGCTTAGCCGAAAAGTGAAGGCGGATCCGCTCCTCAGCCAGGCCTCGGATGCGCTGCACGGCCTGATCGCCGACCTAAACGAAGAGGGACCACGCCACAGCTTCGTCGGTCGGTTCATCCAGCCCGTGGACACGCGCGTTCTGTTGCGCGGTAGTCCAGAGACGCCGGGCGGCGCGGTGCCGCCCGCTGGCTTCGCCGTCCTCGGCGGCGACCTGGGTCTTGACGCCTCGGCTCCCGAATCCGTGCGGCGCCTTCGCTTCGCCTCATGGCTCACCCGTCCGGAGCATCCACTGACCGCGCGCGTGATGGTCAACCGCCTCTGGCATCATGTCTTCGGTGCGGGCCTCGTGGTCACCGCCTCGGATTTCGGCAAGGCGGGCATGATGCCGTCGCACCCGGCCTTGCTGGATTTCCTGGCATCGGAATTCACGGCTCCCTCTCGTTCCGGCGCCCAGCCCTGGGGCGTCAAGGACCTGCTCCGCACGCTCGTCCTGAGCGACGCCTTCCGGCAGGACTCGGCGCCTTCGGCTCAAGGGCTCCGCCTCGACGCCGGCTCGTCGTTGCTCTGGCGTTTCCCGCCGCGCCGCGTCGAGGCCGAGGTCATCCGCGATTCGGTCCTGCTCGCGTCGGGTAAACTCGACCGCTCCGTCGGTGGGCGCGGCTTCCGCATCCACGACGTGAAGAAGACCTACGCCCAATGGCAGGTGACCGATAACCATGGACCGCAGACCTGGCGCCGCATGCTCTACCAAGAACGCATGCGCCGAGTGGACGACAAGATTTTTACCGCTTTCGACTTCCCCGATTGCGGACAGGTCAGCGCCAAGCGCGCGATCTCGACCACGCCCTTGCAGGCGCTCAATCTGATGAACAGTGACTTCATCGTCGAACAGGCGAGGTTCATCGCCGAACAGGCGGCCAAGGGCGCCGCCCCGTCCGACCACGCCGCACAGGTGCGGAACACCTTCCGCCTGCTGCTCGGCCGCGACCCCTTGGCCGCTGAGCTCGCCGCCTCCGTCGAGGTCGCCCGCGAGTCTGGCCTCCCCGTCGTCTGCCGTGCCTTGATCAACTCCAACGAATTCGGCTTCCTCCCATGAGCTTCGATCCTTTGCATCTTTCCCCGCAGGGACGAGCGTTACTCAGCCGCCGCAACTTCCTCCATCAAGCTGGCCTGACCTTGGGTGGCGTGGGCTTGGCGAAACTACTGGCGATGGACGGCTTGCTCGCCTCGGAAGCCCGGACCTTCGCCGGCTCGGCCCCGATGCGGCCCGACATCGATCCGGGTCGGCCTTACGCACCGCGCAAAGCCCACTTCCCCGCGGCGGCCGAACAGGTGCTGATTATTTATTGCCCTGGCGCGGTCAGCCACGTGGATACCTTCGACTACAAGCCCGCCCTCACGCGTTATCACGGGCAGAAGCCTCCGGGCGTGCCGGCGGTGACGTTCGAAGGTCCGACGGGCAGCATTGCCAAACCGTTCTGGGAATTCAAGCCGCGCGGCCAGAGCGGCAAAATGACCTCGGAACTGCTTCCGCATCTCGGCGCCCTCGCGGATGATTTCTGCTTCCTGCATTCGCTGCACACGCAGACGAGCGCTCATCCGCAGGGCGAGAATTTCCTGAATACCGGCTTCACGGCCGAGGGCTATCCTTCCTTCGGCGCCTGGGTCACTTACGCGCTCGGCACCGCCAACTCGGAGCTACCTGCTTTCGTCGCCATCAACGATCCGCGTGGGATGGCGCGTTCAGGTAAGAACAACTTCGGCAGCGGCTTCCTGCCGGCCTCTTTCCAGGGCACGGACTTCAACGCCAAGCATCCTCCGGCCAATCTCGCTCGCCCGTCCGCCTATACGCCGGCCGACGACCGTCGCACGTCGGAACTGCTCGCCCGCCTCAACGCCGGGCACCTCGAACGCTTCCCTGACGACAACGATCTGGCCGCGCGCATCGCCACCTACGAACTGGCGGGCCGCATGCAAATGTCGGTCCCCGACGTGATGGACCTTTCGTCCGAACCGGCTTCGATCCGCAAGGAATACGGCGTCGAGTCCGGCACCGACCTGAAGCGCGAATACGCCAAGAACTGCCTCCTCGCCCGCCGCCTCATCGAGAAGGGCGTGCGCGTGGTGCAACTCTTCAACGGCAGCGATCCCTCCGGCGGTAATGGCATCACCAACTGGGACTCGCATTCCGACATCCTGAAGACGCACGCCATGCAGGCCGAGATCATGGACCAGCCGACCGCCGCCTTGATCGCGGACCTTAAGCGCCGCGGCCTGCTCGAGAAGACGCTCATCGTCTGGTGCACTGAATTCGGTCGCATGCCGTTCCTTCAAGGCAATGGCACGGGCCGGGACCATAACCCTGACGCCTTCACGTGTTTCCTTGCAGGTGCCGGGGTGAAGAAGGGCTTCAGTTACGGCGAGAGCGATGAGTTCGGGGCGAAGGCCGTCGTCAATAAGGCTTCGGTCTATGACTTCAACGCCACCATCCTCCGCCTGATGGGCCTGGATCACGAACGTCTCACCTATTACCATAACGGCCTCGAGCGCCGCCTGACGAACGTCCACGGGCATTATATCAAGGACGTCTTGGCCTGAAGTTGAGCCCTAGGTGTTAGCGGTTAGCGGTTGGGGAGGGTGAATCGTTCCGGGTGGCGGGTGGCAGCCCCGGGATCCAGGTGGCAGGACCTAAGCCTGAACCCTTGCTTTCCCGATTCGCACCGCGGCTCGCGACGAAGGGTTAGTTTCTAGGGTTAATCCACCGGTCCGCTTGCCCGGAGCCCGAGGATCACATCCGCTCGCTGGCTATACTCGCGGAACTGCTCGGCGTTCTCAGGTAGCTTAATATCTAGGTCGAAGGTCGGGATCATCGCCTTCATCCGCGCATGCCCCTCTGGGCTGGCGAGCAAGGCGGGGAAGCATTTCCTGATGACCTCGAGCACAATGTTTACCGAGACCGAGGCGCCAGGCGAGGCTCCGAGCAGCGCGGAGATGCTGCAAGCGGCATCGGTGATGACCTCGGTGCCGTAGTGGACAATGCCGGCCTCTCCCCATTACTGCCTATCCCCTGAACTAACAGAGGACCTGGAGAGGTGGCTGAGTGGCCGAAAGCGCCCGTTTGCTAAATGGGTATACCCCAAAAGGGTATCGTGGGTTCGAATCCCATCCTCTCCGCCACTTTAACCGACCCTCCAAGCATGCTGGATGGGGTGAGAGCCCGTTCGGTGAGCCGTCAGGCGAACAGGCGATGCCGTAGGCATCGGGCGGAGCCCGGAGCGTAGCGGAGTCAATCCCATCCTCTCCGCCACTTTCATAAGACCCTCCAAGCATGCTGGATGGGGTGAGAACCCGTTCGGTGAGCCGTCAGGCGAACAGGCGATGCCGTAGGCATCGGGCGGAGCCCGGAGCGTAGCGGAGTCAATCCCATCCTCTCCGCCACTTTGACTGGCTTGCCGTAGGGATTTATCAGGTCTCGGTCGGAGGCGAACCGTCGGCTTGCCGGAGAAAATGGGCGCGGCAGGCGGTCAGCAGAATAGCTAACTCCTCCGCCTTGTGCCCATAGGTGTCGGGCAGGGCGTCATGAAAACCCACCAAGGCGGAACTGGCATTCCGGGAGAACCCTTTTGCCGACCCATGGAAGTTGATGCCGACAAAGCCCTGGGATGCCTGCCGATAGTGGCCGAACCCGCTGATCTCCGCCCAGGCGATGCGTCGGGTGCGGAAGAGTGTCCTGAACTCTAGCCCGCCGGGGCCTACCTTAAGGTAGGCGGCTCCAGGAAGCATCTGGACGGCGGACACGAGAAGGCCAAGGCCGAAGAAGGCGACGACAACCCAGCCGATCGCCTCGCCCGATTGAATCCCGATGATTCCGCCGAAACCGAGGATGATGCTGACTAAACCGACCCAAATCCACTTGGTCTTGGACGCCGGAAACATCAACTCGAAGGTCTCCGGGAATTTGAACCTGTAGGATGTGAACGAGCCGGGGCCTTCGTTGCTCATTGGGCAGTGCGAGCCAGATTCTCTGTCGATCCTCGCATGGAGTCAATGGGCCAGGTGGACGATTGGCTCACTGCTCGGATGGCCTTGTCGTTCGCGACGGCAGGCGGATGGCCGCTGCGATTCGCGGGGACCCGATATCCTCACACGAAGAGATGGCGGATGATTGCGTGGCTTGGACTGTGCTTGTCCACCAGGAGTTCGACTTCCTGCGACTCCCGCAGGGCGAGGACCTCGCGGGTCTGGTGCAGGGGCATCCAGCACCCGAGGCAGGCCCCGTTGAGCTCGTAGAGAAACTCCACGCGCGCGCGGTCACGCTTCAACTGGATGTGGGTGATGATTCCCCTGGTCGCGACGCCCCATCGGAAGAGCTTTCGGATGCGCGCGATGCGCCAGTAAAGCACACAGATCGCCACGAGCGACACCGGCAGGGCGATGGTGAGCGCTTCCGTCGCCCCGAACCCGGCGCCTCGCCGAAGGAGCGGGAAAACAAGGCCGATCAGCCATATGCCCGGAATCGAGATGAGGCAGAAAAGCGCGGGCCAATCGGTCAGCACGATCTTGCGCAGCCGTGGCCGCTCCGCCTCGTCGTGGGTCTGTGTTACCACACCTGCATCATGCCAACATAGTCGCTCCCAGCCAGCCCGGATGTGTTCTGGCGAAAGGAGCTCACATGGGGTCAGGCCGTACCTTCGTGGCGGTGAACCCAAACCTGCATGAAATGTTTAGTTTTCGGTTCAGGCATAGACTGGGTACGGCCTGACCCCATCGTGGTTTGTGGTATTCACGAGCACGACGCTGGAGCCCTGTCGTTTCGCCTGGAGGGCGGCGGCGACAGCCGCGGCGGAGTCTCCGTAGACGACGACGTCATAGGTCCGCGGGGCGACGGCAGGCGACTGGGCGCAACCGTGCAGGCCAAGGGCGAGGCCGAGGAGGGCGAGAAGGCGGGGCATCCTGGCACGATGGCTTCAGGACATGCCTTTTCAATAAGAAGAGCGGCAATTCAGCTTTCCGTTCAATCAGCGAAAGCTAGCGCGACCGCCTCAGGTCACTTTGACAGTAGGTCGATCTGTTTCACCGCGCCTTTTCGGTAGGCCTGAAGCGTCTCCTTCTGGAGCTGGCCTGGTTTGGTTGCCTTAAGGTGCTGGTCGAGAAAAAGCAGCATGGCGGCCTTGGTCACAGGTTGGACATCTTCCCGGGATTCCGAAGGCAGCGCCTTCGCGCTCGAACCGGTGGAATCGGTGAAGTCCAGGTGCTTGGCATCCGTGATCCAGACGAAGGCGTGTGCGCCGCTGGGCCAGAGCGCGAATCCGTCGAGACGGTTCTGGGCGGTCAGACCGTTCTGTTGTTTGTCCAGCGTACCAGAGACGCCGAGGAGAGGGGCCTTCAATGAGGCGAAGCTCTCTTGGATGAAGAAAGGTTCGCCGACTCCTTGCGGTGATAGCGCCACGCCGCAGCGGACCCTGGCGTCCGTTTGGTCGGGCCCCAGGCCCTTGCCGGGCTCGATGCGCGGCGTCAGCCAGTCCAGCGCCGGACGCATCCCGCAGACGACCATGGTCGTGTACGCGCCGAAGGAGTGTCCCATCATGCCGACGCGACCGAGGTCGAGCCGGTTTTTCATCTTCGGGTGATCCCGGTTCCATTCATTAGCGCGATCCAGGGCGAACGAGACGTCCTTGGGGCGCGCG
>Ga0209442_1002380_pt1 | contig 10156 bp, 9 predicted proteins | sample LauGreSBDMM110DD_2_FD_187565 | JGI IMG/M metagenome (GOLD analysis project Ga0209442, IMG submission 187565) | Freshwater lake microbial communities from Lake Michigan, USA - Sp13.BD.MM110.DD (SPAdes) (version 2) | ecosystem: Environmental > Aquatic > Freshwater > Lake | place: Lake Michigan, USA...
GCTGCCACGCAGGGGGTCCAGCAGGCTGACGCTGTCTCCGGGAAAATTGGCCGATCCGGGCCGCTCGAACCGGGTACCGGCCCACTCTAACGCCGCCACTAAGCGGTTGCTCAGGCCGCCAACAGGCGTGTCCCACTGCAATTCGGTCTTGTTGCCGACAGTGGTCTGGTCATGGGCCACGAAGAAGCGCTCGCGATCCACCAGGCCGGTGCCGGCGTTGAAGGCCGTCACTTCGTTGTTGAACCACTCCCGGTCAGCGCTGAAGCGGTAGAACTGCGTGCGCAGGGTCAAGGCCGTGTTGGCCTGCCACTCGGCGCCCATGCGCAACCACTGCTCGTCTGCCTTGTTGCGGTTGTCCAGCACGTTGTAGTTGGTGCGCAGCGTGCGGCGATCGATGGTCACGTTGCCCAGGTTGCTGCCGTTGAAGCCCGACACGTAGGTGCCCGACACCACACCCGACTGACCCTGGATGCCAGGGGCAGCGGCTGACACCAGCGGCGTGCCCCAGTAGGCACTGCTGTTGTCCTTCTTGAACTCCACCGCACCGAACAGCTTCAAACCCGGCTGGACATACCAGTCCAGCCCACCTGAGAAGTGCCAGTTTTCGTTACGGGTGTCGTTGATGAAGCCCTTGCCTGCCGAGCGGTTCAGGTCGATGCGGTAGTCCAGGCTGTCCACCGACGTGGTGCCGCCCGAACCGAAACCGCTGCGCACGGCACCGAATGAACCTGCGGACAGGTTGATTTCGTGCTGGGGCTTGCCCCGGTGCGGCTGCCGCGTGACGAAGTTGACCGCGCCGCCCGATGCGCCTTCTCCGGACATCAGCGAAGCAGGGCCTTTCAAAAATTCGATGCGATCGAGATTGCCCACGTCCATCACCCGCGATGTCATGTTGGGCGGGCCGATCTTCAGACCGTTGTACAGCGTGTTGATCTGGCTGTTGGAAAAGCCACGCATTGAGAAGTTGGCTGGCTCAGCGGGAAAGTCTCCAGCGGTCACGCCTGTTGCTGCCTGGGCCGCCTCGGTGACGCTGCGTGCACCGCGCTCGCGCAGCAACCCCTGCGACAAGATCTCGATGGATGCGGGCGTTTCACGCACGCTCAGGTCAAGGCGAGAAGCCGAGCCGGCCGGCTGCTCCAAGGCGGTCAGCACCCGTTCGCCGACGATAGTCAAAGTTGGCAACGCAACCAAGCTGGGATCGGAGGCTTGTGCAGGCTGGGCCAACAGCTGGCCCCCTTGGACGGTCAGCACAAGGGCCGCACCCAACTTCACGGCACAGATTGGGAATGCAGGGCGTGGCCGCCCGGACGGGAGCTTTGAAAGCGGGTGAGCCATCATCTCAGCGCACCGGTACATGCCGTGTTGCGCCTTGAGGATGCGGTTAAGCAAGGTGGTTTTACCGCTTCCCAGGAAGCCGGTGAGGATGGTGACGGGGATCAGCGACATGGTGAATTCTTTCCATCTTGTTTCTTGAATCCTGGTAACCATCTGGGTACGACTGGGCGCTTTTCGCAGCTCTGAGGCGACAACTGCTTCTTCATACAAGCGCCTCGGTTCTTTGCCACTCAGGAAATGGGTCAGGCAGGTCGTTCCAACCTGCGTAGCCCTTTTGGCCTTTGCGTGTCTCGGTGAAATTCAGATGCATGGCCTTCCAAGCCTGCTCGATGGCTGCACGGTCCATCTGGCGACCAATAAAAACCAATTCATTCAGCCGATCCCCATGCGGCTGCTTCCAGCGCGCATCAATGTCGCGGCGCTCTGCGCTGCCCACAGCAGGCAAACTGCTTCTGGGCGCAGCGGCCCACCAGCGTCCCACAGGCTCATGCGTGGCCGTGTTGCCTGTTCGCGAATAGCTCACAACCCAATCGGGGCGACTGGCCAACCAGACATAGCCTTTGGCCCTGAGAAGTCCCGGCAATGGCAACTCCATGAAGGTAGAGAATCGCCACGGGTGCAGTGGCTCCCGGCTTCTGAGGACAAAACTCTCGATGCCATAGGCTTCGGTCTCTGGCGTATGCCGACCTTCCAATTCGTGCACCCATCCTGGCATCTGACTGGCGCGCTCCATGTCAAAGAGCCCTGTTCCAAGTACCTCTTTGAGCTCGATGCGACCATGGTCTGAGAAGATGATTTTCGCGACTGGATTCAAGGCTTTGACAACGGATACCACTTCATCACGGCGTGCTGCGTCTACTTTATCGATCTTGTTGACCACCACGACATCGGCAAACTCAATCTGATCAGCCAACAGGGCAGCCAAGGTTCGGTTGTCTTCTGGCCCAGCCGTTTCACCACGCTGCTCCAGCAAATCGGTGCTGCTGTAGTCGGTCAGTAAATTGAATGCGTCCACCACGGTCACCATGGTGTCAATACTGGCAACTTCGCTCAATGAGTTGCCATCCTCATCAGTGAAGTCAAATGTTGCAGCCACGGGTAGCGGCTCTCCAATGCCAGTGGATTCAATCAGCAAGTAGTCAAACCGGCCTTCAGCTGCCAATTTTCTGACCTCAAGTAACAAGTCCTCGCGCAACGTGCAGCAAATACAACCGTTGCTCATTTCGACCAGTTTTTCATCTGTTCTAGACAAAGCGGCACCCGCATTGTTTGCGGCTTGGCCTACCAGGGCCGCATCGATGTTCACCTCGCTCATGTCATTAACGATGACCGCCACACGCAGCCCCTCACGATTGGCCAATACATGGTTGAGCAATGTGGTCTTACCTGCCCCCAGGAAACCTGAAAGTACAGTCACGGGCAAGCGTGTTGGTTTGGGGGTAGTCATGGACTTGGGGCTTGGGTTAGATATTTCATGCGATTTAATGCTAATGATATTCTATTCGCAATAATAAATTGGCACAATACCCTTTTCGCTGCCATGATCAGCGTACCTATAAAGCAAACTCATACCACAATGGAAAGAAAAACTCGGCAATACCAAGCGATCTTCGAGGTGATTGCCCATGGGGGGCGACCATTGCTTGCACAAGAAATTCAAGAACTTGCTGCCAAAACCGTGCCGCAACTGTCGCTGGCGACGGTGTATCGACAAATCAAGTCTTTACTGGAAGACAGTTCAATTCGACAAGTTCAATTGCCGGGTCAAAACCCGCGTTACGAAATTGGCAGCCACGAACATGACCATGACCACGGTCACCACCATTACTTTCAGTGTCGTCGATGCGAAAAGGTATTTGATGTGCCAACTTGTCCTGGAAATCTTGACAAACTGGCTCCTGCAGGATTTACGGTCGAAGATCACGAGATCATTTTGTACGGACGCTGTGGTGCCTGCGTGGGTCAGACGACAGAGTGAATTGAAATAGCATTTTCACAACTTCGAATTAAGCGGCCATGCCAGACGATGCTCCGGTCACGAGCGCCACCTGTTTGGCAGGGAAAGTCGTTGCCTTAAAAAACTCCGTTAGTGAATGTGTTTCGAATGGAGTCATGGTTGCCGCTGACACGCTTTACGTCGTCATCGGATCGCTCCAATGCGCATGCCGAGGACGCCAAGTCTCCTAGCTGTCGTTCTGAGAACAAGTTGTTCGCTCAGGTCACAACTGTTAACACTCCGCTGAATCGCCCCGAATATTGAGGAGACTCCACACTTTCAGAAGATGGAGCCATGAGCAAAAATTCAAACTGCCTTGCCCCATCTCTACATCATCACGCAGCCGCCAATGACCACGTTGGATTGAGCCGCGCTGTTGAAGCACTGACCGACTGCCACCTCGCTTGCTGCGCATCTTGCAGTGACATGTGGTCCAGATGGCCATACCGACGCAGCAACATGGTCTGATCCCGATGACCGAGAATTTGCGAGGCCACCCCAACACCCACGCCATTTCTCAACAGCGATGCAGCGACCCAATGTCGGATGTCATGCACGCGCAAATCTGGACGTCGCAACATGCCAGTCATGCTGCTCCACTTCTTTCGATAGCAAATCGGTCTGATGCCGTTCTTACCCGCAAAGATCAATCGATCCCCAGAACCCGCAGTCCATGCAGGTTTCAAACGTTTGGCCAATGCCATCGTTTCTGGCGTAAAAAACAGTGTTCGCGAATCCCCGTTCTTGGTTCTGGGTACGATGAGTTTTCCGCCTGCGATATCAAGCTCTTGCCATGACCTTTCAAGCACCTCACTCTTGCGTGCGCCAGAGTCCACCAGCATCCAAACGAACAACGTGAACAAGCGATCTCTGCCCATTTTTGCGGCCAGGCGCAAAGACAAAATATCCTGCTCAGACGATGCAACGTAACGAATTTTTTCCTCGAAGCGCTTGACGGCAAGTGTGGGAGAGATAAATCCTCTGGGAGCCATCCGACGATTCACAACAGCCCATCTATAGACTTGTCCCAAGGCACCAATGTCTCTGTTGACTGTGGAAGTTGCGTAGCCTGCTTCAACCAAGGCCTCGGCTGCTTTTTGCAGTCGTTCACTGGAAATGGACCATGCCGATTCATGTCCGAAACCATTGACTGGATCGCACCATTTTCTGAGTCGCAGCTCCAGTTCAAGACGAGGTTTTGCCAGCGAATGCGCTTGAACCATTTCAGCCAACGTGACGTCAACGGGAACAAAAGATGAAGCCGCATCCGCTGCAGCTTTAAGATCGATGGGGTGTTTGAATTTGCGCATGGGGTTTCCTAGAACACTGCCTTAGAAAACCTAAGACAAGTGTGAAGAAAACCCTAACAGCCGTTGATTTGGAAGAGGAAATTCCAAAAGTGGTGGGCGATGCAAGTTTCGAACTTGCGACCCCTGCAGTGTGAATGCAGTGCTCTACCCCTGAGCTAATCGCCCTGCGCCATTTAGCGAAGACGACGATTATGACATGAAAACCTGACCCATTTGACTCTTAACAGCTGAAAAATCGCCGCCAAACGCATGGCCTTTTGGTCGATGGGACTCAAGCCGACAGAGCCAGTCGCCAAACAGTTTTGCCGCCACTCGATTTGTCGAGTTGGGTCAGCACATCATCGTGCGCGGCCAACTCTTGGGCATTGGCGGGAAGTACCGGCAAAGCATAGGTGCTCAGGTCCAGTTGCACCTTGACCGACAGTGTGTCTGTAGGTGCGTCGCCCGCATCGATCAGCAGCGCCTCTTGGCCGCGTGTCATATTGATGTAAACGTCGGCCAGCAACTCGGCATCGAGCAAAGCGCCGTGCAGGGTGCGCCCAGAGTTGTCGACCTCAAGGCGGTCGCACAGCGAGTCGAGGCTGTTGCGTTTGCCGGGGAACATTTCCTTGGCCATGGCCAGGGTGTCGATCACACCATTGACGTAAGCCTTCAACGGCTTTTTCCCGACACGTTCAAGTTCCTTGTTCAGAAAGCCGATGTCAAACGCTGCATTGTGAATGATGAGCTCGGCATCGGCCAGGTAATTCAGGATGTCTTCCGTCAGCTCGGCAAACTTGGGTTTGTCTCGTAAAAACTCGTTGCTGATGCCGTGCACTTTGAGCGCATCTTCATGGCTGTCACGCTCGGGGTTGAAATAGAAATGCAGGTTGTTGCCCGTGAGTTTGCGGGCATACAGCTCCACACAGCCCAGCTCGATGATGCGGTCGCCGCCTTCGGCTGAGAGGCCCGTGGTTTCGGTGTCCAGAACAATTTGACGCATGGTTCGGCTTCGCTCAGTGCAGCTCTTTGGCGTGGTTGATCGTGTAGCGCGGAATCTCGATGACCAGATCACTCTTGGCCACAAAGGCCTGGCAGCTCAGGCGCGAGTTGGGCTCCAAGCCCCAGGCGCGGTCGAGCAGATCTTCTTCGGTCTCCTCCATCTCACCCAGGCTTTTGAAGCCTTCGCGCACCACCACATGGCAGGTGGTGCAGGCTGCGCTCATGTCGCAGGCGTGTTCGATGTTGATGTGGTTGTCCAGCAGGGCTTCGCAGATGCTGGTGCCCGCAGGCGCGGTGATTTCTGCTCCGTTGGGGCAGTATTCGGCGTGGGGCAGGATTTTGATGACGGGCATGGCGGTATTGTGGATTACATCGACTGGATATTTTGGCCAGCCAGGGCTTTCTGGATGCTGTGGTTCATGCGCTCGGCCGCAAAGGCTTCGGTGCCCTTGGCCAGCGCCTGGGTGCAGTCTTCCAGGGCTTTGGCGTCTTGTTCTGTTGGGATGGCCGCTTGCAAGGTGGCCATCAGGGCGTCGATGCTGGCGCGTTCGGCAGCGCTCAGCAATTGACCGTCTGCGGCCAAGGCGCTGCGCGTGGCCAGTAGCATGCGGTCGGCGTCCACGCGGGCCTCGACCAAGGCGCGAGCCTTCATGTCGGCTTGCGCGGTCGTGAAGCTCTCTTGCAGCATGGTGGCGATTTGATCATCGCTCAGGCCATACGAAGGCTTGACGTCGATACGCGCTTCCACACCGCTGATTTGTTCTTTGGCGCCCACGCTGAGCAGGCCATCGGCATCGACCGTGAAGGTCACGCGAATACGGGCTGCGCCTGCGGCCATGGGCGGGATGCCGCGCAGCTCAAAGCGGGCCAAGCTGCGGCAGTCTTGCACCAGGTCGCGTTCGCCCTGCACCACATGCAACGCCAGCGCGGTTTGGCCGTCTTGGTAGGTGGTGAAGTCCTGCGCCATGGCGGTGGGGATGGTCTGGTTGCGCGGGATGATGCGCTCGACCAAACCGCCCATGGTCTCGATGCCCAGCGACAACGGGATCACATCGAGCAGCAGCAACTCGCCAGAGGCGTTGTTGCCCGCCAGTTGGTTGGCCTGGATCGATGCGCCCAAAGCGACGACTTCGTCGGGGTTGAGGTTGTTGAGTGGCGCTTGGCCAAAAAATTCGGCCACGGCCTGCTGGATTTGCGGCATGCGGGTAGAGCCACCCACCATGACCACGCCTTGCACGTCTTCTTTGGCCAGCTGCGCATCACGCAAGGCCTTACGCACGGCGGTGATGCAGCGGGCCGTCAGGGCTTGGGTGGCTTGTTCGAAATCTGCACGGCTGATGGGCGACGACAAGGCACCTGTAGACAGCGCCACATTCAGGCTGACCGTATCCGCGCTCGTCAATGCTTCTTTAGCTGCACGGGCTGCTGCCTTGAGGCGTGTTTTGTCTTCGGCTGTTGAAGCCTGCAGTGCGGGCTGACGTGACATGGCGACATCGGCCAGGGCTTGGTCGTAATCGTCACCACCCAAGGCGGAGTCACCGCCGGTGGACAAGACCTCAAACACGCCTTGCGTCAGACGCAAAATCGAAATATCGAACGTGCCGCCGCCCAAATCAAACACGGCATAAACACCTTCGCTGGCGTTGTCCAGGCCATAGGCGATGGCGGCCGCTGTGGGCTCATTGATCAGGCGCAGCACGTTCAGGCCCGCCAGTTGCGCCGCGTCTTTGGTGGCTTGGCGCTGGGCGTCGTCAAAGTAAGCGGGCACGGTGATGACGGCGCCGTACAGGTCGTCGTTGAAGGTGTCTTCGGCGCGGTAACGCAGGGTGGCCAAAATTTCAGCGCTCACCTCCACAGGTGATTTGGGACCTTGCACGGTCTGGATGCTGAGCATGCCCTGTTCACTGGCCGTGAACTCATAGGGCAGCTTGCTGCGGTCCACAATGTCTTGCAAACCGCGCCCCATGAAGCGCTTGACCGAGGCGATGGTGTTGACCGGGTCGCTGGCGGCAGATTGCACAGCGTCAAAACCAATTTGTCGGCCTTGCCCCGGCATGAATCGAACCACCGAAGGCAGGATGACCCGCCCATCGTCATCGGGCAAGCATTCGGCCACGCCGTTGCGCACTGAGGCCACCAGCGAATGCGTGGTGCCCAGGTCGATGCCCACGGCGATCCGGCGTTGGTGGGGGTCGGGCGACTGGCCCGGTTCAGAAATCTGCAGTAACGCCATGGTCAATCAGGGGAGGTCAGGTCAATCGGTCGAGTTTAGCGTTCACTTCTTGCGTGAAGCGCTCGATGAACATCAGCGCCCTCACCTGCCCCACGGCTTGCGCAGGGTCTTTGGCCACATCCAGCAAATCGCCCAGCGTTTGCTGCACGCGACGCTGCTCGGCAGCCACAACGTCTGCCAGTGCTTCCAAGCCTTGGGCACTGGCCGTGTCTTCCAAGCTTTCACGCCATTCCATCTGCTGCATCAGGAATGCGGCGGGCATGGCGGTGTTGTTTTCGGCCTGCACGGGCGCACCACGCAACTCGCACAAATAGGCGGCGCGTTTGAGCGGGTCTTTGAGCCGCTGATAGGCCTCGTTGATGCGCACCGACCACTGCATGGCCACGCGCTGAGCTGCGGCGCCATCGGCAGCAAAGCGGTCGGGGTGGGCTTCGCGCTGCAAGGCTTTCCAGCGTGCATCGAGTTCAGCACGGTCCTGCGCAAACTGCACAGGCACATCAAACAGCTCGAAGTCGTTGGCTTGAAGCGAGATCACACGCGGAAAGACTCACCGCAACCGCAGCGGTCACGCTCGTTGGGGTTGTTGAAGCGGAAGCCTTCGTTCAGGCCTTCGCGCACAAAGTCCAACTCTGTGCCATCGATGTAGGCCAGGCTCTTTGGGTCCACCAGCACCTTGACGCCGTGGCCTTCAAACACCACGTCTTCTGGGGCGATGTCGTCCACGTACTCGAGCTTGTAGGCCAGGCCCGAGCAGCCCGTGGTCTTGACGCCCAAGCGCACACCCACACCCGAACCACGTTTGGCCAAGTAGCGGGTCACATGCCGCGCTGCGGCGGCAGACAAGGAGATGGCCATGTCAGTTCAGGTGTTTCTTTTTGTAGTCTTCAACGGCCGCCTTGATGGCGTCTTCGGCCAGGATGGAGCAGTGGATTTTGACCGGTGGCAGCGCCAGCTCTTCGGCGATTTCGCTGTTCTTGAGGGCTGCAGCTTGGTCGAGCGTTTTGCCCTTGACCCATTCTGTCACGAGGGAGCTGGACGCAATGGCCGAGCCGCAGCCATAGGTTTTGAAGCGCGCGTCTTCGATCACGCCGGTTGTCGGGTTGACCTTGATCTGCAGCTTCATCACGTCGCCGCAAGCCGGTGCGCCGACCATGCCGGTGCCCACGCTGTCGTCGCCTTTGTCAAACGAGCCGACATTGCGGGGGTTTTCGTAGTGGTCAACCACTTTTTCAGAATATGCCATGGTGTTTTCTCCGTATTCAGGTCAATGTCAGCTCAGTGGGCAGCCCACTGAATGGTGCTCAAGTCGATGCCATCTTGGTGCATTTCCCACAGGGGGCTGAGATCGCGCAACTTGGCCACGTTTTCGCGGATGGTTTTGATCGCGTAATCGATGTCCTCTTCGGTGGACCAGCGGCCAATCGTCATGCGCAGGCTGCTGTGGGCCAACTCGTCGCTGCGGCCCAGGGCGCGCAACACATAGCTGGGCTCCAGGCTGGCCGAGGTGCAGGCCGAACCAGAAGACACTGCCAGGCCCTTGATGCCCATGATGAGTGATTCACCTTCAACAAAGTTGAAGCTCATGTTGATGTTGTGGGGCACGCGCTGGGTGGCATGACCATTCAAAAACACCTGCTCCATGTCGCTCAGGCCGTTGATCAGGCGGTCGTGCAAAGCGCGGGCCTTGGAATTGTCTTGCACCATCTCGAGCTTGGCAATGCGAAACGCCTCGCCCATGCCCACACACTGGTGCGTGGGCAGAGTGCCCGAGCGCATGCCGCGCTCATGACCGCCACCGTGCATTTGCGCTTCGAGGCGAATGCGGGGCTTGCGTCGAACATACAAAGCGCCAATGCCTTTGGGGCCATAGGTTTTGTGCGACGCCAGGCTCATCAAATCGATGGGCAGCTGTGTCATGTCGATCTCGACCTTGCCAGTGGCTTGGGCCGCATCGACGTGGAAGATGATGCCTTTTTCGCGGCACAAGTTACCAATCGCGGTCACGTCCTGGATCACGCCGATTTCGTTGTTCACGAACATCACGCTGATCAAGATGGTGTCGGGGCGAATGGCGGCCTTGAGCGCGTCCATGTTCAGCAAACCATCGGCCTGCACATCCATGTAGGTCACTTCAAAACCCTGGCGCTCCAGCTCACGCATGGTGTCGAGCACAGCTTTGTGTTCGGTCTTGACGGTGATCAGGTGCTTGCCGCGTGACTTGTAAAAATGCGCTGCGCCCTTGATGGCCAGGTTGTTGGACTCGGTCGCACCGCTGGTCCAGACGATTTCGCGGGAGTCGGC
>Ga0209442_1002382_pt1 | contig 10155 bp, 9 predicted proteins | sample LauGreSBDMM110DD_2_FD_187565 | JGI IMG/M metagenome (GOLD analysis project Ga0209442, IMG submission 187565) | Freshwater lake microbial communities from Lake Michigan, USA - Sp13.BD.MM110.DD (SPAdes) (version 2) | ecosystem: Environmental > Aquatic > Freshwater > Lake | place: Lake Michigan, USA...
CATCTATCGTCGATAGTTTTGGGTATTCGCCAATTGGCCCCGCCATATGGCGCAAAGACCCTAAGTCCCAACTTCAAATGCGGAGTTTGAGTTTGGATCAAGCCAGTCAATATAAATTGGTCAGTCGCCATTTCAGGGCGGCCGGCATTTCAGCACAAACCCAAGCTCTCGGGGACTCTAAAAGTACTTTTGCATTCATATTTGTATTGTCCGGTCAAGTGGTGATGCATGAGGCTGGTAAGCCAGCCAGGACATTCAACGGATATGGTTCCGCCTGTCGATTTGGTCAAGGTAAGACGGTCAATTGGTCTTTATCCCACGATGCGGAAGTCATAGAAATAGTTGCAACTAGTGCTGGATCCAACGATCTGGGCATGAGCCAACCATCAGAAGGGGTCTGGCATGTCTGCGATGACCATGAGGCAGATTACATCATGGGTGAGGGGCCTCGTAAGTTTTTCAAGTATCGTGACTTGGGTGTTGCTGCTGCCACCAACAGAAGAATCCACATACACGTAGTACGCGCCACTCAAGCAATTACCGGCGGTACAGGTTGGCATTCTCACAGCATGGGGCAACTTTTTTATGTGTTGAGGGGGTGGGCTGATTTGGCAGTCCAAAACCAACCCTGGGTCAGGATGCATTCAGGAGATGCCATGTGTGTATCACCTCGAATGTCGCACAACGTACCGGGTTTTACAGATGATTATTTGGTTTTGGAAATGTGCATCCCCGCTGACTACGATACGGTAGATGCACCAGCTGAAGATTGATGTCCGTGATCTGTGAACATAAGTTCTGATTGTCTGATTTTAGAAATCAGATCCTAAATAGGGAGATAGGCGATGGGACTGCTTAAGAATAAATTGGCACTGGTGACAGGCGCTGGGGGTGGCTTAGGCTCGGCCATCGCACATGGCCTCGCAGATCAGGGTGCTCGTGTCATCGTCGCTGATTTGGACTTGACTCGCGCGCAAGCGGTTGCATTGTCAATGACATCTTCCGGTGCCCAAGCATGGGCTGAATTTGTAGAGGTAACTGATCGGCATGGCGTTAATAGCTGGGCCAATAAAATGACGTCTGAGCATGGGCCGATTGACATCTTGGTCAACTGTGCAGGTATCACCGGTCGTTCCAGGGTTGATGATGAGCATTCGCCCGAGGTTTGGGATCGCCTGTGTCTTGTCAATATGACGGGCCTATTCAATGTCACCCATGCGTTCATACCTGCTTTAAAGCAAACAAGAGGAACCATCATTAACCTCAGCTCCATTGTGGCTTTTGTGAGTGGTATCTCTACGGCGGGATACGTTGCTTCAAAAGGCGCAGTTCGATCGTTTACCCAGGCACTTGCGCGGGATTTGGCACCTTTTGGAGTGCGCTCCAATGCGGTTGCCCCTGGGTTGATGGACACGGAGATGACCGCACCCATGTTGAGCGTCAAGGGTGCAGCTGATTGGTACACGCAACGCTGTCCCATGGGGCGGGTTGGGCAGTCTTCGGAAATTGTTGGGCCAGTTGTGTTTTTGGCTTCTGAGATGGCCAAATATGTGAATGGCGTCGTCTTGCCAGTAGATGGTGGTTTTTTGTCAGCCTAAGCGGTTTTATGTCCTTCGAACTCCTTATTGATATTTGCCCTCCGGGCACCATGGATAAAACCCTTGAGCATCTGAGTGAGATGCAGCAGGTGGCTTCTACTTCAGGCAATATCACTGCAGAAGCCATCTGGACCACTGAGTTTGGTGAAGCAGATCAATTGATCAGTCTATGGCGCTTGTCGGACAAAAACGCCAGTCATGATCGCATTGAGACATCTCACTTGCTTTCATCTCCCAGCATAGATAAACACATCAGAATTTCTCGGCGCCTTAAGTTAGAGTTTCCTTTTGACAACCAGTTTTCGGATGGACATTTTTATGACTTTCGTACATACACCCTTTACCCTGGTGTTCGCGATAAGTTTTTAAAGCACATGCAAAAAGCGTTACCTGTGCGTACGCAACATTCACGCAATGTGGGTGTGTGGACACCTATCGATGGAAATGGTGATCAGATCATCCATATTTGGGCATATCGTGATCTGGCGGATCGAGCTAAAGCTCGTGCAGGTGCGTGGCAAGAGCCTGTATGGAGGTCTTATCTTGATAATATTTTACCCATGATTCATAGAATGCAAAATGCTTTGCTGATGCCTGTTAATTTTTCTCCCATGCAGTAATGCCCAACTTATTTTTTTGCCCATGACCAAACTCCTTGCTTTAGTTACTGGTGGTGCCAGCGGTATGGGACTGGCGACTGTTGAGCGATTGGCCAGTGATGGATTTCATGTGGTGCTGGTTGATCGCGATGCTGATTTATCTATTAAAGAGTCAACAAGGCTGAAGCAAATTGGATTGGATGTTCAGTGCGAAATCCTAGACCTTACCAATGAAGACGCAGTTCGTGCCTTGATCAAAAACCTGCCACCGGTCAATGCATTGGTCAACAACGCAGGTATTTTTGACGAGCGCAAGTTTTTTGAAGTTACGAACGAGGACTTTAGAAGAGTTTACGAAATCAACTTAATATCAGTTGCAACCATGACCCAAGAGGTTGCCAAGCGGATGCCTGATGGTGGACGCATTGTCAACATTGCATCGCGTGCCTACCTTGGTGCAAAGAATCACCCTCACTACGTGGCATCAAAAGCCGCGGTAGTTGGTTACACCCGTGCCAGCGCAATGGAGTTGGCCCCCAGAGGTATCTTGGTTAATGCGATAGCGCCTGGTTTGATTGATACACCAATGCTCAGAGCGCTGTCACCAGAACGCATGGTTCAGCAAGTTGCACTTCAACCGACCGGCAAAGCTGGTAGGCCTCAAGATATTGCGCATGCAGTGTCATTTCTTGTGGACCCACAAACCAGTTTTATCACCGGGCAGGTTTTTTTCCTAGATGGCGGTAAATCTTTGGGTGGGAGTGGGGCGTGATGATCACTTGTTGTAAGCAGTAGTTTTTGACTGTCCTGCCTAGTGAAACTTCAGCTTAGGAATACCAAACCTTTATCAGATCGTAGCAGCAACCTGATTTTTATAAACCCCAAGGTGCCATCGTGATTGATCGGAGATTGCTCCAATGTCGAATCTGCCTCAGACAATTAAGTAGACTCTAACATCGAGCCCTTGAATTGAAGTCAGGATGCATTACTTTCAAAGACACCAGCCAGTGGCTGCTTCAAGAAGAAAGCCTGCCTGTGGCATATTTTTTAGTGACAGGCACCATTGCCACGGCAGAAACTGGTTTTGATTTACTCGGGCTTGACACCAGCACGTTTGACGATACTGCCCCACTTGGTACCTTCACTGCGAATAAAAGCCTCTATTTCCTTTGAAGGCATGTACATCGTTTCGTTGCCCAGTGCTTCCAAGGCCTGTTTGACTTTGGGTTGAGCCAGGACAAGTTTGATGTCTTCGCTCAATTTGGAGACAATTTCAGGTGGCATGTTTTTGGGCCCCATCACGGCATACCAAAGGACCATGTTGTAGCCTGGGACGCCAGAGCTTTGTAAAGCTGGCACGCCAGGCAAAAAGCCAGACGGGTTGGGCCCTGACAAGCCTAACGCCTTTACTTTTCCTTGTTTTGCGAGTGGGGCATAAGTAGTGATGTTGTCCAAAGCAAAATCAACGCGCCCAGACAACAGGTCGGCCAGGGCAGGGGTAGTCCCTTTGTAGGGAACATGGGTGAAGCTGGTCTCTGTGAGGGACTCAAACAATATCACGGCCAAATGACTGGAGCTGCCCGTGCCAGACGAGGCATAGGTCAGTTGACCTGGCTTGCTTTTAGCCATCCCAATCAACTCCTGCACATTTTTCACTGGAAGATCTGGGTGCACCACCAGCACATTGTTGAATGAGGCAATGCCAGCAATGGGCGTGAAGTCGGTGGCAGGGTTGTATTTCAGTTTGGCATATAAATGTTGATTGAATGCCAAGGTGCCTGTGGTCGCAAAAAACAAGGTGTACCCGTCAGCCGGAGACTCAGCGACCGACTGCGCACCGATGGAACCACCACCACCGGCGCGGTTTTCCACCACGATGGACTGATTGAGTTGGGCCTGTAGTGCGTTTGCCAATAGGCGCGCCGTTGCGTCAGTGCCCGCACCAGGTGGGAAAGGAACAATGAGCTTGATAGGTTTGTCGGGGTAAGCGGCCCAAGCGGCTAAAGACAAGCCAGCAAATAAAGCAACCAGACGGGATAAGAATAATGGAAATTTGTTCATGTAAACCTTTCTGTAAACGGTGAAAAAGATGAGCAAGCGCAAAGAAATAAATCCTTTCAGGCTTGTTCCCCCTGTTGTAAGCGGACAATTTTGTTTCTCAATACGCCTATCCGCTCAATCTCTAACTCAACCACATCGTTGGGTTTTAAAAACCGTCCCAATTCCAAGCCACAGCCTGTGGGCACTGTTCCGGATGCAATGACTTCACCAGGATGCAAAGTTTCCGAAGTGGAAATAAACGACAAAATCTTGGCAAAAGAATGGTGCATGTCCTTGGAGTTGCCGCCTCCCCAGCGCTCGCCATTGACGCGCACTTGCATGTTTAAATTTTGCGGGTCTTTGATTTCATCGGTGGTCACGATCCATGGGCCCAGCACGTTACCAGTATCGAAATCTTTGCCTTTCATGGGACCCATTCCCAATGGGCGCTCGTCCATTTGAGTATCCCGTGCCGAAAAGTCATTGAAGATGGTGAAGCCAAAAATGTGGCGCAAACCGTCAGACTCATCGATATTTTTGCCTGCTTGACCAATCACGCAGGCCAACTCGAGCTCGAAATCCATCATTTCGGAATAAGGGGGCCATTGGACCTCGCACTCGTGTCCCACCACGCTGAAACGATTGCCTTTGTAATAAGTCGGGCGTTGATACCAAAGCGGCGATATGGGCAAGGACGGCTTTTGCGTCAAGCGCTCCCACGTTTTCATCGCGTTTAACAGGTGCTGCTCAAAAACCAGGCAGTCGCGGATTTGCTCAGGCCTGGGTAATGGGGAGAGCAATCGAATGTTTGATAAGGATTCAACTGCGCGAGGATTCCATTTGACTTGGTGTTCATGCGCCATTTCCAAACCATTTGAGCCTGATTGAATCAAGCTCAACATCGACTGCATGATGGCGCTTTGTTGAGGGGCATCAAGCTGGCAAGCCATTGTTAAATCCAAGACTTCGCTGCTTTCCGGCTTGACGATACCAATGGCTTGGCTCCCATCGACGCGTAAAAAGGTGGCTAACTTCATGGGCTTACGATTCAAAAATAGCAACAGCTCGGGTCCAGCCGGCAGAACCGCCTTTGACCTTGACCGGAAAACAAGACACGGTGAAACCAAAAGCGGGAAGCACTTCCAAGTTGTGCAGTTTTTCAATATGGCAGTAACCAATTTCGCGACTGGACTTATGGCCTTCCCAAATGACTTTGACGTCTCTGACTTCAGAGAACTTTTTTGACATGTGCTTGAAGTGCGCATCCCATGACCAGCAGTCCGTACCAGTCAGACGCACCCCTCTGGATGTCAGGTACATCGTGGCCTCCCGGCCCATGCCGCAGCCCGCTTCAACATAGTCGGGGTCGCCAAATCGTTTACCGGCAGAGGTGTTGACCATCACGATGTCAAAGGGTTTCAGGGCGTGGCCGATGCGCTTGAGTTCTTTTTCAACATCTGCGGCACTGACCACATAACCATCTGGGAAATGTCGAAAGTCTAGTTTGACGCCTGGACCATAAAACCAATCGAGAGGAATCTGATCGATGGTGGCGGCAGGTTGACCATGGTCCATGGTCGAAGCGAAGTGCCAAGGGGCATCGACGTGGGTGCCGTTGTGGGTGTTTAATTTTAAAAACTCGATCGCATAGCCCTCGCCATCGAGCAGCTCTTCTGGTTTCAAGTTGTCGTAACGCTTGGCGACGATAGGCGCTGTTGCTTTGTGGTCTCTGTACTCAATGCTGGGCTCTAGGCCAGGCGGGTCAGACTTCACATCGTTTTCAATGGGTACAGATAAGTCGATGAATTTTGTGGCCATATTATTTTAAAAGTGTTTGAAAAAAAGAATCGTGAGATTAAGTGTGCACCAAGCCCAACTCTATGGCTTTGATGTGCAACGCCATGTATTTGGAATAAGCACGGCACTGTGAGAAAGCGCCTCCTGTGAACCAAAGCCCTGTTTGGGCGGTGCGCGTCCACATGTTCTTGAGCTCTTGGGTGTCGGTGTCAAAGCCCCAAACGCGGCCAACTTGCTTGGCGATGCCCGCTCCGAACAGGTTCTCTAGCAAATGTGTGTGGCCTTTATAGCCAGTACCTAACACAACGGCATCAAATGTCACGGGTGTACCAACGCGCAATTGAACGCCATTGCTCGTAAAACGTTCAATTTCGTCGAACTGAAGCAGGGCAATCTGTTTATTTGCGATCAAATCGGAACAGCCAACATTAAAGTAGTATCCGCCACCTCGCGTGCGGAAAAGGTAAGGCCAACCCGTACCGTCAACGCCGTAATCGAGCTTAAAGCCGACGGCTTCCAATGCTTTTAAGGTCGTCGCATCCAAGGCTTTGGCTTGATCTGTCAGTCTTTTGTGATTGGCCAACATGATCTTCAAAGGGATCGAGGTATTGATCAAATCCCGGTCTTCCAAGGATGGCCCATCGCCCAGGTAAACACCATCGTACAACTGAGCACTGGGTTCCACATTCAAGATCAATGTGGGTGAGCGCTGGACCATGGTTACTTTGACGCCGTTGCCGTGCAGGTCTTGTGCAATGTCATGCGCGCTGGTACCGGTGCCAATGACCATGACCTTTTTATCTTTCCAAGCAGCCCCATCACCAAACTTGCTGGAATGCAGCACAGGCCCACTAAAGCTATCCAAAGTATCTATGTGAGGGATATTGGGTGAGCCACTGACGCTGGTCGCCATGATGATGTGTTTGGGGTGTAGTGTACGCAATGCTCCATTGGCCTGCCGTATCTCGGCATTCCATGTCTGGTTCTGATCGTCAAAGCGTGCGCCCGTGAATGTGGTTTCAGTCCAAAAATGAATGTCCATGCAGTCCACATACATTTCGAGCCAATTGGCGATGCGATCTTTGGGCAAATAGGGCTGCCAAGTTGGCGGGTAGGGCATGTAGGGCAGGTGGTTGCTGTGCACTTGGTTGTGCAGCATCAAGCCTTTGTACCTGTTTCGCCAGTTGTCACCGATGCGTGTCATTTGATCGACCACCAAAGTGTCAACGCCCAATTGCCCTAAGCGAGCTGCTACAGACAGGCCTGCATGCCCACCGCCCACGACCAGCACCACAGGTTCGCGGTCTGCAAATAGCCGATCATGATTCCGCTTATCGAGCCAATTGGGACCTTGAAAATCTCGCGAAAAAACAGGCTCAGAACGCAATGCGCGCAAGGTGTGTTCTTCATGGCCGCGGATGGATTCAAGCGTTGTGTGCAGTGTCCAAGCTTGCGTCATGGGAGCATCCTTGGGCTGAACCTTCATGCGCAACAAAGCAGCACCTTGTCCAATATGGGTTTGAAACTTTAAAAAAGCTTCAACCACTTTGACACCAGCACGTTCTACCAAATGCGGTACCGCACGTGCAGGATCAATTTCAAATTGCTTCGCTTTAAATCTCTTCAATGCTGTCGCCAAACCCGTGCCAATGTCTTGTGCACCACTGATGGTGGATATGCCCCAAGATAAGGCAACAATTTCTCGCCAATGGCTGTCCGGTTCGAATAAGTCACAAATGGCTTGACTGTTGCATGCTTTAGCGGCCCCATTAAAGCGGTCAAGCCAAGCGGAGATACTGCTCAAAATGTCCGAATTGATTTCAGCGGCCATAAATCCGTATTCCTAAGAAAGCGAATTGAAAAATTTCGATTCAACACATTTTGAGTCCAAAGATGCACTCTGTATTTGGGTAGAAACACCCTTGACTTGATTTGAATTAAATGCACCATAACAGGGCTGAAATTACATTACCAAAATGATTTGCGAAAGCGATCGAAAGCAAGTTCTAATGAAAATTTATCACCAAAGCCTCACAGTATTAGAAGATCTGCCAGCTTACTCACAACGCATGACCGACCACATCAAAAAGATAGTGCGTTCTGACACTCAAGTTGTACTGCACGGTATGGCCAAAGGCAGTTATGACGCCAACTATCCAGGTGGTGACATCAGACACCGGGCTTTGTTTAATTTGCATTCGGTGCAATGGTTGACCCATGCCATCAAAGCCGAAGAAACGGGTTTTGATGCGTTTGCCTTGTGCACCATGCCAGACCCCTTGATCACTGATATTCGAAGCATTCTGGATATTCCCGTCATTGGCAGTGGCGAAAGTTGTTTTAAGTTGGCCACCAGCTATGGCCAAAAATTTGGCATGTTGCTATTCATCGACTTGATGGCAGAACGCTATCGAATCCAAATTGAAGGACTGGGCATGGGGCCATTTTCCGTCGGCGTGCAGCCCGTGGGCTTTGGCTTTCAAGATGTGTTGTCGGCCTTTGATAACCCAGGACCCTTGATCGATAAATTCAAAATAGCTGCTCGTAAGATGATCGATAAGGGCGCAGATGTGATCATTTTGGGAGAAATACCTTTGAGTTTGATTCTTGCATCAGAAGGCATTTCTCGAATTGATGACACACCCGTCATGGACTCTCTGGCGGTCACTTTGAAAATGAGTGAACTGATGGTGGATTTAAAAAATCTAACGGGTTTGAGCCCTTCTAGACGCGGTTGGTCGCAGGCATCGCCTTCAAAAGATCGCATGAAAGCTGTGCTCGATTTCTATGGCATGGGAAGATTTATTTCTTGAATTTTCTCTGTGTCCTGAGGGTTGATTTATAACAAAGGATTTTTGTGAAGCTAATTAAATTTGGTGTAATGCTGTTGAGCATGTGGTGTGGTTTGATCATGGCGCAAACTTTTCCCAACAAGTCAGTGCGCGTGGTGGTGCCATACACCACGGGGGGCGGCACAGATGCAGTCGCCAGGGCCTTATCGCAACAACTTTCAAAAATTTGGGGCCAAACCGTCGTGGTTGAAAATCGCCCCGGTGGGGCCACCATGATCGGTGCTGAGTTGGTGTCCAAGTCACCGGCAGATGGTTACACATTGCTGTTTTCTGATACAGCCACTTTTGTGATCAACCAGCATCTGTATCCCAAAATGACATACAGGCCGTTGGTTGATTTGGCCCCGATCACCAATATTGTTCAATTGGCACCCGTCTTAGCAGTCAGCAACGCACTGCCTGTGAACAACGTCAAAGAGTTTTTGGCTTATGCCAAAGCCAATCCGGGCAAACTGAGCTATGCCTCTTTTGGCAGCGGTTCTTACCCACATGTGATATCTGAACAATTCAAACGAATGGCGCAGGTGGACATCTTGCACGTGCCATATAAAGGTTCTGCCGCCGCAGTCACTGACATGATTGGTGGTCAGTTGTCCATGCTCATGGTGACACTGTCCGTATTTGATCAATTGGAGAAAGCCGGCAAATTAAAAATCTTGGCCACGGCCACCGAAAAGCGATTGCCCATCAGGCCAGACTTGCCTACCCTTGCCGAATCAGGAGTGCCTGGGTACGCTGCCAATGTATGGTTTGGTTTGGCTGCCCCGACGGGTACACCGGAAGCAATTCTGGACAAAATTCACGCCGATGTGATCAAGGTGTTGTCGGACCCTGACTTCAAAGCCAAATCAATCACTGCTCAGGCTTTGGAGCCCGGCGGCATGAGCCGCTCTGATTTTTCGGTAATGCTCCGATCGGAGGAAGTGAGATGGGGCAACTTGGTCCGAGATTCTGGAGCTAAAGTAGAATAAATGAATCCTAGCACCCTAAAAAACTGCCTTTAACAATCTTTGGGATTGCGAAACTAAAGTGGGATTCCGACTGTGAGTCCTCTAGAACTTAGAGTGGGTGCGCTTGTGTTTTGTTGCCTGCAAGGCCTGATGCTTTCCGGAAATGCGCAATGATGATTGCGGCATCAATATCCCCCCCATTTTGCAGAAAAAACCCCCATGGAAATAAAAGTCAATTTTCTCGACAAGCTTCGCCTAGAAGCCAAGTTCGATGATTTCACGGTCGTTGCCGACCAACCCATTCGATACAAAGGTGATG
>Ga0209442_1002383_pt1 | contig 10153 bp, 11 predicted proteins | sample LauGreSBDMM110DD_2_FD_187565 | JGI IMG/M metagenome (GOLD analysis project Ga0209442, IMG submission 187565) | Freshwater lake microbial communities from Lake Michigan, USA - Sp13.BD.MM110.DD (SPAdes) (version 2) | ecosystem: Environmental > Aquatic > Freshwater > Lake | place: Lake Michigan...
TGAAATGGGGTCGTCTTTGTAGAAAACGACCTTCACGCATTTTGCAATCAATGAATCTCATTGCAAGCACCCTCTCCTCTCGACGCCTACTCAGTTTGTCCAGCGCATTAACGACACGAGCAGAACCAAAACACCTGTACCAAGGTTGATTGAGACCCACCTCCGAATCTGCGCCAGGGCAACACCACCTTCGGTCCACTCGGACGCTGCCACGGCTTGGCCGAGCCGCTTAAAAAGCACGAAGCGGATGTGCATAAAGATCGCTACCATGACAACACCGAGTATCGCCATAATCGTCCAGGCCAGCGGCATCTCGAAGCTGCCACCCGACTGCACAACTTGCTTGGCCACACGCCCAAGCATCCAAACACCGCTGGCCAAAGTCAGCAGAGAAGCCACAAGCACCGCTTGGAAGAAGCGGCCAAGTACATCGTGCATCAGTCGCAAGCGGACTGGCGCTTCGAGCTGAGCGACAGCGGGTCGTAGAAAAAAGTGAGCAAACGCCATGCCGCCGATCCATACGACGATGGAAAATAAATGAATCGTCTTAAGGCTTGCGTAGATCATCCGTAAATCCTTTTTATCTTAGAGCGGGCAGAGGATCCACGCGCAGCAATTTAGTCAAAAATCTCATTGAGCCAAGACTTTCTTCGATCAGTATAGTAAGGCTTTGCTGGTCTGTAATCTGAGTGATCAATGTCATTCCGCCTGCGATTTTGAGACAAATTCGCTGGCTCCTGTGGGGATGCTGCAACAGCTTTTTCCAACAGCTTGTCAAGTTCTCCTCGGTCAAGCCAAACGCCACGACATTTTGGGCAGTAGTCAATTTCGACGCCTTGTCTGTCAGCCATGACCAAAGTGGTGTCGGTGCAATTGGGACATTTCATGTTTTTCTCCAAAGATAAAAAGTTAAAGACTTGTTCAAATCCCTCTGCGAAATTTAATCAACTGCTTGATTTAGTAATTCCCAAAAAACACAAGTGCTCTATAAGATAGATTCAAAAAAGATTCTTAAAAAGCAGATAATTTCTTATTTAAATTCACAAAAAAACTGACAATGAAGAGTCAATTTAATTACAAGCACCTTTATTACTTTTGGGTAGTAGCCAAAGAAGGCGGCATCACAAAAGCGGCTGACAAGTTAGAAATGGCTGTTCAAACCGTCAGCAGCCAAGTTCGAGAACTAGAGCGCTCTTTGGGATATTCACTGCTTAAGCCAGCCGGAAGAGGACTGGTGCTTACCGAGGCGGGACTGGCAGCAATGCAGCAAGCTGAACAGATTTTTCAGCTTGGTCAGGCACTGCCAGCCAGAGTTCGTGATTCGGTCAGTGCACCGACCGTTCGTTTGGCCGTCGGGATTTGTGACAGTCTGCCTAAATTAGTGGCGCATCGTATTTTGATGCCGGTGATGAGTGAACCGAACTTACGGCTGCTATGTCACGAAGGGGAACTAAACGATTTGCTGGGTGACCTCGCATTGCATCGTTTAGATGTTGTCTTGTCAGACAGTCTTGCACCAGTCAACCCGAATATCAAACTCTATAACCATCCACTTGGAACTTCCAAGATTGCTTGGTATGGCACATCGGAAATGTTAGAAATCACAAATCAGAATTTCCCGCAAAGTCTGGCGCACGTGCCCATTTTGCTACCTACTTCGCACACTGCAATTCGGAGCAGTCTGGATCAGTGGTTTGATCAACAAGACATTAGCCCGCGCATCGTAGGAGAGTTCGAAGACAGTGCCCTACTGAAGACCTTTGGTGCCAATGGAATGGGGGCATTTCCTGCAGCTGAATGGATCCATGAAGACTTGTTAGCCCATTATGGTGTGCATCGACTAGGACCTTGTAAAGGCGTGATTGAAAACTTCTTTGCCATCGGCACCGAAAGAAAAGTTCAGCATCCGTTGGTGCAGCTCTTGCTAGAGCAGGCGCTGTAGCAAGAGATCTGGAATTTTAGAATTCTTACTTCGTGTTTGGCTTTGCCGTACGCACGCTCAGAATCATGGTCAAAATCAAGATAACAACCACTACACCCAATGAGAAAAGTACTGGAATTTTGTAAACATCTATCAAACACATTTTGGCTCCAATGAAAACCAAAATCAATGCCAGTCCATAGTTGAGCAAATGAAACTTATTGGCCACAGCGGCTAACAAAAAGTACATGGCTCGCAGGCCCAAAATGGCAAACACATTGCTAGTCAGGACAATAAAGGGGTCGTTGGTAATAGCGAAAATGGCGGGTATTGAGTCAACAGCAAAAATGACGTCGGTCAATGCAATCAAGCAAATTACCATGAAAAGAGGCGTCGCTATTTTTCTGCCGTTTTCTAATGTCCAGAAGTTTTCGCCATCGTAATTTTTACTGACAGGTATTAGCCTGCGAAGTAGTTTGAGCGCTGGGTTATCGTCAAGATTAGGCTCTTTTCCGGCTGCCCACCACATCTTGACCCCGGTCAGAATTAAAAAGGCACCAAATACATACAAGACCCAATGAAACTCCGAGAGCAGCCATCCACCCACCAAAATCATCACTGTTCTCAGAACAATGGCACCGATGATGCCAATCATTAGCACTCGTTTTTGGAAATGTGTGGGAACAGCGAAGTAGGTAAAAATCAATAAGAAAACAAATATGTTGTCCACTGCTAGAGATTTTTCAATCAAGTAACCAGTTAAAAACTCCAGTGACTTGATATTTGCAATTTCGGTTGAACCCGTTTCATCTTTGATGGCCCACCAGAACAAACCATTGAACAAAAAGCTAAGTGCAATCCAGACCAGTGACCAATTAAGGGCTTCCTTGACGCCAATCTCTTGAGAGCCCTGTTTTCGGAGCACTACAAAGTCAATGAAAAGCGACAAAAGCACAATGCCAACAAAGGTAGCCCATAACCACAAGGGAGCGATTGTTTGCATAAAGATCTTTCAAGAAGGAAATTAAGGTCAAAAACAGCAATTTTTGTGAACCAAGAAGTATCAAAACAGTGCACAAAGCATGATTTAGTTTAGCAACATAAGCTTTGAAAAAGTGGATTTACAGGGCTTAACCATCCTATTTTTTCGAAGTGATTTTCTCAAAAATAGTACTTTTTTTGAGATGGTGAATTTCTTACCCTTGTGACATTCTTTCATCTTTAAGGGGATTCAAATGAAACAACTCCTATCAAAATTGGCAGTCGTTTTTATTTTCGGACTGTCTACTTTGGCTTTGCATGCTGAAGCTGCAAAACGCATGGGCTCAGGTAAATCTATAGGCACGCAACGTCAAGCAAATCAAGACCGTGCACCAGCTACGACCAGTCCTACAGCTGCTAGCCCATCCACTGCAGCGGCAGCGCCCTCAAAGTCTTGGATGGGTCCCGTTGCAGGGATCGCTGCAGGCCTAGGCTTGGCCGCCTTGGCATCACACCTGGGTTTTGGCGAAGAGTTGGCATCCATCGTCATGATGGGACTGATGCTTGTATTCGTGGTGCTTGTTCTTGGTTACTTCATGCGCAAACGCGCGGTTTCAAAACCGTACAAAAATGCAATGAATACAGAAATTCAGTATTCAAATGCCAGCGCTGGTAACACACGCAATGAAAGCCTTCGTGAAAAAAATACGCTTGCCTACAAAGCATACATGCGATCACAAGAAAAAAATACCACCAACTCGGGTATCGGATCGAGCATCGGCTTGGCTTCTGTCAGAGGCAGGTCTATACCAGCAGGCTTTGACACAGTTAGTTTTGAGAACAATGCAAAAGCTAACTTTTTAAGTTTACAAACCGCTAATGATTCAGGCAATTTGGAATACATACGTCAATTGACAACGCCTGAATTGTTTTCCCAAATTCAAGAGGATTTTGCTGGCCGCGATGCAGAAGCACAAAGAAACGATGTGCAGAATTTAAATGCAGAGGTTATAGATGTTGTTGAAGATACAGATCGATATCTTGTTAGCGTTAGGTTTTCAGGCGCAATTCGCGATAGCAGTGGTGAGCCTGCCGAATCGTTTGACGAAATCTGGCATTTAGTCAAGCCGGTTCGGGGCAACAGTGGCTGGCTGCTGTCGGGCATTCAACAAATGTCTACAAGTCGTTGATCATCACAAGGACAGTGCTTATTTTGGTATTACGTATTCAATAACTATCAAAAATGCTTAGCTCTCAAAACACAAGCACAGGCACGCTGAGGAAAGCTGAAACAGCCTGCCCCAATTGCGGCAGCAGGTCATCCCAAATCATTGCCAATAAAGATGGCAAAACAAATGATGCTTTGATCACCGTTTCCTGCAGCGATTGCGGCCTAGGTCGAATTGACCCTCTACCCACAGACCATGAGCTGGCCGAATGGTATGCAACGCAGTATCGGCAAGCTTACAAATCTGCGGTGCAGCCGGCATTACGACATGTTTTGCGTGCAGCCCGTAATGCACAGTTGCGTTGGCAATGGTTGTGCCAAAACACCGTCGGGCTGGATCCTTACCAAAAAACCGATACAAAGAGAAGTCTGGACATTGGCTCTAGCAGTGGAGAATTTGTTTATCGATTGCACACTCTGGGTTATCAGGCTAAAGGCATTGAGCCTCATCAGGGCTATGCAACATATGCCCGAAATATGTTGGGTATCGATATCAACAATGGCACCCTTCAACATTGTTTGGCCAACGAAGCGCCTAGTTCTTTTGACCTGATCTCCATGTTTCACGTACTCGAACATTTGCCTGACCCTGTGGCTGCTTTACGCACCATAGGCGAAAAACTCAAGTCAGAAGGCTTACTCTATATTGAGGTGCCCAACGCAATGCGATTGTGTTCACCGAATTACATGTTTTTCAAAGCGCATACTTTGTATTTCACAGGACATACATTACGCACCTTGCTAGAAAAATCTGGTTACAAGGTTGTAGCGCACAATCCTGATAACTTAGACAATCTGAGTTTACTGGCTCAGTATGTGAACTCGAATAATGCATCGCCACTTTCCGATACCAGCCACCCTTTGGTATCGGCACAAAAAGCGCGCCGATGGGTGCCCTATTTACTGCGGCAATTGAAAGATGGACAACCCGTGCGCAAATGGCGTGTCCATCGAGAAGAAAAGCAAACAGCAGCCCAATATGCTGATAGCCTCGCACTTTTGAAAGATATCTACGAGATGAAGTCTTAACATTCTCACGCGCTGGGCTGAACTCGACTGACCTAGGTAATTATCTAGTAAGTGATAGCGACCGTTTGACCTGAACAAGCACCACTTAAATCGATCAAGGAGAAGCAGATGTATCAAAAAATCATTCTGGCCTATGACGGATCTCTTGAAAGTCAGCAGGTGCTACTCAATTGCAAAGACATCTCGCAATGGGAGCATGCCAAGGTCCATCTACTGTCTGTGGTTCCCTACGACACGATTCCAATTGGTCACGAGACTTCTTACTACACCGAGCAACAAAATCAGATTGAGGAACTTCGTCGCCGAAAAACGCTCAATGAAGGTATTGCGCAATTAAACGAAGCTGGATTGGAAGCAATTGGTGAATTGCTAAAAGGCGATGCGGTTGATCAAATCGTGAAATACGCAAGCAGCATTGAAGCTGACTTGATCATGCTAGGTCACAAGCGTCATGGAAATTGGTTAGAACGTTGGTGGCGTAGCTCGACGCCAAAAGCTTTAATTGAGCACTCGCCTTGCAGTGTTTTGGTGGTCATCATCAAATGAATTCATCCTAACAACTTTTGTTCGAGCCCCGAAGGTAGGTCCGAACTTTCGCCATCACCCGTTCAAGCCCCTCACCTAGCGTCTAACTTTCCGCCTGACAAGTGGCAGCGCCGAGTGCAAAATCAACGAAACTGCTGGCCAAACTGTAATTTACAGTTTTCGTTCAATTACACGAAATATTACACGTCGGTAATTTTTGACTGTAAATCATTGATTTATAAGGGTTTTCGACGAGCCTGGATTTCTGTTAATCAGGGGTTCTCTGGTCAAAAGTTCTTTAATGTCTTCAGGCTCCAAAAATAGCTTCTAACTCCAAGCATCGTCAAGTTAAGCTCAGTTGAACCAAAGCGCAGAGACTGCTGCCAAACTCATTCCTTGTCTTTATTAACGTGTTTGGTTTTCGGTTGTGATATTTTTTAGAGATTTATTCTCACCACTAAAACTGCTACCTCGCCTTAATTGACAGTGGACTTCTACTTTAATTTTCAATTCTTACCGTCACAGCCAAACCGGGTGTCGCATTGCGCACAGCAAAAGTACCTCCGTGAGACTGAGCCACGAGCTTGCACAAGTAAAGCCCAAGTCCAACACCGCCCTGGTCGCGAGTGCGAGCGGTATCAGGGCGAAAGAAAGGTTCGCCCAGATGCTGCAACTGGTCAGCGGGAACACCTGGACCATAGTCACGCACTTCAAGCTCTATACCTTGGCCCACCGCGCGAAGGTGTAATTCGATCGGATACTGTGCATTGACGTTGTGTCGCAAGGCATTTTCCAGAAGGTTACGCAGCAGCAGGCGCATGCGGGCTGAGTCCAACGGTATAAGTGGTAATTGAGGGTCTGCATTCAAGCTGATTAGGGGCTTTGTACCAGCGAGCTTGGGTTGATGCGCCAAGACCTCAGCCATCACCTCTTGAGCAAGTGGGCCCAACGCTAACAGCTCGCGCTGTAAAGCTGCGTGCTCGGAGGCAAGGCGCTCGCTTTCCAGCAAATCGGTAATGAGCTCGGCCATTTCTTTTAAGTCGCGCAGCAGGGCCTGCCTGTGGGGGTTTACCAGGGCGGTTTCGGGAAGCAGCTCGGTATTGAGCCGGGCACGGGTAAGTGGACTGCGCAGCTCGTGGCTGATGGCGAGCAACAAGGCCCGTTTGCCTTCGAGCATGCGTTGAATGTCACTTCCCATGGTGTTGATGGTCAGTGCAAGCTCGCTCAACTCGTCTTGTGCCTTGCTGCTGCGCTGTGGAATGGGTTGGCTGAAGTCGCCCGAGCCAAATCGCCGAGCGCCTGCTCCAATGACTTCCAGTGGCCTGAGTAGGCGTCGCACATACAGCCAGGCCAGCAGCGTCAACAAGAGCAGCGCCGCTAGTCCATAGCCAAGGAGGTGGGGCCGGCGCTCAAAGCTGTCTTCGTTGATGCCGAACACAATGATGTGACCATCTGCTGTAGTGCGCTTTAAGACGTCTTGCCAATCTTGTTCATCGTCATCGCTTTTGCGCTGCCATTGGTGTTGGTGCTGATCGGGGTGTGAAGCCCAGCGCACTTGCGGACCATCGATCTGCACGGTGATCGGCAACCGCTTGGTGAGTGCCAAAGCACGCGTTTCGCTAGGCTGTCCATTGGGCATAATATCTTTTGCCAGGTAGTCGACATAGTCCATCAGCAGTGGGCGAGCCGCTTCACGCCAACCCAGTGAAAACGCTTTTTTTGCCCCCGTGAAAAATACAAAGCTCATGGTCACTGCCAGCAACAAAAAAACCAGCACCATGCGCAGCTTGATTGAATGCGCCAAGCGGTGCTTGGTGCGTGTCCAGGACGAAAAATTGGATTTCATGCAGGCGGGCTTGCGCTCAAGTTGGTAGACGGGGAAGCGCCAGGGCATAGCCCGCATTGCGCAGGGTTTTAATGCAATCTAGGGGCTCCAGTTTTTTTCGCAACCGGCTCACCACAATATCTACTGCTCGGGTGTGAAGATCAGCTTCATGACCCCGCAGCTGGTTCATGATGTCGTCTCGGCTGAACACTTTGCCAGGCTCTTGTGCAAGCACGAGCAGCAGTTCAAACTCTGTGCCAGTGAGCTCAATCGCCTCGCCTGCTCGAGTCACGTTGCGACGTGCAGGGTCGATGTCGAGACCTTCAAAATGCATGACAGTCGAGGAATTGAGAGTGATTGTTTGCGCCATGCCGCTGGACTTGTGACGGCGCAGTACGGTTTGCAAGCGCGCCACCAGTTCACGGGGCTCAAAGGGTTTGGGCAGGTAGTCGTCGGCGCCCAGTTCCAGACCCACCACACGGTCCATCACATCACCGCGCGCAGTGAGCATGACGATGGGTATATCGCTTTCTTTGCGGATGGTACGACAGAGTTCAAAGCCGTCCATCTCGGGCAGCATTACATCCAGAATCACCACGCCAAAAGACTGATGGCGCAACAGAGACAAGCCCTCGCTGGGGCGCGTAGCGTGGGTGAGCTGCAGCTCAAAGCGCTGAAAATAGGTGGCCAGAGGCGGCCCAAGTTGCGTGTCGTCGTCGATCAACAAAATACGATTCATAGGATCATTCTGACAGACCATTGCGATCCGATGCTGCGCGTTTCGTCACACCCTGATTTGTATGATTAGACGTAGCGCTGCTCGGTTGCAAAAAAACTAACTTTAGGTTTCTGCTGATTTCAGGCCCGAGTAGTTAACCTCGGCTCCACCAAGCATAGCCGCGTTTTTCCAAACGCTCACGCACTTGCTTTTGTTGCGCAGCGTTCAGACTGTCATAAAAGTCGCCAAATGCCGTGATGATTTTTGGACCGTTACCTTGCATCACTTGCATTTTCTGTCCCATGAGGGCCTGCGCCTTGATGCGGTCGAATTTATCACCGGCCACCAGCGCTTTAAGGTCGGCACGAGGATCAGCACTTTGACCCCGAATGGCTTTGCTAGAAGCTATCATCTCATCAGCCAAAACGCCTAACTTTTGCTTTTGATCGGCGTTGAGTTCGAGTTTGCTTCCAATCTTGTCCATGGCTTTGCCACGTACTTCATTGATGCGCTCATCGCTCCAGCCTCGGGCATGCTCGCCGTGGCTGCCGCATGCGGTGAGACCGCCCAAAATTAAGGTGACGGCTGTGAGGCCCATAAGGCTGCGTTTGATCCAAGCTTTCATGATTTTTGTCCTTTCAAAGACATGTTGAACATCATGCTCATCATGCAGATCTCAAGCCCCTACTGGGTGTCAGTGAGGTTGCGGTTTATTTCGTTTTGTATCAGTCAATCATTAAACTACCTGCGTAATCTAAAGGTATATATGACCTCCTCTTGACACCTTGCAATGCGTGCAGGGAAATTACCACCTTGATCGAAAGCGGTTGAAGAGAGGAAAGTATCAATCCCACAACTAATTCAGCCCTCGACGATTTGATTGGGATCTGGCGTTGGATTTTGAAAACTCTACAACAACATCGCGCGAGAGGCGCTTCCTAACATCATCAAGATTCAAATATCGCATGAAAAACTCTTGATCTGTATTCGTAATTTCACTTTCGAAATTGTCAGTACTAAAAATCATTGTTTTTTCAATAGATCTACCGTATCGCAATTGACCAGCACTCGTATCTAACAATTTTGCTAGACAGACTAACTTGTCTTGCTGTGGCATTGCAATTCCAAGAATCCAATTTCTTGCTGTATGCGGAGTAATAGATCGGCCACTCCAATTGCTAATAAATAAATTGCACAGAACAGTTGGACTTTGTTTGATTCCCTTGTTCTTTATGGCTAGTCCAAGTCGTTCAGCAAACAACACTTTTTCAGATTTTTGATTAGTCATGAACTGCCCTATAAAAGGACATGATAGTTGTCATTACTACTAATTTACTTACATTTTGATACAAATTTACATATGTAAGTAGGGTTGAACACGATGTGAGTTTGAATTGAACATTTAGTTCGAATCCGCGATCAGGAGTTGAACATCTATTCGGCTCGCTTGAGTTCGCTAAAAGTCCATTGCTTTATGAATAGTGTCTGCGAAATTGGGGAAATGCCAAAGAAATCTGTGGAGCTTGCCTAAGGTTAGTTAGCTCTGACTTGCTCACTCGAATCCGAACCAAGATTATTCGATACAGTCTTAAGCGTCCAGACTCTGGACACCCTCTACCCGTTCAGAGCACCCGTACCGTCCAGACTCTGGACGCTCTGATACCGTCCAGAGCAACTCAAGCGTCCAGAGCTGGACACTTCAGAAGAAATAGGCAAAATACTCAATTACACATTTTATTGCACACGAATGTTTTATGGCTTGCAAACCGCATAAATCAAGCATAGTTTGAAGAAACTGTTTTCTGTTAATCCGTAGGTCCCTGGTTCGAGCCCAGGTCGAGGAGCCATAATTAAGAACCCCTTTTGCACCATTGCATCAGGGGTTTTTCTTTGGGCTAAGAAATCAAGCTTCTTGCATGCGAAGCC
>Ga0209442_1002385_pt1 | contig 10148 bp, 9 predicted proteins | sample LauGreSBDMM110DD_2_FD_187565 | JGI IMG/M metagenome (GOLD analysis project Ga0209442, IMG submission 187565) | Freshwater lake microbial communities from Lake Michigan, USA - Sp13.BD.MM110.DD (SPAdes) (version 2) | ecosystem: Environmental > Aquatic > Freshwater > Lake | place: Lake Michigan, USA...
ACCACGGCAGCAAAACGTCGTCGACCGAAGCATTCATTGAAGCTGTGCAACCACGCTGGGCCCTACTGCAACACGGTTATCGCAACCGCTACGGCCACCCCGCGCCCGTGGTGGTGCAACGTTACGAGGCGCGCGGCATACGCATGCTGGACTCACCGCATTGCGGGGCTATGCATTGGCGCAGTGATGTACCTGGGCAGGTGTTGTGTCAGAGAGAGTTGGATAAGAGGTATTGGAGGTTTTGAGGTGGTTTGGCTTGATTCAAGTCGCATCAAAACCCCGCCTCTTTCTGATGCCGCACCGCCAAGACAATGACGGTGTCAGCAGCGACGCGATAGCGAGCGACATAACCACTGTCGCCGAAGTCGATGATCCAGTCCCTGTACTTATCTTCCATATCCTCAACAGGGCGTCCCAGCCCGTGTTGTAGCTGGAGAATCTTTACCTCTTGGCGGATGGCCTGAACAGCGCGCTTGGCGGCGTCGGGGTTTTTAGATGCAAGAAAACGGTAAAGACGCTGCACATCCTTTAGCGCTGCAGGTGACCAAATCAGACCTGGCATTCGGGTGGTTCTGTTTCTATGCCTTGCTCTAGCTTGGCCAGCCAGTCGTCAGCTTGCTCAGCCGTGACATGCAAGCCGTTTGCGCGGTAAGCCTCCCAAGCATTGATGGTGTCCTGGCGAAAGTTTTCACGCTTTTCTTCGCGGTCCACGTACTGAGTTATCGCTTCACGCATCATCCAATGAGAGGTGCGCTGGCGAGCTTCGGCAAGACGTTTTATGCGGAATTTAATGTCATCGTCGATTTTGATCGCCACAGGGCGAACGCTAGCAGCAGTCATGGCAAACTCCAAGCCGGTATTTTTAGGTATTACCTTACCATACTTGCTTTGACTTCACTGCGCCTGAGCAGGTGCAAGGCTATGTTGGGGTAGTGATTGCAAATCATGGCTGCCTATTATTGTCATATGACAATTTAGTATTATTTTGAAGCGGAGGCCAAATATGAGCATCACAGCCAAAGTTTTTATAAGTGAATGCAGCCAAGCCATATGCCTGCCCGCCAAGCTTCGTCTGCAATCCAAAGAGGTTCAGTTTGAACAAATCGGAGATGCCCTATGGCTGATGCCTCAAACTGGGGTCGAGCAAGACATGGGGCAATAGTTGACGGCGTTTTATGCAAACACTGAGCCTTTGCCAGATGATTTTCTAAATGACAGATAGGAATTCCCTTGCAAGAGCGCGATTGGTCAAAAGCCAACCCTCAGGTTGGCTTCTGTATTCACACTGAAACAATGTCAGCCTTTTCTGCCTGACGCCATCAAACTGTCAAACGGCATCTCGCAGAGTTGCGACCACAACACGTACTCGTCGCGGAATTTAGACCAAGGCGCATGAATCTTTTTGAACGCCGGGCTGGTATCAATCATTTCGGTCATGAATTGCTGCGAGGCTTTATAGCAGGCCTGCAATATCTCGGGCGAGAAACGCTTGAGTTGCGCGCCGTTGCTGATCAGCCGACGCAGCGCTGCCGGGTTGGTCATGTCGTATTTGGCGGTCGACCATTGGTTGGCCTCGGCAGCTGCCACTTTCAACACCGCTTTGTATTCAGCCGGCAGCGCATTAAACGCTTTCTGATTGATGAACAGCGACAACGTGGCCGAACCTTCCCACCATCCGGGGTAGTAATAGTATTTCGCCACTTTGTGCAGACTCAGGTGCTCGTCGTCAGCCGGGCCGACAAACTCGGCGGCGTCGATCACACCTTTTTCCAGCGCGGGGTACAAATCGCCGGGCGGCAGCTGTTGTGCCACCACGCCGATCTTTGACAACACTTTACCGGCCAAGCCGCCGACGCGCATCTTCAAACCGTTGAAGTCGGCCACGGTTTTCATTTCCTTGCGGTACCAACCGGCCATTTGCGCGCCGGTGTTGCCCACGGGTATGGCCATCACGCCGTAATTGGCATAAAACTCGTTCAGCAGTTCGATGCCACCGCCCACGTACATCCACGCGTTTTGCGCGCGTGAATTCATGCCGAAGGGAATGGCGGTGCCAAACCCAAATGCCGGGTCTTTGCCAATGTAGAAATAGCTGGCGCTGTGGCCGGCTTCGATGGTGCCGTTTTGCACGCCGTCCAGTACTTGCAACGCGGGCAGCAATTCACCGGCGGCGTGCAGCGTGATCTTGAAGCGGCCGTCGGTTAACTCGCTGACGCGCTTGCACATCATGTCGACCGCGCCGACGATGGTGTCTAGCGATTTGGGGTAGCTTGAGGCCAAGCGCCAGCGGATTTCCGGGCGTGAGGATTGCGCGATGGCCGGGGCGGCGAGGGCGGTGGCCGCGGTTGCGCCCAGGGCGCTGCGGGTGAGAAAGTTTCTGCGTTCCATGTGTTGTCTCCTTGTCATTCTTAGACTGTAATGGAAGTTGCCTATGTATCTTGTGTATCTTGTGTATCTTGCCGTCTTTACATTCTGCTCACTGGTTTTCAATGTATGGGAATGAATCCCGGGTCAATATTTTTCATGAGACAAACCGTAGTAAAGGGTCAAACCCCAGTCACTTGAAAACTTGTTTGGAAAAAAAGACAAGACAAGGGTTAACTGTAATAATTCGACCGTTAAAAATGAATCAGTATAAAAAAATAGCCATTTATCACCAATAACTGCTATCTTTCACCATGTAATTGAATTCTCAATCGCTAATTTCCGTTCGTTCAGAGAACGCCAAACCTTGTCTATGGTGGCGGCACCGCGCATGCACAAAAGGGAAAACGTGTTCAAACCGGTAATTAAAGAGAAAAATTTCCCGGATTTGCTCAAGGCTGCGGTGATTTACGGCTCGAATGCCTCAGGCAAAAGCAATTTGCTCAAGGCCCTTGAAGTTCTAGAGACGATGGCGCTCAGAACTCCTAATCACACCAAGCCTTTGCCCGTAAGTCCGTTTCGTTTTGATCCGGACTTGGTGAACAAACCCAGCGTGTTTGAAGTGCATTTCATTTATCAAGCCATGCGGTACCGGTTTGACCTTGCCATGACCGCAGATCGTATTCACCATGAGCGCTTGTGTATGTACCCGAAAGGGAAAGAAACGCTGCTTTATGACAGGGCATTTGTCGATGGGCAGGAGGTGTATGACTTTGGCCTGACCATGGAAGGTGGTGAGGCGCTAATCAATATTTGGAAAAATTTGACACCGCCTGCTGTGTTGTTTCTGGTTCAGGCAGTGAACAACAGCAGTGAAGAATTAAAGCAGTTACGACAGCCCTATGAATGGTTTCTTAACGGCCTGCGCAGTTATTTAGACGGCATGAATGAAATTTCTAAGTATGTGAAAGACAAAGTCACCATTAATTTCCCTGAATCAACACAAGACATTTCCTCATTGTTAAGCGATATTGATGTACCTGTTACTCAGTTGAAGGTCGAGGAAACACCAAATCATCAAGCGGTCGTGGATGAATCTCAAGGCGTCGATGCGAAGAACAAAAATTTAAAAGCGCTGACAAAAGCGACCTTCACTTACCGTACAGCATTGGGTGAGGCAGATTTTTCTTACGACGAACAATCTGAAGGAATCAAAAAACTGATCGGATTTTGGCTACCTTGGTATTTGAAAATCAACAACGTGATAGATGTGTTGGTTGTCGACGAGTTGGACACCAGTTTGCACCCGTTGATCGTGCAAGCTTTGGTGAAAAAACATATACAAGAAAAAAACCATCGCAGTTGATATTCACCACGCATGACACGCATTTGATGGATGCCAAAGTATTGCGCCGCGACCAATTTTGGATCACTGAGAGAGATATGAACGGTGCAACCCGCTTGCGTTGTGTCCATGAGTTTGAAGGCCGTGACAACGAAGACATGGAAAAGCGTTATTACGAAGGTCGGTACAGAGGTTTGCCATTCGTCAAATCGGAGAGCTGAATGGGCAATGCTAAATCTCTCTTCAGCAGAAAAGCTGCGATTTATAAGCCCATGCCCAAGGTGCTGGTTTTGTGCGAAGACACCAAGTCCTGCCTTGATTACCTCAATGATGCCGCCAAATATTTCAGAGTAAATGTAAAGCCTCAAAACTGTGGCAAAACCGACCCCTTGGGCATTGTCAATACAGCAAAGGTTGAAATCAATAGAAAAAATATGACCGAGTCTTTTGTGTAATTGACAGGGATTCACATGAGAATTTTGATCAAGCGTACGAACTCGCTAAATACTTCAGGGAAGAAATTACTTTGATTACTTCCTTTCCTTGCTATGAGTTGTGGCTTTACTTACACTTTAAACAAGACCGTTCACCCATAGGTCCGGGGATAGTGGGCGGTAAATCGCCAGGTGACAGAAAGTTGTCAAAATCAAGCAAATTCCTGAATTAAAAAATTACTCAAAATCAGACAGTCTTGGTTTGTTCGATTATTTACAAACCCAATTAAAAACAACAATCACCCATGCTGCTTGGGTCCTGAATCAAGCTTAAAGTGAAGGCAATCCTGATCCAAGCACGCGTATTCATCTGCTGTTAAAAGAGTTCGAAAAACTAGCTGAGCCTCAGCCTATAACCGCCTAAGCTTGCTCCGCCACCCGCTGACCAATATGCGCCAGCGCTTCTTCCACCTGGTCGATCAATATCAAACACAAATCGCCGGGGTTGAGCTTAGCCAGCGCATGGTCAATGGCAATGAACTCGCCTTGTATTTCCACGATGTCGCTTGTCAGCTTTGCATCCTTCAAACCCTGGCGCAGCAAGGCGATGACTTCGCCGTCGGCGCGGCCGCGTTGGCAAGCGTCTTCAAACAACACCACACGCTCAAACGCATCGCCGATAAGCCGGGTTTGCTCGCGAATGTCTTCATCGCGCCGGTCACCGGCACCGCTGATGACGACGCTGCGGTGTTTGGCAGGCAAGTTGGTGACGGCCTGCACCAGCGCTTTGATAGCGTCCGGGTTGTGGCCGTAATCGGCAATGATGGTGGCGCCTTTGTAGCTGAACATGTTGAAACGACCCGGTACACCTTGTGCGTCGCTGACAAAGGTGGACAAGCCTTGGCAGATGGACGCCCATGACAGATTGACCGCCCATGCCGCGCCAATGGATGCCATGGCGTTTTCCACTTGGAAACCGATGGCACCGTTTTGTGTCAAGGGCACTTCTTTCAAAGAGACTCGCACTTGATGAGCGCCTTCCTGCGCCACGATGTGGCCGTCTTGTACATACAGCACTCGCTTGCCTTGGGCGCGGTGCGTGGCCAGCACTGGATGGTGCGGATCCACCGCAAAAAACGTGACTTGTCCAGGGCAATTCGGTGCCATCGCAGCGACCATGCGGTCGGTGGCATTGAGCACGGCAATGCCGTTGGGTGCGACGTTTTGCACGATGACGCGTTTGAGCACGGCCAGGTCTTCCACCGTGCTGATGTAGTTCAAGCCCAGGTGATCACCTGCGCCTATGTTGGTCACCACGGCTACCTGGCAGCGGTCAAACGCCAGCCCTTCGCGCAACATACCGCCGCGCGCGGTCTCCAGCACTGCCGCGTCCACGTCAGGGTGCATGAGTACGCTGCGAGCGCTGCGCGGGCCGCTGCAGTCGCCGGTATCGAGTTGTAAGCCGTTGACAAACACGCCATCGGTGTTGGTCATGCCGGTGCGCAAACCGCTGGTGCGCAACAGGTGCGCGCACAGTCGAACCGTGGTGGTTTTGCCGTTGGTGCCGGTGACTGCAATCAGCGGAATACGACCATCGTGTCCATTGGAGAACATGGTGTCCATGATGGCGCTGCCGACATCGCGGCCCTTGCCGAACGAAGGCTGCAAATGCATGCGCAAGCCTGGTGCGGCGTTCACCTCGACGATGCCGCCGTTTTGTTCTTCCAAAGGTTTGAGCACAGACTCGCAGACCACGTCGACGCCGCACACATCCAGGCCGACCATTTGTGCGGCCATGACCGCGCGCGCAGCGACTTCCGGGTGAACATCGTCAGTCACGTCGGTGGCAGTGCCGCCGGTGGACAAATTGGCGTTGTTGCGCAGCACCACGCGCGCGCCTTTGGTAGGCACGCTGTCGGCGTCAAAACCTTGTTCTTTCAAGCGCGCCAAGGCAATGTCGTCAAAGCGGATTTTGGTCAGAGAAGTGGCATGGCCATCGCCGCGACGCGGGTCGGCATTGACCTTTTCAACCAGTTGACGCACTGAAGATTTACCGTCTCCCACCACCAAAGGCGGCTCACGACGAGCTGCTGCGACCATGCGGTCGCCGACTACCAGCAAGCGGTAATCGCTGCCCGGTAAAAAACTCTCGACCATGATGTCGTCGCGGTATTCGAGGGCGCTGTTGTACGCCTGCATGACTTCTTCACGGGTGCGTATATTGACCACCACGCCCTTACCCTGGTTGCCGTCGCGCGGCTTGATCACCACTGGCAAACCAATGTCTTGTGCTGCGGCCCAGGCGTCATCTGCGCTGCTGACAGGACGACCACGCGGCACCGGCACACCGGCGGCCAGCAATAATTTTTTGCTTAACTCTTTGTCTTGCGCAATAGACTCGGCGATAGCACTGCTGGTGTCGGTTTCTGCGGCTTGTATGCGCCGCTGTTTGCTGCCCCAACCGAATTGCACCAGGCTGGCGTCTGACAAACGGCGATAAGGAACGCCGCGCGCCAAGCCGGCGTCCACAATCGCGCCGGTCGATGGGCCCAAGCGTATATCTTCATCCAGCTCTTGCAATTCATGCAATGCCTTGTCCACATCAAATGGCGTGGCATCGAAAGCCGCCAGACACAGTTGTTCACCGAGCTGCATGGCGAGTTTGCCCACCTGTTCCACCGTGTACTCGACCACCACTTGAGACAAACCCTCTTCAGGCGTGGCTGTGGTGCGGCTGAAAGTGACCGGGCAACCGGCTTGAATTTGCAAATGCAAGACCACGGCTTCGAGTGCATGCGCCATGCTCAGGCTCGCGTCGCGTTCGCCGGGTTGCAAGCGGCCTAAGCCGGGAAACATATGGCGCAGGCGTTTTTCAAAGGCTTGCTGGTCGGCGCTGAGGTCGCTTTCCAGACCGGGTGAGCAGCGCACCATGGCTTCGATGGCGGTATGGCGGGTCCACAGGTTGGGACCGCGCAAGGCGCGAATGCGGGAGACTTCCATCAGGCTTTCATCCTTGCTAAATCTACATTGGCAATCGCAGACGGTTGCCCGTAATTTTTCAGACCCGCGCGTATCAAGTCGGGTGTCATGTCCAGCGCCCAGGCGACAGCCACAGAAGCGAGCAGGTTGGGCAGGCTGAGCGTACCGTCGCTCAGGTGTTTGGCAATCGCCGGGAAATCCAGTTGCAGCAAACTGTGTTCATACGTGCCGCGCGACATCATCACCTGGCCTTTAGAGAAATACACGGCGCGCCCCTGTTTCTTAAGATGCTGTTGCACGCAGTGGTTGTGTTCATCAGCGGCGTAGTAAATGACTTCGCCGTCGCACAGGTCTGCCAATTCAACCACGGCTTCGTCTTCGGCGTTCAGCACCGCTGCGCCCTCGGGCAGCACCAGGTCAATCTGGGTGCGCACCACACTACGCACTTGCTCGGGCGTGAGGATGTCGTGGTCTTGCAAGCCGCTGTGGTCCGGCATGTCGGTGAGTACGCCGACATGACAACGATCGTAGGGCAGGCCTTCGTCCAGCACTTGAAAGGGCGTGTTTTCAAACACCGCCGCGTCTAAAGCACGGTTGATCAGCAAACGCTGACTGGCTTCAAACACACGCGCGTCATTGGGATCGACCAGGCGCTGGTCCATGAACAACCCGCGTGCTGACGCAAGTCCAGTGCGTCGACCCGATAAATGAATCAGCCAGTTGACCAGGTGCGCCAACTCGGTGGTGCGGCTGCGACCCATGATGCCGACCACAGGAATGCGTGTGGCTTGTTGCGGCTCAAACAAATGCGAGATGATGGCTTGGCCCACAGGACGCGGCTGGCCGATGGCGGGCTTTAAATGCATGAGCAAACCGGGCCCTGCATTCACCTCGACGATGGCACCGCCTTGCGCCAGCAAAGGCTTGCTGATGTCTTGCGCGACCAGATCGATACCGGCGATGTCCAAGCCCACCACACGCGCTGCCAACACCACCACGGCAGCGACTTCGGGGTGAACCAAATCGGTCACGTCTATGCCCATGTTGCCGGTGCGCTGCACCACAGCCACGCGGTCTTTCGCGGGAATGCTGTCAGCCGTCAAGCCTTGGCGTTGCAATTCCAGCACCGCGGTCGGCAGGTCTTTCAAGCGTATGGTGTCCAGCGGAAAGTCTTCCTCTTCGCCACGGCGCGGGTCGGAGTTGATTTGCAATTCAATGAGCTCGGCCACGGTGTGCACACCGTCGCCCGTGATGCGCGCGGTTTCGCCGCGTGAGGCCGCCACGACTTGGTTGCCGACCACCAGCAAGCGGTGTTCATCACCCGCAATAAAGCGCTCGACCATGACATCGGTGCCCTCGCGTTGCGCCACCAAAAACGCTGCCTCAATGTCTTCGCGTTGGCGCAGATCCAAAGCCACGCCACGCCCGTGGTTGGCGTCAGTGGGTTTGACCACGACTGGCAAGCCTATGTCTTGGGCCACGTTCCACGCTTCTTCAGGGGAATTGACGACTTCGCCCGTGGGAATGGGGACGCCGCATTGGGTGAGCAAAATTTTCGTCAGGTCTTTGTCGCTGGAAATACTCTCGGCGATAGCACTGGTACGGTCGGTTTCAGCCGTCCAGATGCGGCGTTGCAAAGAGCCGTAACCCAATTGCACCAAATTGCCCGAGGTGAGACGAATGAAGGGGATGCGGTGTTCGGTGGCCGCATCCACGATGCAAGCGGTGCTCGGACCCAGGCACAAGCGGTCGACCATGGCTTTGAGCCGAGTGACCGTGACCTTGAGATCGAATGAGGTGTTGTTGATGGCTGCCATCACCAGGTCACGCGCAGCGACCAGACTTTCACGTCCGACTTCTTCTTGCCGCGTGCGTATCACTACTTTGTAAACACCGCGCTGGCTGGTTTCGCGCGCTTTGCCGAAACCCACTTGCATACCGGCCAGGGTTTGCAATTCGATAGCCACATGCTCCATGATGTGGCCGCACCAAGTGCCGTCCTTGAGGCGCAGCAAAAAACCGCCGCGCTCGCCAACACCGCAGCGGTGTTCAACCATGCCGGGCAACCAATCGTTTAGGCGATCGACAAAGCCGGGCAGTTTGTGGGAGGGATGGTCTTCAAGAATACCGAGATCAACCCAGGCTTCGATGACCGGACGGTAGGTCCACACATTCGGTCCGCGCAAATAACGCATGCGCAAAATAGCGATATCGGGAAAGGTCATAAAGTAAATGCTGAGGTATGACTGCGAAGGGGTCGCGAAGGGCAGAGGGTTAGAATTGATTCACTGTAGGTCATAGTTATAAGAATGCATATTCCCTCTCAAGTTGCGCCAGTGCTGCTGGATGTGCCAGCCATGTGGCGGGAGGATCTACAGCTTCAGTTGTCATCAGAAGAAAACGTTTCAGCCTGGCTGGAGGTTGACCTCAATACCCGATTGTATTTCGCGCGTGGCCTGCTGGTTTTGACGCACCACCGCCTTATTTGGTGCTCGCCCGACAACGAAAAAACCTGGCACAGCTTGGATATTCAGCCCGGTTGGCGGCTTGAACTGAGCGACCACGCCGGTGTCGGGCATTTGCGCCTGCGAGACAACTCGCTGCAACTCGCCGATTGGCGCTTTACCCTGGGGCGCAACCTGCAAGCAGCAGCTTTGCTAACGCGTTTCGATAAACAGCAAGCCGGTCAAGGCAATGCCCCCGGTCAGACCTGGTGCCCAGTGTGTCACGCGCCCTTGAAGGATGCAGACGACACCTGTCGCAGTTGTGACCTGGTGCAAGACGAAGCGCCCGCATCCACTTGGAGCTTGTTTCGCTTGTGGCGTTTCGCCAAGCCTTACCAAGGCCAGTTGTTGCTCGGCTTTTGTTTGACCTTGGCCTCCACGGCGGCCACGCTGGTACCGCCTTACTTGACCATGCCTTTGATGGACGATGTACTGATACCGTTTCAAAACGGTCAGCAGATCGATCATTCATTGGTGGGGATGTATTTAGGCGGCTTGTTAGCAGCAGCATTGTTCGCCTGG
>Ga0209442_1002388_pt1 | contig 10141 bp, 7 predicted proteins | sample LauGreSBDMM110DD_2_FD_187565 | JGI IMG/M metagenome (GOLD analysis project Ga0209442, IMG submission 187565) | Freshwater lake microbial communities from Lake Michigan, USA - Sp13.BD.MM110.DD (SPAdes) (version 2) | ecosystem: Environmental > Aquatic > Freshwater > Lake | place: Lake Michigan, USA...
TGTTCGTCGCAGGGGTCTGCAATAGGTTGAGACCAGCCAATGCTTGGGGTCAAGACCAACGCAAGCAAGCATGCAAGTGCCGATGCAAAAGCCTGTAAAAACTTCACGGATTGTTGATAAATATGAGGATCAGCGAATGATACCGACTTAAGTTGCCTTAAGGGGCTGCAAGTGGCAATGTGGGCCAGGGCTTAGCCCACTGCCCCTGCTTCCATGGACGACACCAGTTGCAAGTGCGATGGGTCAATGGGCACATTGAGGGCATACACAGTGCGAGGGGCGCGCATGCCTGCAAGCAAAAAGTCGCCCAGTTTTTGGGTGTCTTGGGCTTCGGGCGCATTGGCGCATTGGGCCAAGGCTTTGGGGCCAACCAAGACAGGGTAGCCCAGCTCGGAGGTTAGCTTTTCTAAGCGGGACGCTACGCTGACGGCTTCGCCCATCACAGTGTGCACGCGGCGGCGGGCCGGGCCAAAGGAGCCCACCATGACGGGGCCGCTTTCAATGCCAATGCCAATGTCTAGCGGTGGTGTTTTGCGCGAAGCCACTTTGGGCAACTGCGCCACGCCTTCTTGCCAAATGACTTTGGCGGCTTTCAAGGCTTGCAGGGCGTGTGGGTTGCAAGGGTTGGAGCCGTTCCACACTGCGGTAAGGCCATCGCCCACCATTTGTTCCACCACACCGCCATGTTCGGTGACAATTTTTTCTACCGTGGTGTAGAAAATGTGCAGCACGGTGGCGGCGTCTTCGGGGGTGCGCTCTTCGCAGTAAGCCGAGAAGTTGCGCAGGTCTACCATCATGACGGTGGCTTCGCGGGTTTCGGCCACCACTTGGGCTGTGGGTTCTTGGAAGGCTACGCGTCTGGCGGCGCCTTCGGGCAAGTAACTAGACAGGTTTTGGTACAGGCTTTCGCGTTCTGCACGTACTCGCAGCATTTCTGCAGCGGTTAAGAGAGCAGCGGCCAAGGCCACAAACAGCGCTGGCTGGCCCCAGCCTAACCACTGGTGTGCACCCAACAGCAAAGCTGCGTGTACGCCAAAAATCACTGCGCCTGAAGCCAATGCCACGGCAGGCACCACCACTGCTGCTTTGGGGCCAGAGGCTTTGAGAGAGAAGATTAAAACCAGCAGTGCTAAGGCACCAGTGGCCAGAGGCCAGAGAGGTGCCCATGCAGGTGCATAAGGTGTGCGGCCATCGAGGGCTGCCGACAAAATTTGAGCGTGAACTTCTACGCCACCCACTGCGCCGCCTTGCGGTGTGGGCACTGCGTCGCCGCCGCCAAATGCGGTCGAACCCACCAAGGCCCATGTGCCTTTAAGCATGTTGGCAGGCACTTTGCCTTGAATCACGTCCACCGCAGACACCGACACAAAGCCTGAGCGCGGCATTTGGTAAGACACGCGCAATTGGCCTTTGGCATCTACTGGAATTTGGAGGCCGCCTACGTCGAGAACTTGACCAGATTGCATGAAGCCTGATGCTGCTTTGATGATGGGCTGTGCGCCAGTGGCAGCAGACAAACCGGCAATGGCCAATGCGGGGTAGGACTTGCCTTCGTAACAAACTACGGCGGGCACGCGGCGGATGTTGCCATCGGGGTCAACAACGGGAGTAATGTGGCCCACTGCTTGAGTGCTTTGCGCAAAGATGGGGGCTGCGGCCATGAAGCCGAAGGCTTGGGTGGAGGTGGCTGGGCAGGCGCTTGCAGTGGCGCCAGAAGTTGCTCCGGATGCTTGGCCTAAATCCATCGCGCCAGCCAACTGGCCACTCTTCACTTGTGCGTCTGGGCTGAGTGCAAAGAGTTGAGAAATAACGGTGGGGGCTTTGGCGTTGCCTTGGCCTGATGCATTAGCACCGAGTGCTTCAGCCAACTTGGCATCTTGTGCAGCGTTTTGCTCGCCATCAAACAGCACGTCTACCACTTTGAGGTTCACGCCGTAAGCATCTAGGCCATTGAGCAATTGGGCCATGCGGTCGCGGGGCCATGGCCATGGGCCTAGCGCTTGTGTGCTTTTTTCGTCAATGTCGACCACCACCACGCGGCGCTCGGTGGCGCTGCTGTCTGACAACGCCCATGTGCGACTGGCCAGGCGCTCTTCCCATTGCTGAAGTTGCGGTGCAAACAAAGCACTGATGGCCGCCATGAGCACCACCGCCAAAGCAGACACGCTGGCGTAAAGCCAGACGGGGCGCTTGAGGAGGGTGTGGGCCAGGGCTTTCATGATTTGGTTCTGGCTTAGCGGCCCCAAAGGGTGGCGCCACTGAAGGTGCCAGCGCCTATGCTGGTTGTGACGGGTGCGCGGAACAAGAAGCCAGCTTGGCGGGCGTCAAGGGTGATGGCGCCAGCCACGCTGCCGGCGTTGGTGCCAGAAGTTGCGGGGTTGTTGCTCAAGAAAATGCCGGTGCTAGGGTTCAGGGTGCCGCTTTGCGAAAAGCTTTGCACGCCTGTGCCTTGGGCCGACAAGTTCAGGTTGGTGTTGAATGTTTTGTTGCCAAAGTCAACGCCCAAAGTGCCAGACTGCACGGTGGCAGATTGCATTTCATTGGCAGCGTTGCGGTAGTAGGCCGATGAAGCCTTGAGGCCAAAGTCCACCTTGGTGGTGAGGGTGGGCAGCACGTTGAGGTTGCTGGGTTCGCGGAACAAGAAATAATAGCCATCGCCCACCGTGACTTCGTTGCCTTTGAGGGCTTCCAAAAATGGCACAGTAATGCTGTCGCTAGGAATGGCTTCTTTGCCCCAACGGCCCCAAATGAGTTTGGTAGCGGCCACGGCATTGAGCGGGTTTTTGGCTTCGGTTTCGGAGGCCAAGGGGCGCTCGGTGCCTTCGCGAGTTTGACGGTCTAGCAGCAACACGCGCGATGCATCGGACTGGCCGGGCTTGCCAATGTTTTGCAAGCTAGGGTCGGCAGAGCCTAAGCGGTAGACCAAGGCTTGGCCCAGCATTTCTGCAGTCAGTTCTTTGGCGCGGGCTGTGGTGCAAACGCCTAAAGCCTCAGCCTTGCAGCCGCTGTCAAAGGGGGCCATGACAATGGCGCCTTGGTTGACGGTAACTCGAATGGTTTCTTTGGAAACTTGCGTGACAAAGTCGGTGCCCTTCACACCAATGGCCACCAAGGGGGTGTTCAAGCGGAAGCGGTCTTTGGCGGCTTGTGCGGCGGCGCCAGAGATGGAGCGTGCTTCGCCAGAGTCGAGGCTTAAGCGCACCACCGACGCTGCGGGGTCGGAGGGGCTGTATTTGAATTCGTGAATGCGGAAAACTGAGTTGGGGCGCACGCTAATGCGGGCGCCATCGATGAAGCGAATGTGAATGTGGCCGTTGTCGGAGGTGCGAATGACGTCGCCCTCTTGCACCGAGCCGCCTTTTTGGGGCTCGGCTTCACCAGCTGGTCGTTCAATTTTGGATTTGCCAATGGTGAGGGTGACCTCGCCTACCACTTGGGAGGCGATGGCCACGGATGCCAGGCACATGAGTGCAATGCCCATTGCCAAACCCACAATGCCGCGCCTCAGCAGGCCGGCTGCTAGATTTGTTGGGTTTGTGATGGCTTGAGTTGACATGTTTTCAGCAATATTGTTCGAGAGTATAAAAACAAAGCTTTGCATTGGGTGTGCGCACAATCACACCCGCTGGCAAACAAGGTAGATTGTTTAGGCCCTGTAGCGCGGTGCGATGCAGCCTACTTGGCGAATAAACCCCTAAGATACAGGGTCTGAATTTATGGCCGTTCATCCCTCACTTTTGCAGCAGTTTGCCCTGATGCGTTTGTTTCCTGCAGACGCATTGGCCCAGCTGGCTGCGCACTCCAGCACGCATGCATTTGCCAAGCGGGAGGTGGTGTTGGCCAAAGAAAACCCTTCGCCCAGCCTCATGTTTTTGCTAGAAGGCAGGTTGCAGGCCATAGACTTTACGCTAGATGGCCGCGAAGTAGGTCTTCACTTTATTGAAGAAGGCCAGTACTTTGGCGAGATTTCGGTGCTCGATGGCCTGCCCTCGCCCGAGGTGGTCATTGCCAATAAAAAGTCTCAGGTGGTCATGGTGCCAGCGCGGGAAGTTCGGGGGCTTATTTTTTCTTCGCCGCCAGCCGTGGAGGCCATTACGTCCGGATTGACCGAACGCATTCGGGCGCAAGCTCATCAGCGGCAGATTTTGGGCATCATCAGCCCGTTGCAGCGAATTTGCGCTTTGTTGCAGAATTTGTCCAAAGACGGCAAGAACCCTGAAGTCATTGCCAATGCCCCTACCCATCAAGAAATTGCCATCATGGTGAACCTCACGCGCGAAACCGTGACGCGGGCTTTTCAGGTGTTGCAATCGCAAGGCGCTTTGGCGCGCGATGGCGATGATTTGAAGGTGGACACGGGCAAGCTAAAGCAGCTTGCAGAAAAGTCTGCGGATTGAACCCCGGCCGTTTGAACATGTCTTCTTTTGCTTCTAATTTTTTGAATCACTTTGCATGGCCAATGGCGCATCGCAATTTGATTTGGCAGTTTGCGCGGCGGGAAGTGCTGGGGCGTTATCGCGGCTCGGTATTGGGGGTGAGCTGGTCTGTGCTCACGCCCATGGCCATGTTGGCGGTGTACACCTTGGTGTTCAGGCACATTTTCAAAGCCAAGTGGCCCGGTGTGGAAGACGGCAACATGAGCTTTGCGCTCAATTTGTTTGCGGGCCTGTTGGTGTTCAATTGGGCCGCTGAGTTTTTAAGCCGCGCGCCACGCTTGGTCACCGAGCAGCCCAACTTGGTCACCAAGGTGGTGTTTCCGTTGCAGGTCTTGCCTTGGTCTTCGCTGTTGTCTAGTTTTTTTCATGCCATGGTGTCTTGCTTGGTTTGGCTGGCGGGGTGCTTGTTGTTTGGGCAAGGTGTGCACACTTCTTGGTTGGCTTTGCCGCTGGTGTTTTTAGCGCTGGTGCCCACGCTGTTGGGACTTGGCTGGGCTTTGTCGGCCTTGGGGGTCTACTTCAAAGACCTGGGCGAAATTGTGGGCCTGGTCATGGGCATGCTGCTGTTTTTAACGCCTGTGTTTTTTCCATTGAGTGTGCTGCCTGACTTTTTGCAGATGTGGGTTCAGTTCAATCCGCTGGCCATTCCCATTGAGGCCTTGCGTCACATTGGCTTGATGGGTGTGTGGCCAGATTTTTCCAGTTTGGTGAAATTGTTTTTGGTGGGTGTGGTGGTGTCGGTGTTCGGTGCGTGGTTGTTTGAAAAATCACGCAAGGGGTTTGCTGATGTCCTCTAATGCACCTGTGGTATCAGAAGCACCTGTGGCACCTGTCATTTCGCTTGAAGGCGTGGGCAAAACCTACAAACGTTTTGCCAAACCGTCCGATCGGTTTTGGCAAGCGGTGTGGCCCAGCGCATTTCGATCTGACAGCCAAACTGCAAATGCAGCGGCTAACGAATTTGTGGCCTTGGCGCCTTTGAACTTGCAGGTGCAAAGAGGTGAAGCCTTGGGTTTGGTGGGGCGCAATGGCGCAGGCAAATCTACTTTGTTGCAAATGGTGTGCGGCACCTTGAACCCTAGCAGCGGCAGCGTTGTTGTGAACGGGAAAATTGGCGCGCTGTTGGAATTGGGCGCAGGATTTAACCCTGAATTTACAGGCCGCGAAAACATTTATTTGGCGGCGGCTGTGATGGGCTTGACCGGTTCTGAGACCGATGCTTTGTATGAAAGCATTGTGGAGTTTTCTGGCATTCGCGAGTTCATTGACCAGCCGGTTAAAACTTACTCAAGTGGCATGTATGTGCGGCTAGCGTTCTCTATTGCTACCAGCGCCAATCCTGATATTTTGGTCATAGACGAAGCGCTGAGTGTGGGCGATGGTGCGTTTGCCAAGAAGTCTTTTGAGCGCATCATGCAGCTTAAAGAGCAAGGTACTACGGTGCTGTTTTGTTCGCACTCCATGTACCAGGTGGAGTCGTTTTGCGACCGCGCGGTGTGGCTCGATCATGGGCGCGTTCAGATGGAAGGGCCTGCTTCTAAAGTGGTGGCGGCTTATGCGGACAGTTTGCGGGTTTCGGATGAAACGCTTTCTTCTGAAGGTGACAGTGCAAGTGCTGCCGCCTCTGCTGGTGCTACAGCTGCTTCTGGCTCAGGAATGACTCGCATCACAAGCATTGAGCTTACGGTGGATGGCCAAACAGGACGCGATCTTGAAGCTGTGAGCTTGCAAAGCGAAGTGCAAATTACGGTGAAGTTTGAGTCTGATCCTGATCAGCCCTGCCCTACCTTTGCCACAGGCTTTGCACTACCCGATGGTCAGATTTTTACAAGTGCTTACACCTTGTTTGATGGCATTCACATAGAGCGAGATGCCGTTGGCAACGGGCAAGCCACGGTGGTGTTTCACAAGCTGCCACTCATGAAGGGGCGCTTCAGTGTGGGTGCCTATTTATTTGATGAGCGCGCCTTGCATGTGTACGACGTGGTGCTACAAGCTGCCACGGTGAACGTGGTGCAAGACGGTGTGCACCAAGGCTTTGTGCAACTGCCGCATTCTTGGAAATAAACCAAATACCTAACAGGGCTAAAGCGCGTGCGCTTAAGCGTCTTGAGTTTGCGAAGCCAAGATGGTTTTTTGGGGCGTTTGCAAAGCGCCCAGTAAATCGTAAAACTGCTGCTGCGGTGCGCGTTGCACATGCGGGCCAATGCAATCTAAAGCCTGCTGCGTAATGGCTTCCAACGAATGTTGCTGCGAATCGATGGCGGGGTACAAATTAAGCGTGTGTATTTGACTTTGCGGATCGTATTCAATGGCGGCCGGCACCACGGAAGCGCCTGTCATTTGCGCCAATTTGGCGGGGCCTGTTTGCAAGTAAATGTTTTGTCCCATGAACACAAATTGGCTCTCGGGCTTGTCGGCGGCGGGTTCGCGCACGTCCAGCGCCACAGTTAAAACATGGTGCGGCTCTTTCAGCCAACGCACAGAGGCAATGGGGTTTTGGTCGGTGTAGAAGATCACGGGGGCATTGCAACTTTCGGCCGATCGCTTGTGCACGCCCAGCCAAAATTCTTTTTCTTCGGGCGTGCAAAACTCTAAGTTGCGTCTGGAGGCAATGGAGGTAATGAGCGCGCCGCCGCACAGATGGTGCAACGCGCCGTTCATGAGCAACCAGCTGCCGTGGTGCACAAACACGACCACTACCGAGCCCTTTTTCAAGGCAGCTTCGTAGTGCTCCTGGCCCTTTAAAGTGATGCGGCTGCGAATATAGTCTTCGCGGTAGAGGTGCGTTTCGGCGCACATGAAGTCGCGGTAGGCGGCTAGGGCAAAATTCAAGGCCAGGGGTGGCGGCAAAGGTGGCGCAGACGGCAAGCTTGCGTTTGCCGGTTTGGCCAAATCAGTCGCAGCTTGGCCGGCATCTCCAAAGAGCGCCTTTGCTACTTTTGCTTGCAGTGCTTTCCACATTCTGATTGCCAAGGCCCAATTTGCCGTTAATATTCTTTGCTCAATGATAAAACATCGCTACGCCCACGAAATTGACCCCAACGGAGGCAGTGCCGCCGCGCGCCTGGCCCGCATGGTGTCGCCTGGCCAGCGCGTGCTTGAGCTGGGCACTGGCCCTGGCACCGTCACGCGCATTTTGCACAGCATGGGCTGCAAGGTGACGGGCGTTGAAATGGACCCCGAAACTTTGGCCATGTGTGCGCCCTTTTGCGAACGCACCCTGCAAGCCAATCTAGAAGACCCCACTTGGCACGCCAGCTTGGCCGGTGAAAAGTTTGATGTGGTCATGTGCGCCGATGTGCTGGAGCACCTGCGCGACCCTCGCCCCTTGCTCACTTTGTTGCAGCAGTTTTTAAATGACAGTGGTTGTGTGCTCATGTCTTTGCCCAATGCCTCACACTTGTCGGTAGTGGCATCGCTCATGGCGGGGCGCTTTCCTTATCAAAGTAAAGGCTTGTTAGACACCACGCATTTGCGGTTTTTTGGGCGTGAAGATATAGACGCATTGCTTCGCGAATGTGGCTTGGTGTGGCAACGCTGGGAAACCGTTCAGGTTGAACCTGCACAGGCAGAACTCAGTCATTTTTGGAACCAACTGGAGGCAGCAGACCAAGAATTTTTGCGCGCCAAATGTGCCGATGGTTTGGTGTACCAACACGTTGTGCGCTCGTATCCCAGCCATGCTGCAGGGCAGCTGCTGAAATTAGAAAAAGATTTAGAAGACCAAAAGTCAGGATACGCCAAAATGATTTTAGAAATGCAGAGCTTGCGTCAAGATCATGCGCAAGCACTTCTGGCCTGGGATCAAGAAAAGAACGCCTTCATTCAACAGTTGGCGCAGTTGCAAGCTGAATTGCAAAATACGCAGGCTACTTTGAATTGGACGGAAGATCAGCTCCAAAACCATCGACATTCTCTGGAAGAAGTTCTGAATTCAACGTCTTGGAAAATGACCAAGCACGTTAGGGCGTTGGGAATTAAATAAGCCAGGGCTTGTACTTGTTCGCCAAGCGCATGGCGGCAATTAGGTGCTTCTTTCTGGCGTTTATTTGTTGCGCATTCTGTGCCAAATGCTAATGGCACGAATCAACACGTGGTACACCCGCTTAATGCCAGGCAAGCGCAACACAATGCGCTTGAGCAATGAACTGGACACCCCAATCACATTGTTTTGCCGGTTCAGTTCTTGCGCAATTTGAATGATCTCGGTGGGGCTTAGTTCCACTTTGAGTTCAGAATTTTTAGCCAGTGCTTTGGCGTAGTAGTCGTTCAAGACCAATTGGCGCTGCAATGCTTTGTCAACATCGTTGGGCACGCGGTACAAAGATGTGACTTTGGGAATTAGCAAGAAGTCGTGTTTGAGTGAGTAGCGCACCCACAAATTCCAGTCTTCTAAGTTTTCTAAACTAAGATCGAAACCGCCATTGTCCAAATACAACTGACGCTGAAACAACACCGATTGAATGGGCAAATAATTGTGGTGCCACATGATGCCGCGGTTGAACACTTGGCGGTTAATCAGGTTGTGCAGCACGTCGTTGTAAACCCAAGGCTCTTCGCTGATCACTTCGGTGCGCACCTCGTATGCCAAGCTGTAAACAGCGCCCAGTTTTTGGTTTGACAACCACGCATGCACCAGCACTTCTAGGTGGTCGGCATAAAACAAATCGTCGTCGTCTAAAAAGCAGCACAGTTGGCCAGTGGCCGCGGCCAAGGCTTGGTTGCCTGCTTCGCATCGGCCTACCTTGGGCAAGGGCAAGTACTTGACGCTGTGAATGAGGGCGCTTTGTTGTAGCGCTTCAATTTGTGGTTTGGCGCTTTGCAGGTCTTGGCCGCCGTCTTCCACCACCACCAATTCAATGTGAGCGTAAGTTTGGTTGGCAACGCTGGCGATGGCTTCTTTGAGCTTGCCGCCGCGGCCCGGCATGGTGCGCATGAGCACGCTGACCAAGGGCAATGCATTGGATTGTTTGGCTTGCTCAATGGCCGATTGCGCGGCATTGGGGTATTCGTAAAACGCACCTTCGCGCGCCATGGCGTAATCCCACATGCGAAATGGAAAGTCTTCTTGGCTTTTTCTGCGGCTGGTTAAAAACTTGGGCGCCAGCTTGATCAACTTCAAGAGTTGTCCAAACAGTTGGGTGCGCATGCCGGGAAACATGGGCTTCATGGCGAACAAGGCCATGAACATCACAAAGCCTTGAATAACCTCGTGGCGCCGGCCGTATCTGCAGCGCAAAAGCACATTGGACAAGGTGCTGCCCAAGAACTGTTGGGGCTTGACTTGGGCTGCTTCTTCGTAGGTGTAATGCCACACGCTGGCTTTGGGCACGTAGCGCAGTTTGTAGCCGTGGTCTCTTAAGCGGTAGGAGAGTTCGACATCTTCGCCGTACAAAAATAACAGGGGCTCATAGCCATTGACCGCTTTGATGGCCTCGGTTTTGAACAACACGCAGGCGCTGGAGCACCAAGAAGTTTCGCCAGTGACGGGGTGATAGTCTTTGGGGTGCTCGTAAGGTTTTTGGCGGCACTCCCAGGCGGCCACATGGGTCAATTTGGCTGCTTTGGCTGGGTTCGTGTCTGTTTGCTTGCTGTCTTGCTCTGCTGTCGCGATCAGCGTGGTGAGGGTGTCGGCTTCAAACTCAAGGTCTACGTTGGTGACCCAAAAGTAAGGGGTGTTGGTCAGGGCCAAGTTGTAGTTG
>Ga0209442_1002390_pt1 | contig 10134 bp, 11 predicted proteins | sample LauGreSBDMM110DD_2_FD_187565 | JGI IMG/M metagenome (GOLD analysis project Ga0209442, IMG submission 187565) | Freshwater lake microbial communities from Lake Michigan, USA - Sp13.BD.MM110.DD (SPAdes) (version 2) | ecosystem: Environmental > Aquatic > Freshwater > Lake | place: Lake Michigan...
GGAAAGATTCGAGGAATAAGACTTGTGTGGGGAAAATTGGGGGAAATTATGTGGATTTGATAATAAACCCACATAAACCCTTGACATTTGGCGGAGACGAGAGGATTCGAACCTCCGATCAGAGTTTTAGCCCCGATGCTCCCTTAGCAGGGGAGTGCCTTCGACCAGCTCGGCCACGTCTCCGTATTTCAAAACAGCCTACAGTTTAACGGATGTGCCGTTTCTATGGGATTTTCTTACTTTTGATCGAGTTCAAATGCCTTATGCAGGGAGCGTACCGCTAGCTCCATGTACTTTTCATCAATCACCACTGAAATCTTGATCTCGCTCGTCGAAATCATCAGAATATTGATGCCCTCTTCCGATAAGGTGCGGAACATCTTGCTTGCTACACCTACGTGCGAGCGCATACCAACACCAACAACCGATACCTTAGATACTTTAGGGTCACCTGCGATTTCCTTGGCTTCAATGTGAGCCTGCACCGTATTTTTGAGCAGATCCATGGCCTTTTGGTAATCGGCTCTGGGCACCGTAAAGGTAAAGTCCGTTTTGCCATCCACTGACTGATTCTGAATAATCATGTCGACGTCAATATTGGCATCGGCTATGGGACCCAGAATTTGGTAAGCAATACCAGGGCGATCCGGTACGCTGAGTACGGTAATTTTCGCTTCATCGCGGGCAAAGGCGATGCCTGAAATAACGGCGGCTTCCATGGTGCTGTCCTCTTCAAATGTAATTAAGGTACCCGACTTCATTTCAATATCAAGGGGTATCAGTGGGTCAGTCAACGATGACAGAACCCGGGTTTTGATTTTGTATTTACCGGCAAACTCAACCGAACGAATTTGCAAAACCTTAGAGCCAAGGCTGGCCATTTCCAGCATCTCTTCAAAGGTGATCTTATCGAGGCAGCGAGCATCTTCACATACCCGTGGATCCGTGGTGTAGACCCCATCCACATCGGTGTAAATCAAACACTCGTCTGCTTTTAGTGCAGCAGCCATTGCTACCGCAGACGTATCCGAGCCACCACGACCCAAGGTCGTAATATTGCCATTGGGGTCGACCCCCTGAAAGCCGGTTACGACTACTGCCTTGCCAGCATTGAGGTCAGCCATGATCTTTTGATCATCGATGCCCATGATGCGCGCTTTGGTAAATGCCGAGTCCGTATGGATGGTGACTTGCCAGCCCGCATAGCTCACCGCATCAATACCCTCCTTATGAAGGGCTAAAGCCAATAAGCCAGAGCTGACTTGCTCTCCTGTAGAAGCAATTTGATCCAGCTCCCTTGGGCTAGCACCTGGATTGATGTCGCGAGCAAGGCCAAGTAAACGATTGGTTTCACCGGACATCGCCGATGGGACCACCACCACCTGGTGGCCAGCGCGCATCCATTTAGCAACGCGTTTGGCGACATTTTGGATGCGCTCAACCGAGCCCATCGAGGTGCCGCCGTATTTGTGAACAATTAATGCCATAAAGTATGTCGATGTAAAGTGAGCAAATTGCTCAAAATATTATTTTACAGTCTTCTTATCGCAATTGGCCTTGATGGCTTGACGAAAGCCTGCTGACTAATTAAAATAGGTGTTACTAAAGTAACACTTTAAGGCAATCATTTTGCATTCATACCTGCTCTTATCGATCGTTTTTTACTGCAGAAAGTATCCATGAGCAAAATCAGCAGCAAACCAATTAGCAAATCGAATACAACCTCGATCAAGTTAAGTGAGGAACTTAAGAAGGACTCCGCAACTGCAGCCAAAGAGCTTGGCATGACAACCCATGCATTCATGGTGGAGGCCATTAAACGCGCAACCGAGCAGCAATCGATGCGCCATAGTTTTGTCAAGGATGCAATTGAATCCCGTAAATCCACCATCAAGACAGGTAAAGTGATACAGATGGATGACGCATTTGAACGGCTGCGGGCACAAATAGGGCGTAAAAAAACTCTGAAGGTTAAGCACGGGTGAATGTCGCACTCACCGAGCGCGCCTATACCGACCTTATCCGCCTAACTGACTTTTTACTTGAATTTGACAAAAGTGCCGCAAGCAAGGCAATCGATCTGATTGAAGATGGCCTACTGATCCTAAAACAGCATCCATTAATTGGCAGGCTAGTTCAAGGCGATCAGGCAATCGAAGGTGATTTACGCGAGCTGGTGATTTCGTATGGCAAGAAAGGCTATGTTGCTTTGTACAGCATTGAAGATAAAGAGCAGGTTTGGATTTTGACAATCCGGCACCAACGCGAGGCTGGGCTCACGCTCTAGTGGGTGGCAACCCTTGTTTCGGATGCTGGCTTCCACTCCGGCAACATACGCCTGCCCGAGAAGACCAAATGGGGGTAACTGACCCCAGCCCCCGCTACTGCAATCAACTCGCCATCAATGTATAAGAGCGGAGCCTGCCGCTGCCATGGCGGTACCGCATTTTCTTGGTACAGGTTTTTTAGTGTCTTACGCGGCCCACTGGGAGTGACTTGCAAACGCTCAGCGCCGCTACGCTCCCGAAATTCAACCGTACCCGCTTTCTTGGATTTAGCAATCCATCCTGCCGACAATCCCCCTTGCGTACTCCTTGCTGGAACAGGCACAAAAGTCCACTCGCCTTCCTCTGGCTTTGCCGCTGCGCCGATCTGCAGCTGCCCACGCCACAATCGAATGTTGCATTCATCATGCAGCCACTCCAGCTTGGCATCGCTACGGGCCTGCTGTAAATCAAGCCACCATGCTTGAAGGCGCTCATGGGATGGCATCGCCAAGCCGGCAACCTTAAGCCAGTAACGCAACACATTATTGGCAGCAGCAGGATCGCTTGCATTCAAGGCAAGCAATCTCTGCACGCTTAAAGTATTACTTTCTGGATTGTGAATTTTTTTACCATCCTGCTGAGCCAGGCGATCAAGCAACTGCTGGGCCTGCGCTAACAACTCGGCACTGCGTGCGAGATTAGCGTTAGCTCCAGGTTGAATGCTTTCTAGCTTGGGCAATATGCTCTTGCGAATCGCATTGCGCCGATACTTGCTACTGCGATTACTTGGATCTTCAATCCATTTGAGTCGGTGTTCGCGGGCATAGGCCTCGAGCTCATCCCGACTTAAGCGTAGTAGCGGTCGCCAAAGCGTAATGCTGCTGGCCTGGTCAGTGGATGTCGTCAGAGTCCTACTCTCCGGCATGCTCGATAAACCGGCAACGCCAGCGCCACGCAGCAATTGCAATAAAACGGTTTCAGCTTGATCGTTTTGGTGGTGCGCGAGCAAAAGGTCTTCGATGCCGTGATACACACACAGCTCAGTCAATGCCTCATAGCGTGCAGTGCGAGCCCTAGCCTCGATGTTTCCTGAGTTTAATTTTGTATCAATGTGCAGCAAACGAAAGTCAAAACCAATCTTGTATTTTTTTGCGAGTGCCTCACAAAAAACCAGCCATTCATCGGCTGCTTTTTGCAATCCATGGTGAATATGAAATGCGAAGATCCGAGGCGATGCTCCTTCTTTACTTTCAGGCTTCGTTGATTTTTTTGCTTGGGTTTGGTGCAGACGACAAATGGAATCGAGCAACACCACTGAATCCAGTCCGCCACTTAAGGCAATCGCCAATCGAGGCAGACTAGTGCTTCGATTCACCACCCCCAAACGCAAGGCATCTTGGGTAGATTGCGCCAGCCCTACTTTGGGCTTAGGCTTTGGGATTGGTTTCCTTGAACTTGCCATAACTCATCAGGCGCTCATGGCGTCGCTCGAGTAGCGTATCCACATCCATCGAATGAAATACCTTAAGCGACTCGGTCAATGCTTTACGCATGTTATCCATCATGCTTGCGTAATCGCGATGCGCGCCACCAATCGGCTCCGGCACAATCTTATCGATTAAGCCAAGGCCTTTTAAGCGCTGGGCAGTCAGAGCCAATTGCTCGGCCGCTTCTGGTGCCTTTGCGGCGGTCTTCCATAAAATCGAGGCGCAGCCCTCCGGTGAAATAACCGAATAGGTTGAGTTTTGCAACATCAATACGGCATCCCCCATCGCGATCGCTAGGGCGCCGCCCGAACCGCCCTCACCAATAATGGTGGCGATAATCGGCACAGTTAATTCGGCCTGGGTATACAGGTTGTGACCAATCGCCTCGGACTGATTGCGCTCTTCGGCATCGATGCCCGGAAATGCGCCTGGCGTATCCACAAATGTAAACACAGGAATCTGAAATTTTTCAGCAAGACGCATCAGGCGCATTGCTTTGCGATAGCCCTCGGGCCGGCTCATGCCAAAGTTTCGTAAGGCCCGCTCTTTGGTATCGCGACCTTTTTGATGGCCAATCACCATGCATGCTGGGCCATTGAAACGGGCTAAGCCGCCAATAATCGACTGGTCGTCTGCAAATGTCCGATCGCCATGCAGCTCATGAAAGTCAGTGAAAAGACCGCCGACGTAATCCAATGTGTAGGGGCGCTGCGGATGACGCGCGACTTGGGATACTTGCCACGGGGTCAGTGCCGCATAAATGTCTTTAATTAATTGCTGACTTTTTTCTGAAAGCGTCTTGATCTCATCCGAGATGTCGACCGAGGACTCGTCCTGCACAAAACGCAGTTCGTCGATCTTCGCCTCTAACTCGGCGATGGATTGCTCAAAATCCAAAAAAGTAGTCTTCATACCTTGATTTTAGTATTCCACAGGAATGGGGTCGATACTTCGCCACATATACCAGGTCGCAACCGTCCTCCACGGAGCCCAATTGGCAGCCACCTCCCTGGCCTCATGGCGACTAACCGGCTCGCCGCTGAAGTAATTGAGGGAAATGGCTTTAATCAGCCCAATGTCGTCCAAAGGCAGGATATCTGGCCGGATCATATTGAATATTAAGAACATTTCTGCAGTCCAGCGGCCAATGCCCCGAATGGTACTCAGCTCCCGAATCACACTTTCGTCGTCCATATCGGTCCATTGGTTCGCATGCAGGCGACCCGAGACAAAGTGATCGGCCAAATCGCGAATGTATTCCACCTTGCGACCGGAGAGCCCTGCAGCCCGAAGTGCTTCCGGCGTTGCAGCCAAAATGCGGGCAGGAGTCACTTTTTTGCCAACGGCAATCAGCATGCGATCCCACACTGCTTGGGCGGCCGATACGGAGATTTGCTGACCCACAATCGCCCTTGCCAAGGTGGTAAAGGGATCTCCACGCGTCACTAAAAAACCAGTGCCGTACTTAGGAATTAGCTTTTTCAGTATGCGGTCATTTTTCATGAGCTCTTTACAGGCCTGATCCCAGTAATCCGGTGCCATCTCCGTTAGGCTGGGTTCAACTTGATTAGGCAGCAGCGCATGCTCTGCTGCTGTAACTACTGCTTTACCCGCTTTTTTTGCTGCAGCTGTTTTGCGCGCAAGCGTTTTTTTCGATACTGTTTTTTTGGCTGCTGGTTTTTTTACGCTCGTCGCCATTCGGTGACCCCTCCCGGCTTATCTTCCAAGACAACGCCTTGCTTGAGTAGCTCAGCGCGTATTGCGTCTGCTTTTTCAAATGCTTTCGCTTGCTTTGCTGCCGCGCGGGCCGCAATCTGTTGCACGATTGCAGATGCGTCTAACTCACCCGGACTACCACTTTGCAAAAAGGCAGATGAATCGCGCTCCAGAAAACCGAGAACACCAGCAAGCTCTTGCATTGTCTTAGCAAGCGCACGAACAGCATCAAGCTCGCCGCTAGCGTGCTTCCGATTGAGTTCGCTTGCAAGATCAAATAAGACAGCAATTGCATCGGGCGTATTGAAGTCATCGTCCATTGCCGCATTAAAGCGCTGGACCCAAGGCGCAGTCAGCGTAGTGCTCTGACTTGCTGGCACAGGAATGGTATTGGCTTGTGCTAAGGCGGTGTAAAGACGCACGAGGCCTGTACGGGATTCATCGAGCTGGATATCGCTGTAATTAATTGGGCTACGGTAATGGGCGCGCAGCATAAAGAAGCGAATCACTTCAGGGTCATACTGCGTTAATACATCACGGACCAAAAAGAAATTACCCAGCGACTTGGACATCTTTTCTTGATTCACTCGAATATGGCCATTGTGCATCCAGTAATTTACCCAAGGCGTATCGCTGTCGCTGCGCCCTTGACCGTAGAGCGCCCCTTCGGTTTGGGCTATCTCATTCTCATGGTGCGGGAATTGCAAATCAGCGCCGCCGCCATGAATATCAAAGTGCTGACCTAACAGTGCGCAGGACATCGCCGAGCACTCAATGTGCCAGCCTGGTCTACCTTCACCCCAAGGGGATTGCCAGCGGGTATCAGTGGGTTCATCTTCTTTAGCACTTTTCCACAATACAAAATCAAGTGGATCGCGTTTTCCGCTACCCACTGCAACGCGCTCGCCCGCATTCAGATCATCCAGGGATTTTCCGGATAGGTGGCCGTAGCCTGGAAAGAGGCGAACCGCGAAGTTCACATCCCCATCGTCTGCCTGGTAGGCGATCTCTTGCTCCATCAAACGACCGATCATGCCCTGCATTTGCTCAATAAAGGCGGTAGCCCGTGGCTCTTGATCAGGCCGCATCAGACCGAGCGCATCCGAATCGGCGTGCATGGCGTCTATGAAACGCTGCGTTAAGGCCGCAATCGGCTCGCCATTTTCAACCGCTCGCTGAATAATCTTGTCGTCGATGTCGGTAATGTTGCGGACATAGATCACCTCGTAGCCACTGGCACGCAACCAGCGCGCCACCATGTCAAACACAATCATCACGCGGGCATGACCAATGTGGCAAAAATCGTATACCGTCATACCGCAGACGTACAACTTGACCTGACCTGAAACCAAGGGGGTAAAGACCTGTTTGGAGCGATTGAGGGTGTTATAAATTTGCAGCATAGGCGATAAAGAAGGGGCAAGTCGGATAAAACAAGCGTGATTTGTTAGACTGAGCGCTGAGTATATCGAATACGCCCCTTCTTTACCCCATTACACCTCGCTACCATGACCTCAAGCCCTCCATTGCAGACGCCCCCGCACGTGAACGCATCCGCCTTGCGCTTATGGTCAGGATTACTGCTCATAGCCTTAGCGCTGCCAAGCCAGATTAACGCGCAGGCTTTTGGTAATCCAGCGGCAGTTCAAGATCAGCCCAGCGCGGTACTCGCTCCTTTTTTAGGGGGATTTGGGCCCAATGAGCCCCCTCGGCTTACCCCCAATGCGGGATTCGACCCTCTACCACCTGAACTCTCTGAAACCGTTGCGCTGCCCTTCTTATCGTTTCTGATCATTGAGCCTGATCCAGTGATTCGCAATGGCATTCCCACTGAAATTGAAAAGTTGGTCAAAGCCCAAAAGTATCCTGAAGCAATCAAGCGCATCAATGAAATGTTGGTTAAAAATCCCCGTAATGTGCAATTGCGTTTTGTACTTGCCCGCCTGCAAATTGAGTTAAAGCAATATCCAGCAGCGCAAAAAACCTTGATTGAAATCACCCAGCAATTTCCGGAGTTAGCTGAGCCGTACAACAACTTAGCAGCGCTGGCAGCCAACCAAGGGCAATGGATTGAGGCCCGAGATTATTTAGAGCTCGCACTCAAACTCAAACCAAGCTACGCGCTTGCGTCTGCCAATTTGGGCGAGGTATATACCCGCCTTGCTGCAAAAGCCTACATCGATGCCGCCAAGCAACGCACCAACCAGCGTGAATACCAACGCCGTGCCACCGCCCTGCTTGGTATTTTAAAAACGCCTCAGACTGGTAACAGCCCATCTGCACCCAATCCACCTAACACACCCAAACCCATTACCAACCCTCAAGAAAGTAAACCTAGCAATGGCACAAGTACTCCTCAAAACCAATAAAGGCGACATCACCCTGACGCTGGATGCTGCAAAAGCGCCCAAGACCGTCGCTAACTTTTTAGCCTACGTTAAAAGTGGTCACTACGATGGCACCATCTTCCATCGCGTCATTGATAACTTCATGATTCAGGGTGGCGGCATGGCGCCCGGCATGAAACAAAAACCCACCCAAGCCGAGATTGAAAATGAAGCCAATAATGGGCTCAAAAACGTCAATGGCTCAGTTGCAATGGCCCGCACCAATGAACCCCATTCGGCAAGCTCCCAGTTTTTTATTAACGTGAATGACAATGACTTTTTAAACCACACCGCACCGACTGCACAAGGCTGGGGTTATGCTGTATTTGGAGCCGTTAGCGATGGCATGGATGTAGTCAACGCCATTCGCAAAGTCAAAACCGGTAGCTCAGGATTTCATCAAGATGTACCAACGGAAGATGTGGTGATTGAGAAAGCAAGCGTTCTTGCTGAATAATTCCAGCACACCATCGATCGATCGGCTCTGGGCGTAAACATCAGATGCAGGTCAGTCACGCCAGTGCCTTTCTGATTTCAGATTTGCACCTGACGCCGTCAATGCCCTTGACAGCGCAACGCTTTTTTGATTTGTGTGAAAAGGAGGCGCGCGAAGTTGAGGCAGTTTTTATATTGGGTGATTTATTTGAATACTGGGTAGGTGACGATGCCAATGCACAATCGCCCTTCCATAGCGAAGTAAAAAATGCGTTAGTAGCCCTATCAAGCCGTGTCAAAACGTATTACATGCATGGCAATCGGGATTTTTTAGTCGGCAATGCATTCTTAAAAAAAACAGGTATGACCCTATTACCCGATCCATGCACAGTTGAGATAGCCTGTGATCAATATTCCTTGAGTCATGGTGATGGCTTATGCACTGCCGATAGCGGCTACCAGCTTTATCGCAGCTGGACGCGCAAGCCATCGATTCAAAATTGGTTTCTGCGCCTACCACTTTTTTGGCGTCATGCGATTGCCGATCGCCTACGAAAAAATAGTAAAGCGCAATATCGTCGCGATACACGCTTTAGTCTGGATGGCGTCAATCCAAAAGGCAATGTTACGCTACAAGCCTGTGCAGAGCTGCTTCGGTCGCAATCAAGCCATAAACTCATTCATGGTCATACCCACTTGCCTGCACGCCACCACGAGAGCCTGCTCGATCTAGAGTGGCAACGCTGGGTTCTATCCGACTGGGATTTAGATCATCCTGAAGCGTACTTGCCAAAAGCAAGTGCATTGCGGATTGATCAGCACGGCGTGCGTTACTTGGATTTAGTGAAAAACTAAACCGATCAGTGCTGGATTTGCTTTTAGGCTTTGCTGTACTTCGCTAATTGTTGCGCTAGTTGAGCAAAGATGCGGGGATTGCCCGCCATAATTTCGCCGCTATTGAGGTAGTTTTCTTCGCCGCGGTAGGTACCAATTAAACCGCCCGCTTCCGTGATGAGTAACGCGCCCGCAGCCATATCCCATGGCTTTAAACCGCTCTCAAAAAAACCGTCGTAACGCCCTGCGGCAACATAAGCCAAATCGAGCGAGGCGGCACCAGGGCGACGCAATCCAGCACACTGTGCCGTCATATCAGCAAACATCTTTAAGTAGGTTTGGAGGTCTTGGTCCTCGCGATACGGAAAACCCGTGCCCAGTAAACAACTGCTTAAACGGGTTTGACCTGCTACACGCAAGCGACGACGATCCAAGTATGTGCCGCTTCCGCGGGTAGCCGTAAATAGCTCATCGCGATTTGGATCATAGACCACTGCCTGCTGGGTTACACCGCCAACAGAGAGGGCAATCGATACTGCGTATTGTGGAAAACCATGGATGAAATTGGTAGTGCCGTCCAGCGGATCGATGATCCAAACCGACTCTGCACCAGGATTGTGTTCACCGGTTTCTTCTGCTAAAAAACCATGCGTTGGATAGGCATCGCTGAGGATTTCAATAATGGCTTCCTCGGCCGCTTTATCCACCTCCGTTACAAAATCGTTGTGCTGCTTGCGGTCAACCTGCAGCCGCTCTAAATTCAGAGAGGCGCGATTAATCACGTTTCCGGCACGACGGGCAGCCTTGATGGCCACATTTAACATGGGGTGCATATATAGTGGTGAACAAATTAAATAAGAACAAGCCCAAAGCGAATAGCGAGCTAACAGCTTGATTCTAAACGATCGGATAGCCATCCCATGAAAAACAAGAACGCCATGACCCCTGCACCGCACGACGATCAGCCATTACTAAATGCATTTGCCCAGCTTCGCACGATCTTGGTCG